>Ga0114930_10000175_pt1 | contig 69753 bp, 66 predicted proteins | sample AnhtaG_FD_87300 | JGI IMG/M metagenome (GOLD analysis project Ga0114930, IMG submission 87300) | Deep subsurface microbial communities from Anholt, Denmark to uncover new lineages of life (NeLLi) - Anholt_01485 metaG | ecosystem: Environmental > Aquatic > Marine > Oceanic > Sediment | place...
TCCATTTTGTGTGGGCAAAACATGTCTTGATAGATTAATAGAAAGTGTTCGGGGATGGATGAAGCGACCTTTGAAGATTTAGCCTCCCTGAATCGCGCTTCGAGGAAACCCGACAGAGTCGGGTGGCGAGTATGTTTGAGCGGAGCGAGTTACGCAGCCGCCGAGAAGAGCGATGAAGGGATGGCGTGAAAAATCTGAACGGGAGCGAGACCGTCCCCGAATACTTTCTTTTTATTACCCGCACAAAATGGAAGATAACCAATAAATCAAATCTCTGCGTAATCTGCTTCATTTAATACTAACTCTTTTACATCAATTCTGGTTGCGGGATACCCATAAGAGAGAGGGCGCGCTTTAGAACTTCTTTGATGTAATAAATGGTTAGAATGCGGATCTTTTTCACTTCTTTATTTTTTTCTGCCAGAATTGAGTAAAGATGATAGTACGCGTTAAACTTCTGGCAGAGGTTAAAAGAGAATTTAGCCAGGTGTGAGAATTCCAGAGAGCGGATAGAGTGGAGCACTTCTTCCTCACACTGTGATGCATAGAGAACAAGGTCCCAGAAATCGGCTTGCTCGGGTTCAGAAAGTACATCTAAAACAATTTCTCCTGAAGAAAGAAGTGCCTGAATATACTTTTCTTTAAAACCTTCTCTTTCTTCAAGTTTGCGGAAGATGCTGTTAATCCGGACCAGGGTATACTGGAGATAAGGGCCGGTTTCTCCCTCAAAGCTAAGGGCTTCTTCAAAATCAAAAACGATAAGGGAATTTCGGGCGAATTTGAGCATGAAGTAGCGGAGTGCTCCACAGGCGATCTTATGAGCAGTTTCCTTTTTCAGCTTTGAGGGGAGTTGAGGATTTCTTTTTTCCACTTCAGCAAGAGCTTTTTCTTCGAGCCTGTCCATCAGATCATCTGCTTTTACTCCCAAACCTTTTCTCCCTGAGACTTCAAGGAAGTTCTTTTCTTTATCTTCTTCTGAGAGACTTAGATTAAGCTCCTTTAGGCTTTTTGGAGAAAGGCCTACCATCTCGTAAGAGAAATGGATGGATTTTTCGGCCTCGGCAAGAAATTTCAGGGATCTGAGGCCCTGAACGACAATTTTCTGCAGATAAGCCTGCCTCGTATCTATGACATTATAAACCTGGCTTCCGTTTCCAAATGGGGGAGATTTTTGCTTTGATGCGGAGGAAGTTATCCAGATGGTTTTACTGTCTTCTTTGAGAAATGGTTCATAGTAGAAATCTTTTTCCAATAGTCCAAATTTCCAGAGTTGATAGGCAATATCCTTTCCAACATATGTGACAGTCCCGTCAGATCGGACTATAATTTTTTCCTTTTCTGACTCAGTCTCAGGCTCCATCACCCAGCAGCCTTTGTTTACTCCATCTTCTGCTAGGGAAATAGCTTTTTTCTCTTTTAAAAGTGAGAAGGCTTTCTCCCAGAACTTAAGATGGAGAATGCTGCTTTCGCAGGGAAGCAGGTCATAACTGACTCCGATTCTTCGCATGGTCTGGAGATGAGCCTTAATTATCTGGCGGGATATAAAATTTGCAATTTCAAATTCAGGATTTTTCCGCTCCTCGATGTTTTTCAGAATTTCTGATTTTCTTTTCTCTGCCTGGGGGTGGTCTTCCAGATAGGAAGAAACACGGGCATAAAGGTCCCAGCAGAAATAATCAAATTTTTCTTTGATTTCCTTAATCTGAGATAGGCTTTTTTTCTCCATTTCCAAAAAGCCAAAAACAACATCCGCCACCTGAACCCCGGTGTCATCTATATAATTCTGGATTTCGACGTTCTCTCCTTTATATTTCAGACAGTGCCCAAGAGTATCTCCGAGGCAGGCATTTCTAAAGTGGCCTATGTGTGCAGCTTTGTTGGGATTGATATTGGTATGTTCAATAATGATTTTTTTCTCTTCAGCGGAGAGAGAAGCCTGGTCGATTGAATGAAGCTGGTTAGAAAAGAATTTATCTCTGTCCAGAAAGAGGTTGATAAAACCTGGCCCGGCTGTTTCTGCTTTTTTTACTCCCTCAATGGAGGAAAGATGTGGAAAAATTTCCAGGGCAAGTTCTCTTGGTTGCCTCTTCATTTTTTTTGCCAGCTGGAAAGGAAAAGTCAGGGCCAGGTCGCCCATTTTTTGCTGGGGAGTGTAGCTTATTCCAAGCTCTGATGGCTCAATAGGATATTGTTTTTTTAAGCTCTTATATATTTTTTCTTTTAAGAAAGTTTTTAATTTAAGCATGATTGGTTTTTAATTATAGCAGATTTGTATGTATGAACAAGGCTTCAGACGATTTTTCTTGCATCAGGAAAAATTATAATGAAGTAGCACTCTGAAAAAGATATCTTTTCTGAATACCTGGCAGCGTGCGACGCCAAAATTTATTTAAATTTAAAATTTCAATTGAATGCTCCAGACTTATATGGAACTAATTAAAAACAGGACAATTCAAAACCTAAGAGAATTTATTTATATTTTGGCGTCATTCTTGAAGAGTAAATAATGATTACCGAAAAGGAAAAGAAAATGAGATCTATAAAATTTTGGCCGAAATATGAGCGACCAAGAGAATTGCTCTTGGAGAAGGGTTCAGATTATGTTTCTGATGCCGGGCTAATCGCTATTTTATTGCAGTCAGGAACAAAAGGAAAAGATGCAGTATCCCTAGCCAGAGATCTGATTAAGCACTTTGGGGGGCTCCGAGGATTGTTAAACGCTAAGAAATCAGAGTTAGATAAGATTAATGGTTTGGGAAGTGCTAAAATAGCCCAGCTTTTAGCTGCAACAGAAATTACCAAACGTCAGCTCAAAGAAGAGATAATCGGAGAGAATTATGTAGAGAGTGAAAAGGATGTTCTGGAGTACCTTTCTTTGTCTATGAGAGATTTAAAAAAAGAGTTTTTCAAGGTTGTCTATTTAGACAAAGCTAACACAATTTTGGAAGTCGTAACTGTAGCAAGAGGCACTGTAGACCAAGCTTCCATTTACCCAAGAGAAGTTATAAAAAGCGCAATAAATAAAAATGCCAGTGCAGTTATTTTTGTGCATAATCATCCCTCTGGATGCAGGAAACCAAGCCAGTTTGATATCGATATAACCAAGAAGCTTATTTCAGCATGCGAGGCCGTTGATATAACTCCTCTAGATCACATTATAATTACTTCTCAAGGACATATCAGCTTGAAAAGCAAAGGGTTATTTGACACAGTTTAATTTCATAATTTATGTAGTTTAACTCTATAATAATTGTAGATAAACTATAAAATTAATTAAAATTATTGACAAATACATTAATTTTATTTATATTTTCTTCCAGAGCTTAAAATTTAGGTTGAATAGTATCAAAAAATGGTTGAGATTATGGAAAAAATTAACCTGGAAGTATTAAAAACTCACCTTTGGAAATCTGCGGATATTTTAAGAGGCCATATCGATGCAGCAGACTATAAGAATTATATTTTTGGCCTTCTTTTCTTGAAAAGAATCTCCGATGTTTTTAAAGAGGAAGCGGAGAAAATAGTAAGAGAAACCGGCGATAAGAAGATTGCATATGAAGATCGGGATTATCACGATTTTTTTGTCCCAAAAAAAGCTGCATGGAATCATCTCAAATCATTAACACATAATATTGGTGAGGCTATTAACAAGGCCAACGACTTATTGGAAGAAGAAAATCCAGAAAGTTTAGAAGGGGTGCTATCTGCTGTTGATTTTAATGATAAAGACAGATTGCCTGATCATATTCTTTCTCAATTGATTAACCATTTCTCTAAAATCAGACTGGGCAATAGGGATTTAGAAAAGCCGGATATCCTGGGTGATGCCTATGAATATCTTATAGCTCAATTCGCTTCAAGTGCCGGGAAAAAAGGAGGAGAATTTTATACGCCTAAGGAGGTTGTCGAGTTATTAGTTAAAATTTTAGATCCAAAAGAGGGGATGAGAATCTGTGATCCTGCCTGCGGCTCAGGCGGCATGTTGATTCAATCTGTTCAGTATTTAAAAGAAAACAAACAAAATCCTAAAAATATTTCGCTTTATGGGCATGAAATAAATGTAGGAACATGGGCGATTTGTAAGATGAATCTGCTCCTTCACGGCTTAAAAAGCGCTCAAATCAAAAGATGCGATACTTTACGGGATCCTCAATTGCTATCTCATGGGAAATTGATGCAATTTGATACTGTCATTGCTAATCCACCCTTTTCTTTAAAGAATTGGGGATATGAAAATGCTCAGAATGACCCTTATAGTAGATTCCGGTTCGGCATTCCTCCGAAAGGATATGCCGATTTTGCCTTTGTCCAGCACATGCTTGCTACTATCCATGCAAACGGAAAAGTCGGAGTTGTTCTACCGCATGGCGCATTGTTCCGAGGAGGAGCAGAAGAGAGAATAAGAAGAGGGATAATCGGAGAAGATATGCTTGAAGCTATTATAGGATTGCCGCCAAAATTGTTTTATGGAACTGGCATTCCAGCCTGCTTGTTCATCTTGAATAAAAATAAGTCCAAAGAAAGAAAAGGAAAAGTGTTCTTTCTTTATGGTGCTGGTGATTATCAAGAAGGGAAGAAGCAGAATAAATTACGGGATGAAGATATTGAAAAGATGGTCTTAGCATTCAGAGAATACCAGACGATTGAGAAATATTGTCGTCCTGTATCTGTGAATGAAATTCAGCAAAATGATTTCAATCTTAATATAACCCGCTATATTGATACTACAGAAGAAGAGGAAAAAATCGATATCCAGAAAACCATAAATGAATTGAATGAGTTAAAGAAAGGATTCAAGAAAACAGAGGATAAAGTTCTTAATTATTTGAGAGAGCTAAATTTTAAGGCATAACCATGTTTAAAGGGAAAAAAGAAATAGAAACTGTTCTGATGGCACTTTCTGAACAGCTTGATGTAGAGGGAACAGGACGAATTGAAATGGTTGTATGTGGAGGTGCTGCTTTAAACGTGATCGGCTGTGTCCAGCGTACGACTAAAGATATGGATGTTGTTGCGTTTGTTGAGAGAGATAAAAATGGTGCGGCTTTATTAACAAAAGTGAGTCCTCTAAATCCTGCAATTATGGCAGCAGCCAAAAGAGTGCAGAGAGATTTTAATCTGCCGGAGAATTGGCTTAACACAGACCATGCATCGGTTTTAGATTTTGGCTTGCCTGAGGGACTTATGAAGAGAGTAGAGACCCGTATTTATGGAAGAAGTCTTATCATTCATTTTCTGGGACGCTATGACCAGATTCATTTTAAGCTTTTTGCCGCCGTTGATCGAGGCCGGCCTGATGTCCATTTTGACGACTTAATGAGCCTACAACCTTCAGCACAAGAACTGGAAGATGCAGCACGCTGGAGCATGACCCATGATCCTTCGGATCCGTATAAAGAAGTCCTTAAGGAGTTCCTTTCTAAGATAGGATATAAGGATGTTGCAGAAAGAATTTAAGCATTTTTTCTTAGAGAATATTTTAAATTTTCTTTGGAGGCAGTGGTCTTCTTTGGGAGTTGCCGGTGGTGCAAGATCTGAGGACGAATGGGTTATCGATCCTGAAGCTCTTCTCCTATTCTCGATTGAAATAAGTAGATATGAGCCCCGTCTTTTTGATGAGATTTTGGATTGGCTGGTGGTTAATGGAAGATGGATAGATATCCAGCGCCTTCGGGGGATAGTAAAAAGTAAAGATGAGAAAACACAACGTCTGATGAGTGCGGTTGCTTATTTTTTATCCCAGGAGGCCAAGTCTTACAGAAGAAAATGGCAGGCATTAGCTGGATTGAAAGTATCTGATTTAAGAGTTAAGGAAGAAATGCTGTTCACTACCAGGGAAGGAGAGCTTTTCCCCAGACCTGGAGAAATATCAGAACCGTTTAATAAGTATGGATTCTTACGGGAAAATTTTTCATTACGAAAAATGTCAAGGCCTGTATCTGTTGCAGCAAGAAACAATATGCGGTTTTTACTTAGGGCCCTTTTTGGGATAGGTTCCCGCTCAGAATGCATCCTTTATCTTCTTACTCATGAAGCTGGCCATCCTGCTGAAGTGGCTGACGCAATCGGAATTTCTGTAAGGGCTGTGCAGGATGCCTTAATTGAGCTTTCAGATTCTGGATTAGTAATGACCAGAATCAAAGGGAAGCGAAAAATCGAATACTGGCTATCTCAAAAAAAATGGGGAGAGTTTCTTTTAGGAGCGGACTCAGATGAACAAAAATTGCCTGTGTGGCTTGATTGGATTTCGCTGTTTTCGGCATTGAATAAAGTTTGGGATATCCTAAATGAAGTTGAACAAGTTGTTTCAGATTATCTGCGAAGTTCAAAACTGCGCGAAGCTATGGAAACCATAAGCCTTGAATTTTCAAAGAGCGGCTTGGATTTACCTGCTGTGCCAGGTGAAGGAATAAGCCCAGATATGTATGAAGAAGAATTCCAGAAATTTATTGCTAAAGTGTTAAGAATTGGTGGAGAGAAATAGAGAGAAAAAGATGGAACGGGTAGCAAGTCTACGAACCGAATATAAATTCAAAAAAACAGAAATAGGTAAAATTCCTGTAGATTGGGAAGTAGCAAAAATTAGGGATACTTGTGAAGTTGTAGGGGGAAGTACTCCTTCTACTATTGTAAAGGAATTTTGGAACGGTGATATTCATTGGGCAATCCCCACCGATATAACCAAACTCAAAGGAAATATTATTTCTGATACAGAGAAAGCTATTACTGAGAAAGGATTATCAAATTGTGCAGCTAGAATTTTGCCTGTTGGTAGCATACTTCTAACAAGCCGAGCAACTATAGGAGAATGTGCAATAAATTCAAAACCGATGGCAACAAATCAGGGTTTTGCGAGTTTGATTTGTAGGGATGAAATCTACAATTGGTTTGTGTTTTATAGAATTAAATATATGCGCAAAGAAATTCAAAGACTCGGAAGCGGTAGTACTTTTAATGAAGTATCGAAAAAGAATATACGAGAATTGAAAATTCCTATTCCTCCTCTACCTGAACAAAAAAGGATTTCGGAAATTTTATTATCTGTCGATGAAGCAATTGACAAAAAGCAAGAGATCATTGGAAAAACAAAGATGCTTAAAAAAGGCCTGTTGCAGGAATTACTTACTCACGGAATAGGGTATACTAAATTCAAAAAAACAGAAATAGGCGAAATTCCTGTAGATTGGGAAGTTGATAAAGTTGAAGATGTATGTGAAAGGCCTGAATATGGTTATACTGAGAGTGCGACTGAAAAGCCAATTGGACCGAAATTTTTACGAATATCAGATATTCACGATGGAAGAGTGAACTGGGAAAGTGTTCCATTTTGTAATTGTCCGAATTCAATAAAAGAGAAATACATTCTTAAGCCAGGAGATATTTTATTTGCAAGAACAGGTGCAACTACTGGAAAAAGTTACATTATAAAAAAATGTCCAGAAGCGGTCTTTGCGTCCTATCTTATTAGAGTAGTAACCAAAGAAAGAATAAACCCAAATTTTCTTTACCTTGTTTTTAATTCTTTTATTTACTGGAAACAAATAGAGGAGAAGATTGGGGGTAGTGCCCAGGGGGGAGTTAATGCGTCATCACTTTCAAGAATAAAGGTTCCACTCCCAACTCTTCCCGAACAAAAAAAGATTGCAGAGATTTTAACATCGGTGGATGAAGAAATAGAGAAAGAGATGGCGCAAAAAGAAAAAATAGAGAATATAAAGAAAGGTTTGATGCAGGTTTTGTTAACTGGTAAAATCAGGGTAAAAATATAAAGGGACTGGTTGAATGTCAGGGGAAAAATTCAACGAAGACACATTATCCGAAAAGCCTGCCATTGAGCAGCTAAGGCGTCTTGGATACAAATATATCCATGGGGACCAGTTTGACCCTGATCTTAAAGATGATTGCGAGCGAAAATCCCGAAGAGATGTCATTTTAGAGGAACGTCTCAAAAAGGCATTGGCTAAAATTAATCCTCATCTTACAGAGGATTCTATAATAAAAGCCATCCAGAGAATCACGCATATTCAAGCTGAAAACACGCTTGAAGCTAACCGAATTTTTCACAACTGTATTATTTCCGGCATTTCCGTTGACCAGGACATTGGTGCTAGACGGCAAAAACAAACTGTCAATTTCATAGATTTTGAAAACATCGAGAATAACGAGTTCTTAGTGGTTAATCAATTCTGGGTCAGAAAGCATAAAACGACAGACAGGCCGGATATTGTTATTTTTATAAACGGTCTTCCCTTGGTTGTTATTGAATGTAAAAGCCAGGTCGCGAAACGAACCGGTGTTCTAAAAGCCCAGGAACAACTCATCCGCTACCAGGAAGAAATCCCTCAGCTATTTCGAACAAACGAGATTATCATCGGCTGCAATCTTTTTGGAGCCAAATATGGATGCATTGATGTATCAGCAGGACATTATCATGAGTGGAAGGATCCCGGTAATAACAAGTTTCCCAACATGGCTGAACATCTCTCAGTTAAAGAGATGCTGGAGATGGGGTTGATTGATGAAGAAGATATTAGCGATCATCCCCCTATGCAGGAAGTCTTGCTTGCCGGGCTTTTAAGAAAGCCAAATCTACTGGATATTATTCAAAATTTTATTGTTTTTGACTACAGCAAGGAAGAGCACAAAGTCGTAAAAAAAATATGCCGTTATCAGCAGTATTCCGCAGTTAATAAAATCGTTAGATGTGTAAAAAGCGGACCTGATAAAAGAGGAATCATATGGCACTGGCAGGGATCGGGCAAGTCTCTGATTATGCTTTTTTCTGCATTGAAATTAAGAAGAGAGCAGGAGAAATTAAAAAATCCCATCATTCTTATTGTCACAGACAGGAAGAAATTGAACCGCCAGATAAATGAAACTTTTATAAACTGCGGTTTCCCCAATCCTATACAGGCTGAGATGACGGCTCACCCAGAACTCTTCGGCCTGCTGACCGGTGGAATTGGAATTACAGTTATGACGACCGTTCAGAAATTCCGCAAGCTTCTTGCAAAACCTTTATCCGAGGCTGAAAACATAATCATTCTGACGGACGAGGCGCATAGAACACAGTATGGCTTTTACGCTCTGAACTTAAGAAAGGCCTTTCCCAATGCAAGTTTTTTTGCTTTTACCGGAACTCCGCTTGATAAAAGAGACAGGAACACTTACCGGCATTTCAGTCCTCCCGGTAAAAAATATCTGGACAGGTATGATATGCGACAATCCCTGGAGGATGAAGCCACTGTTCCGATTAAATATGAAAGCCGGCTTGCCAATCTTCAGGTGGTGGGAGCTTCGATTGACAGGCTGCTCAAAGAGCTTTTTCCAGAAAAAACTACAAAGGAACTGGCTGAAATAAAAAGGCGGTATGCAACAGTTGATACTATCTTAAGCGCTCCGCGGAGAATAGAGCGAATTGCCATAGATATCGTGAATCATTATGCGGAGAAAATTGAGCCCAATGGATTCAAAGCCCAAATTGTGGCTTCAGAAAGAAAAACAGCGGACATGTATAAGAAGGCGCTGGATAGGCTTATCGATCCTTCCTGGTCTACAGTTGTCATGACTGTTAATAATGATGATCCTAAAGAATGGAAGGATAAATACCGCCGTACAGCCCAGGAAGAAGACCGGATTACGGGAAAAGATGTGTTTCTCAATCCATCAAATCCGCTTAAGTTTCTAATAGTCTGTGATAAGTTACTGACAGGATTTGATGCACCCATTGAGCAGGTTATGTATCTTGACCAGAGATTGAAAGAACATACTCTACTTCAGGCTGTTGCCAGAACAAACAGGCCTTATCCAAGGAAAAATTTCGGGCTGGTCGTTGATTATGTGGGTGTTGGAAAGGACCTGGCAAAAGCTTTGGCGATTTTTGACAGTGAAGACCTTGTTGGTTTATTCAGCGTGGATGACTGGCATAGAGAAATTTCCTCATTGGAAGAGACTCATCAAAAAGCCATGCAATTATTCAAAACTGTTGACCAGGAGGCGAATCCTGCGGAAGTACTCCAGCATTGTCTCGAAATCCTTAAACCTGAAGATGTAAGGTCTAAATTTGAGGTTTTATTCCGGGAATTTGCGAAGAGCATGGATATGCTAATGCCTGATCCTACTGTTGAGCCTTTTATGGATGATTTCAAATTTCTGGGGATGGTCCGCGAAGGAGCGAGAAATCTTTATCGTGATGAAAGATTGAGTCTTGAAAATTGCAGCCGAAAGGTTGAAAAACTCATACATGCTCACATTGTTGATACTGGAATTGAAAAAATCCTGGAACCTATAGAGATAACAGCTCCTGATTTTGAAGAAAAACTGGATATTAAGGTGAGTACGAGGGCTAAAGCGAGCCATATTGAACAGGCGATACGTGAAACGATTCATTCAAAAGTTGGAGAAGATCCACACTTTTACGAATCCTTAGAGGAGAAACTCGAGGCAATTATTGAAGAAGACAGCCAGAGGAGAAAGGATGAGGCAGAATTGCTTAAAGACCTGGTTATACTCAGCAAGCAAGAAAAAGGGAGAGAAGTTCTTGCTAAAGAGAAAGGATTAACGCTTGATGAATTTGCTTTTTATGGATTATTGGAATCCTTTAGGGATGAACTTTTTGGTGAAAAGGATGAGAAAAGATGTCTTTTGACCAAGGAGATTGTTGAAATAATAAAAAACAAAAGAGTTATTGACTGGTGTGAGAAAGAAGATATTCAAAAAGAGATGCGAAGAGAGATAAAAGACCGTTTGAGAGAAATTGGTTTTCATGACCGCAAGCTGGATTTTTTCACACGGGAAATTATGGAATTAGCAAGAGCAAGACTTAAGGATTAGAATGGACCATATTACCTTTGGCAACAGACGCATAACATACACAATAAAAAGGGGGAATCGCAAAAAAACTCTGGCAATCAATGTAACTCCTGCTTCCCAGGTTATTGTGCTGGCTCCAGGTCATTTGAGCCGTGAAAAAATCAGGACATTCGTAGAAAAGAAAGCCAGATGGATTATGGCTAAACAAGAACATTTCAAAAGATTGGTTATGCTTTTTCCTGAAAGAGAGTTTGTAAGTGGAGAGCAAATTTTATTGCTGGGCCGAAGGTACCGATTAAAAATAGTGGAGGAAGAAAATTCGAGAGTCCCGAAATTGTTTGGGAGAAGGATATTCGTATCTGTCGATCGAAATCTGGATTCAAACAAAAGAAAGGAAATAATTAGAGAAGTTTTGACAAAGTGGTATATCGCAGGGGCTTTTAAGATTGTCAAACAAAGAGTGAACCGCTATTGTAAGCTGATGGATTTGTTTCCAAAAGAGGTAATAATAAAAGATCAGAAAAAGCGCTGGGCAAGCTGTTCGAAAGATGGCACATTAAGATTTAACTGGCGGATTTCAATGGCTCCGATTTCCATAGTCGATTATATAGTTGTACATGAGCTGTGCCATTTAAAGATTAAAAATCACTCCGCTGATTTTTGGAAGCTTGTTTCTATTGCACTACCCGATTATCAAAAGCGAAGAGATTGGTTGAAAAATAATACCGGTATTTTTAAGCTTTAATATCATTTCACTTCTTATTCTTCAGCAAAAGCGTCTTTAAGGAGTTTGCTCTGGCGGCTGAAAGCAAGGCGAGGGCTTCGAGTTTCTTTCATTAGGGAAATCTCTTGAGTTAAAAGACGAGCTATGTACATTGTGTAAGTAACAGCTTTTCGGGATTCTCTTTTGAATAAAGGATGGTCGCGGTTGATGTAGATAATATTGCCTTCTGAAAAACATTCAGGCCCTGATTCACCAAAAAAATCAAGGCAAACAGAGACACTACTGTCTCCCATCCTCATCCTGCGAACAATGGCATTAGGAGTAATTCTCTTTACAAGAGGATGGCGTTTCTTTTTTATTTTCGGCTTCTTTTTGACCCCTTCCATTATCGGTCTGAGTTCAGATTCATTTTCACCTTTTCTCTTTGTGCTTTCAGCCACGGCTCCACTGCCAACGCTTTCTTCATCGCCATAAGGAATCGGGCCAAAGGGAGATAATTCTGGATTTTTAGCAAGAGATTTATGGATTCTGTCTAAGGCTTCTTTAACTGCGCGGCTGGCTCTTTGGTCTTCTCTACGGTCTGCTTCCTTTCCTAAAGTTTTTTTAATAATATCTATAATCTTTTTCATAATTTTAAGGAATTCTTGGTATTCGTCTGAATCAGTAACGAAGTTGGAGCGGTCGCTTGTAATGGGAAGAAAATCTACACCAATTTCTCCTCTTATTCTGGCTACAATCTTTCCCCAAGTTTCCATTCCGAAGAGATCCCTTTTTATGGTTGCCCCTTTCACTTTAATATCTATTCCCAGATCTTTTAATGAAGCCATTGAGCTGGGAGTTATAACAACCTCACCTGATACAAGACCGTATTTACAACCTTCTAAAACAGGGATTCTCTGTCCAATTAGGCTTCTTGGCAGGAGACGACGATTATTCAAATAAACGGTGAAATCAGGGGCTTTAAGAGGAGCGCCTTCTATCAATTTTTTTTCGACTTCATCAGTAGCAAATGATTTAGAAAGTTCAGAAAGAATGACAGTCGTCCCGTCTCCTCTTTTAAGCTCAGGTTCAAGAATTTCTAGTGGAAGATACCATCTGTCTTTGGCTTTCTCCCAGGCTTTTTTGTCAAAAACAACTCGTGCAGCAAAATTTTTATTTTTAGTGATTACCTCAAAACGAGAAGCAGCAGCCAGAGAGGCAAATTTTCCGATACCAAATTGTCCTATTCTGGCTCTTCCGAATTTTGGAGAGCGAGAATGGATGACTTTTTCATCAGAACCAATGATGAAATATTGTTTTAATCCATCAATATCCATACCTGAACCGTTATCTTTGATAACTATACTTTCTGGTGTAATGTCAACATAGACTTTAGTTGCATCTGCATCATAGGCATTGTTGACAAGTTCTCTGAGTAGCTCAACGCTTTCTGTATAGAGGCGTTCGCCAATAGAAACAACATGTCTTTTATCGACAACAACTTCTAATTCTTTTCTTTCTTTAATTTCCATATAATTTTCGCTCAAAAAAGAATATTTTTTAAGCTCTTATATATTTTTTCTTTTAAGAAAGTTTTTAATTTAAGCATGATTGGTTTTTAATTATAGCAGATTTGTATGTATGAACAAGGCTTCAGACGATTTTTCTTGCATAAGGAAAAATTATATGGTAGTAAATTAATTTCAAAGAAGAAAGACAGTGAAAAAAACTCGCCTTAATTCCTCCCACAAAAAACTTGGTGGTAAAATGATTGAATTTTTCGACTGGGAGATGCCGGTCGAGTTTAGCGGTATTATAAATGAGCATTTGGCTGTCCGCGAGAAAGCCGGGCTTTTTGATGTAAGTCACATGGGAGAAATCCTCATTCGGGGAAAACAAGCTCTAGATTTTATACAGTATTTGACTCCCAATGATGCTGCTCGTTTGACGCCGAAAAAAGCGCAGTATTCAGCTTTAACAACACCTCAGGGAACTTTTATTGATGACCTTTTAGTCTACTGTTTGAATCCGGAGAGATATCTGCTGGTGGTTAATGCTTCTAATTCTGATAAGGATTTTGAGTGGATTTTTGTTCATAGAGAAGGATTTGATGTTGAGGTGGAAAACAAGAGTGAAGACTATACCCAGCTTGCTATTCAGGGTCCCAAAGCTCTGGAAATTCTTCAGCCACTAATTGAAATTAATTTAAAGGAGATGAGTCCGTTCGGGTCAGGTTGGGGTAAAATAGAGGGAGAGGAAGTACTGCTCTCACGCACAGGCTATACAGGAGAGGATGGAGCTGAGATCTATACTCTTTCTTCCCAGCCTGAAAAAATTTGGGAAACCATTTTGGAAAGAGGAAAAAACTATGGCCTTCTTCCCGTGGGATTGGGCGCTCGTGATACGCTCCGCTTAGAAGCCAGACTTATGCTTTATGGAAATGATATTGATGAGACAACTACAGTCCTGGAAGCAGGTTTGGGTTGGCTTGTGAAGTTTAAAAAAGGAGAGTTTTTAGGGAGGGAAGCTCTTCTTAAACAGAAAGAAGAGGGAATAAAAAGAAAAATTGTTGGATTTGAGATGATAGAGAGGTGTATAGCCCGACCTCATTATCCTGTCTTTATAGAAAATAGCGAAGTATCTGAAGTAACTTCAGGTACTTTTTCTCCTTACTTAAAAAAGAGTATCGGGCTAACCTATCTTCCCATTGAATATATTGAAGTTGGGTCAGAATTTGAGATTGGAATTAGAGGCAAAAGGGCCAAAGCCCGAGTTGTTCCTACGCCTTTTTATAAGAGAGGAGAATAAAACTCAATTAGTTCAAAATAATAGAAAGACAAGATGAAAAAATATCATGGCGAGGAGCATTAGTTGAATGTCATAACGAGTGACAAGATGGAATGCGGCAATCTCACAACGCGTAGTGTCATTGCAAGTGACAAGATGGAACGCGGCAATCTCACAACTTGTTTTGACAAATAATCATGTTATATTGAAAAGTAGCCACGTAATAATGGGATTGATAAATCAAGCCCCTGCACATTAATACGGGTTTAATAAGTCAAACCCCTACAAATTAGATGGCGGATTTGATCAATCAAGTCCCTATAATAATTGGAGGCAAGATATGTATCCGGATGATTTTTACTACACAAAAGACCATGAGTGGATTCAGGTGAAGGAGGATAAAGCAACGGTTGGGATTACAGATTTTGCTCAAAAACAGCTTGGAGATGTAGTTTATGTTGAGATGCCGAAAGTCGGAACTCAATTGGAATTTCATCAGTCTATAGGCGTTATTGAATCTGTTAAGGCCGTTTCTGATATTTACTCTCCAGTTTCCGGAGAAGTTATTGAAGTGAACACTGATTTAAATGATTCCCCCGAGCTTGTCAATCAAGATCCCCATGGGAAAGGCTGGTTTATACGTCTCAAGATAGGAGATGAGACTGAGTTTGAAAAGTTAATGTCAGCGGATGATTATGAGAAATTTTTAGAAGGAATCGAAGAGTAATCTGTTTGACTCAATTGAATTGATTTGGAATAAGGAATAATTACACAGTGAGTTATACTTCTCTGAGTGATAAAGACAAAAAAGAGATGATGTCACGTGTGGGCATCTCTTCTATGGAGGAGCTTTTTCGCACAATACCGGAAGGAATGAAGTTAAAAAGAGAGCTTAAAGTTCCTTCTGCTTTAACTGAGATTGAACTGATCCATCATTTTGAGAAAATTGCAAAACAGAATAAGTATTCAGAATTCCTTTCATTTTTAGGAGCAGGAGCTTATCCCCATGTGATTCCCTATGTTGTAGATTATTTAAGCTCAAGAGGAGAATTTGTTACTCCCTATACTCCCTACCAGCCTGAGGTCAGTCAGGGAACCCTTCAGGCTATTTTTGAATTTCAGACTCTCATCTGTTTATTGACAGGCATGGATGTGGCAAATGCTTCTCTTTATGACGGGGCTTCTGCAGCGGCTGAGGCAGTGCTGATGGCCCATCGCTTGAAACAAAAATCCAATGTCTTGGTAGCCAAAACTCTACACCCTCAATACAGGAAAACCATTAAGACTTACGTAAGAAATCTTGATATAAAGATTGAAGAGTTCGGATTTTCAGAAACAGGAGAGATAGATTTCGAAAGTCTGAGCAGTAAGATGGATGAAGGAACGTCAGCTGTTGTCTGTCAGTCACCCAATTTTTTAGGAGTTGTTGAAGATATAAAAAAGATTTCTGACCTGGCTCACTCTACTAAGGCTTTATCCGTAGTTGTGGTTACAGAGCCTGTTTCCCTTGGGCTACTGGAAGCTCCGGGTAAGCTGGGGGCTGATATAGTAACCGGGGAAGGCCAGTCTTTTGGCATCCCGCTAAGCTTTGGTGGACCCTATTTGGGCTTTATGGCTTGCTTAAAGGAGTTTATTCGCCAGTTCCCGGGCCGCATTGCTGGTGAGACAAAGGATGTGGATGGAAAAAGAGGATTTGTTCTTACTTTATCTACCCGGGAACAACATATAAGACGGGAACGGGCAACTTCAAACATATGCACTAACCAAGCCTTATGTGCGCTGAGAGCTACCATTTTCCTTGAGACTCTTGGCCTGGATGGATTAAAAGAGCTTGCCTGGCAGAATATTCAGAAGGCCAATTATGCCCTGGAAAAACTAACCCAGGTGGAGGGAATAAAACGCAAATTCCATGGCAATTTTTTTAATGAGTTTGTTATCGAGTTTTCGGGAAGCTTGCCCAAAGTTGAGAGCTCTCTCAGGGAAAAGGGGATTCTTGGTGGCTTGTACCTTCGTGAATTCTATCCAGAGCTAGAGAATTGTTCTCTTTTGTGTGTGACTGAAATGTTTAAAAGAGAAGAGATCGATAGGCTCGTAAAGAGTCTGGAAGAGGCGTTAAAAGAGTAAAATGATTCGTGAACCTTTAATATTTGAGATAAGCGGGAAAGGGAAGAGGGCTTTTTCGCTGCCCGAGCTTGATGTCCCTTCCAGAGAAGATATTCTTCAAGGCCTCCCTGTAAGAGAAAACATAGAAGGTTTCCCTCAGGTCTCAGAAGTGGAGATAATCAGGCATTTTACCCGGCTTTCTAAGGCAAATTACTGTGTTGATGAAGGATTTTATCCTTTGGGCTCTTGCACTATGAAATACAATCCCAAGATAAATGAAAAAATAGCAGCTATCTCAGAGTTTGTCCTTTCGCATCCTTATGCTCCTTTTGATTTAGTGCAGGGGAATCTCGGAATTCTAAAAACAACAGAAGAGCTTATGAATGAAATAACAGGGATGGATGCCTTTAGTTTTTTACCTGCAGCAGGCGCTCAGGGTGAGCTGGTTGGAATGATGCTTATCCGTGCTTATCTTGAAGAAAGGGGGAACCCGAGAAAGATTGTGCTTATTCCGGATTCGGCCCATGGGACCAATCCTTCAAGCGCTCATATCTGCGGTTATAATATTCAAGAAATAGAGTCCAATGAGAAGGGAACAATAGATATTTCGAGTCTTGAACAGAATATGACAGAAGATGTAGCTGCATTGATGATTACGAATCCAAATACATTAGGAGTTTTTGAAGCTGATATAAAAAAAATATCCGAAATCGTCCATGCCAAAGGAGGCTTTGTCTATATGGATGGAGCCAACATGAACGCCTTAGTTGGGATCTGCAGGCCTGGAGATATGGATGTTGATGTGATCCATCTGAATCTGCATAAAACTTTTTCCACACCTCACGGTGGTGGTGGCCCTGGCTCTGGTCCGGTTGGAGTGAAGCGCGAATTGGAGCCATATCTTCCTCTCCCAACTATAAAAAAGAGTGAGGATAAATATATTCTCGATTTTGACCGTCCAAAAAGTATCGGAAGAGTCCGGAGCTTCTTTGGGAATTTTTTAGTTGTTGTAAAAGCCATGGTTTATATATTATCCTTAGGACCGAGGGGATTAAAGGAAGTGTCAGAGATTGCAGTTTTGAATTCTAATTATGTTCGCAAGAGTCTTGAGAAAGATTATTTTCTGAAATATACTACACCAACTCTTCATGAGTGTGTTTTTTCAGATAAATTTCAGAAAAAACATGGTGTGCAGAATATTGATATAGCCAAAAGGCTTATTGATTTTGGAGTACATCCTCCAACAATGTCTTTTCCTTTGATTGTTCAGGGAGCTTTGATGACTGAGCCAACTGAGACTGAAAGCAAGAGAGACCTGGATCTTTTTATTGATGCTATGAAACAAATTTCAAAGGAAGCAAAGGAGAATCCTGAGATTGTAAAGTCTGCTCCGCACTCTTCCTATGTTAGACGTTTGGACGAGACAAGCGCTGCGCGTTCTCCTGTTTTGAGATGGGTCGAGAAAAAATAAATGCGCAGTCAAATAAATGGAGACGGGCTTGATGAATCAAGCCCCTACAAATTATGAAAGATGGGTTTGATAAATCAAACCCCTACAGACTAGAAGGTGAGTTTGATAAATCAAACCCCTACAGATTATAAAATGAGTTTACAAAACCTTATCATGAATCTCCAGAAGTTCTGGTCAGACCAGGGATGCTATCTTGCCCAACCTTATGACCTTGAGGTTGGTGCGGGGACAATGACTCCTGATACGTTTTTCAGAGTTCTTGATAAAAGGCCATGGAAGGTTGCTTATGTTCAACCATCAAGAAGGCCAACAGATGGTCGATATGGAGAAAATCCTCACAGAGTCCAGAAGCATTTCCAGTACCAGGTTATATTAAAGCCATCCCCTCTGGATATTCAGCAGATCTATATTAAGAGTCTTGCTTCATTGGGTATCAAACTACAGGAGCATGATATTCGTTTTGACGAAGATGATTGGGAGTCTCCCTCTATTGGAGCCTGGGGTGTAGGCTGGCAGGTCTTACTGGATGGGCTGGAAATCACTCAATTCACTTATTTCCAGCAGGCTGGTGGGATTGACCTGTCTCCTGTGCCGGTTGAATTAACATACGGTCTGGAGAGGTTAGAAATGTTTCTTGAAGAGAAAGATAACATCTATGACCTCAACTGGTCAGAAGATGTCAACTATAAGGATTTAAGATTTTCTGAGGAGAAAGAATTCTCAGAATATAATTTTAACCATGCAAATATAAAGAGGCTCAGGGCTTCATTCCTTTCGAATGAGGAAGAAGCCCAACAGCTTGTCGATAAAGGTTTGCTTCTTCCCGCATATGATATGTGCTTGAAGTGTTCACATTACTTTAATCTTCTTGATTCCAGAGGGGCAATAAGTGTTACGGAGAGAGTCAAGATGATTGCCCAGATAAGAAGCATGGCCAGTCAGATCGCCCAAAAATACACAGCCAGAGAGGATTCATCCTGATGGAATTTATCTTGGAAATAAACTCCGAAGAGATGCCTCCCACACATGTGAAGACAGCTCTTCTGCAGCTGAAGGAAAAATTTAAAGAAGAACTTTCTGCTCAGGATGTTGATGTAAAAAAAATTGAGACCTATGGAACCTGCCGTCGATTGATTGTTGTTGGCGAATTTGCTGCAGCTCAAAAGGACAGAGAAGAGAGAATTGTCGGCCCACCTAAAACTGTTGCCTATGGAGCGGATGGGTCTCCATCACCTGCAGCGAAGGGATTTGCTAAGTCTCAGAGCGTAAAAACCAGCGAGCTTGAGATTTTAAAAACTGGACGAGGAGAGTATCTGGGATTAAGAAAAGTCGAAAAAGGAAAACCCACTCAAAATATTCTCTCTAAAATTCTTCCTCAAATTATTTCTTCCCTTTCCTTTCCGAAAATGATGAGATGGGGGGAAAGTTCATTTAGGTTTTCCCGCCCTATAAAGAATATTCTCTGTTGTTTTGACGGGAAACCGCTTTCTTTTTCAGTCAACGGAGTTTTGGCAGGGGATTCAACTACAGGTCATAAGATATATTTCCCCAAAAAAATCAGAGTGAAATCGTTCCACGAGTACAAAGCTGCCCTTGAAGAAAGGTATGTCGTCATCGATCAGGAAAAGAGACGAAAGGTGATTTTAAATCAGATGGAAAGAGAATTAGCTCCTCTTGAGGCTAAACGACATCCGGATGAGGACCTCTTTGAGAAACTTGTCTATGACGTTGAATGTCCTTATGTTTTTCTAGGCTCTTTTCCGGAAGATTACCTGGATTTACCTCTGGAAATCCTTAGTACGGCCATGAGAGAAGGCCAGAAAGTGTTCTCTATTGTTAAAGACAGAAAGCAAATGCCAAAATTTTTAGGAGTGGCAGACGCTTATCAGGACCCTAAGGGACTTATTAGAAAAGGGAACGAGCGGGTGCTTAAAGCCCGGCTGGAGGATGCCAAATTTTTTTGGAAACAAGATCAAATAATTACCTTAAAAAAAAGAGCGAAAGGCCTGGACAAAATTATCTTTCAGGAGAAGCTGGGGAGCTATGAAGATAAATCCCAGAGACTTAAGAAAATCGTTTCTTACCTGGCTGACAAAATCGATGCTAAAAAGATAAAAAAACAGGTTATTCAAGCAGCAGAAATATCAAAGGTTGATTTACTTACAGAGATGGTAAGAGAGTTTCCCTCTTTACAGGGAAAAGTAGGAGGGCTTTATGCCAGGGGAGAAGGGCATCCTGCTCCGGTTTGGAAAGCAGTCTATGAACATTATTTACCCTTAAGCCTTGATGATGAATCTCCGTCCTCAATATCCGGGTCCATTCTGTCAATAGCTGATAAACTGGACTCTATTGTAGGTGTAATAGGAGTCGGTGTTAAAGTGACAAGTTCTAAAGATCCCTTTGGTTTACGTCGAAATGCTCATGGTATTTGCAAAATAATCCTTGATAAAAAACTTCACTTCTCTTTTTCGCGTCTTTTAGATAAAGTGCTGGCAGTTTACGGAGAGAAGCTTCGGGAGCCAGTTGATTTAGTTAAAAGTTATTGCATGGAATTCTTTTTAAACCGGCTTCGTTACATTTATGAGAGGCAGGGATATCGTTACGACTTGATCAATGCTGCCATTTCAACGGGTATTGATAACATCTATTATTCTTCCCTTAGGGTGAAGGCGCTGGATAACCTTAAGGAAAGCGCGCATTTTGAACCTTTAATACTCATCTACAAGAGAGTAAACAATATTCTGCGGGACCAACCTTTATATAAAATTAATTCAGAACTGCTGGTTGAAAAAGAAGAAAGGGAACTTTATACAACTTATAGTATTATAAACAATAATGTTCTTCCTTTGATTTCCAAGGGGGATTTTTCCCAGGCTCAAAGAATTATTTTCAGGATAAAATCGTCAATAAATAGCTTTTTTGACAATGTGCTTGTGATGACTGATGAGAAGAGAATCAGGAGAAATCGGCTTGCTCTCCTCCAGGCTATTAGCAAGCTTTTAAGTCAAGTCGCAGATTACTCGAAGGTAGTTGTAGAAGGCGAAAATCAAACTGATTAATAATCCACAATAATAGTCTGTCTTTCACTGCCGAATAGGCAAAGAATCCCGAAAGTGTATTGGTTTGAAGAAGTTTATCTGTGAGCTTAGTGTTTAAGATCTTAGGCAGGACTGCTGATTAACTGTCAGCCTTCGATTTCAAATTTCTCAGTATCAGATTTGCCTGGAGTTGAAAATTTTTGTTCTAACGCAAGGATTTTTACCATAAGACCGGGATAATTCTGGCCTTCTTTTTCTCCATAAGGATTAAATCCGATCCCGAATTGATAAATATTTTTATCATTATCATAAGACAGCCATCGAACCTGTCCATTAAGGGTTAGAGGGAGGTGTTCGCCAGGAATGGATATTTTCACTGTCATCTCAGAATTAATTTCAAGAGGCTTTTTTGCCTGAAATCTGAGTCCCCCGCAACTCATGTCTAGAACAGGACAAAATTCTTCTTCCCAATTCGTTTCTTCGTTCTCTTTTTTTGTTGAGGAGGAACTCTTTTTTAACGAGTAGTTTACTGCTGCGCCGGGAATCTTAAACCGGTTACATTCTCTTCTTTCTTGCCCCTTATATTCCATTCATGGCCTCCTTTTTAATTTCTCAACAGCGTTAAAATTGAGCTGTGGGAAAATGAGGCTTAAATTCTCGCCCTCTTTATTTTCTGTTTCTTGTGAATGTACCTCTAAGAAAATATGGTGTCTTTCCATGAGCAGAAGTGAAAAACACCCTCACCCTTAATATAAATCGCGTTTACACTATATCAAATTTGTTCAAAAAGTCAAAAGAAAATGCAAGTATGTAAGTATCTTTTTTGCCGTGATGACGGACGGATCAATCACATTATAAGGGTATTTGGGAATGTCTGAGCTTCCGTTCAGATTTTTAACGCCATTCCTTCATCATTTTATTCAAAGCATAAACGAAGGGCAGTGGGTGAGAAAAACCGTTTGAAGGCAAAGCGGGCATGGTTCCTCTCCATGATGGAGAGGGGAGCGAATCCTGAAACCGAGCAGCTTTTGACTCGCTGGGGCAAAAGTTGCGTGTTTTCTGAATCCACTGGCCTGAGTTTAAACATACTCGGTGTCCGGCTACGCCGGATTCCCTCAAATATCGATTCAGGAAGGCTAAATCTTCAAAGTCGCTTCATCCATCCCCAAATACCCTTATTAATCCATCACGGAAAAAAAGATGGTTCATGAAAGTATTTCTTATGAGTGAAAGTAGATAATAGTATTGGTCAGGCTGGGCGTTTCGGAAAAGTGCTGGCTACCGTAGTGTTCCTTCATAGTGAGCAGTCACTTGGCGCTTTCTAACATCTTCTGGGGTATATGAAGGCAGCAGGATAGGTGTAATGAGGTCTGTTTTAACTCTTGCTTTTTTTAATTCATTCTCAAAATTACGGATATGTTCTAATGTTAATGTTCCGAGCTTAGCAGACTTGGTATGTTGAGCAGCATATATTCCGGCACGACGTCCAAAAACATTATAATCCAGAACAGAATTTCCCATAAGCCGATTACGACCGTGCACTCCGCCTGAAGCTTCTCCAGCCACATACAGTCCAGGAATGTTGGTTTCACATTTTTCGTTTATCTCTACACCGCCGTTCTGGTAGTGAAGGGAAGGATAGACAAGCATGGGTTCTTTAGTTATGTCGATTCCGTAGCGGATAAATTGGCGATGCATGGCAGGAAATTGCTTGTTGATGTAGCCTTCTCCATGAATCATTTCAATAAGGGGAGAATCAAGCCAAACTCCAAGGCGGCCGCTGGGGGTTTTGATGCCGTTATGTCTCTCAAGACATTCTTTGATGAAGGCTGAACTCTCAACATCCCTTGGCTCACGAGGAAAGACAAAAAGTTTTCCTTGTTTATTGAGAGGCTGCCCGCCAGCTCCTCTTATCTTTTCAGTAATCAGGAATCCTGCAATCTGTTCAGGGAAGACAGAACCAGTAGGATGATATTGAACAGAATCCATAAAAAGGAGCTTTGCACCGGCACGATAGGCAATAACGAGGCCGTCGCCGGTGGCACCGTAATGATTTGTTGTGTCATATCCTCTTATGTGTAATCGCCCGTATCCTCCTGTAGCGATAATTGTTGCTCTGGCTTTAACAGTAAAATATTCTTCTGTTTCAAGATTATAAAGGACTCCTCCTGCACATCGACCCTTGTTGTCCAGGATGAGTTCGACTATAGGCATAAATTCGAGTATGCTGATTTTGTCAGGATTATTTCTTACTTTATCCATTAACGTCCGCATTATAATTGCACCTGTATAATCCCTGCAGGAATGCATTCTTTTTCTTGATGTCCCTCCTCCATGAAGGACTTGTAATGAGCCGTCTTCCAGTTTATCCCAGACGACACCCAAGTCTTCTAACCACTTGACAACATCAGGGCCATCTTCAGTGAGGGCACGAACAAGATCGGGTTTATTGTCAAAGTGACCCCCGCCAATAGCATCCAAATAGTGACAAGCAGGGGAGTCTTTCTCAGGAACGGCTGCCTGCATACCTCCCTGTGACATCATGGAATTGGCATCACCAAGGCGCAGTTTAGTGGAAATGATTGATTTTGCTCCATTTTCCATGGCAATGATAGCTGCTGCACAACCTGCACCGCCTCCACCAATTATCAAGATGTCTGTCTCATAGTCAGGACGGGTTAAATCGAAGAGTTCAGGTTTAATTCTTGAATGGGATTCCAGCATGTCTGTCACTTCTGTAGTAAGGTTTTCTCCTTTATTCGGACCTAAACGGATTTTGCGCCTTGAATCAGGCTTATAGTCGGGATGAAATTTATTAAGAACTTCCTCCCTTTCTTCTGCGCTCATGGGAGGGAAAACAGGTTTTCCTGACTTAGCGAGCTCAAACCTTTTATTCCGGGTTTGAATAACTTTTTCGAGTGATGGTCTCATACTTTCTGGGTACATCTGACTCTCCTTATTATATTACGAGCAACACTTTTATTTATCATGTTTCTTTATGATTAATCCTTTTTTTATTCGAGGTCTCTTTCATAGTATTTCTTTTTTAATTCTTCTTTTTTCATTTTTTTGAATTCTTTGTATTCTTTATCGTATTTATGTCTTTTAACCTCTTTTATCCTCTTTTTTAGTTGTTTACTTTCCTTAGACAGGTATTTTCCGTATAGTCTTTTTGCGAGTAGTCCAACGTTGTATTGAACAATTTCTGCCGGGCACCGGATGGCGCATAGACCACAGCTAAGGCAGTCAAAAGAAAGGTCCATGACCTTTTCAATGTCTCCTCTTATGGCAGCCTGGATATAGTCCATAACCTCTAAATCTTGAGGGCAGGCCTTGGTGCAGGTGTTGCAAGCAACACACCGGAAAAGTTCAGGAAAAAGCTTTTGAAAAGTCGAGACATTTGGCTCCAGCTTGTTGAGGTTGTAAATAGGTTTTTGGTCAGGGATAGCAGGAAGCTGAGAAAGCCACATCCCTTCTTCAACGAGCGTTGTACAGGCAAGTCCGGTATAAATTTTGTAATCACCAGGCAGACGATACACAGTGGCACAGGCTCCACAGAAGCCTTCGCGGCATCCTGCGCCTCTTTTTATCTGATAGCCAGCATACTCTATAGCGCCCATTATTGTTGCATCAGCAGGCACTTTATGGGCTTTTCCCATGATGAATACAGTTGCAGTTTTTTCAGTGGCTTTGGCTTTGGTTTGTTTTGCGGGCTTCTTTTTGGCTGGTTTTTTTGTTGCCATCGAGATATCTCCTTATTAATATTCCTGGGGCAGTTTTTTTAGTTCGGCCCATGAATAGACAGGACCATCTTGACATACATAGTGTATGCCTATGTTACATTTTCCGCATTTCCCGACACCGCATTTCATCTTGTTCTCAACAGTAGTATAAATCTGTTCATCCTTAAATCCGAGGTCTTCAAGAGCTTTAATGACAAATTTGATCATGATAGGAGGACCACATGTGACAGCTATAGCATTTTTGGGAGAGGGCTTTTTATCCAGAACATTCTGAGGAACAAACCCGACGAATTCTTTCCAGTCAGGCTCCTCAACATCCACGGAAAGATGGACTGTCATTTTTTTTCTAAGTTCTTCCAGCTCTTCTTTGAAAACCAGGTCTTTAGAAGTTCTGGCTCCGTATATCAGTGTGAGGTCTCCATAATCTTCTCTTTTACCCAGCGCTGTGTTGAGGACAGACCAGATTGGAGCTAAGCCAATCCCCCCGCCGATAAAGATAAGGTTTTTTCTTTTCCACTTCTCTACAGGGAAACCATTTCCGTAAGGTCCCCTGATTCCAATAATATCCTCGACTTGTTTTTCGTGGAGGGACGATGTAACCCTTCCCATTTTTAAGATGCTGAATTGAAGGTAGTCTTTAATAAGCGGGGTAGATGAGATAGAAATCATCGATTCCCCTTTTCCAAACACAGAGAGCATAGCACACTGTCCGCATTTAAATGAAAAATTATTATTCTCAAAAAATTGAGTCCGAAATGTTTTGATGGGCCTGGCGCCGCCGACTTCTTCCTTGATATGGGTTATTTTGGCCAGTTTTGGAATATATGTATTAGGATCCATAATCTCTCACCTTATCGAGAACTTCTAAAAGATCTATGCCTACCGGACATAACGAAATACATCTTCCACAGCCTGTACATTGATAATTCTGGTACCTGTCGACAAAATATAAAAATTTATGAAGGATTCTCTGGCGCAAACGGGAGGCTTTGTCCGGCCTGGGATTGTGCCCTGAAGAATGCATGGTGAAATCTGGGAACTGACAGGTATCCCATGTCCTTATCCTTTTCCCTTTGATTGGAGAGGAAGAGGTAATTTCGTCATTTATATCAAAGCAATGACATGTTGGGCAGAGATAAGTGCAAATACCGCATCGCAGGCAGCTCATAGATTCTTCGTCCCAGAATGGCGAATCGAACATTTCTTTAAGTTTGGGCGGAATTTTTTTTATGTTTTTAATTTGCCGTTTGATTTTTTTCTTGGAGTCTATCCGGATTTTTTCTAAATCCTTCTTGTCCTTAGCTGTTGGGCTCTTAAATAGGCCCTTTGCGAGATTGAGGAGCTTCTCTCCCTTTTTTGTATAGGTTTCGACAAAATATTTATCACCCAAATCCGTCAATAAAATATCCAGGCCCTCCTTGGAATATGGAGAGCCATTAACGGAGACACAGAAGCAATTCGTGTAAGGAGGGGTATTACAAGAGATTCCAACCAGTGTTGTTTGATTTCTTCTTTTCCAGTAGTAGATATCTTTAAAATCGCCGCCAAAGACTTTATCTGTAAAAGTAAGAGCTTTTGCATCACACGGTCTCACACCAAAGATAACCGCTGACTTTTCTGCAGGGAGAACCTCTTTGACTTCAGGGTTTCCTTCGGTTGAATCGCAAAATTCTAAAAAGATCTCTCTCTGGGGAAAGATAATTTTTTTTGGAGAGAGGGTGGTGAGGGGATAATCCAGGTTTATATCCTCTGGATTATCGGTGGCAACAAAGTTCCAGTGATCGTCTTCCTCAACCGGAGTATATATTGTATAAGACAAAAGCTTCTTCACCCATTGTGGGAGGGATTTTTTTGTCAGTACCTTTTGCATCGTCTCACCTGATAAAATCTTCCGGGTCTTCATCTTTAAAGCAAGAAATTAAAGAAGGTTGGTCTGGGTCAAAGCCAGCTTCAAAGCCAAAAAGCTCCTTGGCCTCTTTTTCTAATTTTCTATTCAAGAACCGGAGAGGGATATCCAGAGGACAGGCTCGTTCGCATTCTCCGCAGTCAATACAGCGGCCAGCAAGATGAATGGCTCTAACCATATGGTAGATAAAATTTTCTGAAGAGACAGGCGATTTTTCCACCCATTTGATTTTTTGTGCCTTTTCCTCTGCGGTTGTGTCAGCAGTTACAGCAAAGCTTATTGTATCTGCGACGCATTCGTCGCAGTAGCACATCGGGCATACAGAGCGGCAGGCATAGCAGCGGATGCATTTATCGAGCTGCTTTTTCCAGAATGTCCATCGTTCTTCCGTAGATAAGGACTCAATTTTTTCTATAGATTCAAAAGGATTATCTATGCTCCGTTTTGCTTTTTCTCCAAGAAGAACATCATAAATAACAGGAAAATTTGCCTTGCATTCAAGGCATCTGTTTGCAAGTATCTCTTTGGCAGGGATTTTGGTTTTTCCTTCCTGAGTGGTAATTATAAAATTATCCTTTTCGTCAAATTCAACTTTTTTAACTTTTTCGCCTTTTATTTTTTTTGTCAGTTTTTTCTCGTCAAGAACTCCGGTGTTTTCGCAGGAAACTCCTAGAAGGTATACATCCTCCCGGTTTATGAATTTTTCCTGAAGCAATATATTAATGGCTCGGCTGTCGCATCCTTTAACCACAAGTCCCACCGGTCTTTCATCCGGTTCCTTTTCCTTGGTTTTCCTTCTTTTTTCATCAACAAGATAACGGGTAAGATTAAACACGCATGTTGGATCCCAGACGAGTTTCTCAACTTCTTCAGGCTCTTTTATAAAGGCAGGGACAGGCATCAGGCCGTTGGTGCTTTTTTTATAGCCGATGATGTATTTGACTTTATTTTCCTTTAATATTTGTTTAGCTTCTTTTTTGAGGTCTTCGAGGCTTACCATTAGAGGTCTCTCCCCAATTTTGTTTGAGGCCCAAGAGGTTTGAGTTCTTTGACAAAATCTTTGATGATTTCTGTGTATTTTGTCCCTTCAGCCGCAGAAACCCAGGACATCTGGAAGCGCTGGGGTTCAAGACCTATAAAATCCAAAAGTTTGTTTATTAGCGCAATTCTCCGGCGAGCATAAAAATTACCTTTTATATAATGACAGTCACCGGGATGGCATCCGGAGACCAGAACTCCATCAGCTCCTCTGCTGAAGGCAGACAGAATGTAAAGGGGGGAAATACTCCCCGAGCACATGACAGTGATCGGGACGACATTATAGGGATATTCCATCCGGGAAACTCCGGCCAGGTCGCTTCCTGCCGAGGAGCACCATTTACAAAGAAACGCAACTATTTTTGGCTCAAATTCTTCTGCCATTTTCAGCCTCCGAGGGACGCTCCTATCATTTCATTAACCTGTAAAGGAGTAAGATTTTTTACCTCTATGGCTGCCCTTAAGCAGGTTGCAGAGCATGTTCCGCATCCTTCACAGAGGACTTCGTTCACTTCTGCTTTACCATCCTTAAGGGAGAGAGAATCATATGGACAGACATGAACGCACATTCCGCAGCCTGTACAGAGATTAACATTAACCTTGGCTACTGTAGGAGCATGGAAAAGTCTTTCCTGGGATAAAATGGCAATGGCTTTAGCAGCAGCACCGCTTGCTTGAGCTACGGCTTCTGGAATGTCTTTTGGGGCTTGAGCGGCTCCTGCAAGGAACATCCCGGGAGTAACGCTCTCAACAGGCCTGAGTTTTGGATGGGCTTCTGAGAGAAAACCGTCTTTATCCAAAGCGATTTTAAGTTTTTTGGCAAGCTCTTCAGCTCCTTCAGACGGTCGCATTGCTGTCGCCAGGACGACCATATCTGCATCAATCTCAATATCTTTTCCAGAGAGTGTATCAACACCCCAGACTTTGATTTTGCCTTTGTCTTCAAATATTTTTGAAACCTTTCCTCGAAGATAAAGAGCACCATCCTCTTCGACAGCTCTCTGGACAAATTCCTCGTAGCCTTTTCCTCCAGACCTGATATCAATATAGAAAATATAAGCCTGCCCGTCAGGAACATGATGTTTGTAGAGCATGGCGTGTTTGGCTGTGTACATGCAGCATATTTTTGAGCAATAAGCACAGTGAAGTTCAGGATCACGAGAGCCAACACATTGTATAAAGACAACCTCTTTTGGTTCTTTGTGGTCTGAAGGCCTGAGAATTTTTCCCGTTGTTGGGCCTGAGGCAGAACATAACCTTTCAAACTGAAGACCATCCAGAACATCCGCATATTTTCCATGCCCGTATTCGGCCATTAATTCTTTGTCATAAAGGTCAAATCCAGTGGCAACAATGATCGCTCCGACCTCTTCTTCGACAATCTCTGGTTTCATATCGTAATCAATAGCTTCTGGTTCACAGACATCCGCACATTTGCCGCAGGCAATAGGCAGGAGGCCCGGGCAAGATTTTATGTCCAGAGTATAAGTAGCAGGAATAGCTTGAGGGAAAGGCATGTAGACAGCGCGCCGTCCAGTTAAACCCAGATCAAATTCGTTAGGCACAACCACAGGGCAGACCTTGGTGCATTCGTCGCAGAGAGTACATTTATCCGGATCAACATAAGTGGGTTTTTTAAGGATTTTGACCTTAAAGTTTCCAACATATCCAGAAATATCTTGAATTTCGCTGTAGGTTAAAAGTTTGATCTTAGGATGTTTGGAGACTTCAACCATTTTTGGTGTCAGAATACACTGGGAACAGTCCAGGGTAGGGAAGGTTTCAGAAAGCTGGATCATATGGCCTCCAATTGAAGGAGACCTTTCTACTAGGATTACTTCATAACCGCTGTTGGCTAAATCTAAAGCTGACTGGATTCCTGCTATCCCTCCACCAACCACCAGCGCTCTCCGGGTGACAGGGATGCTTATCGGATCCAGAGATTCATTTCTGTGAACTCTCTCTACTGCACTTTTTGTAAGTTTTATTGCTTTTTCTGTTGCCTTTTCCATGTCTTTATGAACCCAGCTGCATTGTTCCCGGATATTTGCGATCTCACACTGGAACGGATTAATTCCGGCTGACTTGACGGTGTTTCTGAAAGTTGTTTCATGGAGAGTCGGAGAACAACAGGCGACGACCACGCTGTCCAGTTGATTTTCCTTTATGGCTTCTATAATAAGGTTCTGACCCGGGTCAGAACACATGTATATGTATTCTTCTGAGTGAACGACTCCTGTGTGATTAGAAAGCTCCTTGGCAACTTTTTTCACATCCACTGTCCCCGCGATGTTTATACCGCAGTGACAGATAAAAACACCGGTTCGCTTCATTTTTTTTACCTTTTTATTTTTTGCTTTTTGTTTTTTTCTCTTTTTTTAATATTTCTTTGCCGTATTCATATCCTTTATCAAAAGCCTTGATGTTGAGCTCAAGAAATCTTCCAGGGACTAAACCTGGGAGTGCTTTTTTCATAGCCTCTGGGGAAGCAATTTTGGTTATTGCTGAGAAGAATCCCAGCATGACCAGGTTTGCAATGATACGGTTTCCTAACTCTTCAGCAAACCTTGTGGAAGGGATGGCATAAGTTTTGATTTTGCCCCGAGGAGGTTTAGCCTTTACAAGATCTTTGTCAATGATTAAAATTCCATCGTCTCTTAATTCCGGCTCGTATTTTTCATAGGCTTCCTGTGACATGGAAATGAGGATTTCCGGAATTGAGATGTAAGGATAGAGGACTCGGTCTTCAGAGACAACGAGTTGAGAGCTGCAGGCGCTTCCCCTTGCCTCAGGGCCAAAACTCTGAGTCATTGTTGCATGTTTGTTATCATAAAGGGCAAGGGCTTTGCCTGAGATAAGGCCGCACCGGATAATCCCCTGACCCCCAAAACCAGAAAATCTAATTTCAGCCATTGTTTACTCCGTATGGTTGGTATTTGTCGCCTAACTTTTTGGCGAGATGTTCATTCATGCAGTCGAGAAAAGTTGGTTTTTCTTTGTCAATAAACTTTCCGACGATGAGTTTTCCCTGGTAACTGATATCAAGGGTTCGGGTGTCTGCGCCATGCTGGATTTCAGATTTTTCATAATAATATTTCAAAAGGTTCAGACCATCCCCGAGACGATTCCTGCGTGCGTAAAGAGTTACACAGGGGGTTATGACTTCTATAAAAGAAAATCCTCTCTTAGTGAGAGCCTCCTGGATGGATTTGGTCACTCTCCTGAGATGAAGAGCTGTCCAGCGGGCGACATACGTTGCTCCACTGGCTTCAGCAAGATAAGGAAGGCTGAAAGGATATTCAAAATTGCCATAAGGGGCTGTGGAGGCATTGGCACCTATTGGTGTTGTTGGGGCAACCTGGCCTCCTGTCATGGCATAGTTAAAGTTATTAACGCAGATTATCATGATGTCCATATTGCGTCTTGCTGCATGGATGAAGTGGTTGCCTCCGATACCAGCAATGTCCCCGTCGCCGCTGAATACAATAACTTTTAATTCAGGATTTGCAAGTTTTAATCCGGTGGCAAAGGGAACAGCTCGTCCATGAGTTGTGTGGAAAGAATCCAGCTTAATGTATCCAGCTACTCTTCCTGTACACCCAATTCCAGATACGACGGCAACTTTATCCAGGTCGATTTCGCTTTTACGCAGAGCCTCAGCAAAAGAGGTGACTACAGTTCCTATTCCACATCCAGGACACCATATATGGGGGATTCTATCCATTCTCAGCAAATCTTGGATTGGATTTTTTTCCTCGCGGCGGTCTTCTTTCTTCATTTTGCAGCCTCCTTGATTGCGCTGAAGATATCATCTGGATTGTGGACCCCCCCCCCGCAGTGGGGGACGAGAATAGCCGGTGCTTGACCTCCAGCGCATCGCTCAACTTCCAAGACAATTTGGCCGTAATTGATTTCAGGAACAACAAATGCTTTGACTTTTTTCGCAAGCTCTTTTATCCGTTTTTCGGGAAATGGCCAGACAGTGATTAGTCTGATAGTCCCAACTTTTATGCCGGCTTTTCTGGCTTGCTGTACAGCTTTTGTTGTGACCCTTGAAGTTATTCCGTAAGAAATGACTACAACTTCAGCATCCCCTATTTCTTCTTCTTCTAATTTTATGATTTTATCGGCGTTTATTATGATTTTATCCACAAGGTGACGGACACAAACATCCTGGCATTCTGCGTCTATAACAGGGTAGCCGCGTTCATCGTGCGTTAATCCTGTTGTGTGAAATCGGTAGCCATCACCCGCTTTGATCATAAATGGGATTTGATCTTTATCAAGTTTGTAAGGAAGATATTTATCTTTAGGGCCTTTGTGCCATTTTCTTTCAACCAGTTCGATCTTGTCAGCGGGAGGGATGACAACTTTCTCATGCATGTGCCCGACACACTCATCTGCCATAACAAAAGTTGGAACTCGGTAAATTTCGGATAAGTTGAAAGCTTCAATAGTGAGGTCGAAACACTCCTGAGGGGAATCAGGGCAGAGGGCGATAATCTCATAATCTCCATGAGATCCCCATCTGGCCTGCATCATATCCTGTTGTCCTGTTAAAGTTGGAAGCCCTGTCGAAGGCCCTCCTCTTTGAACATTTGCGATCACAAGAGGAGTCTCCATCATGCAGGCTAATCCGATATTCTCCATCATCAAAGAAAAACCCGGGCCGGAGGTCACAGTCATTACTTTTTTTCCTCCCCAGACAGCTCCAATCAGGGCTGAAATAGAAGCGAGTTCGTCTTCCATCTGGATAAAAACTCCTCCTACAGAGGGAATTCTTTCTGAGAATCTTTCAGCAGTCTCTGTGGAAGGAGTGATAGGATAGCCCGCAAAAAATCGGCATCCAGCTGCCAGAGCTCCTTCAGCAAGAGCATAATCTCCGTCCAAATAATGGGATCCGGTTAAAACTCCTTTAGGGTCTGCTTTCACCTTTTTCACCTTCTTCCTCCTCTTTTTTTTGGGTGACAAATATTGCAAATTCAGGGCAAATTGTCTCGCAAAGTTGGCAGTAAAGGCAATCATCCTCATTCTTAACTACGGGGGGATGATACCCTTTAACATTAAATTCTTCTGAGAGTTCAAGGACATCTTTGGGGCAGTATTCCACGCAGAATCCACATCCTTTGCACAGGTCTTTTTCAATATGGATTTTGCCCTTTTTTGGTTTTAAGTCGCCAAAACGTGTCATTTGTTCCTCAGATTAGTCCTTTTTCTTTTAAAATTGGTTTTGGATCTACAAAATGAAGGTCAAATCTTAGAGATTCCTCAGGGCAGCTCAATGCAATAGCTAAAATCTGGGAAAAATAGAGAATAGGGATATTTTTGAATTCAGGATATTTTTTAACAGTTTCTTTCTGTCTATGGTCAAGATTAAAAGCGCAAAGCGGGCAGCTTACAGCAACAACATCAGCGCCCTGTGATTGAGCTGATGTTAGGATTTGGAAAGCTCTTTCAGCCACAATTTCAGGCTTGTCGACTGTTTGATACGATGCACAGCATTCGGTTTTGAACGGAAAATCTGCAGGATCTGCACCTAAAACAGTCGTGAGATTTTCCAGGATTGTCGGATTTTCAACGTCATCTAAGCCAATCTCTTTTGGACGTACCAGGAGACATCCGTAATAGTTAGCAACTTTTAAATTTTTTAAAGGTTTAACCACTTTTTTGGCAATATTCTCGAATTTTACTTCATCTCTAAGTATCTCCAAGAGGTGGAGAACCTTAACATCGCCTTCATAGTTGATTTTCTCGAGATACATAAAATCATTGATTTTTTCCAGGCTCTCTGGATCGGCTTTAACCCTTTCGTTTGCTCTTTTTAAGGTATTAAAACACATGGCGCAAAGAGTCATAATTTTTTCTGAATTGGACTCTTTGGTTCGGATGAGATTTCTTATAGGAGCTACGTGATGAATCAAATCATCAGTAGCCAGAGAGAATACTGTTCCACAACAGTTCCATCGTGGAAGTTCTTCAACTTCAATCCCAAGTTTTTTTAAGGAACATAAGGTTGAGTCTTCAAAATTTTTAGCATTGTTTTTCAGAGTACAACCAGGATAATAACTTATTTTCATTAAAATTCCCTATATAATTAATATTAAAGTGATTATTTATCATAGTTTAGATTTAAGATGTAAATTTCCTCAGATTGCTGATGATAGCTATCGGAGGAACATCTCCTTTTTCTGCGTCTGAGAGTTTATTTAAATTAACATGGTCTTCTCTTTTGCGCAGTAAAATCTGTCTTATGGCTTCGATAATTTCAGCGATATTAATACCTTTTGGGCAGCGCGCGTTACAGGTAAAACAGGAAGCGCAGATCCAGATTGATTTTGATTGCAGGAGTTCATTCTTTAAACCGAGCTGGGCGTAACGGATGATTTGATTGGGAAGGATGTCCATTTCAGAGACTGCAGGGCATCCAGCCGAACACTTGCCGCATTGATAGCAAGCAAGGAGATTCTGGCCGCTTAATTCTTCCACTTTAACTACAAAGGGATCTTTGATATTTCTTTTTGAGAGGTTGATTCTCATCAGAGTTTCCTTATTCAAATTATAGGATCCTATCTCCTATAGGTACTATAGGATAAGTGTATGAAAGGGTTAATTTATAGTAGAACATAATTCAAAATTTCTGTCAAGAAAATATGATAAAAATTTATAATTTTCTCATTCCTCCGAAGAGAAAAATGAAACAAAAGGAATTAAGGAGCAAAAGATATTTGAGAAGCAGAGGGAGTCCTACAAGAGGGATGAGAAGAGAGGAGACAGCAAGTGCACCAAAGAAAGAACCTAATAGATCTAAGCCATAGCCAAGGCCATAGTTTTTCCTCTCTTTTAGAAAAAGATGATTTGAAACAACAAACATATCTCCTCCAAGAAAGCCGAGGGTAAGAAGAAATATTAAGAAAAAAAGTTCAGGAGTATTTTTCTCCAAAAAAATGTGGAGCAGGAGTATTAGGAGTAGAAAACCAAATTGGATAAAGAGCAGATGCACTAAACCAATTCGTTTTCTTTTTTTGCCTCGAAGAGCGCCTAAAAATAGGCCAATCATAAAGGATGTGAGGAGGAGAGCAATTCTGCGGTAAACATATCCATAAAGAGTTTGAAAGGCGATAATCATGATGATTTCAACAACGATTGTGGTAAAACCCATTACTGCCAGAGGGACAAGGAAAAAAGTGGATTTCTTTTGTTTCAGCCACAAGATAAGAAGAAGGGAAAGAAAAAGAATCAAAGGTAAGTCTAAAAGCCAAAAGCTGTGCAGTTTTGAAAAAAAAGTAAATATTTTCCTCTCTAAACCTTTAAACTGTGTACTCCACAGTACGGAATTATAGAAATAGGCAATAGGTGAAAAGTCCAGGTTAATCGTTTTTTTTCCAGTGTATATCTTTTCTTTGATTAGTTTGATTCTTTGCGGATTAAGGCGAGAAATTAGAATATGGGGGCTGACATAAGTATTCTGGAGGTTTAAGTCCTTGATTTTTTTGCAAAGCTTTTCAAATTCTATGGTTAATGGAAGAGATGAAGCCAGGAAAATGTTTGTGTTCCCTGGAACAATTTCAACAACAGGGAACACTTCTTTGAGGGTGTAGTACAGCGAGGCAAGGAAGTTTTGAAGTTCAAAGCTTATATAATTTTCTGCTGAAGGGATCCGAAAAGAAAAGATGCCTTGTTCGCCTAACTTTTCTCTGGCTTCAAGGAAAAATTCTCTTGTATAGAAACGGTTTATCTGCGCTGTTGCCGGTTCGGGTAGGTTAAGGATAATCATGTCGTATTTATTCTGAGATTTGTTAAGAAAGGCTCTTCCATCCTGATAGAATATGTGGACCCGTTTGTCTTTTAGTATCCTTTGCTCACTCTCAGGCAAAAATTCGAGTGAGAGTCGAATGATTTCCGGGTCTAACTCGACATAATCCACTTCAACCTGAGGATACTTCAGAATCTGCCTTAAACTTCCACCTGCTCCTCCGCCAATCAACAGAACATTTTTTGCTTCTGGATTCTGGAGAAGAGTAAAGTGGACAGATTCCTCAGAGGCAGCTAGATTTGGAAAAGAATAATCCAGAAAACTGTTGTTATAGAGAGAAATCTGCTCCTCGGTTTGGATAACCTGCAGCTTCCCGTAGATGCTGTCTTGACTCCTGACAAGAAAAAAAGGCTTCCAGTATATTTTTTGGCTGGGAAAGTCAAATAAGGCAAAAGCGGTTAGGAAAATGAGGATAATAGATAGGAGATAAATTTGTTTTTTTTCTCCAAATGAAAAAAACACCAGAAGAGAAACAGAAACTCCGACAATAGAAACTCCCAACCAGTTGGAGAAAGCAGGTATGAGGAAAAAGTAGACGGCTAATCCTGCTGTGGAAGCTCCCAGAGATTCCAGAAGGTAAACCTTAAAAAGATCACCTTTCAGGAAAAAAACATTTAAGACAAAAAGAATTCCCAGGGGAAAGCTTATAAAAAAAGAAATAACCAGAGAAGAAATTAACATCGGTAAAATCCCGGTGATTTCCCCTGGGAGTGTTTTGTAGATAAATCGCGAGAACCTGAGTCCGATCAGGCAGAGAGGAAGGAATAGAATTACAGCATAGTATGTTTGGGGAAATCGTGAGAGATGAAATTTTAATTTGGAGGCTGAGATGCTTCCCAAGCCACCCCACAATAGCCAGGCAGCAAGGATAAATCCAAAAGTAATTTCGTTTCCGTAGAAATGAACGGAGAATTCTCTCAATAAAAAAATTTGAAAGGATAGTGCCAGGAAACCTAAAAGAAAAGGCGGAAGAAAGTTTATCAACTCCAGATTCCTGGAATGAGGTTGTTACAGAATTTGCATCTTCCTCCTGTAAGATTGATATTTTTTATCTGGTAGCCAGACCTCTGGATGATGATTTTTTTACACTGAGGGCAGTATGTGTTTTCTGCCCGGTGTCCGGGAACGTTCCCAATATACACGTAATGAAGCCCTTCTTTTTGAGCAATTTTATAAACTCTTTCAAGAGTTGATAACGGAGTGGGGGGGAGGTTTTTTACAAGATACATGGGATGGAACCGGGCAAAGTGTAGAGGAACATCGGGTCCGATCTCTTTTAAAATCCACTGGCACATCTCTCGGATTTTTTCAGTGCCATCATTAAGCGTTGGGATAACAAGATAGACAATTTCCAGCCAGACATTGCTCTTAGATATAATTTTTATAGCTTCAAGAACTGGTTTTAATTTTCCTTTGACATATGAAGTATAAAACTCCTGGGAGAATGCTTTTAGATCCACTTTAATTCCATCTACAACTTTTATCAGTTCCTCAAGTGGCTCTGGATTGATGTATCCACCGGTGATGACAACATTCCTGATCCCCTTTTTACGGGCTTCTATAGACGTGTCGTACATGTATTCATAAAAGACAACAGGCTCTGTGTATGTATAGGCAATTACAGGGCAGTCGTACTTCTGGGCATTTTCCACGACTGAATGAGGAGGGAGGTCATAGTTATAGACCTGTTCAGCCCTAACTTGAGATATTTCCCAGTTCTGGCAGAATTTGCAGTTCACATTACAACCTGCTGTAGCTATTGATAGGGCACTGCTTTTAGGCAGGTAATGAAACAGAGGTTTTTTTTCAATAGGGTCTACGTGAATTGCACAAACTTTTCCGTAGACGAGCGTATAATAAGTGCCGCCAATATTTTCCCTGACTCCGCAGTAGCCTCTTTCTTTATCTCCCAGTTTGCAGTAGCGGGGGCAGAGAAGGCATTCTATCTCCCTGTCAGGATGTTTTTTATAGTATCGCGCTTCAACTTTTGAAATATTTGCTTCTTCACCAAAAGCATAAAGATCCATTAGGAGTGTAGGCGTTTTGTTCATCAAGCCTGCCCCTGTTAAAAGCGTAGCTCCTCCTGCTGTTTTGAAAAACTGTCTTCTTTTCATAATTCCTCTTCGATTATTTTTATCTCTTTATGATTGGCTTTCCCTAGTCCCATTTTTTCAGCAGTCTTCAGGTAAGTAGGCTCTCTTTTTTCTTCTCTTAATGAAGGAAGCCCCTTCTCAGCTCTGAGTTTTTTTATGATCTGCCACCCAACAAAGTCAGCCGCCACAGGATCCAGACAAAAAATAAGAGCTTTGTATTTTTTTGCCCACCTAGCATGGTAGGAAGGCCCTCGATGATATTGAACAACAAGGCTGTCCAGCACAGTGAGTTTATGCTTGTTTTTAATTGGTTTTGTTTCGAAAAGTTCAGCTACAAATGGATTACAGTTAGTATCATGGTATTTGTTGGGATTATGAATGGCTCCAAAGTAATTTTTCATTCCTGCTGTTACTCCTGCCATACCGTGGTCTTTTAAGATTGCAAGGCTTATGGAAGTTGTGATCATCTTTGATTGAATCTTGGAGAAAAGACTTCCAATATTCAGGTGAGATGTCAGTTCCGAATCATAGCCTACTCCTTGTGTGTCAGTGCCAAGAACCTTAAAACCGCTTTGGTTGAGGTTTAGCCTGTATTCTGCATCTCTCAATTCGCGGTTGGTTCGGTCCCAGATGATTATATTTTCTTGCTGGATTCCTGCTGTTAAAAGCGCTTTTGCCAGTGAAAAGGAGACTTCCGGGCGGGTGGAAAGCTTTTTACCGCCTATGGTGTTAATTTTTATCCCTACCTTGTTATTGCTATTGAAAAGGAGGCTAAGACTATCTTTCAGATTTTGCTGACCCATTAATATCTGGATTCCCTTGTTGAACATGTTAGTAAGTATTCTTTGATCGATATCCCCATCTCGTGAAAAGACTGCTTTTCCTCTGATTAGAACAACTTTTGAAACCATCATAATAAAAATACTCCACTTTCAAAATGATGTCAACAGAGGCAGACAGGAAAAAACAGGTGATTATAGATGCCTGTTTCATGTTATTGTTGTTAACAATTTCTCTCTTGAGAGATTTTGTCAGAAAAGACTAAGCTCAGTATCTAAAACAAGAAGAGAGTGAAAGAAAACCTTGTCAAAAAATATTTTTCATCTTATATTAAAAAGTCGATTAAGATTAATGGAGTATTAAAGATGAATATTTTAAGGCCAAAAAGATATTTAAAGATTTTCTTTTGTTTTATTTTATTTTTTTCAGTTTCCAGCATGAAAGGAGCTCTGTTCGATAAAGAGGAAGTTTCTTCTCTTCGTGCTCTTTTGCCAAAGCTTGGCTCTTGGAAGTTCTCTGAAGCACCTCAGAATTATGTCCCTGGAACACTTTATGAATATATCAATGGTGCTGCTGAGATTTACCTGGCTTATGATTTTAAGGAATTGATCGTTGGTTTATATAATAAAGAAGAGAGCGAGCCCTCTCTAAGCCTTGAAATCTATGATATGGGAAATGAGATAAATTCCTTTGGAATCTACAGTGCAGAGCGTTTTCCTGAGTCCCAATTTATCTCTTTAGGTAATCAGGGTTATCTGGAAGAGGGGACTCTAAATTTTATCGTGGGGAAATACTACATTAAACTTCTCTGTTTTGACTGTGGTGAGGAATCCGATAAGCTGCTGAAGCTTTTTTCTCAAGAAGTTGCAAAAAAAGTCAAGTTTAAGGGTCAACTCCCACCTCTCCTTAAGCTTTTTCCTGATGAAGGGCTCATTCAAAACAGCGAGAAGTTTTTCCTGCGTAATTTTATGGGCTACAGTTTTCTACATGATGGATACCTTGCAAATTATAAGCTTTTAGACCTTGAGTTTGACTGTTTTTTCATAAAAGGAGAGAACGCGGAAGATGCCAAGAATATGTTGGAACGATATCTTGAGAAGAAAGGCAAACAGAACGTCCAGAAAATTTCCTTGGGATATCGCATTAAAGATCGATACTATCACAATATATATATGACTAGAGTTGAGAATTATTTATGCGGGGTCATGAAAATTAAAGATGGATTTGAAGAAGTCGGAGAGAGGTATTTTGGGAAACTGGTCGGTTCTTTAAAAAAGTAGTATTGGGATAAACTTTTTATCAATAGAAATATTTTATAATAATCCTTCTGGATTAAATGGCTTAAAAGGGAACCATTTATGTATTAACGTTTGGAAAATGAAGCATCTTTTTTCCCGTGGTGGATTAATAAGGGTATTTGGGAATGTCTGAGCTTCCGTTCAGATTTTTAACGCCATTCCTTCATCGCTCTTTTCGGCACCTGCGTAACTCGCTGTGCTCAAACATACTCAGTGTCCGGCTAAGCCGGATTCCCTCAAATAGCGATTCAGGAAGGCTAAATCTTCAAAGTCGCTTCATCCATCCCCAAATACCCTTATAATGTGATTGATCAGTCCTTCATCACGGCAAAAAAGTTACTTACTTTATAAAATGAATTGTTTTGATTATAATTTGAAATAGACTATAATAATTGGGAATTAAACGCTGAAGAGTATCGGATGAAAGGGAATAAAGTTATTGTTGCCTGCCTTGTGATTATGGTTATTTTTATCGTAGGGGTAGTATTACGGTTGGCAAAGCCTGTTCTTTTTCCCTTTTTTTTAGCCGTTTTTCTTTCCTTTATTCTCTCTCCGATATTGGATTTTTTAACCCGAAAAAAAATCCCAAGGGCTGTTTCTATTTTATTTATTGTTATACTTGCTTTTTTTATCATATACCTCTTAGGGATTCTTTTTTACTCCAGCGGTAAGTCTTTTGCCTCTGAATTTCCAGAATACGGAAAAAAAATCAGCTCGATTATAACTTCGGTTCAAGAAAAAATTAAGCTTGCTCTTCCTGAATGGGAGCCTGAAGATTGGGTAGGACAACTTGACATAAATAGAATTGGAGGATTGTTTCTTTCCTCGCTTGGGCCTTTTTTCACTTTTATGTCCAATCTTTTTCTGGTCTTCATTTTTCTAATTTTTATTCTGGCTGGACGGGGGAATATTAAAGTAAAAGTAAAAAATTCTTTTAACAGTGGGAGAGCCTCTCAAATTATTGATGTTATTGAGAAAATCGATAATCAAATTCAGAAGTACCTTGCTATAAAAACAGCAGTCAGCTTTTCAACCGGAGTTTTTGCAACGGTTGTGCTATTGATTTTTGGAGTAGATTTTGCTATTGTTTTTGGCTTTTTTACATTTATCCTGAATTATATTCCTAACATTGGATCCATAATAGCGACTGCCCTGCCAGTGGCTATTGCAGTTTTTCAATTTGAGACGCTCTGGCCAGCATTCTGGATTTTTATCATACTGGGCTCAATCCAGATGACATTGGGTAACTTTGTTGAACCAAGAGTAATGGGGCAGAGCCTGGGTTTAAGTACACTTGTGGTTCTTTTTTTCCTGTTTTTCTGGGGATGGTTGTGGGGAATTCCTGGTATGATCTTATCTGTTCCCACAGCAGCCATCATAAAAATTGTCTGCAGTAACATCCCTTCCCTTAATTTTATGGGAGAGCTTATGAGCAAGGGTTAGGAGAGCAGCAATCAAGAAATGTGATTAATTTTCTTCTGGCGGGATAACTCTTCTATTTGAGAAAAACGCTTAATAACCTGCTCGATATATTTTCTGCCTTCGAAGTCTTCCCTAGCCAGGAATTTTACAGAGAGAATAATCCTCTCCAGGCATTGAATTTTTTCTTCCTTCTTGTAAGTCCCTATTTCTCCCGGTAGTATTATCTTTTTTTCGTACCGGCATTTATCAATACTCTGGTAAATAACTTCTCCGATTTCATTTTTTGGCTTACTCTTTTCATCAGGAGTGATAATAAGCCCTTTTCCCTTTTTTATTTTTTCTTTAGCATACTCCAGGGATAAAAGAGCTTCTTTATCAGTTAAAGACTTTTTCTTTTCGCCGTACTCCTTTAAGGGTGCTTCTATGTGTAAAGCGAGCCAGGCCATCCTCTCGTCTTTTAAAATATCTTCATCAGGAGATCTCTTTCTTGAAAAAGAATCTTGTTTTTTGTCTATAATACGTTTTTCCTGATATGGTCTGTGTTGCTCTAAAAAAGTGCAGTCTTGAGGGCAGTGAATTTCTTTCTCCCTTAGTTTGCCGCAGCAGAGGCTGCATAAATAATCTCCCAAAGCAGCACAGTGCCGCTTTCCTTTTCTTTCATTACATTTTGAGCATTTAGCCATTTAACCAGGGAGAAATAATACAATTAAAAAAATAGGGTATCTTTTTAGCAAGTCAAGTGGAAGGCACCAACTGTCTTTTTCTTAGTAGCGATTTCGTTAAAATTTTGAACTGCCTTTTTTGTTTTTTTTATAACGAGGACTATCCTATTATCTTGAGCATACTGTTTTACTTCTTCCTCCACTTTCATTAATCCGGTGAAGCCGGTGCCGATTATGATAACTTCAGGTTCCTCTTTGAGTACATCCTTTATGTCTTTGAGGCTGAGCCTGTGACCTGTTTCTCGCCACCAAGAGTCCTGGACCTTGTCCGGATAAAGGATCAGGTCAGAGGTGTATGTGTGGCCATTAACTTCCATACGTCCAAAAGTATAAGATTCAATCATGTTTTTTTCTTCTGGAGGAATGTATCAGAAGTTAATGCCTTTATTTTTTTCCCCAGAAAGCTTTTGAGGGCTTTTTGAGCGGCTTTTTGTTCAGCATTTTTTATAGTATTACCTTTTGCCTTTGCCAAAGATTTATTTTCGAACAAAACTTCAACAGTAAAGCTTTTCTTGTGGTCAGGGCCTGAGGTTGTGATAGTTTTATAAACAGGAGCAGGGAGGTCTTCCTTTTGGAGGTATTCTTGAAGAGCTGATTTGTAGTTGTTAACTGAATAGACAGGAGCTTTGATTTTACTGAATAGAGATTTGAGAAAACTGAGAAGGAAATTCCTAGCTTCTTCAAGCCCGCTGTCTAAATAGATGGCTGCCACTATTGCCTCAAAAGTTCCGGCTAAGATGGTCTTTTTTTTCCTCCCTCCGCTTTTTTCTTCACCTTTACCCAGGAGTATAATTTTATCAAGTTTTATTTTTTTGCTGAATGAGAAAAGGGAAAATGTGTTTGCTGCTGAAGACTTAAGTTTGGACAGCTCTCCTTCGGATAAATCAGGATAGCTTGACCAGAGGTAGTCAGCAATAATGAGCCCAAGAACTGAATCTCCTAAGAATTCTAAAGTCTCGTTGTCTGAATCCACACTTTGTTGGTTCTCATAGGCGTAAGAACTGTGAATTAGAGCCTGGAGCAGGAGATTCTTGTTTTTAAATGTGTAGCCTATCTTTTTTTCGAGTTGTGGAATGTTTATTTTCATAAAAAGAATTGTTTTTTTCTGCTGATTCAGCTTCTATTTGAAGTTTTTTTTAAGAAGATGAAGTATAGACGATTTTTCCTCCCACGATTGTTTTAACCGGAGCCCCTCTCAATTTCCAGCCATGGAAAGGATTATTTCTGCTTTTAGATTTAAAAGTATTAACATCAACAACGATTTCTTTTTTTAGGTTTAATATTGTGAGATCCGCATCAGCCCCTACACAGATTTTGCCTTTATTTTCCAGTCCCAGGATTGCAGCTGGAGTTGTGGATATCATACCAACAAATTTTCGCAGTGAAATGACATTCTTGTTCACAAGTTTATCAAGGAAGAGAGAGACTGCAGTTTCCAGCCCATTTATTCCGAAGGGGGCTTTGTCAAATTCAACATCTTTCTCATCTATAGTATGAGGAGCATGGTCTGATGCAAAAACATCTATGACTCCATCCTTCACAGCCTGGATTAAAGCTTGGGCGTCTTCTTCGCTTCTAATAGGAGGGTTGACCTTCAGGTTTGTGTCGTAATTTTCAAGGAGCGAGTCTGTTAGGAAAAGATGATGGGGAGTCACTTCTGTTGTAACCATTACCTTTTTTTTCTTTGCTTCTTTTATAATGTCTACTGCTCCTTTTACACTCAAATGGGCGATATGTATGGGTGTTCCAACCTTTTTGGCAAGGATTATATCCCGGGCAATCATTGTTTCCTCTGAGGATGCGGGAATCCCTTTAAGGCCAAAGAGATAGGAATAATACCCCTCATGCATGACTCCTTCACCGCTTAAATTTTTATCTTCGCAGTGGTTGATGATCAAAGTTTTTAATATTTTTGAATATTCCAGAGCACGCCGCATAACCTGGCTATCTTCTATAGGGAGGCCGTCGTCAGAAAAAGCGATAGCTCCAGCCTCGGCCAGATCAGCCATGTCTGTTAATTCTGCACCATTTTGCCCTCGGGTAATAGATGCTATGGGAAAAACATTCACTACAGAGTTTTTCTTTGTTTCAGAAAGAATATATTCGGTCACACCACGATTGTCATTAACAGGGTTTGTATTGGGCATGCAAGCAATGGAAGTGAATCCTCCTTTGGCTGCAGCGAGAGCGCCAGTGAATAAGGTTTCCTTATCTTCCTGGCCAGGTTCTCTCAGATGGACATGCATATCGATAAATCCTGGAGCAACAACTAATCTTGAAGCATCAATAACTTTTACTCCTTTGCTTTCAATTTTTGTTTTTATGTCAACAATTTTTCCTCTTTCTATCAAAAGGTCCAATGTGTCGTCTGTTTTTGAAGAAGGATCAATTACTCTTCCATTCTTAATCAATAGCCTCACGTTCTTTTCCTCCTAACAAAAGGTAGAGAACAGCCATTCTGACTGCAATACCATTTTCAACCTGTTTGAGAATGACGGATTTTGCAGAATCAGCCATATCAGTCGAGATTTCTACACCCCTGTTTATAGGGCCAGGATGCATGATTATGGCATTCTTTTTTGCTTTTCGAAATCTTTTTTCCGTTAAGCTGTAAAGGTTTCTGTATTCTCGAATAGATGGGAAAAAATTTGCTTCCTGTCTTTCCAGCTGGATCCTTAACATCATGACCACGTCGGCTCCTTGAATGGCTCTATCGAGATTGAAGTCAATCTCCACTCCAAAATTTTTAAATTCTACAGGAAGAAGAGCTGGGGGGCCAACAAGAACAACTTTTGCTCCCATCTTATTGAGAAGAAATATGTTGGATCGCGCGACGCGACTGTGAATGATATCTCCGACGATGATGACCTTTAGATCTTTAAAATTCTTTTTTTCTTGTCTTATTGTAAAGGCATCAAGAAGTGCTTGAGTTGGATGTTCGTGAGATCCATCCCCTGCATTAATGATTCGGTGCTGGCAGAAAGTAGTAGCGAAGTAAGGAATACCAGAAGCAGAATGTCTGATGATGATGGCATCAGGATTCATGGCTTCGAGATTCAAGATGGTGTCCTTGAAACTTTCCCCTTTAATGACGGAGCTGGTTTGTTTATTAAAGTTGACAATGTCTGCGCTTAATCTTTTTGCTGCCAGTTCGAAAGAACTCCGTGTCCGGGTGCTTGGTTCATAAAAGAGATTGATTATAGTTTTTCCTCTTAATGTGGGGACTTTTTTTACTTCCCGGGTTGAAACTTCGTAAAAAGATTCTGCAGTATCCAGAACGGACACAATCTCTGAAGATGTTAAGCCCTGGATACCGAGAAGATGTTTATGTTTGAATGCCAAGTCTCTTCTCCTATTTAATTCCAGGCGGCTCAGTAATGAGGACTTCATCCTCACTATCGATTTCTTTTAACTGGACTTGCACAATTTCTCGTTTTGAAGTCGGAAGAAATTTTCCCACGTAGTCAGCCCTGATAGGCAATTCTCGATGGCCACGGTCGATGAGGACAAGAAGCTGAATTGTTTTAGGACGTCCCAGGTCAATTAGGCTATCCATGGCTGCGCGTATAGTTCTTCCGGTAAAGAGGACATCATCAACAAGAAGAACATCTTTTTTTGCCACTGAGAAATTTATTTCTGTCTTTTTTACCATATGTTGAGCTTCTAACTCAGAGAAATCGTCACGGTAGAGTGTTATATCTAAAACCCCTACAGGAATTTCTATCTTTTCTAATTCCTTAATCAGTTTTGATATTCTTTTTCCCAGGTAGATTCCTCTTGTTCTTATTCCAACAATAACCAAATTTTTTAAATTTCGGTTGCGTTCAATGATTTCAGTGGTCATTCGCAGGATAGATCTTCTTATCTTCCGGGAATCCATTATCCTGGCTTTAATTTTTTCTTCCATAAGGCGACTCCTGGTTTAAAACAAACCTTTATTCCTTTTCTTAAGCAAACGTAATTCTTTCCATAAGAAAATGCAATATCTGAGGGAAAAAGTCAAGAAGAAGAAATAATCAGAAAGTGTTCGGGGATGGATGAAGCGACCCTTGAAGATTTAGCCTCCCTGAATCGCGCTTCGAGGAGACCCGACGGAGTCGGGCGGCAAGTATGTTTGAACTCAGGCCAGTGGATTCAGAAAACACGCAACTTTTGCCCCAGCGAGTCAAAAGCTGCTCGATTTCAGGCTTCGCTCTCTTCTCCATTATGGAGAGGAACCGTGCCCACTCAGCCTTCAAACGGTTTTTTTCACCCACTGCCCTTCGTTTATGCGTTGAATAGATGAAGAAGGGATGGCGTGAAAAATCTGAACGGGAGCGAGACCATTCACGAACACTTACTGATTAATACCCACACAAAATGGAAGAGAACCTACTACTTTAATTTAAAATAGAGTTTTGTAGTTTCCAGATCCTTCTTAATCTGCCTGGAGAGGTCCTCTGAAGTTTTGAACTTTATTTCGGCTCTTATTTTTTTTATAAAATTGATTCTAATTTTCTCTCCGTAGAGGTTCTTGTTGAAGTTTATAATATAGGATTCGATATTTGTTTCTTGCTGGTTAAACGTGGGACGGGTTCCTACATTGGTCATCGAGTGGAATTTTTTTGACTTTAACCAGGCTGTTGTAATAAATACTCCTGGGGGGACGATTTCGTTTTCTGTCTCGATGTTTGCGGTGGGGAAACCCAGGGCTTTTCCCCTGGATTTTCCTCTTATTACTTTACCTTCTATTTCATAAGACCTTCCCAATAAAGTATAAACTTTTTCTATTTTTCCTTCACGGAGAAAACTTCGGACAAGGCTGCTGCTTACGGTTTTCCCTTCTATAGTCACAGAAGGGATAGAAAAAACCTGGAAGTTAAATTGTGAAGCCAGCCGGTGGAGTTGTGAAATATCCCCTTCACGGTTTTTCCCGAAGTGAAAATTTTCTCCAACAATAACCATTTTTGCTTTAAGGGTATTTAAAACGATTTGTTGAATAAAATCCTGACTTGAAAGGCTTGAAAATTTGTCATCAAAAGGCACAATTAAACAAGCCTTAATATTATATTTATTAAGCTCTTTTACTCTCTGATCGAGAGTTTGAATCATTTTTGTTCTTTTTTTTCCAAGAATTTTTTCTGGATGAGGAGAAAATGTCAGAATCAGAGATAGGAGAGAATATTTTTTGGCTTTTTCTGCAAGAAAGTGCAAAATTTTTTGATGGCCCAGGTGGATGCCGTCAAAATTTCCTATTGTAATAATCGAAAAATTAGAAATTTGAGGAAGTTTTTTAAAACCGTTAATGACTTCCATAAGGTCACAAGTTGATTGTTTTTGTTTTCTCCATATAGGCCAATCTGATCTGATGAAGGCAGGCGTCTAAAAATTTTTCCTCTTCTGGCTTAAGATTTCCTTTTGTCCTCTCTTTTAAAAGATCAAGTAAGTCGATCAATCGTTTGACTAATTCCAGGTCTTCGTTCTCTTTATCGGTAAGAGGGTCTTTTACCAAGCCCAGCTTTATCAAAGCTTGAGTGTAAAAAGGGAGGACGAGAGAACTAAAATCAAGAGGAGGAATAATTCCTTTCTTTTCTTCTGGCGGTTCTTTTTTTGTCTGGCTTTTCTTGTTTTTTTCTTTTTCTGGCATTTTTTTGTCCTCTTTTTCAGAAAAAATATTTAGGAACTATCCGGGATTGAATTTTATTCAGGTATAAAATATTCTAATAAGTCGATTAAAAATATTACAATATTCTCTGGAATAATTCAAGGGAGAGAAGAATATGAAAAATGCTGAGAAAGCCGGGAAAAAATTTGGAAAATTGGTGGAAATTTTAGACGCTCTCCGAGGTGAAGGAGGATGTCCCTGGGATAGAGAACAGGATGTCAATTCAATAACTAATTATTTTTTAGAAGAAGTCTATGAAGCTGTGGATGCAATTTGCGCAAAAAATACCGAGTCACTGGCAGAGGAGCTGGGTGATATGCTGATGGAGGTTGTTTTTTTAGCCAGGATTTTTAAAGAAGATAAAAAATTCTCCATTTATGATGTTCTGGATGGAATTAATAAAAAGATGATTCGTCGGCACCCCCATGTTTTTGCTCAAAAACGTTTCAGGACTTCAAAGAAGGTTTTAGACGAGTGGAATAAGCAAAAAAAAGTGGAAAAAAAGAGAAAGTCACTTTTTGACGGCATGACAAAATGTTTTCCCTCCCTTATGGAAGCCTTTCAAATCGGGCTTCGTGTTTCCTCTTCTGGTTTTGACTGGAAGCAGCCTTTTGATGCTCTTCAGAAAATTAAGGAGGAGGTATCCGAATTAGAAAAAGCTTTAAAAGCACAAAAAAAGGAAAAGATTTCCGAAGAAGTGGGAGATATTTTCTTTTCAATGGCAAATGTTTCCCGCCTTCTCGGAGTAAATCCCGAGATTGCTCTAAGACAGGCCAATGCTAAATTTATCAAAAGGTTTAAATTCATAGAGAAAAAATTAGAAGAAGAGGGAAAAGAACTCGGCCAGGCTAGCCTTGAAGAAATGGATAAGATTTGGGAAAAGGCAAAAAATAAAATAGATTAATCTGCATTTTTATACCTCAGTGTCTTAGGTTTTTTTTGAGCTGTTTAGTTCTTCAATTATTACAACATTCACACGGAGCTCTTTATGGAGTTAATAAAACAGGACACATTATTACTTTTCCTTTTCTGTGCCCTTTCGTAAAAGCAGGCTGGATTTAATAAATTCATCAATATCTCCATCCAGAACTCTTTCAACATCACCGATTTCGACATTTGTTCGTAAATCCTTAATCATCCGGTAAGGATGGAGTACGTATGAACGGATTTGGCTTCCCCAGGCAATGTCTGATTTTGCATCCTCCAGCTTTTCCAGCTTTTTTTGTTTTGCTTTTTTTTCAAGCTCATAGAGTCTAGCCTTGAGAACTTTCATAGCACTGGCCTTATTTTTGTGCTGAGATCTTTCGTTTTGGCATTGAACGACAATGCCTGTAGGAATGTGGGTTATCCTTACAGCAGAATCAGTAACATTGACGTGTTGTCCTCCTTTGCCAGAGGAACGATATGTGTCAATTCGAAGGTCTTCTGGATTGATTTCGATCTCGATGTCTCCTTCAACTTCAGGATAGATAAAAACAGCAGCAAAGGAGGTGTGACGTCTTTTGTTGGCATCAAAGGGTGAAATTCTGACGAGGCGGTGGACTCCTGACTCCTGGCTTAGATTGCCATATGCATAATCACCTTCTACTCGAACAGTTACGCTTTTTAGTCCTGCTTCTTCTCCAGAGAGAAAATCGAGGATTGTGGTTTTAAAGCCTTTCCTCTCTCCATACCTTAAATACATTCTGAGGAGTATTTGAGCCCAGTCCTGGGATTCAGTACCGCCAGCTCCAGGGTGGATTGTTAGTATGGCATTTCGGCCATCATCTTTCTCAGAGAAGAGCATTTGAAGCTCTGCCTCAGCCAGTTCTTTTTCAAAAGAGGCCAGACTTTTCTTAAGGTCCTCATCAACATTTTCCCCTTCCTCTGAAAGCTCAGCCAGGACCTCAAGCTCTTCTTTTTTCTCGTTTAACATGGAGTAAAGCTGCACGTCTTTTTCTAATCTTTTTTTGTTTTGTGAAAGGGACTGAGATTTTTTATGATTTTTCCAGATCTCAGGAGTGGAAAACTCTTTGTTTATGGATTCGATTTCAGCTTTTTTTTGGCTGATGTCAAAGAAAACCTCTAAGTTCTTCAAACTTTGAGATGTATTCTTTAAGCTTGCTCAGAAATTCGGAACGAGTTGCCTTTGAAGTAGACTCATTTTTTTTCATATTTTCTCTTTTTTAGTGCCAGAATAAGGAAGATGGCTGCTAAAGTCAAGCTTCCTATAGGAAGAATATCACCAAATTTTGTATAAAAAGTGAGGGTTTGGGAAGGAGTGATTCTCTCTGTAAGAAATGTACTGGTCATAAGCTCTGATTTGGAGAGAATACGGCCATAAGGGTCGATGATACCGCTTATACCTGTTGTAGCTGCCCTCAGGAGATAACGCCTGTTTTCCACAGCTCTTAAAACAGCAATTGAAAAATGATGATATGGAGCAGAACTTTTTCCGTACCAGCCGTCATTGGTGATTGTAACCAGAAAATTTGCTCCTTTTTTAACAAATTTTCGGACAAGGTTAGGAAAGATGATTTCAAAACATATAGGGGAGCCAAATTTGATATTTTTATAGCTGTGGAGGGTGTGTTGAGTTCCGGGTGAGATCTCTCCGATAGCGTGGGTCATTATTTCGATGAAGAAAAAGATCTTTTTGTATGGAGTGTATTCGCCGAAGGGAACAAGATGTATTTTATAGTATAAACTTGTGGAGAGATCCGGGCTTAGACATAATGCTGTGTTGTGATAGTTTTTTTCCTCGAGAGGTCCTGTGGTCTCGTTGGTTCCGAGGAGAAGAGTGCAGCCTGTTTCCTGAACGAACTGGTAGAGTTTTTCTTTAAAATCCTGAGCAAGTTTATAGGAGCAGCTGAAACAGAGAGGAACGGAGAATTCAGGCCAAATAATCAGGCCGGAGCCTGCTTCATATGCCTGGTGGCTCAGTTCAAGGTGTTGGTCGAAAAGATTCCATGTCTCCTGGACGGATATCTGGTCCCAGTAAATATCTGAGGAGACGTTGCCCTGGATGACAGAAGCCGTAAAAGAATCTTTTTGAGAAGGGGATTTTTTTACACTCAGGAAACCACCTATATGAATAAGCAACACAAAAGCTAGGACAAAAAGGAATGGCTCCTTTTTTCTGTAAATCATGGAGTAAACAAACAGGCTTTGAAAGAGAATAATAATAAAGGAAAGACCATAGACTCCGGTAATAGAAGCAAGCTGGATAAAGTAAATATTTGAGTACTGGCTTGTACCGACAAGCCCCCAGGGAAACCCAGTGAGAAAATGAGTGAGGATATATTCGAAAGAAATCCAGATAAAAGGAGATAGGAGAAAAATTAACCTTGGAAAGGATAAATAGATTTTTGTCCACACCAGGCAGAAAAATGCCCAGTAAAGAGCCAGAAAAAGAATAAATAAGACATATATAATTAAGCTTATTACTAAGGACATATTGCCATAATGGGCTGGGACTGAAGGAATCCAGTAAATCAGGATAGCATTGTAAGAGATTCCAGCAATAAGCCCCAGAAGGAAGGATTGTTTAGGGCTCTTATTCCGGATGATGAAAATAAGGGGAATGATGGAAATCCAAACAAAGAAAGAAAGGTTGAACTTGGGAAGAGAAAGAGCTGTAAGGGCTCCACTCAATAAGGCAAGCAGGATATCATATTTTTTGATTTTCAAGTTGTATATACCTATAGGAGTTCTTTTTCTTCCTGTTTCCTGACGGAGATGTAAGAGACGGTTTCCAAAGCCTGGCTTTTATGTCTTGACTACATAGTAATATAGTAATCGAGCTTCTTTGTTGATTCTGATTGTAAACGGGATAAGACTTCTTCAGCTTTTTCCCTAGTCTCATAGCCCCCGATTCTCACACGGAAGACCTGGTTTGGCCTATCCGTTGGAAATGGTTCCAGCACAAGAGAAGGATAGCCTTTTTTCTTAAATCCATCTGCATAGGCGAGGGCTGCATCTTTTATGTTGAAGGCTCCAACCTGGATATAATAAAGGTTCCTTTTCTTAGCTTGAGGAGTCTTCTTTTGTGTTTTGCTTTTAGCTTTCTGGTGAGAGGCTAATTCTTGCCTGATAGAGTCTTTTTTTTCTCCAGGGGGAACGGTGGTTTCCTTTTTGACCTGTTCAATCTCTGCTGGAGTGGCTATTTCCGCACCTCCTATGATTTGAGCCTGTTTTTTGCCGACTGATACACCTAGAAGAAAGATGACTACTCCCAGGACCAAAATCCCAAGGAACATAAAAGCAAGCTGGGAACTGGAGAGCTGAATCTCCCTATAATCTCTATTTTTCACTGCTGTCTTTTTTCTCTTTCTCTACGGGGAAGAAAGCTTTAAACAACTCGATGGGAAGCGGGAAGATAATAGTCGAATTTTTCTCAGTTGCGACCTCTGTGAGCGTACCTAAAAACCTGAGTTGGAGAGCCTGGGGATTGGTTGAAATAATATCAGCAGCCTTGGTCAGCTGGCCAGCGGCTTGGAATTCACCCTCAGCATGGATGATTTTAGCTCTTTTTTCTCTTTCTGCCTCAGCCTGTTTGGCAATAGCTCTAACCATATTGTCAGGTAAGTCGACATGTTTCATTTCTACAAGTTGAACCTTGATTCCCCACGGGTCTGTGTGTTTATCAATAATTTCCTGGAGCTGTGCATTGAGTTTTTCTCTCTCAGAGAGAAGGTCGTCCAGTTCAACCACTCCTAATACACTCCGCAGAGTTGTCTGAGCAAGCTGAGAGGTGGCAAAAAGATAATCCTGGACTTCAATAATGGCCCTTTGTGGCTCCATAACGCGGAAGTATACAACAGCATTAACTTTTACCGAAACGTTGTCTTTTGTGATAACATCCTGAGGGGGAATGTCCATTGCGACTATTCGAAGACTTACTCTTACCATACGATCGATTGGAGGGAAGACAAAGATAAGTCCTGGTCCTTTTGGTTTGGAAAGAACCCGCCCCAATCGAAATATCACTCCTCTTTCGTATTCCCTTAAAATTTTGATCGAATTCAAAAGGTAAATAACAATAAAGGATAAAACGATAATCGGCCAAGTCAGCATTTTTTACCTCCTAAGGTTAAAATTGACCTTTATGGTCTTTTAAATTTATACATGTTAAAGGCTTATTTCCCTGGATTATACCTCAGAAATTTGCCTCTTTTATATAATTCCTGACTCTAAGTTATTTTAAAGCCTATATCTCTTCCTTTTTGCTAAAAAAAAACGATGGCTATTCCTGTCTGTTTCAGGATTTAGTGACCTTTATCTTCAAGTTCTTCATCACTTCAATGACTTTGACCTTAGTGCCCTTTGGTATTTTCTCAGTAGCTTCTGCATCCCATAATTCACCGTGGACAAAAACCTTGCCTTCTGGGTCAAGCTTACTCCGGACTTCACCAATTTCTCCAACAAGGCCTTCTTTGCCGGTGTGGACTTTATTCCTATGAGCTCGAATGGCGATAACAATAAGAAAAATGAAGATCAGAGAAAGGCCCAGGGCCACGGGGATGATGAACTTCAAGCTTGGCCGTAGTTCTGGAATAGGAGCATCGATGAGCATAATCGAGCCGATAACCATGGCTGTTAATCCTCCTGCAGTTAATACTCCATAACTCTGGATTTTTATTTCGAGGATAAATAATCCGATTGCTAACAAAATTAATATCAAGCCAACATAATTAATGGGTAAAATCTGGAAAGAAAAGATGGCTAAAAGAAGGAATATCCCGCCTAAAACGCCGGGTAAGATTGCACCTGGATTCGAGAATTCAAAATAAAGGCCGAGTAAACCCAGCATAAGGAGAATGTACGCCAGGTTGGGATTGGAAATTGTAATAAGAAATTTCTGTCTTGCCGACATAGGGATGTCGGTTATCTTCTCATCTTTAAGTTCAAGTAATTCTTCTTCACCGTCAAATCTCTTGATGCGTTTGCCGTCAAAATATTCAATGATTTCCTGTTCGTTTTTGGCTATTAAATCGATCAAATTTCCTTTAAGAGCTTCGTTTTCAGTGTAGGCACGGCTTTTTCTGACGGCATCCTCAGCTAGTTTTGTGTTTCTTCCTCTTTTTTCAGCAAGCGTGATAATGTATGCGGCTGCATCATTTGTAGCCTTTTCTTCCATTGTTTTATCCATAGACTGTCCGGTTAAAGATACAGCAACTGGATGCGCCACCCCTGTATTTGTCCCCGGTGCCATGACAAAGATATCGCAGGCTATGGAGATAAAAAATCCGGCTGAAGCTGCCCGGGCCCCACTGGGACTGACAAAAGAGACAACAGGCGTTTTTGAGCTCAGGATTCTCTGGATGATCTCTCTCATGGATGAATCCAAGCCGCCCGGTGTATTGAAGACTATAATAACCAAGCTTGCATTTTCTTTTTCTGCCTTGTTTATGGTATTCCTGATATACTCTGAAGTAATAGGATGAATAGGAGCATCAACAGTTATCTTTAAAATGGAAGCAAAGCTCGCTATAGGAAAAATGGAAATGAGGAAAAATGCAAGTATCCTTTTTTTCATTGTTGTTTCATTATAAGTAGTCATTTAGAACAAGTCAATAATTTATCCTTGACATTTTATCTTCAATAAATTATTTATAATAAATCCATTAGATAAAAGGAGATTCGAATGATTAAGAATGATATCGCCCTTTTTATCGAAAAGAAATCCGAATTTAGCAGGGCAAAATCATTGTTAATCGTAGAGACTATTCTTTCATCTCTTAAGGAAGCTCTTGCAGAAGACGAGAAGATAGAAATCAGAGGATTTTCCAGCTTTAAGGTTGTTAAAAAGAAAACCGGTTATGGAAGGGATATCCGGCGAAAAAAACAGATCAAGATCAAAAAAGGAAAACGGATAAAATTCAGACCTGGACAGGACTTGAAGAATATATAAGTAAAATTAAGTTGAGCTAGAGCCTATAAAGCTTGTTTCCTTAAAAAGAGATGAAGTTGTCGAGAATCCTGCCTCTGATTCCACATCACTTTGTCAGGGCTTTCTCTGTGAAAAGCGCAGCCTGGCTTGATTTATTCTCGCCTGATTTTTTAAATAACTGTTTTAAAGATAAAGTATTATGAGCAAATACAAGACTAAACCGCTGTCGCCTGAAGGTCTAAAAACCTATTCTTTAGACTCAAGAAAAAGTAAAGTGAACATCAAGAATTTTGCACAAGTTTTAGCTCCGGATAAAAGCTATGTTCGATTTGTTAACAGTTTGCCTGACGTCCTGGCAGGAAAAAATTTTAAAGAATTTATTGTTTTGATGAGGAAAGCAAAAAAGGCAAACAAAGCCATTATTTTTGCCCTTGGAGCACATGTAATAAAAGTGGGATTAAACCCAGTTATTATTGATCTGATGAAGGAAGGATGGATCACAGCCTTGGCTTTTAATGGTGCGGGAATCATTCATGATTTCGAGATTGCTTTTGCCGGTCAGACTTCAGAAGATGTTGAGCTTCAGATTAAGAATGGCAAATTTGGCATGGCAAAAGAGACAGGCGAAATGTTAAATGAAGCTATCAATTCGGGAGCAAAAAAAGGTCTTGGCCTGGGGGAATCTGTTGGAGAAAAAATGGCAACCTCAAATCTTCCTTATAAAAACCTGAGCCTTTTGTTTGCTGCCAATAAATTGAATATTCCTGTAACGGTCCATGTTGCAATCGGCACAGATATTATCCATTTTTTCCCGGAAACAAAAGGGGAAAGTTTAGGAAAAACCTCTCTTCAAGACTTTTTCCTTTTTTGTTCTCTGCTGGAAAAGCTTGAAGGCGGAGGTATTTTTATCAATGTTGGCTCAGCGGTGATTTTACCTGAAGTTTTTCTTAAAGCTTTATCTTTTATCAGAAATAAAGGGAGGACGCTAGAGGATTTTTCTACAGCTGTATTTGATTTTATTTATCATTACCGGCCTTATCAGAATGTAGTTAAAAGGCCTCCAGGAGAAAAAGGGAAAGGATTTTATTTTATCGGCCATCATGAGCTTATGGTTCCCCTTCTGGCTGCTTCCCTTAAGTCTTTTTAAGGAATGGATTATAAGTTTTTTTAATTATAATCAGTGTCCAGATACCCGCTCCAGATTTCTCTCATGCCACACAAACTTTATGCTGATTCTTGTTGCTTATGAAATATTGATTTAAGATTGTGTTTGTAATTCTGCAGGTTAAGCTTGCCTAGCTTTTTTCGTTTTTTACGGCATATTTCATTTCATAGTCCAGCATCAAATTTCTGTATACCCTTTCTGTTTGTTCAACGGTGCTCTGAAGAGAGCCAGAGGAATCGATGATATAATCAGCGTATTTCAACTTTTCTTCTGGCGGCATTTGGCTTTTTATTTTATTCAAAGCTTCTGCTCTGCTTATTTGATCCCTTTTCATTAATCTGTCAATTTGGACTTCTTTCCTGCAGTGGGTCGTGATAATCTTGTCGAAAAAATCAGCAAAACCTGCTTCGATTGTTAAAGCTGCCTCAGAGACAAAGATTTTGTAGCGTCCTTCTTTCTTAAGAGTTTTAATGATCTCCTTTTTCTTTTCAAAGACAAGAGGGTGTATCAGTTCATTGAGAAAGGCTTGTTCTTTTTTATTTGAAAATATTATTTTTCCTAATTGAGCCCGGTTTATTGTTTTATCCTTTTTGAGGATTTTTTCCCCAAAGTGGGCAACTATTTTTTCCCAGGCGGGCTCTCCTGGCATTGAGAGATCGTGTGCTATTTTATCTGAATGATGAATGTAGCAGCCAAGTTCTTTCAGTATATTTGCAACCACTGATTTCCCGACTGCTATTCCTCCTGTTAGTGCTACTATCAACATAGTTAAAATTCCATGGCTATATTAAAGAAAAATGATTTAACGAGTTTAGGAAAATAGGGCAAGAAAAAGAGAAGCCATAAAAATAGGAGTCTTTATTATCGATTAACAGCACTGGCTAAGTTTGGGGTTTTACGTTTTATGATGGTTCTTCTTTTTTTAATTCCTCTTCAGGAATGATTTTGAAATCTTTGTGGAAACGGAGAGCAACACCCTGTCTTTTTTTCTCTTTATCAGGTTCTTCAAGACGAACTGTAAGGCCCCCGAGACAAAGCTTCAGATTTTCGCCTCTACTTAGCTCCTTGGGCAGGTCTATAACTAGGTTGAGTTTTGAACCTATAACCACGCCTGAATCAAGACAGAAATAGGCTCCTGTTGAGCTGATATTTTTAACGGTTGTGTGTTCTACAAATATTTTCCCTTTAGAAAGTATTCCTCTAATTTTTGCAGGAAGAGGTAGTACAAGCCGCCATTCTCTTCTGCGGTTGATTTTAGGATCGTAAAGGGTTTTCCTTTTTTTGAGGGATTTTTTGGAAGGCGTTTTTTTTGATGTTGCTTTCTTTGGCATAATTACCTCTTTATTGCCCTCGGTGCATTAAAACAGCGCAGAATTGATAGCATATAACGCGAGCTGGAGTCTGCTGTGCGTGTTGAGCTTAGCGTAAACACTTTTAATGTGGGATCGAACTGTATTCTTGCTTATAAAAAGTGCCTCGGCAATATCGTCATTGCTTTTTCCTTTTCCAACAAGCCTTAGAACTTGAAATTCTGTTGGGGTGAGCTGGTCAAGAGTCTTTTCTTTAAGGTCTCTCCCAACTACTGAAATTATCCGGTCCATGATACTGCTCATTTTATCGCGAGGAAGCCAGATTTCTCCTCTGTGAATTATATTTATTGCTTCTACTAATTGGTCTGAAGGATCGTTCAAATCGAAGTATCCTCTAACTCCAGAATTCATAAGGCTAACAATTTCCTCATGTGAAGGAATATTTCCAAGAAGCAATAGCTGAGATTTGCCTTTAACGCTTGAAATTTCGACGATTGCTTTACAGACTTCTCGAATATTTGGTAAAGGCTCAGAATTAGCAAAAAGAATAACCTGAGGTTTGAGCTTTTTTATGGACTCAATAAATGAGTCAATCGTGCTTTGCTCTATATTGATAACATTTATATCAGAGGCCCTATCTAAAGCTTTTAGGATCCCTGAAAGGATTAAATCCGAAGTGCAGTAAATAAGAATATTGGTCTTTTTTGATTCCACGGCTTGAGGAGTTTTTTTTGTTGTAGTTGTTGCTTTTTTGGGAGTCTTCTTCGGGGATTTGGTATTCTTCATTATTTTCAGATTTTAAGATATGTTATAAAAATAGAAATCTAATGTCAAGGATATTAAGGGAAATGCTCTTTGGGGAAATTAAGGGATCGCCTCTCAACATTTAACATTACAGAGAAAAGTGAAGATTGTTCTTTTTTGTAGGGGTTTGATTCATCAAACTCGCAAAAAAAAATAGAAAAGACTAAATGTTTTTATGAACTCAGTGACGCGGTAATCTTTACCTTTTTTTAAGAGAGAGGCTGTATTTTATAGCCTTTATCCAGCCGGAGAAATATTAGCTGTTTTTTCTTGCCGTTTCGAACAGCCTTAGCGAAACATACATCCCCTGAAACATTAAGCCTGAGTTGACTTTCAAGGAGTATAGTTGTAGGGATATCCAGAGTTAAATTTAATCTGGAGCCGATTATTACGCCGGAATCAAGCTTAAAAGTAGCTTTTTGAGAGCTTATAGAAGTAAGCTCTGTGCGTTCTTGAAACTCCTTTCCTGAAGCATCAACTCCGGATACAAGAGTTGAAATAGAGAGCACGAAGCTTCGTTCTCTCTCCGGAGATCTGGTGGCACCCTCGGTAAAAGGTTTATTAGATAATTTTGCTGACATCATTTTCGCAATAAATTGTGGCATGAAGCAAAAAATCTTTCAATCGCTTTTAAGGATGAATTGTCGGGTGATTTTTTCGTAATTTATCTCATCGTAAGGGGTTATATCTGGGGTTAGTTCTTTTTGTTCTTTTATTATTCGCTATCCATCTTTAAGTTGAAAGACAGCTTAAAACTAAACTTTTTTTTACCTATTTTTCTTGTTTGTAAATGAAGTTAAATCCCGCTTTTCTTGACAAAAAAAACGGCTGTATATAGAATGACCGAGAATTAAAATTGTGGAGAATGAAGTGAATAAGAACGAGCGTTTTGTGAAAAAAATCACTCCAAAAAGTGTCGATTTTTCTAAGTGGTATATTGAGATTATTCAAAAGGCTGAGCTGGCTGATTATGCTCCTATAAAAGGTATGATGATTATCAGGCCATATGGTTATGCCATATGGGAAAATATCCAACAATTGGTCGATAAAAGGATAAAAGAATCGGGCCACTCGAATGCATACTTTCCTCTTTTTATACCTGAAAGTCTCCTTCAGAAGGAAACAGAGCATTTAGAGGGATTTGCCCCCGAAGTTGCCTGGGTTACTCACGGGGGTGCGGATGAGCTTGAGGAGAGAATTGCTGTGCGTCCCACTTCAGAAGCTATTATTGGCAATATGTATGCCAAATGGATCAAGTCATGGAGAGATTTGCCTGTATTGATCAACCAGTGGGCAAACATTGTTCGCTGGGAAAAAGTGACAAGGCCTTTTTTAAGGACGACAGAATTCCTCTGGCAGGAAGGACATACAGCTCATGAAACAAAGGAGGAGGCACAAAAAGAGACTTTGATGATTCTTTCCCTTTATAAAGAATTTGTGGAGACAGAGCTAGCCATCCCGGTGATTTCAGGTTTGAAGTCGGAAAGAGAAAAATTTGCCGGCGCTCTGGAGACGTATGCAATAGAATCAATGATGTCAGATGGAAAAGCACTTCAGATGGGGACTTCCCACAACCTGGGCCAGCAATTTTCCAAAGTTTTTAATATCAGGTTTGAGGATCGGAACCAGAATCTTCAGTATGTCTGGCAGACTTCCTGGGGAGTGTCTACACGCCTTGTTGGAGCTTTGATCATGGCACATGGCGATGATTCCGGACTAAAATTTCCACCCAGAGTTGCCCCTGTTCAGGTAGTGATTGTCCCTATCGCAATCGGGGACTGGAAGGAAAACGTCCTCCCTGTGGCTCAGAATATAAAGAAAGAATTGAAGGAAGATGGGATTAGAGTGAAGCTGGACGATAGAGAAGAATTCACACCTGGCTGGAAGTTTTCTGAGTGGGAGATGAGAGGAGTTCCTTTAAGGCTTGAGATCGGCCCTCGAGATATAAAGGAAAAAAAGGTTGTGATTGTCCGGCGCGATACAGGAAAGAAAGAAACTGTTGCCTGGGAGTCTTTGAAGAAAAAAGTGCCTGAAATTCTCAAAAATATCCAGAAATCCATGTTTGAGATGGTTTTGAAGTTTCAGCGTGAAAACACTTTTAAAGTAAAGGATTATGAAGAGTTTAAGGATGTTTTGGGATCCAAAAAGGGATTCATAGAAACTTATTGGTGTGGAGACCGGGCCTGTGAAGAAAAGATAAAAGAGGATACCATGGCCACTATCCGTGTTATCCGCCTGGAGCAGGATATGGAAGGAAATAAAGGGAATTGTATTTGCTGTCAGAAGCCGGCTAAAAATTTGGTCATTTTTGCTAGAGCCTATTAATTGCCCTGAATTATTCATAAAAAATGCCGATACCTTTTGCAATCACAGCAATATCAGGAAGTTACCCTGATATTGCTGTAAATCCTGTTAAAAAATTTTATGAGAAAAAAGGGGAAAATATTTTTCAAGATAATTTGAGCACGGAATCTTAGAGTTTAGAGTATCTTGGGGTTTTGGACTCAAGGTCTCCATCTTTGTCTTGCGATGAAGAAAATAAATTTTGAAGAAAAAAGAGAAAATATGGTTCAAAACCAGCTTAGAGCCAGAGGAGTTAAAGACAGGAAAGTTCTGGATGTTATGAAAAAAATTCCACGCCATGAGTTTGTTCCCGAGAATATGAAATCCTATGCCTATCAAGACGAGCCTCTCCCAATCGGAGAAGGACAGACAATCTCCCAGCCTTATATTGTGGCATATATGACGGAAGTACTTGCCTTAAAAGGGGCTGAAAAGGTCCTGGAGATTGGAACGGGTTCAGGTTATCAAGCGGCCATCCTTGCGGAGCTTGTTAAAGAAGTTTTTACTGTAGAGGTTATAAGCCCCCTCTCAGTTAAAGCCCAGGAGGTTTTAAAAAAACTGGGATATAAAAATATATATTTTAAAATTGGTGATGGTACTCTGGGTTGGGAAGAAAATGCTCCTTATGATGCTGTAATGGTGACAGCAGCCCCGGCTAAAGTTCCAAAAGCTTTACAGGAACAATTAGAAATTCCAGGGAGGATGGTTATTCCTGTTGGCTCAACATTTCAAGAATTAGTCCTAGTAAAAAGAGAAATGAAAAAATTCAAGAAGAGGAAGCTCCTTCCAGTCCGGTTTGTTCCCTTGATTTCAAAACATTAAATATGTGAGGAAGAGAAATGAAGCTAAACTTAACTTTAAAATTAAAAACTTTAAAAAGAATAAGAAAATTCCTTTTTTCCTGCTTTGTTTGTTGTCTGGTTCTGATTTCAGCCGCCGCTTGCGGGGAAAAATTTATTAAGGTTACTCTCCCTAATAAAGTCTCTATTAAAGCTGAGCTTGCGGATACGCCTGAAGAAAGGCAGCTCGGACTCATGTATCGTGAGGGGATTAATGCAGGTCAAGGAATGCTGTTTATTTTTAAAGAAGAAGCTCTCTATTCTTTCTGGATGGCAAACATGAAAATTTCAATTGATATTATCTGGCTGAATCGAGAGAAGCGAATTGTCCATATTCACCGCCGTGTTCCCCCTTCCATAAGTCCACCTCATCCTTCCTATTCTCCCAAGATTCCAGCAATGTATGTTTTGGAGCTTAAAGCAGGAAGTGCTGATAAAAATAAGTTGAAATTATACGATAAACTCGAGTTCGTCCTTCCTCCTGAACTTCGGAAGAGAGGACAGTCCCCTAAGAACTTCCCTATAATTTAATTTAGACTATCTTTTATCAGGCAGTCCAGTTCCAGTGCAGCATTTTGAGAGGCAACTTTTTCCCCAAGAATTTCTTTTATTTTTAAAAAATGCTGTTTCATCTCTGACCTTACCTCTTCAGAATTAAAGATCCTTTTTGTTTCTTGAATAATTTTTTCCGCGGAAAAATCTCGCTGGATCAATTCAGGGACTATTCTTTTTCCGGCAAGGATGTTCACGATACTAAAATTATTTATCTTGGTGAGCCAGCGTCCAAAAAAATAGGTCAGAGAAGAGATGCGGTAAAAAGAAATTAGCGGAGTTCCTAAGAGTGCGGCTTCAAGATTAGCTGTTCCACAAGCAGAGAGAACCAGGTCACTGGCAGCCATTGCTTCGTAGTGGTTTTTTGTAAGAATTTTCAAATCCTTGAGCGAAGGAGGAAAAAGATTGGAAAAGTAATTTTTATCAAGGTTTTCAGCCAGGAGCAGAACAAATTCAGCATCCCATTCGTTCTTGATTTTCTGAATGGCTTCAGGGAGAACCGGCATATGATATTTTAATTCGCTTTTCCGGCTGCCTGGTAGAACAGCGATAAGTTTTTTTTGGGAGTCCAATCCGTACTTCTCTCTGAATTCTTCTCTTTTAAGGGAGGTTTTTACTTTTTCTATGAGGGGATGCCCGACATAAACAGCGGGAATATCATATTCTTTATAAATTTTTTCCTCAAAAGGAAAAATCAACATCATTTTCTTGATATTTTTTTTTATTGTTTTCAACCTCCACTTTCTCCACACCCATACAGTAGGGCTTATATAATAGAGGATTGGAATTGCGAGTTTTTTGAGTTTTTTGGCAAGGCGGAGATTAAAATCAGGAGAATCGATAAGAACAGCTGCTGCGGGTTTTTTTTGCCTGATTTCTTTTCTAACCCGATTAAAGATTATTTTGATGCGGGGGAGATGAGAAATTACTTCGAATCCTCCAACAACAGCCAGTTCTTCAATCGAGAAAAGGAGGTGAACGCCTTCTGAAGCCATGTGCTTCCCACCGATGCCGAAAAAGTTAAGAGAGGGATTGAGTTTTTTAAATTGATGGACAAGGCTAGCGCCGTATTTTTCTCCTGAGTTTTCACCAGCTACGATGAGAATAGAATCCATCAGTCTTTTTCAGCTTTCCCATAATAAATGATCTCTGGCATTTGCTCAGGGTCCTGTCCGTAAAAGAACAGCCATTTATCGTATGTATCCTGGTTGAAGTAAATTTTTTTAGATTTTTTTTTGGATGAGCTAACGACTCCAATAATCCGAGGATTATCCATCGATGAGATAGCACTTAGAGGGGCAACCAGAACTTTTTGAGTAGACCTTGTCTTTTTTGATGTAACTCCACTGTGGGGAAGGATAACATTCCATTCTCCATTTTCACTCATTGGGTCTTTGTACAGCCTTCGGAGGCATTTCTCCTCAATTAATTCATCAAAAGACTGGGGAAATCTTCCGGGGTTTTTTATCTGGAATAACCGGATGGCCTCCACATATTGTTTTCCTCTGAAAATCAATTCTTGTTCTTTTTCCCGCTGGATCTGAGTTTTCCAAACAGGGATAGCAATGAGAAATCCGATACTCATGATAAAGACAGCGATCATAAGGATAAAGAGTATGTATCCTTTTTTTTCTCTCATGAGTCTAAAAAAATTAAAAGTAGTTTCAACAGAGATTACCAAGTACTGTAGAGAGTTCCATGCAGGGCTTTTTTTTCTGAGCCGGAGAATACGTCTGAAATTCCAACTCCAACATTTTGTGCCAGGTCATCTTCAGAGAGAGTTTGTTGCATTTCTATCCAGGTTTGTGAAGATTTTGTTATGGGATCTACAGGAATTGTTCTCATGTATTCTTCATCAACTAAAGTCTGGAGAGAGGCGGGATATTTCCCTTTATCTGCATAATACTGATTGATCAGTAGTCTCATTTGAAAAAGGTTTTCTTTTAATACAGCTTCTCTTGCCCTGGTAGTAGCAGTTCTGAATTGAGGAAGACCCATGCCAACTAAAATTCCTATCAGAGAGAAGACGATTAAGATTTCGATAAGAGTGAAACCGTTTTTATTTTTTTGTTTAAGTTTATTTGACATCTGTCTACCAATCTTGATATTTGGAACCATCCAGGGCAGTAGCTCTGCTAGTTGTATAAACATCGTAAACATTCTCTCCGCCCCAGACATCTGAATCTGAGTCATCTTGATAAGACCTTAATCCCCATTCATAAGAGTTTGTCATCGGATCTTTGGGGATTCGTCTCAGGAACTTCATAATTTTTGTTTTCTCCTCTTCATCTTCACCATTAACTTTAACCTCTACTCCTTCAACCAGAGTTTTGAGATCTGGGGGATATCCTTCAGTATCTGGGTCAAATTCTATTTTCTTTTCGTCAGCAAGTTTTTTATAAGCATCAATTGCCTCTCTAATTAATCTTAAATTTCTTCTCAGCTCAATCTCTCTTTCTCTTTTTATAGCGGTCTTGGCTAAAGGCATAACAGCGGCAGCTAAAATAGCAAGAATAGTGAGGGTGACAATCATCTCAGTGAGAGTAAATCCTTTTTTATGAATAAAGAATTTTCTCATTTTCCCTAATGCTTTTTTAAAACTATTAAAGTTTATTTTTGTAATCCCGATTTTGATAAAACTAAGATTCTTTTTGTTTTTCCTTATTAGAATCATCAGGACGATAAGAATTTTGTTCTAAAGCTTTTTTGCTTAATTTGATTTTATTATCCTCATCAATAGCAAGAGCCTTAACGCGGACTGTCTGTCCCATCCTGAGCGCATCCCTAATATTCCCGATTCGATGATGGGCGATTTCAGAGATATGAAGAAGACCAACAATATTAGGAAGGATTTCAATAAATCCTCCATATTCCTCAAGCCGGACGACTTTCCCTGTGTAAATTTTGCCAACTTCTGCTTCTACGGTGATATCCTTTATCATTTGTTTTGCTTTTTCTGCAGATTCAATATCAGTAGACGCAATAGTGATCTTTCCACTTTCTTCGATTTCTATCTTGGAATTGGTCTGGGAAATAATTTTTTTGATGATCTTGCCTGCTGGTCCGATAACTTCTCTGACTTTATCTGGATTTATCATCAAATTTATTATCCGGGGTGCATAAAGAGATATGTCAGAGCGGGATTCAGGAAGCGCTTCTTTCATTTTGGCCAGGACCTTTAATCGAGCATCTCTAGCTTTTATAAGTCCCTCTTTTAAAATCTGAATTGGAATGGAGGGAGTTTTTAAGTCCAGCTGGATAGCAGTTATGCCCTTTTCTGTTCCTGCGACTTTGAGGTCCATATCGCCGAAGTGGTCTTCTAGGCCGGCAATATCTGTTAGCACAGCATAACGGTTGTCTTCTTTCACTAATCCAATGGAAATTCCAGCGATAATCATAGAAAGAGGGACTCCGGCATCCATTAAAGAGAGAACTCCACCGCAAACAGTAGCCATTGATGAGGAGCCGTTTGATTCCAGAATGTCAGAGACGATACGGATCGTATAAGGGAAAACTTCCTCATCAGGAATAGAAAGAAGAACAGATTTTTCTGCCAGTGCGCCATGGCCTATTTCACGCCTTCCCGGGCCTCTTAAAAAAGCTACTTCCCCCACGCTGAAAGGAGGGAAATTATAATGAAGCATGAATCTTTTTTCACCCGCTTCTCCAAGCCCATCTAATCTCTGGACATCTTCAAATGTACCCAGAGTTACTGTCGCCAGGCATTGAGTTTCACCCCGTGTAAAAAGGGCTGAGCCGTGAGTACGGGGGAGTAATCCGACTTCAATAGAGATTGGCCTGATTTCATCAACGCCTCTTCCGTCTACTCTTTTGCCCTCGTTTAGAATCAAATCTCTTACTAATTTTTTCTGAATTTTATAGAAGATTTCTTTTGTCTCATAAATTTTTTCTTTGTTTTCTTCAGGGATAGGTTCTAACAGGCCATCCAGGATTTTATTTGTTTCTTCTTCTCTATCTTTTTTATTTTGAGTCAGGATAGCTTTGTTCAGAGAGAGATAGATCTCTTTTTCGATTTTTTCTAAATTTGCTTGATCAACCTCCATAGCACTAAATTTTCTTTTTTGTATATGCAATTTATCGTAAAGGTCTTTCTGGGCTTCAATTATTTGGTTAATCGTTTCGCTGGAAAAAGCGATGCCTTCAATGATTTTTTCTTCTTCAATTTCAGCAGCTCCGGCCTCTATCACGACTATTCCTTCTTCTGTGCCTACGACCACCATATTAAGAGAGCTTTCCTCGAACTGTTTCATAGTGGGATTAATAACAAATTCGTTATTAAGATAGCCGACTTTTACTGCTCCGATTGGTGTCGTGAAAGGAATGTCTGAGAAATAAAGGGCAGCAGAGGCTCCGATAATACCCAGAGTATCTGGTTCATTCTCAAGGTCAGCGGAAAGAAGAAGAGCGATAATTTGGGAGTCATAAAAGTAGCCTTCAGGAAAAAGAGACCTTATAGGCCTATCTATCAACCGGCTGACAAGAATTTCTCTTTCTGAAGGTCTTCCTTGTCGTTTAAAGAATCCACCAGGTATTTTTCCAGCAGCATAAGTATTTTCCCTGTAGTCAACAATTAAAGGAAGAAAAGGCTTCACCTCCTTCATTTCTTTCTTGGATGTGGCGGAGACAAACATGATAGTGTCTCCGTAACGAAGGAAGGCTGAACCGTCAGCCTGCTTTCCGATTTTTTTTATTTCGATTGATAAAATGCGGTTGTTTATTTCTAGATTGATTTTATTGTCAGACATTCTGGTCTCCGCGGACGTAGCTTATTTTCTGAGCTTAAGCTTTTTAATCAAATTTTCGTATCGACTGACATCCTGTTTTTTTAAATATTCCAGAAGTCTTTTTCTCCTTCCGACCATTTTCATAAGGCCAGTCCGGGAGTGAAAATCTTTTTTGTGTGTAGAAAAATGTCCGGTTAAATAGTTGAGTCTATTTGTCATAAGGGCAATCTGCACTTCTGGTGAACCTGTGTCAGAGGGATTAATCTTGTGTCCTTTAATTATTTTTGATTTTTCTTCCTTACTCAGCGTCAATATTTTCTCCTTGGAATTATTGTGTAATACTAGCAAAAAAGCTGATGAATGTAAATCTTTATTTATCTATCAGTTTAAGCGTATTTAACATGGAAAAAGCAAATATTTATTTTGATAAGTTCAAGAATTTTTTTCTTTGAATAAGCTGACGGGCATATTTAGAGTCAAAACCTCCCATCGTATTTTTTACCTTTTCTAATTTACTGTCGATCTCGGCAAGAGTCATTTTATTGATCTTTTTGTTCTTGGGGCCGGCAGTAGCTGGTGCTGTTTCAGGTTTTTCTGTTTCGGGCTTTTTCTCTGGTTCTGGCGGTTTTTCTTCTTTTTCTGGTGGTTTTTCAACTTCAGGTTCAGCTTTTACTTCTTTAGCCTCCTCTGGTTTCTCTTCTGGAGGTTCTTCCTCTTTAACTTTTTCCTTAACAGGTGGTTTTGCCTTTTTGGCTGGTTTTTTATCACCTCCAGCTGCAGAAGCTTTTTTTTGCTTCAGTTCTTCTTCTTTTTTTGCCTTAGGAGATTCTTTTTTCTCTGGGGCTTTTTCCTTAGTTTCGATTTTTTCTTTTTTCTCTTCAGCCATTTTTTATCCTTTTAAAATTTATCGTTTTTGCGAGGAGCGAATTGAAGCTGCGATCTCACAATTGCTAAACACATAAATCAATAAAAACAAATTACTGATTATGTAGATTATCAAAATTTAGCTCATAAGGGCAATTGTTTTTTTTAATTTTAAGGATTAACTGGAATCTTGCACAAGAATAATGAATTTAGTATAGTCGTTGGACATGTATATATTTTATTCATTTCTACTTTTTTTATCTTTTTTTATTTATATTCCCCTGTATTTTCTGAGAATAAAGTTAATAAGAAGAGAGCGGCTTTTTCTTCGGGAAAGATTGGGATTCAGGCTGCCAGGAAAGAAGGACAAGAAACCGTCTCTTTGGATTCATGCTGTGTCTGTGGGTGAGGTCCTCTCGCTCCAGAATTTAATTAAAAAGATTAAGGAAAGGCATCCTGATTGGACTATTTACTTCTCCACCCTAACAAATACCGGAATGCGAGTTGCTAAAGAGAAACTAGTGGATGCAGATTTTATTTTTTTTATTCCTCTGGATTTTACGTTTATTATCCGGAAATTTTTAAATGTCTTGGAACCAGACGTTTTTGTCCTGGCTGAATCCGAATTTTGGCCAAACCTCTTAAGGGAAGCAAAAAGGAAAACGGATAGCGTTCTTCTTATCAACGGAAGGATTTCACCTCAGTCATTTAAAAGGTACTTCAGGTTCAAATCTTTTTCGAAAAAAATATTAAAAAATATAGACCTTTTCCTTGTACAAACAGAAAACGATAAAGAGAAATTGGAGAAAATAGGTGTAAATCCCGCTGAAGTCAAAGTAGTCAGCAACTTGAAATGCGAGGTGAATCTGCCTCTTCTGACTGAGGGAGAACTCTTGAGTCTGAAAAAGAATTTGAGCATTCCAGAGACAAAAAAAATAATTGTTGCAGGAAGCACCCGAAAAGGAGAAGAGAAGAAACTTCTTGTTGCCTACACTAAAGCGAGAAGCAAAAGAGAAGACCTCCTGTTGATTATTGCACCCCGTCACCCTGAAAGGTTTGATGAGGTGGAAAAAATTTGTCAAGACTTCCCCTTTAAAGCCATTAAAAGGACACATGTTTCGCCTGAAACACAATGGGATATTTTGGTACTAGATACAATAGGTGAACTGGCTCAGTTTTATGCTCTTTGTGACGCTGCATTTATTGGAGGCAGCCTGGTGCCCTGGGGAGGTCAGAATCTGCTTGAGCCAGCCTTTTATGGAAAGCCGGTTTTTTTTGGGCCTCATATGGAAAATTTTTCTTTTTTGGCTGAAAAATTCGTTCAATCAGGAGGAGCGCGAATAGTCTATAAAGAAAAAGATTTGGTTAATATGTTCCTGATAAAGAACGATAAGTTTTTTAAAAAAATGGGGAAAAGGGCAAAAGAGGCTTTGAATTCGTTAAAGGGCGCTACCGAAAAGACCCTTAAAGCTATAGAAAGCTTTATGGCAGAGTCTTAACAAATGTTTAAGATGAATAATTTTCCAAAAAGTATATGTGTTGTTTTTTTGTTTGTTTTTTTATTTGTATTCCCCTTTCAAGATTTCCTTTTTGCAACGAACCTTTCCGAGAAAGATAAGCTTAATGAGAAATTTTTTATAAATTTTAAGGATGATTTTACTGATGTTCTTGTCTCTCCGACAAAATGGAAGAAAAAGGATTTCTTAAATCTCTCTGCTGTCCTGGGAGCTGGATTCCTTCTTTATGCTGTTGACCAGGATATCCATCAATGGTTCCAGGACAACCGGAGCCCGTCATCCGATGATGTCTTCAATGTTTTATCTTTTTTTGGCCATGGAGGTGCAATAACCGGGCTGATAGCAGCTTTATATGCTACTGGTGAGCTTTCTCACAACAATAGCCTGAGAAAAACAGCTCTTCTGAGCCTGGAGAGCTGGCTGACAAGCGGGATTATAGTAACAGGCTTAAAATGTGTGACAGGAAGAGCCCGTCCTTATACAGATGAGTCCAGCCACACTTTTTACCCATTAGCCATAAAGTCGAGATATTATTCCTTTCCTTCAGGCCATGCCTCATCGGCATTTGCTGTTGCCACTACGATTGCCCATCAATCAGAGAAATTGTATTTCGATATCCTGGCTTACAGCCTGGCAACTCTGGTTGCAATATCCAGGGTTCATAACGATAAACACTGGCCTTCCGATGTTTTAGTGGGCGCATCTATTGGCTATTTTGTTGCCAAAAAGATTTGCACTTTAGACCGTAAACGGAATTCAAACAATGTGAATGTCAGCTTCCAGTTCTCTCATCAGAGGCAGGCTTTCTCTATTACTTTTGTTTTTTAAACCAACTCTTTTCATTTTTCACTTATCATCTGCTAGACTTCTTTTTAAGGATTTTATATAGTTCCGGTATGCAGTTTTAGAGGTGAAAAAATGAAAAAAAATATCACTCGTAGGGATTTTTTAAAAAAGTCATCAAAGGCTGTTGCGGCAGCTGGTCTTGGTGGCTGCGGAGTCCTGCTTAAAGGATGTACTTCAAAGCAGGATTTTGATCTTGTCATAAAGGACGGTTATATCTTTGATGGATTGGGAAATGAAGCATTCAAGGCTGACATAGGAATAAGCGGAAGTTTCATTCAGGAGATCGGAAAAATATCAAGCTCCAGTGGCAAGTCTGTTGTGGATGCTAATAATCTTGCTGTCTGCCCAGGTTTTATTGATGCTCATGACCACACTGATATGCAGCTTCTGGTTAATCCTAAAGCAGAAAGTTCAATCCGTCAGGGCATCACAACTCTGGTTAGTGGGAATTGTGGAGGTTCGCCATTTCCCATTGCGGAAAAAATTTATGAAGAAATGAAAGAAGATTTGAAGGCATTCTACCA
>Ga0114930_10000176_pt1 | contig 69455 bp, 60 predicted proteins | sample AnhtaG_FD_87300 | JGI IMG/M metagenome (GOLD analysis project Ga0114930, IMG submission 87300) | Deep subsurface microbial communities from Anholt, Denmark to uncover new lineages of life (NeLLi) - Anholt_01485 metaG | ecosystem: Environmental > Aquatic > Marine > Oceanic > Sediment | place...
AAAAAAATTTAAAAAAATTTTTTGTTAAGCCCCCCCCCCCCCCGGAGGCCATTTGAGGGCAATTCGGATTTGACAAGATTTCGATTTTGTGCTATACTGTTAGATGAGGTATTTAGCCTTTCGCTGGCAATGTCGTCGGATTGGAGAAGGGGCAGCTTGGGTAATCACTTGAGATCATTGAGATTGATGTGATGCGAAGTCTGCCCCTTTTGTCTGTAGGCCGCAAGATGGATCTCTAAGGAGGTTCGCGGCGAGGAAAGGAGGGAGCAAGGGCACGAGGGAAACTTTGTCTTAATGGCGGGAACAGTCTACAATGTACGCACAAGTCAAGGAGGGAGAACCGATGGGAAACGGAAAGGTTGTACATAGAGATTCCTCACATTTATCAGCAGATGAGAAAGGAGAAAAAGCAATGGAAAAGAGAACTCTGAACCGACGCGACTTTCTGCGGCTGACAGCCGCGGCGGCCACAGGGGCGGTGATGGCCGCCTGTGCTCCGGCAGCACCTCAGGTCGTTGAGGTGGTGAAGGAGGTTCCGGTCGAGAAGGTCGTCAAGGAGACCGTGATCGTCGAGAAGGAGGTGGTTGTCGAGAAACCGGCGAAACCGGAGGAGGTAGTTGAGCTCACCTTCATGTGGAGGGTAAACCCAAAAGAGAATCAGATGCTCGAAGAGTTGCTCCCTGCCTGGGAGGAAAAGCACCCAGACATGCCCGTTGAGCTCATCCTGTCGCCGTGGGACGAATTCGAGCCCAAGCTGATGACCATGTATGCTGCAGGCATAGCCCCTGACATCATAGGAACCGGGGGAACCAATCCCCACGGAGAGCGTTTTGCGCGGGGTATGGTTTTGGCACTGGATCCCTACATGGACACGGAACCCGAACTTGCGGAGGATCTCTTCCCCATAGCAGTTAAGTCCTACACCTTTAGAGGGAAGCTCATTGGGTTGCCGATGGCCATGTGCTATCCCGGCGTCTTCTATAACGCAACCCTGTTTGACGAGGCTGGAGTGGACTATCCTCCCGTGGATTGGAAGGGCTCAGCCTGGACCTGGGACGACATGATCGAGGCCGCCAAGAAGCTGACCCTCGACAAGGATGGAGACGGGAAGATAGACCAGTATGGCCTGCAACCAGGTCATTCGAGCCCGTGGTACTATACGCGGTTGTGGGGAGAGGACTTGATCAGCGAGGAAGACTACGCTGCTGGCGTCCTGCATCGCTGGCGGACGGATGACTCCGATGTCTACAATGCCTGTGTAAATGGGCTCCAAGCTAGAGCCGATGCGATATACAAGCACGAAGTGACCCCTGCTCCGGCGACAGCTGCGACCCTTTCAGAGTTGGGGCCAATGCTGAAGACAGGTGTACTGGCTATGGAGTTCACAGGTGCCTGGGCTCTGTTTCCCCCGCTCCCCGAGAAATTCAAGTTTGGTGCTGCTGCGAATCCCCTTGGAGGTGAGAAGGGGAAGGGGACGAGGGCGAACATGGTGTGGGTAGATCCGGCGCAGATACCTGTCACGACCAAGCATCCTGATGCAGCGTGGGAATTCTGCAAGTGGATGGTGGCCGATGAGGAGGCGATAAGGATTCAGGTCCCTTATCGCGCTAACAGCATACCCTGCGTACAGTCTGGTTTCCGCCTGTACATGGACGCGTGGGGTGAGCAGCCGGAGATGGTGACAAGGGGGGCTGATCTGGAGAAAACGATCCTTGGGAGCCTCGAGGTAGCAACGAGGGATGTTCCCTGTCATAGTATTGTTGGCTGGGCCGCGATACGGGACATCTTCCGTGGCGAGCTGGAGCCGGTTTGGCTGGGTGACAAGAGCGCCAAAGAGGCCGTTGATACCATGATCCCCCTGGTCCATGAGGCACTTGAAAAGCATCTGGAGGAGTTGGGAGTGGAGTAGTGCATAGATCTACTCCCCGCTAACAAAGATCGAGCGGACCGCACCTGTCGGTTCCGAAATGGCGGCAGTGGGGGAGTTCAGTTATTGGCTTCCCCATTGTCGCCTTGTTCCTCAGAAGTGGGGTATCTTTTTTGGCGCGCAACTCTTGAGGATGACTACCCATGAGCGTGATAAAGGTCGCCTTACTTCAAATGACTGCTTGCGGCAGCGACCAGGATACAAATCAATCCAAAGGAGAGGCATTTTGTCGCCAGGCAAGTGAAATGGGAGTGGATATTGCGCTCTTTCCAGAGATGTGGAACATAGGATACACACCCTGTCCCCTTCAACAAAACGCACGCGAGATTGGGCAAGCACAGGCTATTAGTCAGCATGATGGTTTTGTCACTCACTTTAGAGCACTTGCCAAGGAACTGAAGATGGGTATTGCACTCACCTACCTTGAAAGGTGGAATGGTTCTCCGTGAAATTCAGTATCCCTTATTGACCGGCATGGGGAAATTATTATGACGTATGCCAAGGTTCATACTTGCGATTTTTCGATGGAAGCTGCTTGTACGCCCGGCGATGATTTCTATGTGTGTACTCTGGATACGGATAAGGGAGGCGTAAGAATCGGTGCAATGATATGCTACGACCGCGAGTTCCCAGAAAGCGCGAGAATTCTAATGCTAAAAGGGGTTGAACTTATTTTATCTTCCAATGCCTGCACATTGGAAGATAATCGCATCGGCCAATTCAGAGCGCGAGCCTTTGAGAATATGGTTGGTGTTGCGATGACCAATTATGCAGCTCCACAGAATAACGGGCATTCAGTAGCTTTTGATGCAGTGGCTTTTGATGAAAATGGGGATGCCGTTGATTCCCTCATTATTGAAGCTGGGGAGAGTGAGGGGGTCTATCTTGCAGTATTTGATATGGATAAGATAAGGGCATATCGGGAACGTGAAACGTGGGGAAACGGTTACAGAAAACCGCGCTGTTATGGTCTCTTGACCTCCCTTGAGGTTGAGAAACCCTTCATCCGAAGGAATACGAGAAGATAAACGCGCCTACCCCCCCCGCTACACCCAACCGCGCGGCGGGTGAGTTCATCCGAGACGCTGCACTGGAGGTGTCAACTATGAATAGAACGGTAAGAATGGGCCCTCAGGCGAGGAGGGAAGAGAGGTATTTTTATCTCTTCATCTCTCCCTGGCTGATAGGTTTTCTTGTATTCTTTTTGGGTCCTATTATTGCCTCCCTGTTTTTCAGCTTGTCCATCTACGATGTAATAAACCCTCCGCGATGGAGCGGTCTAGCGAACTACAAGGGTTTGTTCGCAGACCGTTTGTTCTGGCAATCGCTGAAAGTCACTTCTCTGTATTCGGTGGGATCGGTGGCGCTGGGTATTGTGGCGTCGCTGGCGATAGCGCTGTTGCTGAACAGGAATATACACGGCGTAGCATGGTTTCGAACTATCTTTTATCTACCCTCTGTCATCTCGGGAGTTGCAGTATCTCTTTTGTGGATGTGGATATTCAACCCTGACTTCGGGATCCTCAACTATCTCCTGTGGACGATTTTTCGTATCCGCGGTCCGACCTGGATATATAGTGAGCAGTGGGTGCTACCTTCCCTGATAATTATGAGCCTTTGGGGAATGGGAGGGGGGATTGTTATTTACCTTGCCAGCCTTCAAGGTATACCCACAGACCTTTATGAAGCAGCTGAAATAGACGGAGCCGGATCCTGGAGTAAGCTTACAAAGATCACCCTCCCGATGATGAGTCCCGTTATGTTCTTCCAATTGATCATGGGGATCATCGGGTCCTTTCAGGTGTTTACTCAGGCCTACGTCATGACAGACGGGGGACCCCACTATGCCTCGCTCTTTTACGTTTTGCACTTGTATCGGCACGCTTTCAAATATTTTAGGATGGGATACGCATCGGCTTTAGCCTGGATTTTGTTCCTTATTCTCCTGGGCTTGACGGTACTGGTGTTCAAATCCGCTGCTCTTTGGGTCTATTATGAGAAGTGAGGGAGGAAGTGATGGAATTTGTGTGGACCAAGACTAGGAGAAGGATAGCCCTCGATACTACTGACTATATTCTTCTTATCCTCCTAAGTATGATTATTCTTATCCCGGTCTTTTGGATGCTTTCGACTGCTCTAAAGTCAGATAGTGAGGTGTTCTTGTTTCCCCCGGTCTGGATACCGGCGAAGCTGCACTGGAATAACTTCAAGCGTGCCCTCACCTTTCTGCCATTCGTAAGATATTTCCTGAACACCTCGACCATAACGTTTTTAGCGATGGTCGGGCAGTTTCTATCATCCCCGCTGGTGGCTTATGCGTTTGCTCGCCTCAGAGCGCGGGGGAAAGACGCATTGTTCATCCTGTTACTTTCCACCATGATGCTTCCCACACAAGTGACTATGATCCCAACATTCATACTGTTCAAAGAGCTGGGCTGGGTGGACACTTTCGCGCCTCTGATATTGCCCAATTTCTTTGGGAGCGCCTACTTCATTTTCCTGTTGAGGCAGTTCTTCTCGACGATATCGCCAGAATTGAGTGACGCTGCCACCATAGACGGCTGCGGGTATTTCGGAATATTCACCAGGATCATTCTGCCTCTCTCCAAGCCGGCTCTGGCAACTATGGCCATATTCACCTTCATGTGGAACTGGAATGACTTTATGTCGCCACTCATTTATTTGAGCAGCACTGAAAAGTGGACTTTAACCCTCGGTTTGAGCAGATTCAGGGGCATGTATGGGATGACTGCCTGGAACTTGCTTATGGCGGCCTCACTGGTAACCCTACTTCCATGTATCACGCTGTTCTTCTTTGCGCAACGATACTTTATCCAAGGCATTGTGATAACAGGGGTTAAGGGATGAGGCTAACTATTGAGTTGAGCCTGGCCAAAAACTGTGGGAACAATCGTCATCACGCTGCCTCCTTCAGCACAACAGTCTCGACCACCGGTGGAACGTTAGAGCGAGAGCCGTAGAGTCGCTGATGTTGGCGCTGTTGGCGAAAACGTTGGTACGCCTCCCAGTCATCATTGACGCGCACTGCCCGCAAGTCGAGAATGGCCTGGGCGCCTGATTTCGTCCAGCGCATACCAGACTGCCTCATGCGGTCCTTGACCAGATGGACGCATGCGCCTTCGACGACACCGGTGCTAATGGGCCAGCCTCGTTCCAGGTATCGATCATAGCGCATATAGGGCAGGTTGCGTCGATAGTAGCCGATGGTCGTGTTCAGAACCTCGCGTTGGGCGGAGGAGGTGGATGGGTCTTGGACCAGGCTTTCCAAGGTCTGGATGACAGCGGTCGTTTTGCCCGACAAGATTTGCAGCAACTGTTCCTTCACCCAGGCTGTACGATCGGGGTGGGTTTCGCCCCAGAGGGCATTGGCCGCGTCCCAAAGATACTCTGAAACGTGGATGATGTCGAGGACCAACTCGAAGTCTGGAAACTTGCTGAGAATTCGCGTTTGTAAGGCTTCAGCCCCATCGGTGAGCGCCGCCCGTTGTTGGATGTGTTCACCCTCGCATTGGGCAACTCGTCCAAGCAGGCGCTCCAAGGCAAAGTCCTTGCCCTTCATAGTGGCTCGGACCTCCTTACCCACAGGAGCGGGATGCTGTGGCTGAAGGGTTGAGGTCTGCTGGGGTTCTTTGTTCCCTTCGATGTTGCGCATGAGGGCCTCAGTCGCCTGCTGAGGTGTGCGGGGGTAGGGGGTAGGGGGCAATGGTGTAGATGGCGGTCACCACCGCCTCTTTCTTCTTGGTTCGCTTCTGACCTTTGCCCCGGCGGGCGGGTTGGTCTGCCGGTTCGTCGCGTACCATGGGTATACCCTTGCCGTCAGCCTGGACCACCAGGATGGGGCCCTCAGTTTGCAGGGGCGGTGCGGCTTTCTGTTCGTAGAAAGCTTCCACATCGACAGCGTCCTCCTAGACAGCCGTTTCCAACGCCTGTCTAGAGATGAAGAGCCCCAGGATGCGTTTCAGTACCCTGTTGCTCTCGTCGTACGAATCGTCGGTAGTGCAGTACTCGGCCCAGTCCCGCAGCAAATCCGAGTAACAACGCGAGGGTACGCTCAACTCAGCATCCAGAGGGCATACGCCTTTGTGTCCTGGCGCGTGGAAGTAGTGTCGTCGGAATCGTACTTTACCAAAGACCGAGAAATACGTCGTCGGGCGCTTCTCTTGGTAAGTCAAGCGCGTTCCGTCCGGCGCAGTTGGTTCGTTGGGGCGGACAGCTGCCCGTTGGACAAAGAACAGTCGCAACAATTGTGCTGCTAACGCCAGGAGCCGCCTGAACAAGGTCAGCTCAACTTCATAGGCTGTGCGTGATCGTGACGCTTCGTCGGTCACGTACTCGACTAGCTCCTTGAAATCGCGATGAATCTGTTGTACAATCTGAGCAGAGTTGGAAGACATCGGTTACCTCCTTCGGGACATCGGTTGATGGTACCACCCGATTATCCCTCAAAGGACGATGTTTTTCAACTCGCTGCTTTCACTCTACACTCGGTCTACAACTTGCCACAGATTTTGGCCACACTCTATTGAGTTCGATTCTGGACACTAGCAGATTTGAGCCAGTCAACCTTTTGATAGAGCCCTGCAGCTTGCGGCGGAAGGTAATTTCTTGCAGAACTTCGACTACACTCAACTGAGGCATAGCGGTGACACCCAAAGAGCGCGTCTTGGCCGCGTTCCGCTTCGAGGAACCGGATGATATGGTCCCTGCCTGGGAAGTCGAGTCCCAGTTGTACGAAGAGTTGTTGGGACGTGCTCCCATCGTAGGGTACGAGTTTGCCAAGCTCTCGTCCAAAGAAAAGGAGCGCGCGATCTACGCTAATGCCGAACTCATGATCGAGGTAGCAGAGCACACCGAGCAGTGCGCTATTCTTCAGTTCGGTGGCTATTGGGAGATCGCACCTGGCAGGCCAGCCTTGTTATGGTTGCCAGACTGCGAGGCGCAACTGGCGCAGTTGCACACGCTGAAGGAACTCGCCGGGGATCGTTTCCTCATCCTCGGCCGCGCCGGCTGCGTGCCGAGCATCCCTACGGGCAAGGATATGGCCGCCTATTGCTATCACCTCTACGATCATCGCCACGAGGTGCGCGAGGAGGCGGCGCAGAACATGCGCCAGTCCATCGAGTGGGGCAAGAAACAGTTGGAAGCCGGCGCCCAGGGCGTGGTCATGTGTTCAGACGTGGCCTTTAATAATGGCCCCTTTCTCCCGCCCGACCTGGTCGACGAGCTCATCGCGCCCAACGTGCAGCTATGGGCGCACACGTTCAAGCAACTGGGCGTGCCGACGATCTGGCATACCGACGGCAACGTCACACCAATGATCGACATAATGACTGATGCTCGCGTGACGGCCCTGCAGGCTATCGACCCTATTGCCGGTATGGACATCATCTCCCTTAAGCAGCATGTCTATGGCAAGATGACCCTCATCCGCAATGTCAACTGTCTGACGCTGCAATTCGGCACGCCCAAGGAAATCGCTGAAGAGTGCCGCACTATGATCGAGAGCTGCAAGGCTGGCGGCGGCTACGTCTTTGGCTGCTCTAATGCCGTCTTCAAAGGCATTCCAATCGAGAACTTCCTCGTCGCCGTAGAGGCGCTGAGAAAGTACGGGCGCTACGACTCGGGGGCAGGGAAGTGGGGTACGGTTGAGGCTTGCGTGAAGGAAAATTGACTGTCATGCTTTCACATCGAGAAAACTACTTGCGAATTGCTTCCATGACTGGGGGTGAATGGGTCCCCTGCACGGTGGGTATTTTGCGCGGTGTGTGGCTTGGTCTAGATGAACATCAACGCAAGGAACTGGAAGATGTGGTTGCTCGTCACCCAACGATATTTCGTCACTTCCAGAAGCTTGATTACAACAGGCTTGAGAAAGAGGAGGCTCTCCACTTGGAAAAAGACATCCATGACCCCTGGGGGGTAATCTGGAACTACGCTGTGCCGGGGCTTGTGGGCCAAGTCGTCCATAATCCGCTAGCCAGAGATGAGGATTTTGACAGCTATCAGCCCCCCGACGTGTGGGTTGGTTTGACCGCTGACGGTTGGGCCTCCCGTTTTGGCCTCCCAGGCGATTGGGATGAGATTCGTCGGGGCATCGAGGCTCAGCGTGCTAGAGGGGAGTTGACTATCGGTGGCGGCTATGGGAACGAACTCTTCGAGCGGCTGCATTTTCTGCGCGGCTACGAGCAGTTCATGGTTGACTTGGCCCTGGAGCCGCCGCAATTGCCACGTCTTATCGAGATGGTAACCCAAGTAAACATGCGATTAATAGAGAAGTATCTTTCCATAGGCGTGGATGTAATGCTCTTTGCCGATGATCTGGGAGCGGAAAATGCGCCGATGATGAGCCCTAAGACCCTCCGCAAGTGGCTGATGCCGGCCTATTCTAAGATGATGCAGCCTTGCCGCCAGGCAGGAGTGCATGTCTACTTCCACTCCGATGGCCACATCTTAGAATTGATTGACTCTCTCATCGAAAGTGGCGTCAGCATAATCAACCCCGAGGATCTCTGCAACGACATCGACAATCTCGTCGAGCAAGTTAAGGGGCGAATATGTATCTCTCTTGATGTTGATAGGCAAACCATTGCTTTTGGTACGCGCCAAGAAATCCACGAGTTGGTTGAGGAAGAGGTCAGGAAGTTAGGCTCGCCCAGGGGAGGCTTGATGCTGACAGCGGAAGTAGACCCGCCTACTCCACCGGAGAATGTGGACGCGGTCTGTTGTGCTATGGAAGAATTCCGAACATATTGGTGGGACGGTTGTGCTTCCGCCGCATCTCAGTCTTTGTCAAGAAAGAGCACTTCATCCGGGGCCTCACCCTGACAGAGCTGAAGGGCGTGTGATTGTCTCGAGTGCGCGCGAAATCCATCAGGCAGCTAGGGGATTCTTAATGGCGGAAAGGCTGACGCCACGTGAGCGATTCGTGCGTATCATGGCTCACCAAGAGGCGGATCGCGTTCCCTTAGACTTGGCAGGCACTTCGCTGACCTCTGCTGATCCGCAGGTGGTGGCAGGTCTGCGCACACTCTTGGGGATCGAGGGGGAGCCGTCAGGGCCATACCGGGCCTTTGACGAGCGTATTCTAGAGGAATTAGATATCGATTTCCGCCGCGTTGGCGGTCTGATCGGGAGCGCCGATCGCGCCCTGGTGGGGTCGGCGGGGTACCGAATCGACGCGTGGGGCGTGATTCACGCCTGGACTGGGCAATATTGGGAAATCGTCCACTCACCTCTGCGCAGCGCGACCATAGACGATCTCGATGCTTTCCCCTGGCCAGACCCAGCAGCCCTGGTGGACGAAGGGCTGCTGGAGACATATCGGTCTGAGGCGCGTCGGCTGCGGGAGGAGACGGATTACGTGGTGGTGGCAGAGCATCCAGTGTACGGCGTGTTCGAGTTGGCGTGCTGGATGTGCGGTTTTGATGACTTTCTTTGGCGCCTTGCGGGTGATCGCCCCTTCGTTCACCGGCTTTTCCGGAAGTTGCTGGAGTTGCAGAAGCAGATCATTCGTCCGTACTACCAGGCAGTGGAGGAGTTCATCTACCTGACTACTAGTGGGGATGACTTTGGCACACAGACAGGGCCGTTCATGTCGCCTGCCACCTTCCGCGAGCTGGTCAAGCCCTACTTTTCCGAGCGGATCGCCTACACGCGCCAGTTCACCAACGCCTACTTCTGGCACCATACCTGTGGCTCGGTCTACGATCTACTGCCGGATCTGATTGATGCTGGCGTGGACATCGTCAACCCAGTGCAGCCGGGCGCTTGGAAGATGGAGCCAGAGCGCCTCAAGGCGGACTTCGGCGATCGCCTCTGCTTCCACGGCGGGTTTGACACCCAGCACGTGCTGCCTTTTGGCACACCCGAAGAGATTGAGGCCGAAGTCCGGCGGGTGATGGACGCTTTTAAGCCTGGTGGTGGCTATATCTTCTCAGCTGCACACAACATCCAGAGCGATGTCCCGGCCGAGAACGTGCTGACTATGTTCCGGGCTGCACGGCGGCTAGGAACCTATGTGGGGACTGCGTGAAAGCAAGGGTAGGTTATATGACCTCAAGGATTCCACTGGACGGTGAATGGCAACTTGCTCATTGGGCTGAGGGTGAACATAAGGTAGCGACCCCTGCTGAGCTGGAAGAGGCCAACCTCCCTTTCATCTCCGCTTCGGTCCCGGGCAATGTAGAGTTAGATCTCCAACGGGCTGGTGCGATCCCTGATCCCTTCTATGCTGATAACATGCATAAATTGCGCCCATTTGAGTTGCATGAGTGGTGGTATAGGCGCAGGTTTGAGATGCCGGCTGATGGTGCTGGTCAGCGCTGGGACCTGGTCTTTGCCGGGCTGGACACACTGGCGATGGTATGGGTCAACGATGTCGAGATCGGCCGGGCGGCCAACATGTTGATTGAGCATCGGTTCAATGTCACCGATGCGCTGTACCCGGGGCAGGTCAATCGCATCACTGTCCGCTTGCAATCCCCTGTCAATCGTGCCCGGCAATATCACTACGACGTTGCGGTCATGAGCTGGGAACATCGGGAGGAAGGACTGTTCATCCGCAAGGCACCGCACATGTGGGGCTGGGATATCATGCCTCGTGCTGTATCCGCTGGTATCTGGCGGTCGGTCTGGCTGGAGCCTCACCCGGCCACGGCCATCGAGCAGGTATACTACTGGACGGTTGATGTGACACCGGATGGTGCCACGTTGGGCGTGCGCTTTCAATTCCGTACAGATGCACCGACATTAGATGGATTCACAATGCGCTTCCACGGTGTCTGCGGCGATCACGCCTTCGACTTTGAGTGGCCGGTTGAGTTCATAGCCGACGGCTGTCGCATCCCGGTGCCAGACGCCCGACCATGGCAGCCTAAAGGGTATGGTGAGCCCAACCTGTACACGGTCACGGCTCAATTGTGCCAGGATGGCCAGGTAGTGGCTGAGCGAGTGGATCGCATCGGCATCCGCAAGCTGGTGGTAGATCGCACGGAGACGGCCGGGCCCACGTGGTCGCCCAAACAGGCGGCCGAGGGCGTGGCGCGAGTGGACATGCCTCCCGATCCGGACAGTCATTTCGTCTTCTACGTCAACGACGAACCCGTCATGATCAAGGGCGCCAACTGGGTGCCCCTGGACGCCTTCCACAGCCGCGATGCTGAGCGGGTTGATCGGGCGGTGGCGCTGTTCGATGACCTGGGCTGCAACATGATCCGCTGCTGGGGCGGCAATGTCTACGAGGACCACCACTTTTTTGACCTGTGTGATGAGAAGGGCATCCTGGTCTGGCAGGACTTCGCCTTTGCCTGCTGTCGCTACCCCCAGACTGAGGAGTTCTTAACGCAGGTACAGGGTGAAGTGCAAGCAGTGGTTGAGAAGCTACGCAATCATCCCTCACTGGCCATCTGGTGTGGCGACAACGAGATTGACATGGCCTATACGTTTGATGGGTTGTCGCCGGAGCACAATCGGCTGACCCGCCAGGTTATCCCGCAGGTCCTGCATCGCTGCGATTCCTACCGGGCTTACGTGCCTAGCTCGCCTTACGTGCCACCGTCTGTGGCAGACGATCCCAACGCCTGGGTACGCACACCTGAACAGCATCTGTGGGGGCCGCGTGGCTACTTTAAGAGCCCATTTTACACCCAGCACAGTGCCCATTTCATTGGTCAGATTGGCTATCACGGCTGTCCCAACGTCTCATCCATCCGCCGTTTCATCTCGACCGAGAAGCTGTGGCCGTGGCAGGACAATGACGAATGGCAGACGCATGCAGTCTATCACTGGCGGCACAGGGCCATCGATCGGGATCGCATCAAGCTGATGGCCGACCAGGTGCGGGAGTTGTTCGGATTTATCCCGGATGACCTGGAGACCTTCGGCCTGGCGAGTCAAATCACTCAGGCCGAAGCCAAGAAGTTCTTCATCGAGTCGACGCGGCTGCGCAAATGGCGCACCAGTGGCATCTTGTGGTGGAATGTCATAGATGGTTGGCCCCAGTTCTCGGATGCGGTCGTGGATTATTTCTTCGGCAAGAAGCTGGCTTACCACTATATTTGGCGTGTCCAGCGGCCAGTGTGCGTCATCATCGGCGAGCCGGGCTCGGGCAAGTACCTGCCAGTGATGGTAAGTAATGACACCCGAAGCCCGGCCGAGATACGCTATCGAGTGCGCGACGCGGACAGCGGTGAGATGATAGCCGAGGGGGTATTTACTGTGCCCGCCAACCAGAACTGGCAGGTGGATCGCATTCGCACCTATGTCAGCGAACAGCGGCTGTACTTGATCACCTGGGAGGTAGGAGGGCGAACCTACGGTAACCATTATCTTGTAGGGCACCCACCGATTCCATTAGACCGCTATCGGGTTTGGCTAGATGCTATCGCCGCATTGCCTCGCCCGTTTGACCCTGGAAGGGTAGCTCAATAGCTCAAATGCAGACACTTGTGATAGTAGTTGCTTCGTCCCGGACCCCTATCATTCGAGGTATGCCCCTCGGCAAAGCCATTGAGATCGCACAAGGATGACCTGCTGAGCGTGCAGGATGGCTTTCCCGAGGAAGGTCTCCATTGTGCCGAGCTGGCGGTGAACACGCTGCAAGAAGCGATCGTAATTATCGGGCTAGTGACATGAGGGAGAGCGATGGACAACCACTATGCTATTCGGGTCTTGAACCTGACTAAGTACTACGGTGATGTGCTGGCCGTGGATCACATCAACTTTGAGGTGCACTCGGGGGAGATTTTCGGCTTTCTGGGCCCTAACGCAGCAGGGAAGACCACCACCGTGCGGATGGTGACCACACTCCTTGAGCCTACAGAGGGGACAGTTCTGATCAACGGCTATGATGTCTCCCGTCAGCCCTATCAGGCCAAGCGGCAGTTCGGCCTCGTGCCCGAGGAGTCCAACGTATATACCGAGCTTTCAACCTGGACCAACCTGATGTTCACTGCCAAGCTCTACCGAGTGCCTCGCGGCGAACGAGAGCGCCGGGTGAGGGAACTGCTCGAGCTATTCGGGCTGCAGGAGAAAGAAGTTGAGAAAGTGTTTTCCCTCTCCAAGGGGATGCGGCAGCGACTGAGCATCGCCATGGCCCTTATTCACCGCCCGCCTATTCTCTTCCTTGACGAGCCCACCCTGGGGTTGGATGTGCAGAGCGCTCAGCTCATCAAGGAACGCTTGCGTCAGCTCAATGCCGAGGGAACGACTATCTTCCTGACCACGCACCAGATCGAGATGGCCGACCAGCTCTGCGACCGGGTGGCGATAATCCACCGAGGCCGGATCGTGGCAATTAACACGCCGGAGCGACTCAAGTGGGCCTTTGAGAGCCGGCGGTCGGTGGAGGTATCGCTAGATGGGTGCGAGCCCGAGGAGTGGGAGGGGTTGGGAGCCCTGCCGAGCGTGACCGCGGCGGTCAAGGCCAGGGACAAGATGCGGCTCTACACCGCGGACCCCGCAGCGCTCATCGTGGAGGTGGTGGGCTATGCCCAGGCCCGGGGCCTTCAGGTGACATCCCTCAATACATTAGGGCCCAGCCTGGAGGATGTATTCCTAGATATCACCGGGCAGAAGATAGGCCCTGGGCAGCAGAAGGTCAGCCGTAGCCAATGTCGCAATTGTCCGGTGCGTGATCAGTGTAGCACGGAGGAGAGCGAGCGGCCCCGCCGTCGCAGTGGGCTTCTAAGAAGCCCGTGTGACTCACACTGAGGACCGATACTTCATGACGAGATCTTTGTGCACAGCGGGTGGTAGTCGAAGGGCAGGTCCGTAAAGCGATGCGTCATATCGCTTCTAACAAGGGAGGACGGAGAGAGCGAAACCGCGGACAGGAGAGGAGTCATGAGGAACGACGGCTGGCGGGCACGAATTGGAGATGAGCTCGCCCAGGCCTGGGCCATAGCTGTCAAGGATGTGCAGGCCTACTACCTGACGCCTACGACGGTCTTGTGGGCGCTGCTGATGCCCTTCGCCATGTTCTCCTGCTTCGTGGTGCGGCAGGGGATGACGGCTCAGGTCGGTTTGGCCCGGCTCTTGGCCATCATCACCTTTTTTACCACTTCCTCGGTCGGACCGGTGATCATCCTTCTGGAGCGACGGATGCGCACCTACGACCGGCTGTTGGCAGCTCCTATGTCATTGGTCACAGTCATCGTTGGGAAGAGCCTGGTGGGCATCTTCTTCGGCCTGGCTGTCTCGCTGGTGGCGCTGGTGGTAGGGCTGCCCATCTTCCGCATCAGTATCGCCAGCCCAGTGCTCCTGCCGATCGGCCTCATCCTATCGGCCAGCGTTTTCTCCGCGCTCGGTATTCTCTTCGCCTCAGGTTCAGCGCAGATGCCGTGCCAAGTGTTGATACCCACCATGCTACTGCGCTGGCCGTTGCTCTTTATCAGCGGGGTGTTTATCCCTCTGGAGCAGATGCCTCCCTGGATGCGGCTTCTTTCCTATCTTTCGCCTCTGACCTATGCCCAGGATCTGCTGAACCATGCCATCGTGGGGAGTACCGCACAGAGTCCGATAGTCGCATGGATGTGTGGTCTACAGTTGTGCCAGCTCACGACACCCGGGGGCTTGCGAGGTGGCGTACAGAGTCCGTTGTTGGATCTGGTCATGCTGCTCTGCTTGATGGTCCTCTTTTTCATCCCCGCTTTGAAGCTCCACGACAGGAGCCGGCGGTTGGGATACTAGCCGCACCCCAGCGTGCCCCGGTTGCCTTGAGTGCTGCGCTTCAATCTACTTGCCCCATTCCCCATCGCCCCGCCGCCCACCTGCAGACCCCCTGCTCGGAGGAGGATCGTATGCCCTCAACTTGTCTCCCCCCATTGGAAATCAGGGATGTGAAGGTGATCCTCACCGCGCCCAATGGCATCCGGCTGGTGGTGGTCAAGGTCGTGACCAGCGAGCCGGGGCTGTATAGCCTGGGCTCGCGACCTTCACCCAAAGGCCCGTGGCCGTCGCGGTGGAGAAGTACCTGAGGCCCTTCGTCGTCGGTAAAGATCCGGATCGGATCGAGGACATCTACCAGTCCTCTTTTGTCAACTCCTACTGGCGAAACGGCCCTGTCCTCAACAACGCCCTCAGCGGCGTAGACATGGCATCATGGGACATCAAAGGCAAGCGAGCGGGCTTGCCCGTCTACCGACTCCTGGGCGGCAAGTGGCGAGAGGCAGCGGCCCTCTATGCCCACGCCTCCGGCCGGGACTTCCAGGAGGTGGAGGATAATGCCTGCCGCTACATGGAGCAGGGCTACTCCTATATCCGGGCTCAGGTCGCCGTCCCCGGCTACTCCACCTACGGAGCTCGGGGCGGTGGGCGGCGCGTCTTGGAGCCCACGGCCTACGCCCAAATCGTGTCCCGGTTGTTCGAGCACCTGCGGAGCAGGCTGAGGGAGGAGATCGAGCTGCTCCACGACGTCCACGAACGATTGCCCCCCATCCAGGCCCTGGAGCTGGCCAAGGAGCCGGAGCAGTACCGGCTGTTCTTTATGGAAGACCTGTTCGCCCCCGAGGACATAGAGTACTTCCGGCTGGCCCGCCAGCAGACCAGCACGCCGCTGGCCATGGGGGAACTGTTCACCAACCCCAACGAGTACCTCCCGCTCATCAAGGACCGGCTCATTGATTTCATCCGCGTCCACCTCTCGGCCATCGGCGGGCTGAGCATGGGCCGCAAACTGGCGGCGCTCTGCCAGTTCCTCGGCGTGCGCAGCGCCTGGCATGGACCGGGCGATGTGTCGTCTGTGGGCCACGCGGCGAACCTGGCCCTCGATCTGGCCTGCTACAACTTTGGCATCCAGGAGCAGCACGTGTTCAGCCCAGAGACACAGGAGGTCTTCCCCGGGTGTCCAGATATCTGGGATGGGTACCTTTGGCCCAACGAGGCTCCGGGGCTGGGAGTGGACATTGATGAGCAATTGGCTGCCCGCTTCCCCTTCCCCGAGGACCCCCTGGGCGGGGGATGGGATGCCATCCGCAGGGAGGATGAGCCAGTGATCCGGCCCTAGGGTCAGACTTCTGGCGCGGGCCTTCCTGGCGCTTTGACCAGGGCACGAGCCTGCCCTGTTCTTTCCCTCGCCAAAGACAGCTTGCGAAATTAGGCATTGTGCACTACAATAGCTGCGTTGCAGCTATTGTGCTCAATCAGGAGGAGGAGTGTAGGATGAAGTTCACGGTCGTCACAGATAAAGTTCGTCGGCTGCGGGACCGACTGGCCGAGAAGCTGGTCTCCACCTTCGTGGCCCACGGCCACGAGCTGTGTGATGATAGCGAAGCAGACCTTCAAATGGTACTGAACCTGACCGACGCCGACCAACCCCGGCCCTATCGGCGCCGGTCGCGTGCGGTCTACGTGGTCACCTTCGTGGCCGCCGATCGCCTGCCAGACAATGCCCAGCGAGCGGTGTACACTCTTCTGGTGCGATCCCTCTCCAACCTGGCCATTTACGCCATCCCCCGCGATGGCGACGCCGACGTCCATTTCACCACCCTGGAAGCTGGCTTCTACCATATTCCCTTTGACCCGGAGGCGGTCTACCAGCACATCCTCCCCCTCGTTACATCACGGCTGGTCATTCAGAATGTGCTCGCCTGTGACCTGCCAGAGGCCTACTGGCAGGGAACGCCTACCACTGAGATGATGATCCATTATGGCCAGGAACTGGACCGTCTGGGGGTGCTGCCGGCCCCCTTCCCCATCCGTAAGCTATTGTCAGAGCGGGACCTGCGCCACGTTTATCGGCTCTATGGCATCACCGGGCTCTCCTATGGCAACCTGAGCGCTCGCGAGCCCATACCCGAACTGGGGCCCACAACCTTCTGGATGACAGCCCGAGGGGTGAACAAAGCGAAACTGTCAGGGGTGGGGCATGACCTGCTGCTCATTCGGGGCTACGATCCAACGCAGGCCAGTATTCTGGTCAGTGTCCCGCCCTGCCACAACCCCAGGGCCAGGGCCTCGGTGGATGCCATTGAGCACTATCTGATCTACTCCGCCCTCCCTCAGGTGGGGGCCATCGTCCATGTCCACGCCTGGATGGAGGGCGTTGTGTGCACCCAGCAGAACTACCCCTGTGGCACCCGCGAACTGGCCGAGGAAGTGGTGAGCCTGCTGCACCGCACGCCCGATCCCTCCCAGGCGGCAGTGGGGCTCAAGAACCACGGCCTGAACATCACCGGCCACAATCTGGACGACATCTTTGACCGCATCCGAGGAAAGCTCTTGACCCAGGTGCCGATGATGAGCCGAGGCTGAACCCTCACCCCCGTCCCCTCTACCTGGCTGGGAGAGGGGTGGCCCAAGGGGACAGGCAAGGAGGGCCATGAAAGGTGAAACCCATGCAAGCCATGATCTTGAAAGAATCCCAGCCAGCAGAAGAGAACCCGCTGGCCGCCGTCGCGGTGCCGGAACCCACTTCGGGGCCGGGCGAGATCCGCATCCGGGTGCGGGCCTGCGGGGTGTGCCACACCGACCTGCACACCGTGGAAGGGGAGCTGGACCTGCCCAGGCTGCCGGTCATCCCCGGCCACCAGGTCGTAGGGGTGGTGGATCAACTGGGAGCCAACGTGACCCGCTTTCGCCTGGGGGATCGCGTCGGCGTGGCCTGGCTCTACTCCAGTTGTGGACAATGTGACTTCTGTCGGCGGGGGCTGGAGAACCTGTGCGACCAGGCTCGCTTCACTGGGCTCCACGCCGACGGGGGTTACGCCCAGTACACCATCGTCCCCGCCGCCTTCGCCTATCCCATCCCCTCCGCGTTCCCTGACTTGCAGGCGGCCCCCCTGCTGTGCGCAGGCGTCATAGGTTACCGGTCCCTACGGCTGAGCGAAGTCCAGCCGGGAGAGAGGTTGGGGCTGTACGGCTTCGGTGCCTCAGCCCACGTGACCATCCAGGTGGCCCGTCACTGGGGATGTGAGGTGTTCGTCTTCACCCGGGGCGAGGAGCATAAGCAGCATGCACGGGAGCTGGGCGCGGCGTGGGTGGGAGAGGCGCAGGATGACCCGCCGGCCCTCCTGGACAGCGCAATCACCTTCGCCCCGGTGGGCTGGATCGTGCTTGAGGCGCTGCGCGTGCTGCGGAAGGGGGGCACGCTGGCCGTAAACGCCATCCATATGAGCCCCATCCCGGAGATGAAGTACAGCCTCATCTACGGCGAGCGCATCCTGCGCAGCGTGGCCAATATGACGCGCCAGGATGCGGAGGAGCTGCTGCAACTGGCAGGCCGGATCCCCATCCACACCGAGGTCGAGGCCTACCCCCTTGCTGAGGCGAATCAGGTCCTGCAGCGCCTGAAGCACAGACAGGTGCGCGGTGCGGCGGTGTTGGAGGTTCCATAAGGGATGGATGGGGGGCGGCAGGGCAGGCCCATCGTGGAGATCATCGCCATCGGCTACGAGCTGCTGTTGGGGGATGTGCTCGACACCAACACCCACTGGCTGTGCCGACAGGTTACGCAGCAGGGCGGGCAGGTGACCCCCGCGGTGATGGTGGACGACAACCTGGAGGCCATTAGGCGGCAGCTTCGAGGTGCACTGGATAGAGGTCTCGATCTGATCCTGACCACTGGTGGGTTGGGCCCCACCGAGGATGACTGCACACTGGAGGCCATCGCCCGCACGCTGGATCGGCCGCTGGTGGAGCACCCCCAGGCCCTGGTGCTGGTGCAGGCCAGGTATGAGCAGTTAGCACTGGAAGGTTATGTCAAGCATAGCGCGCTGAGCCCCTCCCGACGCATAATGGCGCTGCTGCCCCAGGGCGCTAACCCGCTAGCTAACCCCGTTGGAGCAGCTCCCGGTGTAGTCCTCGTGGAGGGGGACACAACCATCGTCGCCCTGCCGGGCGTGGCCGCCGAGCTCAAGGGGATCTTCACCACCTACCTCCGGCCCCTGTTGACGCGGATCTTCGGCCACCAGGCCTGGCTGGAGCGGACTGTTCGGGTGGAATGCGGTGACGAATCGGTTCCGGCTCCCATCCTTCAGGCGGTGGGTCGCGCCCATCCCGAGGTGTACATCAAATCACTGGCGCAGCAGTTCGGCCCCGACCAGTGGCTGCAGGTGATGCTCTCCGCCTCGGGGGCCACCGATGCCGAGGCTGAGGAGCGGGTCTCGGCGGCGTTTCATGAGCTGACACTCCGTCTCGCCAGGACCAAAATATTGCCTGCCAGGTGAGGCAAGGACAACGGACGAGGGAATTAAACGGACAAAGCATGGACGAGAGGAGTCCGATCAATCCTGAAGTCTGTTGTTATGGGCTGGACAGCTAAACGGGGAAGTTATTCGCTTATAGACCCGTAGAATTGTTCGATGTGTGAGGGCCTCAGATGAAACTGACTAGCTCTCAACGCTATATCTTGTTCATTGCTCTGCTGACCGTAGCGGTTGGAGTCGTCACCAACGTTGCTACAGCTCAGATGCCCGAGTGGATTCAGCCCCATTTGTGGCTCTCATGGCCCATCTTGGGTGTGCTTGTGGTCCTCTTCATCATTGTCAGCGTACGCCAACCGCATGAAGAGGCACCTTCGCCAGTTCGCCCTTCGGAGCCTCTGCGGATCAAGTTGGAAATCCCTGAGCGACCGAAAGAAAAGCCTAAGCCTCCTATCCCTCAGCCTCCAGCACCTTACCTTGCCCATCCCTATCCTATGCAGGCCAACTTCACCGGCCGCACCCGCGAGCGGTGCGAGCTGACGGAGTGGTTCACCTCCGGCGAGTGCCCGATGTTCGCCTACGTCGCCATCGGCGGGATGGGGAAGAGCGCCCTGACCTGGGCCTGGCTCCAGCGGGACTTACTGCGCCTGCCCCTGCTGGGCGTGGCCGAGGAGGCACGGGCGCAGCCCGCCGCGTCCGTGCCCGAGGTTTCGCAGCCCGAAGGCGTGCTCTGGTGGTCCTTCTACGAGCGCGAGAGCACCTTCCAGAAGTTCCTCGATCAGGCCCTGACCTACGTCAGCGGGGGAAGGATTGACCCCAGGGCTATCCCCTCCATCCGCGAGAGGATGCAAGCGCTGTACCACCTGCTTTGCCAGCGCCGCTTCCTGCTGGTGCTGGACGGCGTGGAGCGCATCCTGCGGGCCTACGCGCGAATGGACGCTGCCTACCGCGGCGACGAGTTCGAGAAGGACGAGCGAGGCGACTTCCGCTCCTGCACCGACCCCAACGCTGGCACCTTTCTCCGATGGCTGGCGTCGGGGGCGATGAAGAGCAAGGCACTCCTGACCAGCCGTCTCTTCCCCCGCGAACTGAACGGACTGGCCGGCTGCCGGCGGGTGAACCTGACCGCCTTCGATCTTGGGGACGCCGTGATCTTCTTCCACGCCCAGGGGGTGAAAGGGACGCGGGGCCGAGATCCAAGCTGCTTGCAGACCCTACGGCTTCCTGCCGCTGGCGCTGCGCTTGCTCTCGGGCCTGATCGTGCGGGACAAGCGGACGCCCGGCGACATCCGGGTGGCGAGGCGATACCCCGTGCTGCCCGAGCTCAAGGGCAAGGAGCAGCACCACATCCTGGAAGTGGCCTACAACGCGCTGGACGAGAAGAAGCGCGAGCTTCTGAGCCGCATCTCTGCCTTCCGCAGCCCGATGACCTATGAGGCACTGTCTCTCTTCAACACCTACGAAAGCGAGGAAGAGTTCGACGCGGCGCTGGACGAACTGATAGACCGTGGCCTGCTGCTCTTTGACCGAGAGCGGGGACGCTATGACCTGCACCCCATCGTGCGAGGATACGCCTACGACCGACTAGCAGACAAGAAGGGAACCCACACCCGCCTACGCGACTACTTCGCCGCTGTGCCGGAGCCAGAGCGAGTGGAATCCCTGGACGACCTGGCCCCGGTCATTGAGCTCTACCACCACACCGTCCGCGCTGGGCAGTACGACGAGGCATGGGAATTGTATCGTGACCGGCTTAGTCACCTACTCTACGACCGCTTTGGCGTTTGCCAGACGTGCATCGAACTTCTGCATGCTCTCTTCCCCGACGGGGACGACAAACCACCCCGGCTGAACAAGGCGAGCGGCCAGGGCCGGGCGCTGAACTCACTGGCAAATTCTTGCACACGCTCTGGCCAGCCTCGCCGCGCCGTGTCGGTGTGGCGAGTTGCTCTACCGTTGGTGGAAAACCTAGGTGAAAAGAGAAATATCGCCATCGGTCTGGGGAACCTTGCAGCCCCGCAGACTCTCCTAGGCGAGTTCGCGGTGGCGGAGCAGAACCTGCGGCGCCAGATCGAGCTGTGTCGCAAGATTGGCAATGAGTTCTGGGAGGCCGTCGGCCACCGGGACCTGGGTCTGCTGCTGACCTACTGGGGCGTGTTCGACAAGGCTGCCCGGGAATTTAACGCCGCACTAGCATCGTTCAGCAATCATCTGGGCGCGACGCAATCCGAATGCGTCGTCTGGGCCTACCGCGCCATTCGTGCGCTGCTGATGGACAAGGCCAAAGCTGCGCTGGAGGCCGCCCGCAAGGCGCGCGAAATGGCCGATGTGGAAGGGTACGAGCGCGATGTCATCCGGGCCGAATGGCTGCTTGGCGTAGCACACCGCGCGCTGGGCCACCTGCCGGAAGCGGAATCGCACCTCATTGAGGCGCTGACCCGCTGCCGGCGCATCAATCTGGTGGAACTGGAGCCAGACATGCTGTTGGAGATGGCGCGGCTGTGGTGGGCGCAGGCAGGAGGGGATGAAGTAACGAGTGACGAGTCAACGAGGTTGCGCGATGAAGCGTTGAAGTTGGCGCGGGAGGCACTGGAGATCGCCGACAGGTGCGAGTACCGGCTGAAACAGGCGGACATCCACAACTTCCTGGCTTGCTTACCGCTCGCCAGGAGTAATGAGTTACGAGGAATGAGGGACGAGGGTGGGAGGACCGAGGAACTGGCCGAGGCCAGGAAGCATGCCGAGATCGCCAGAGAGAGGGCGTGGTGCGATGGGCCGCCCCATTGCTACAAGCCGGCGCTGAAGGAGGCGGAGAGGCTTTTGGCGAAGCTGTCAGCGGGCTGCTGACCTATTCAGACGATAGTTCAGGGCGCTTTTAGCGCCCTTGAGCTGCTCAGCCTGGGGCTTCGATCCCCAGGCAGGCTAAGGGAGGCAGAGATGGATCTCTTTGAGAAGTGCTACGGGTTCACCGCAGCGAAGGAGGCGATGGCCGCGGGCTACTATCCCTATTTCATCCCCCTGAGCGAGACCGAAGGAACTGAGGTCTCGGTCAATGGCCATCGGATGATCATGATCGGCTCCAACAATTACCTGGGGCTCACCGTCCATCCCAAGGTAAGGGAGGCGGCTATAGAGGCGGTGCGGAAATATGGCACCAGTTGCACCGGATCCCGTTTTCTCAATGGCAACCTGGAGATGCACCAGGAGTTGGAGGAACGGCTGGCGGATTTCATGGGCCGCGAGCGCGCTCTGGTGTTCAGCACCGGCTATCAGACCAATCTGGGCACCATCTCGGCGCTGATCGGCCGGGGGGATGTGGTCATCACCGACCGCGATGACCATGCCTCCATCGTTGACGGCTGTCGGCTGAGCTGGGGGGAGATGAAGCGCTTCCGCCACAACGACATGGAAAGCCTGGAACGGGTTCTGGAGCGCTGCGATCCCCAGGCGGGCAAAATGGTGGTGGTGGATGGCGTCTTCAGCATGGGAGGGGACATCGCTCCCCTGCCAGAGATGATCCCCATCTGCCAGAAGTACGGGACCAAGCTGATGGTGGATGACGCCCACTCCATCGGCGTGCTGGGTCAGGGGCGGGGCACAGCGGCTCACTTCGGCATCAGCGAGGGCGTGGACATCACCATGGCCACCTTCAGCAAATCCTTCGCCTCCCTGGGCGGCTTTATCGTGGGCGACGAGCCGGTCATCCACTACATCCAGCACTTCGCCCGCACGCTCATCTTCTCCGCCAGCATGCCGCCGGCCAATGTGGCTGCCTGTCTGGCCGCGCTGGACATCATAGAGACCGAGACCTGGCGCTACGGACGTCTGGCTGAGATCACGGTCAAGATGCGAGAGGGGTTCCGCAGCCTGGGCTTCGAGACCGGCCCCACTGAGACCCCCATCGTGCCCATCATCATCGGCGAGGACATGAGGACTATCATGCTGTGGAAGGCTCTCTTCGACGCTGGCATCTACACCAACGTCGTGATCCCCCCTGCCGTAGCCCCCAACCAATCGCGGCTGCGCACCAGCTACATGGCCACCCACACCGACGAGCAATTGGACCGCGTGCTGGAGACCTTTGCGCTCATAGGCAAGGAGGTAGGGGTCATCTGATCGTCATCCTTACGCACGAGCACACCGACTTCGATGGGCTTGCCTCCTTGCTGGGGGCAGCCAAGCTGTACCCCGATGCGGTGCCGGTGCTGCCTCAGCGGCCCAACCGTAACCTGCGGCGCTTCCTGGTGCTTTATGGCGATGAATTGCCCTTTCTCCGAGCTGAGGACCTGCCCCCCGAGCTCATCGAGCGGGTGATCCTGGTGGACACGCAACGCCTTCCCCCCCTGAAGGCCCTGACCGCCGATGTGCCCCGGTGCATTATTGACCACCACCCCCCAGCCCCTGGATTGGACTTGCATGCCTGCTATGGCGGGGGGGAGACGGGCTCCACCACCACCCTGCTGGTGGAGCAGATCGCCGAGGCAGGGCTCAACCTCTCCTTCGTCGAGGCTACCCTGCTCCTGCTGGGAGTGTATGAGGATACCGGCTCCCTCACCTATGCCACCACTACCCCTCGCGACCTGCGCATCGTGGGGTGGCTCCTGGAGCAGGGGGCCCGCCTGGACATGGCCCGCGAGTTTCTGCAATACCGCCTTACCCCGCAGCAACAACAACTCTACGACCAACTGGTCGAAAACACGCACACCTACCGCATACGGGGGCAGGCGGTGGTCATTACCGCAGCCCGGATGGGCGAGTACGTGGAGGAGATATCCACCGTTGCCCACCGCCTGCGGGATCTGCTGGACCCCGACGCCCTCTTCGTGCTGGTGGAACAGGACAACCACGTCCAGATGGTGGCCCGCTGCACCTCTGAAGCCCTTGACGTGGGGGCCCTGGCCGAGCAGTTCGACGGCGGAGGCCACAGCCGCGCGGCGGCAGCTCTCATCCGAGGCCGCTCTCTGGAAGCGGTGTGGGATCAGTTGGTCCAGGCCCTGAACGCTCACATCCGCCCTCCGGTGACCGTGCGGGACATTATGTCCTTCGGAGTCCACACCCTGCCCCCCGACACCACGGTAGCCCAGGCTGAGGAGCTCATGCGCCGCTACGGTCACGAGGGCTTCCCGGTGGTCGAGGAGGGGCGCGTGGTGGGCGTGCTCACCCGAGGGGAGATAGACCGCGCCCTCCAGCACCGGCTGAACCAGGCCCCCATCCACACCTTCATGCACCAGGGGCAGATCACCGTAAGCCCCCAGGATGGGGTGGAACAGGTGCAAGAGGTGATGATTCAGCACAATGTGGGACAGGTGCCGGTGGTGGAGGGGGGCCAGGTGGTGGGCATTGTGACCCGCACCGACCTCATCAAGCTGTGGGGCCAGCCCCTTCGCCCCTCCCGGGCCCAAGAGATCGCCGCCCGCATGGAAGCTGCCCTGCCCCCCTCGCTCCTGAGCCTGCTGCGGGAGGTCAGCCAGACGGCCGAGGAGATGAACAGCACCCTCTACGTGGTGGGGGGCTTCGTCCGCGATCTCCTACTGGGAGCCCCCACTCTGGACCTGGACCTGGTGGTGGAGGGAGACGCTATCCGCCTGGCCCGCAGGCTGGCCGAGAAGCACGGCGGTCGGGTGCGCAGCCACGCCCGCTTCGGCACCGCCAAATGGATCCTCGACTGGCCTGATGGGGAGATGCCCATACCCTACCTGGACTTCGTCACTGCTCGCACGGAGTTCTACGAGCGCCCCACTGCCCTGCCCCAGGTGGAGCGAAGCTCCATCCGCCAGGACCTGCACCGCCGCGATTTCACCATCAACACCCTGGCCATTGACCTCACCCCCGCGCGCTGGGGAGAGCTGCTCGATTTCTACGGCGGGGAGCGGGACCTGAAGGAAGGCTACATCCGGGTGTTGCACAGCCTGAGCTTCGTGGAGGACCCCACCCGCATCCTGAGGGCGGTGCGGCTGGAGCAGCGGCTTGGCTTTCGGATCGAGGAGCGGACTGAGGAGTTGCTGCGAAATGCCCTCGACCTGCTGGATCACACCACCGCGGAGCGCATCCGCCAGGAGTTCTACCTGATCCTGCAGGAGCAGCGCCCCTGTGACATCATCTACCGGCTGAAGGAGCTGGGCGTCCTGCAGCAACTTCACCCCCACCTGGAGTGCGGCACCTGGCTCCGGGCACGCTTCTGCCGGATGCGCCGGGTGCTGCGTGAGGAAGGCTGGCCCCTGGCTGGAGAGGCCAGGGAGACTCCTGATCCGGCCTGGTACCTGGCCCTGCTGACCTTTCGGCTGAGTGAGGGCGACCTGCGGGCCTTTCTGTCCCGGCTGAGGATTGTCAGCCGCGAGGCAGACCTCGTGCGCCAGGTCTATGGGCTGCACCAGTGCCTGCCTTCCCTGGAGAAGGAGCGACAGAGGCCCAGCACGCTGGTGAGATGGCTGGAGCCTGCCTCTCGCGAAGCGCTCTTCATGCTATGGGTGGTCACCGACTCGCCCCTGGCGCGCGAACAGATCGAGTCCTACGATCACATCTATCGAGAGGTTCAGCCCCTGCTGACAGGGAAGGACTTGAAGCAAATGGGGCTGGAGCCTGGTCCGCTCTTCGGCAACCTGCTGGAAGCATTGCGCCGGGCGCGGTTGGACGGCCAAGTGGAGAGCCGGGCTGATGAGGAGGCCCTGATCGAGGAGCTCTTGAGTCACTGGGCCCGCCAGGGGTACAGGCCCCGGCGGTCGAGACGAAGGAGATGGCACCTGTGAGGGGGCGGCACTGGTTGGCGGTCCTCCTGCTCCTCGGCTGTCTGCCCGGCTGCCAGTTGACCAGTGATCCCTCTCGGGCGCGCATAGAGGCGGTCTTGCCCAGCTTGCTGGAGCAGGTGGCCCAGGTGACGGTGTATCGGTCAGCGAGGGAAAACACCTTTGAACCCACCGCTGAAGAGGCTCTGCGCATCGCGATGGCCTCCTGTGTGCGGTTTTACTGCACCCCTGATGAGGGAGCGATCCTAGAGCGGATGGAGGCCAGCTCTGGCATTGTGCTCGATTCCCAATCTCCCCAGGATGTGCCCACCTCATTGCCGCTACCGGGCTGGTTCGGGCCCCTGCGGGGCTGTGAGGAGATGAAAGGGGTGGAGCGACTGTACCTCATCCTGGAACGGGGGCAGTGGGCGGAGGTAATCGCCTGCAGCGCTGACGGCACCTGGAGCTGCTGGAAGAGCAATTGGTAGATAGAACCACCCTCACCCCTTGGGGGCAGGTGAGAGCTGGGAGTAGGAGGGCATAACCTGTAGGGCAGGTTGGCTGCGGCATCGCCCCAGAGCTTGCTAAAACCTGCCTCCTCCTCTGCCGACTTCAACCCTGGCCTGAGGCCAGGACAGGCCACCTTGCTCCCTGTGCCTGTGCCACAGGCACAGCACCGGAAGGTAAGGCAACGGAGCAGCCTACCTGCCGCCCGATTCGGTGGCCGAGCGGCAGGTAGGCTGCGGGACATTCTGTCATCAGAGAGGCTGAAGCCGAGGCAGGCTGGGGTCAGAGGGGTGGTCTTTCCCACCCCGCCGCCAACCTGCCCTACGAATCCCTTGCATTACTTGAACTGCGCTCCACTAGTGGGAATTGATGGAAGGGAGGAAACCTCATGGCCAAAAATGGCCCCTTGCATATCCAAACCCTGGAAGGCTCGCCAATCTCCATCGGGGAGACGACACTGATCCCCCAGGCGCAGCTCGTCACCCTGGGCCGGCGCCAGGGGAGCGTGACTAAGCGGGGTTTCGGTGGATGGGGATGGGCCTGGGGGTTGCTGATCCCCAGGGCGGTGATCGAACAGCGCGGCGACCGAAGGCAACGAATTCCTATCCCTGATCGGACAGGGCAGGCCCTGCTGGCCATGGCCATCGTGGGACTGGCAGTGGCCCTGCTCTCTATCCTCGTGGAGATGCTCGCTCAATCATTCTCGGCTGAAAGGAAAGGAGACTGAGATGGAACTGAACCGCTTTTTCGATTTCTTGGAGCAGATATACCAGAAGGCCGATGTGAAGGCTGCCTTCGGCGAGCCGCAGACCATCGGCGAAAAAACCATCATCCCTGTGGCCCGGGTGGCCTATGGCCTGGGACTGGGCTTCGGCGAGGCAGAAAAGCCCGCCGAGCCCTTCGGGGGCCCTCACGACAGGGAGGAAGGCAAGGTCGAGGCCACTGGTGCTGGCGGTGGAGGGGGAGGCGGAGGGGTGGCTGCGCCCATCGCTGTGGTGGAGGTGACCAACGAGGAGACCAAAGTGATCCCCATCATGGATTTGACCAAGCTGGCACTGGCCGGCATGTTCGTGGCTGCCTGGAACCTCTTCTGGATCACCAGGACCGTCCGCGTCCTCAAGGGTCGTAAGGGCTGATGGCTGATAGCTTAAAGGAGAAACTGGCTCGCCTGCACGGACTCTTCACCCATCTGGAATCGGTCGTGGTTGCCTTCTCCGGGGGTGTGGACAGCACCTACCTGCTGGCCGCGGCCCTCGACGCCCTCGGCCCAGAGAGGGTGCTGGCCGTCAGTGCCGACTCGGAAAGCTACACCGAGTGGGAGCGAGAAGAGGCCCTGGAACTGGCCGGCGAGTTGGGGGCCCGCCACCGGATCATCACCTCCCAGGAGATGGATGATCCCCGCTTTGTGGCCAACACGCCCGACCGCTGTTACTACTGCAAACGCGCGCTGTTGAAGGAACTGCAGGAGGTGGCCCGCGAGGAAGGGCTGCGCAGCGTGGTGCTGGGCGCTACAGTGGATGACCTGGGAGACCACCGCCCCGGCATGCGGGCCGCACAGGGGATGGGAATCCACTCTCCCTTGCTGGAGGCGGGCCTAACCAAAGCCGAGATCCGACAACTGTCCAGGGAGCGGGGTTTGCCCACCTGGGACAAGCCCTCCATGGCCTGCCTGGCCTCGCGCATTCCCTACGGCACCCCCATCACTTCACATACTTTGCAGCGCGTCGGGGCGGCAGAGAGCTTCCTGCGCGACACCTTTAACCTGCGCCAGTTGCGCGTGCGGGACCATGGTCCTATCGCTCGTATCGAGGTGGAACCCCAGCACATCGAGAGGTTGATCCGAGAGGAGAGCAGACGCCGCATCGTGCAGAAGCTCCGACGACTGGGCTACCAGTACGTGACCCTCGATTTAGCTGGGTTCCGCTCTGGAAGTATGAATGAGGTGCTGGACCGTGGGTGAGATAGATGAGTTCACCGGCAGCCCCCTGGTGCGGCCTGACTTCGGCCGGGAAGAGCGCAAGGGGATGCCAGAGGTGATCCTGGCCGAGTCGAAGAGCATCGAACAGGCCATGAGCATCGCCCAACACCACCTGGCCGAGAATGAGCGGGCCATTCTCAGCCGGGTCTCGCCGGGGCTGGCAGCCCGCCTGCGCCAGATGGCAGGGAGTGAGATCGAGCTGGAGTGGTACGAACACGCCCGGGCCGCCGTGTTGCGCCGCCCCGCAGGCCGGCCAAAACCCACCGGCGGGCGGGTGGGGCTCATATCCGCCGGCACCTCCGACATCCCCATCGCTGAGGAAGCGATGCTCATGGCCCGCGAGATGGGCTGCGAGGTGTATCCCGTCTACGACGTGGGCGTGGCCGGCTTGCACCGCCTCTTCAAGCCGCTGGAGCACCTGCTGACCAAGGTGGACGTGGATGTGATCATCGTGGCAGCGGGCATGGATGGCGCTCTGCCCTCCGTGGTGTCGGGGCTGGTGCCGGTGCCGGTCATTGGCCTGCCTATCTCCGTGGGCTACGGCCTGGGCGGCAAGGGGATCGCCGCTCTCTACGGGATGTTGCAGACTTGCTCGCCAGGGCTGGCGGTGGTCAACATTGACAATGGCATCGGCGCCGGGGCGATAGCAGGGATGATCGCCAACCGCGCCGCCCGCTTCCGCATGGTCAGAGAGGACTAGAGTGAAGATTGCCTACCTGGATTGCTTCTCCGGTGCCTCGGGCGACATGCTGTTGGGCGCACTCCTGGACGCAGGGCTGGATTTGGAGGCCCTGCGGAGAGAGTTGGCCAAGCTGCCCGTGGAGGGCTATGAACTCTCCTTGGAGACCCAGATGCGCCACGGGCTCAGGGGCACCAAGTTCGACGTGGTGTTGCTCCATCCCTGTGTCCAGGACAGACACCTGGCCGACATCGAGGCCCTGATTGAGGGGAGCGCGCTCTCTCCAGAGGTGAAATCGCGCTCCCTATCCACCTTCCGCCACCTGGCCCGCGCTGAAGCCAGGGTGCATGGTACCTCTGTAGATAAGGTACACTTCCACGAGGTGGGCGCGGTGGACTCTATCATGGATGTGGTGGGCTTCGTGGCCGGGCTGGGACTGCTGCAGGTGGAGGCCCTCTACAGCTCGCCGCTGACGCTGGGAGGCGGCACTGTCCACACCGAGCACGGACTGCTGCCCGCCCCGGCTCCCGCGACGCTGGAGATCCTGGCAGAGGCAGGAGCGCCCACGCGTCGGCATCCTCAGGCCGAAACGGAACTGCTCACACCTACCGCGGCGGCGCTGCTGGCCGAGCTGGCGGTATTCCGCCATCCGCCTATGATTATTGAAGCGGTGGGATATGGATTGGGCACCAAGGAGCTCGACTGGCCGAACGCGGTGCGGATATGGCTGGGGGAGGCTGCTCCGCCCGCTGAGGAGGATCGGGATGAGGTGGTGTTGCTGGAGTGCCACCTGGATGATGCGACGGGGGAGATATTGGGGTATGCTCTGGAGCAGTGCCTGGCGGCCGGAGCGCTGGATGTCTGGTTCACCCCCATCCAGATGAAGAAGAACCGGCCGGGGGTTAAGTTCTCCCTGTTGGCCACACCCGACCTCGTCCCCGCGCTGAGTGATCTGCTGCTGCGGGAGACCTCAACTCTGGGGGTGCGCTACACGGTGTACCAGCGGCGCAAGGCAGGACGGCGCACACGAAGGGTGAAGACGCCCTGGGGAGAGGTGCGGCTGAAAGAAAAGATCCTGGATGGGAAGGTGGTCGCCCGCTCGCCGGAATACGAAGACTGCGCTCGCCTGGCCCGTGCCGCAGGTGTGCCCCTGGCCGAGGTGTATGAGGCCGCCGGGCGGGCTAGGGGCTGACCACCGCCATTACCTGGCTTGCCGCCTCCTGAGCCGTCACTTCTCCGCGTAGCACCTGGCCGATGACCCCGCTCAAGGCCCCGGCCCAGGGTGGAGGCAGGGTGGGCTGAGGCAGGGCCACCTCCAGTTGCCCCTGCACAAAGCGATAGTAGCGATCGTCGCCCTGCCATTGGGCGAAAGCTGCATGGCCCGGCGGCACCCAGCCCGTCGCCCGGCAGAGGGCTGCGTTGTGCTGAGGAGTCAGCCACCAACTCAAAAGACGGGCCGCCCTTTCCTGGCGCACCGGATCCTCGGTCACCAGAACCATCAGCCAACCCCGGCCCACGGTGACCCTCGTCTCGCCAACAGTGGGGATGGGCGCGAAGGAGGTGCGCTGCAGCTTGGGCCGCTCGGCCAGATAGTGGCTGGCCCATACGTGCACCATACCCACCCGGGCGGAGAGGTAGAGCGGCCAGCAGGCTGCCAGGCTGTCCAATTGCAGGGCCTCTGGGGGGATCACCCCACCGATCTCAGCCCCCTGATAGCGCGCCAGCGCAGCGGTCAAAGGCTCTTCCTCCAGCAGGGGGGAGCCTTCCTCATCAAACAGTCGTCCTCCAGCCCCGAGGTACTGCATCAGAAAAGTGCCCAGCGCCTCTCCCTTTCCCATAGCGGGGAAAAGGTAAAGCGCTTTGCCAGTCAGCACATCCCTCCATAGGAAGGGTGGTGCCCGGACCTCGTCGAGGTTGTAGGCCAGGTGCTGTACATCAAGTGCCAGGGGCACACCCACTCGTTGTCCCTCGTAGTAGCCCAACTGCTGGGTCAGGGGGAACAAGTCCTCCTCCAGATTGGGTGGCAGGAGATCCTGCCAGGGGTGGATCAGTCCCCGTTGGGCCAACGCCGTCGCCTGCGCCGCGTTCACGATGGCCACGTCAGGCAGCACCGAGGGGGCAACTGGCGCAGCGGCGGTCAGAAGGTTCACCAATCCGCCCTTGCCCTCCATCCCTTTGGGCTGAATCGCCACGCGCACCTTGAGGGATGTTGCCTCAAACTCCTCCAGTTGCCGGGCCAGGGCTTGCCCCGTGGGGGCAAACTCTGCAGCGATCCACACAGCCAGGGTCATCTGAGTAGTAGCCGCAATGGGCGGAGGGGAGGTGGGAGATGGAGAGGGGGTGGGGCCAGGGGAGGGCACGGTAGGGGTGGGGGATGGCGGCGGCCCAAGCCATGTGGAGGCCAGTTTACCGCATCCCAGGCTCAGCCCCAGCAGCAAGATCAGAACAGCGCCCAGCCATGATCGGCGGGCCATCTGTCGTGCTCTCATACCGCACCTCCTCCGTGACTACCCTGCCAGATCCCTCCAGAGGCGACTTTCGCAACACTCTCCCCAGATTATAGCATCAAGGGCATTACTTCTCAAGGCGAACATCTCGCTAATCACACTTGACATCCAGAGGGCCAAGAGTATAATTAGTGATGGTTGGATATTAGTTCATCTGTTGACTTGGAGAGGAGGTGAGGCTTGTGGCATACGGACGCGTGTTCGATCCCCAATTCGCCTGGGCAGCTATCCTGCTCATCTCCTCACCGAGGGGCCCGCAGGCAGACAACTGACCTGGGTTGTGGGCATATAGATCAAGGCGAGCCATGAGCAGGAATGCCCCTGCTCACGGCTATGCTGTATATGTCAACCTGAGGCCCCGCTTCGATCAGGGCAGGTCAGCCATTGGCACTTTCAAGGCCATGAGCAATCTCTTCGCCATGGCCTTTTTGCTTGTACAGGAGGGGACCCTAAGTTGCCAGACTGTGCCAGCCACGAGTCGAAGCAATGTGAGCACAGGAAACTGATGCGTAAGGCGCGCCAGCAATTGAAGAGAAATCGAAAACCCAAGAGAGTTAGGGATAAGAGTTGGACCCAATACGCCCTCGATGCCTACGAGGAACTGGATATTCCCACCGACAAGCGGATCGTGCCCCGAGGGGAGCGCAGGAGGCGGCGGGCGGCGTTGGCCGCCATCGCAGAACAATTCGCAGCAGAGGAAGCAATGCCGGAAGACTCAGCGGAGGAGGGGCATCGGGGCGTCGTGGTGGAGATCAGCAGCGGGCTGTATCAGGTGTATTCCGAAGATGGGAGCTTCATCTGCTCCGTGCGGGGGTCACTGACCGCTTACGACACCGGCTACACCAACGTGGTGGCCGTGGGCGACGAGGTCTTCTTCTCCCCAGTGGATTCCGCCCAAGGCGTCATTGAGAGGGTACAACCGCGCCGCACCTGCCTTTCGCGGCCCGATGTGTTCTACCCTCATCTGCGGCAGGTGATCGTGGCCAACGTGGATCAACTGCTCATCGTCTTCTCCCTCAGGGAGCCAGCCATCTGGTTCGAGCTGATAGACCGCTACCTGATCGCCGCGGCTTGTCACGGGCTGAAACCGGTCATCTGTGTGAACAAGATAGACCTGGCCTCTGGTGAGAAGGAGTACCGGCAGGCCATGCAGCCCTACCTGACCCTGGGCTACGAAGTCCTGTTCACCAGCGCAGCCACAGGGCAGGGTGTTAACGAGTTACGCGCGACGTTGCAGGATAGAGGAACCGTGCTGGCTGGGCTATCAGGCGTGGGCAAATCCTCACTGCTCAACGCCGTGCAGCCCGGCCTGCAACTGAAGACCAGGGTGGTGGGCGACCGCACCCACGAAGGCCGCCACACCACCGCCCAAGTATCGCTGCTCCGGCTGGAGGTGGGGGGATACGTCGTGGACACGCCCGGCATCCGCGAGTTCGGCCTGTGGGATGTATCGCCGGAGGAGCTGGCTGCCTACTTCCCTGAGATCTCCGCCCGTGCCCCAGACTGCCGTTTCCCCGGCTGCTCCCACATCCACGAGCCAGGCTGCGCAGTCAGAGCTGCTGTGCGTCAAGGGGAGATCGCCCCCAGCCGCTACGATAGCTACGTGAAAATTCACGGCTAGCACCTCCCGGCTCGCGGGAAACAGAGGCGCCTCCTGGCGAAATTCAGAGGCGCCTTTTGCTCTCTGACGCACTACGGCTTCAGTCGAAGACAAAAGCGCCCTTCACGTAGCCAGTGCGGCCTTTGTGCATCGCTGTGGTTAGGGCTTTCCTGTATTCCTCCAGGCGAAAAGTGTGCGTCAGCAGAGGGTTCAGATCGAGTTTCCCCTCGGCCATCCAGTCCAGGGCAAGTTGGTAGCAGCGCTTCCGCTGGCCCCGATAGGTCTCAGTGCTGGAGGCCAGGGTGCCGACCACCGTTAGTTCCTTGAACCAGACAGGGGTCCAGTCCACTTTCTTGGTCTGGGCGATCAAACCGACGAGGGCTAGGCGTCCTCCCGCCCTGGTGAAACGCAACGCGTCGTCCGTGGTGTCATCGGCACCCACGCACTCGTACACCACATCCGCTCCACCGACCATGGCCCGCTTGCCCAGGATAGGCTTATAGAGGCGCCCACTTGTCAGTTCCGCCACCCTTTGGTAATAGTCCCCTCGGCCCAGGCATATCACCTCATCGGCACCGTAGTGCTCCGCCCACTCCCCCTGGAAGGGATACTTGGCCAGGACGAGGATTCGGGCCTTGCTTTCAAGAACTCGGAGCGCAGCCACCACGCAGATCCCGATCACTCCCCCGCCAATGACCAGCACCGTATCTCCATCCTGCGGGAAGCTACGCATCACCGCGTGCAGCGCCGAGCAGAAGGCATCCACCAGGGCGGCGTTCTCGTCAGAGACAGTGTCGGGCACGGCGAAGAGCTGGAACTGGTGGGCCAGGAAGTAGGGGCTCCAACTCCCCCCCGTGTCGGCGTTGTTCCCGAGCTCCAACCCCGGTAGACCACCCTCCGCCCAATTCTCGCAGCGGGACCACTCCTCCGCCTGGCAGTGCGGGCAGGGGGATTCAATGCCCCTTGTCGGACAAGGTAGGAGGGGATCGACCGTCACCCGCTGGCCAACCTTGAAGCCGGTCACGTTCTCTCCCACCTCTACAATGGTGCCCACCTGCTCGTGGCCAATGGTGAACACCTCCGCTCCAAAGGGGGAGAGAGAGGGGCTGTCGTGCAGCTTGATCATCCCCAAGTCACTGCCACAGATAACACCATAGCGGGTCTTGATCTTCACCCAATCCGGTCCCAGCAGCTCCGGCTCGGGCACCTCCCGGTATTGGACGCAGGAGAAGCGGCTGGTGAAGGCGGTGGGAGAAATCTTCCCTCCAATCAATCCAAAGACATATCGCGGTACGCTGATCAGGAATTGAACGGCTTTCATTGAGGTGGTTCCCTCCTCTGGGTGAAGTCAATCAATCAAACTCAAAAGCCACTTTGACCGCCCCGTTTCCCACTCAGGCCTCCGGTTTCAGGCCGGCTCTGGCGGATCGGGTGTTTGCCGTCCACAGGCAGCCCAGATGGCTTCAAGTACGGCTGGCAGTTGGCGGTATACTTCCTGGTTGGTGAAGCGAATGACACGATAGCCTCGTGCTTCCCACCATCTAGTACGCGCTTGCTCGTACTCTGCCTGTATGGCGCCTGTGGCGCAAGCGTCGCCACAGGATCGCCTCAGCCCGCGTCCCTGGCTGACGCAACTTGCGGGCGTGCTGGCGGATCACTGGATCGTCGCCCGCTTCGGCCTCGGCCTGCTTCAGAGCCTCCTCGCCCAGCCGACGGGCCCACCACTTGTGCATGGTGTAGACGGGGCGGTAGTAGCGCTTGGCGTGGGCCTCCCGCGCGGCAATGCGATTTACCTCGCTGATGGGGAAAGTTCGCTCGATGAGTCCTTGGCTGGGCAGGCTACGCTCTGTTGATGCCCCTCAGCGGGTGCGCAGGATGAGGGGCAGATACAGACGCTCGAAACCAAAATTCCGCCAGACGAGGGGCAGATAGATCCGACATGGTTCCTCGATGGTGAGCTCAAACGGCCCCGCCGTGCTTCGGTTGCCCGCCTGGTCTATGGCTTCGACCCACAGGGTGTAGGTGCCGGGCTGGGTGAATTGGCTGGTGTCGCTGTAGTACCACGTTGTGCCGTTGTGCCCCGAGCCGATTGAAGGATCATAGTCCAGGGGGATGACGGCGGCCAGGTGATCCTGGTTGGGCGCAAGACCGCTCAAGCGCATGGCTTTGACGCCACCGCCGTCGCTGACCGAGCCAGTTATGAAGAATGGCTCGCCAGGCGCCAGGCTGTCAGAATGGGTGAAGTAGGTGATGGCCGGCGGGACAGTGTCCACCCGGAACGTGAGGCTCAAGGGATCAGTTGAGCGATTGCCCACGCTGTCCAGGCCGTAGAGGGCAAGCGTCCGCGTGATGCCATCAATGTCTTCGACATCAGGCAGATTGTAGCTCGACCTGGCCTGAGTGTTGGCTGCCAGTGCGTCGGTGGATAGGATCAGGCGGCTGCGGTTGTAGACGCCAGCATCTTCGTTTGGCCAGCGGTCGCACACCCACAGCTCCCAGACCCCTAGTGCATCTTGACCGTTGAAGGCATCCAGTGCATAAAGCGGAGTTCTCACATTCTCATAATACGGAGCGGCTGTGTGGTGATCCTGTTTATCGTATGTCATCTGATTCCGCGTGGCGTCGTCCCACAAGACGTCAAAGTTCTCTCGCTTGGGGCAGAATCCAACCAAATCCACCTGCGTGTCTGCCGGGGACATCAGAGAGACCCCGAGATCACATCGGGCGGTATGGTCGGCATTGAAGCCCAAGCTTACCTTCGATACGGTGAAACTATCACTGACGACAAAGGTGCGCACGATGGTCGTGTCGGGCTGGCACCAGAACGTTGTGTTGTCAATGGCGATAGGGGTTGGCGGGACATCGTTGTAAACGAAGGTGGTCCTCGGCGTAGTCTCCGGGTCAAGATGGACTTCGCCTGGCTGGCACGCCCCCCCGTCAGGCTGACACACCTCCAAACCGCTGACGAGGCGATTATCGGCCAATTGCCCAGAGAGGACAGCTTCGCCGGCTGAGAGCAGCCCGTCGCTGAGCGCAGACTCGACCGCCGAATCCAGGGTCAAGGTCGGCGGCTGCGCATCCACCGTCAGGGTCAGCCAGTCGGTCCAATCACTGGTATGTCCCAGCCGGTCGGATGCCTGGACGCGCAGTTTGAATTGGTCACCATCGGACACACCCAGACCTGCATCCCAGTCGCACGCCCAGTGAGCATCGTCGGGGGTGGAGTCAGGGCAAGTCAAGTCCGTGATGTTGCCCGACGGGTCCTGCGCTTGCAGGGTAATGGTGGGCACCGTGATCGAGTCTACGTCGAAGACGGCCCCTTTGACCGTGTTGCTGCCGGGGCGGATGGTGGTGCGTGGCTCCAGAACCTCCACGTGTCGAGGAGGATCCACGTCTATTCCGTGATTGATTTCAACCGGGTAAACGTCTCCCACGTAGGGAAAGGATTCATAGTCTATGCCTTGGACTCCTACGATCACACTGGAGGGGGAATAAGGATTCAGGGCCACCGTTCCGGTGAATACAAGGGTCCCCTGTTCGCCGGGCATGATATCCCCCAGGTTAAACACCGGCGCGTTGTGTAACTGCAGCTCTGTCGTCGAAATAGTCACGACGACATTGGAGGCAAGAGCGACGCCTGTGTTGGCGTACTTGAGATAGTAGGTGATGTCTTCGCCGTCACCGACGTTGCGCATTTCTTGAGCCACCTCCAAAGTTGCCCAAGATCCCATATCGTACATATCACTTGACAGCCCGGGGGGGTTAGCCCGGAGATGCAAGTGTACCTCGGCGCCGGTAAATACACCCATGCTGGGGCATACGTTGCCGTTCAGAGCAAAGCTGTAGGCCTGGTCGGCAGTGCAACCGTCCGACGGGGTGAACGATTCATCGTGGACCAGTCTTTGGCTATTGACGCGATTCCGCACAGGCATGGTAGCCCATACTTGCATGGAGTCTTCTTCCGTGGCGAAAGCGATCATGTTCAGAGTGGTGCTGGAGGGGTCGCTTATGCCAAGCGTATCCCAGGGGATGTAGAGATCTGTGTAAGGCGTGCTCAGGCTACGCTCGAAACTGTAGGCCAGGGGGGGAGTTATGCTTTCCAGCCAGCCCAGACTGTCATCCCAGTGCCACAGTTGAGCCGTTTGGTCGTCCTGCACCCAGATCAGGTAGTCGGCCTCTATCGCCAGTTGCACCGGCGTGGATTCTCCGGCCGGGTCGAGGGGATTGTAGGTCTCCTCTGTGCCCCCCGTGATCGTATCCAGATAGATGAACAGGTCGCCGTCGTGGTCCCAATCGGCGCCCGTCCAGGCCAGGCGCAGGGCCGTATCGTCCCAGGTAGCGTAGAGCTTCTGGGGCTCACGAAGCGTGGTGTGAGCCTGCCCCTGTGTGCTGACCCGCGCATCTCGCCCGATCAGGCTGCACCCGCTGTCCATCCAGCCGCGATACAGGCCATCCGCCCCGTCCATGGCGATGTAATCGGGTGTGCGGGCGTAATCGGCATAGACAGGGCCGAAGGTCTGGATGGTCTGGTTCCCATAGTTGTCTTCAGCGACGACGTGGGCGTACAGCTTTTGTGCTTCGCCCACGGCCTGTGCGTGGCTGCCAGCGGTGGCATAGGAGGGCAAATTGGCGATTTCCTCTACTGTCAGCGTGGAGGTAACTGTCCACCCCACCAGGTAGCGGGCGATGCCGCTGCCATCGCTGGCGGCGGTCCAGTCAATGAACAGGCTAGGTGCCAGGACATCATAAATGGTCATTCCCGGTGTGATGACCGTCCGCGCGCCCAGGCTGTTAGTATACGCCAGCGTAACCGTGACCGGCGCCGGCGACACGACGTCCACGCCAAATGTGTCGGTAATGGAGATGGTGTATCCAGCATTGTCGGTGGCAGTGATAATCGCGGTGTAACTCACGCCATCGGGCGGGTTGGTGCGGTCGGTGGACCACACAGTCCTCCAACGCCCCGTCGTACAATCCACTTCAGCGGAAAGGTTCGCATCGCCCACGGCGACGTACACAGAGTGCACGCCGTTGACGTCGGTCACCACACCCGCCAGGTTAAGTCCCCCCGTGCTGCCGTGGTCTGCCTTGGTGAAGGTCCGGGTGGTCAGGCCGACCGCGGGGGGAAGTGTATCCAGGGTGACGGTGGCGGTCTGTACGGCGGTGGCAGTGAGCCAGTCGGTGGCGGTGACGGCGACAGTATGGGCACCCTCGCCGGCGGGCGTCCAGCTCGCTGCCCACCACGTCCCACTTATCGCGCCCACGGCCCAGGCGTCGGTGTAGATGACCTGGCTGTCTACCGTGACCGTCAGCGCGCGCAGAGAGTTTTCGGACGTGCTGACGACATGACCGGTGAGGGTGTAAGGCGTGGTGCTCAGCAGGAGGGACGGCGCATTGACGAAGATGTCCAGGGATGATTCGGCTGTCTGCAGCGCTGCGACCTGCAACTGCGCTGCCTCAGCATCGGTCAGGGCCGACAGCGTGGCACTACCGCGGCTGCCAAACAGATCATAGGCAGTGGCTTCCGCCACCGGCGGTGCCCCCTCGGGCTGCCGTATCTGCATCACCCGTAGGCTGCCGCCGGATCCATCGGCCACGTAGGCGTAGTCCCCGGACACGGCCACACCGCGGGCTTCCCCCGGCGTGACGAGACCGGACCAGCCGTCCATTGGCGCTTTCGGATTGGTCGGGTCGGAGATGTCCACCATCAGCAGGCCGGCAAACCGGGCGGCTACATAGGCATAGGCCTGTCCTGAGCCTGTCAAAGGATCGTCGGACAATGCCACGTCCATCGCGCCTGAAGCATACGACGGCGTCTCATAACGCCCCACCCGGCGTGGCGCTGCCGGGTCGGAGATGTCCACCACCAGCAGGCCCCACTTGTCATCGGTCAGGTAGGCGTGGTTACCGGACACGGCCACGCGATGGGCACTGTTGTACGGCATCCATCCGTTCCATAGCTCACCGTAGGCTCCAACCTCCCTCGGCTGCGCCGGATCGGAGATGTCCACGACGTGCAGCCCCTCACCTCCCTGCGATAGGCAGTAACCCCACTGGTTAAACGTTGCACAACCCAGCCCGCTTGCGATGTATGCGTAGTCTCCAGCGAGAGCGACGCCCTGGGCGCGTCCCGGCAGGACAGGTGCAGCGCAGGCAGCCACCTCGTGGGGTGCAGTGGGGTCGGACACGTCCACCACCCGCAGGCCGGAAAGATCATTGGCTACATAGGCATAGGTCTTTCCTGAACCTGTCGAAGGATCGCCTGAGATGACCACATCTTTGGCGTACCCGGGCAGGTCATAAACGCCGACCTCGGATAGGAGTCCCGCCTCACCGCCCAGGCAAGTAGCGGTCAGTTGATAGAGTTTGTTATCAAGGCGCACCTGATCAGCAGCCGGGGCTTGATTGCGCAGCTCTGTATACCACGTTGCAGTGAAGTAGGTGCGGCTTGCAATCACCTCGGCCCCGCAAGGGGAGGTGAAGCCTTGCTCTTGCAGGTTGTAGTCCTGAGCCACCGTTGTATAACGGCGTTTGTCCCCCTCGATAGAGCTGGTGATTGACACCCGTGGAGCCCACGTGTCAATTTCGCCTTGCCATACATTGGGCAGCGTGCGGACGTTGTCCAATCCGTCGGCAGCGCGGAGGTAGATCTGATGTGGGCCTTCCAGCCCCTCGGGGAGTTGATAGCTCCACGTGGAGAAGGCTTGCCCGGGCTGAGCCAGGTTGACCTGGTTCCAGGTGATACCCTCCGGGTTGTCCTTATCCCTGGCATGCAGGAAGCCGATTTCCACCTTGCTCACACCGCTGCTGACGGGATTGGCGATGGCATGGATTTGGTCGGCCGTGAGGGCCTGGTTGTAGATAGCCACTTCATCCAGGATTCCCTGGAAGAATTCACGGACACCGCCCGCCGAGCCGATGATGAGATCTTGCTTCGCAGCGCTGCCAAGGGGCCTGTTGACAGTGGTGCCGATGAGCTGCCCGTTGACGTAAGCTTTTTCGTCGGAGCCATCCCAGGTCACGGAGATGTGATACCAGTTGCCCGCTTGAAAGGCGTAGGGATAGGCCGCAAGACCCTCGTCCTTATAAGTGTACAGGGTATCATAGTTGTTACCGATATGCAGCGACATGTGTGAGGAGTTATCCCGCAGGCCCATGATGGTTGGGTTCCCGCTCGGCTGGCCTGCGATCCATTCGGGCTTCACCCAGGCCGCCATGGTCAACTGGGGGGTGTCAAATCGGCCGTCTGCATTGCTCACCCTCACGTAGTCGTCCACCCCATCAAACTGTACCGCTTTGCCCACCCTGCCGCTCTGGTCCGCTGTGGGACACGATGCAGCAGAACACGTAGCGACGAATCTGTTGGGCGAGCCGTCGTAGAATCGGGTGGCGCCGCTCGGCTCTTCAAAGTGCATCCGCAGGGTGGGGTTGGTGGGATACGGCGCTTCGCCGACCGTACCCTTGATGGTAGGAAGATCAGCGCCGCTGCCGCTGATGGTCTGCGTGCTCACGCCCGTGTCGGTGACGTCGGCCAGCGGTGCGGTGCTATCCACACGGATGACATCATCGCTGATGGTAATGACATTGCCCAGCCTGTCCTGGCCCGCCAGTTGCACCGCGTAGGTCCCATTCGGCTCAGGCGGCAACGAGTGGACAGTCTGCCACGCGCCGCCCTGGAACAGGCCCTGCACCTCCGCGCCGGAGAGGGCGCGATCATAGACGCGCACGTCGTCGAGCAGGCCAGTGACTTGGCCGCCATTGACGTTCCAGGGAGCTACCCCGACGCGGAACGGCATTGTGTTGGCGCCAATCGGTTTGGCGCTGGCCGCGCTGCGATAGATTTCTTGCCCGTTGATGTAGCCAATCAGTTGGCCCCCGCTGCGCCAGGTCGCCGCCACGTGCGTCCAGGTATTGGCCGGGATATAGCCCGTTCGCCAGGCATAGCGCGTTCCTGCGCTGTCCCAGATCTCGGGGTACAATCCGTTCACTGCTACGGCCAGGATATATCCGCTCCCGGTATCGGTTTTACCGAAAAGCTTTTGGTCGGCGGACGGATTGGCCAGATTCACCCACGCGGCCATGGTCAATTCCTCGTTGGGGTTCAAGAGGTCGGCATGGGCTACCTGCACATAGTCATTCACCCCATCGAATCGCGCCGCTTTCCCAAGCTGGCCGTCCTGGCCGGCCGCCGGGCACGACGACGCGCCCCCTGGGCATGTCCCATCGAGGTTATGACCTGAAACGTCGCTGAATTGCGCCGCCCCGGCGGGCTCGTCAAAGGGCAGGTGCAAAACTGTGCCGACGGGGATCAACTGGGCGGATTGCGTTCCACCAACGGCGACGCCCGCGTGATCGAGTAGGGTGGCGTGCACATTCTCCACGCCGCTGGCGCTGTCCGCCACTGCGCCGGTCATCGTCACGCCGCCGCCAGAGGCGGGCAAGACGCTGGTCGTTAGGGCGCTGTCGAGCGAGACGCTCGGCGGGGTGCTATCCACACTGAAGGTAGCGCTGCTGACATCTGAAACGTTGCCCACTTTATCCGTCGCGCGGACGTCAACGGTGTACGCCCCTGTTGTGGTGTTGATGGCAAACGTCCAGGCCGCCTCATCCTGGGTAGCGACCTGCCAGGCGCCGCTCTGGCCTACGCCCATGATCCGGTACTCGACCAGCGCCACGCCTGAGGTCTGGTCGGTGGCCGCGATCGCCATCACCTGGCCCTGCACCTGCCCGATGTAGGCATTCGAATAGTCCAGGTGCGCTACCGGCTTGTCTGCGTCCACGGTGAGGGTGTGATCGGCGGTGGTATCGAACCAGCTCACCTGGTACTCGTACAGCGCTTTTGCCTCAAGTTCTGTCAGCGCACTAGCGTAGATGGCTACCTCGTCCATCTGGCCGCTGAAGGCAGTATGAGTAAAATATACATCCTGACTTGAAAAATTGCCTATCTCAACGGGAGAATCGTTTTTGCAGATACCTCCCGCCCTGGCCCAGTCCGGCGGTACGACAGTGTTATCCAACGAGCCATTGAGGTACAGACGCGCCTTTTCACCATCGTACGTTGCCAGGACGTGGTTCCATTGGTTTGGAAACAAGGGTTTATTGCTCACCAGATTCATCAGCGTGTCAAGGCATCTCCCGTCAGATCCACGGGTACCGGCCATTAATGTTACCCTCATCGAATTGGGCTCAATGGACAACATGTAGTTTTTGTTCTGGGACTGGTATGTCGTATATGGATAATCGTGGACGCCTTTTGTGAGCAGCGGCTGCCGGTTCGGCTTGACATGGATCGGTTGGACCCACAGGCTGATGGTGAAGGCATCCAGGTCCAAGGCACTGTGATCAGGAATGGTGATGATGTCATCCTGCCCATCGAAAGAGATGGCCTCTCGCACCGGCCCTTTGACGCCCGCCTTGGGGCAAGTCGAGCCGGTGCAACCCGCAGAATTGCCTAACTGTGAGGAATCTGTAAAGCTGGTGGCGCCCAGTTTTTCGTCCAGGTGCAGGTTGAGCGAGGGGACTTCGGCCATCAACCCCTTGACTTCGTCTTGCGAAAGGGCCTTTCTGTGGATGGTCAGGTGGTCAATCAGGCCGTCGAAGTAGCCAAATCCGCCGCCGGAATACGACCCGATGAGGAAGCGGTCTCCCCCTGCCCAAGGCGTGGCGATTGAGACTGCAGTGCCCTGTTCCTGGCCGTTGACGTACAGCCGCATCGGACCGTTCGGAGTGGCGACGCCTGCCACGTGATACCATTGCCCAGGCGAAACAGTGGTGGTGCCGACCACGGCGCGCCCAGTGCCGTCCCAGAGGTAGTGCTCGAATTTGCCGGCGCTGTTGATCCGCAACTGATGCGATATGGACAAACCAGGCCCGCTGCTATCTGTGGCGACGATAATGTTGCTTGGCTTCACCTGATCGAGCTTGACCCACGCTCCGATGGTGTAAACATCCGGGCTGCCGGCGCCGTTAACGGCCACGTAATCGTCCACTCCGTCGAACCGGGCGGCCTGGTTAGAGCGCCCCGGCAGGCCGGTGTCGGGACAGCTAGAGCCGGAGCAAACCCCGACGAGATTGTTGCCGGAGCTATCGCTCAGGCTCTGAGAACCGGGCGGTTCGTCAAAGCGCATCTCCAGCGGGCGCGTAGCTCCTGTGTACAGGTCCTTCACTTCATCATCGCTGAGTGCATAGCGATAAATGCGCACGTCGTCCAGCGCGCCGTGCAGGGGAACCGAGTATTTGTCCAGTTTAAGGGACCAGGCCCTGTCATTAAACCCGCCCAAGGTTGACATAGCCCCACACAACCGGTAGCTTGTGCCATTGTAACCGGTGCTGTCGTAAAGGGTGGCGCACGTGTTCCTCACGTCCGCTGAGGAAGCTTCCCCGCCATACGTGTCCCCCACATCGTCTCTCTGCAACCTGTGCATGTTGATCCGTAAATCAACCTGGTCCAGGGCATAGTCGATGCGCCATCCGCCCCAGTTTGTGTGCTCGTGCAGTTTGACCCAGCGGGGAGGCGCGGAGCGGCCCACGTAGAGCGGTGTGTTGGGTTGGATGCGCACAGGTTTCCCCTGGATGGGATGGGTTTCCTTGAGCACGCCGTTGACATAGATGCGGTAGGTCCCGGCGGCCTCGCCCGGCAAGGAATCGTAGGTGACGACGACGTGATTCCACTGGTCTTTGGTGAGAATAAAGTCGCTGACGAGGGAACGCCACGCCGTGCCGTCGCCAAAGCCGACCTCGAGTTTCCGCATCGGCGAGGTTCCACCCGGACTACCCTGTCCAGTCGGGCTGAGCAAGCGGATGGATGGGTAACCGTCTACGGTCTCGTCGTTCGAGCCAAGGATCCCGTAGCGATAGGGTTCCGGGCCTTCCCCTGGCACACCCGGTCTCATGATTCCGTCTTGAGGATAGACCCAAAAGGCCTGGGTGAAGTGCCCGTCGCTCAAATCCAGGCTGTCGTTCAAGGGCATTTGCAGCACTTTGCTGTCGCCCTGGGAGGTAAAGTCGGCCTGGCTAAACTGCGCTCTTCCGCCCAGTACCCCGCCGCTCGCGTCAATCTGGGGGCAGCCGGGCCCGGCGCAGGTGACATTTTGCCGGTAATTCGATGTATCGGCATAGCTGCCATCAAGCTTGAGGTACAACACAGGTTCCTTGAACCGCCCGGCGATCTCTGTAGCGGAAAGCGCGCGGGGATAGATTTCCACTTCGTCAATCATGCCCGCGAAGTATCCGCCGGCGTAGGTCAGACCGATCCTCAAGTTCGTGGCGTGGGGTACGTTGTGACCAGTGGGCTGGTCGCTGCCCACAGCTTCCCCGTCGAGGTAAATGGTTCGGGTTGAGCCATCGAACGTCGCCGCCACGTGATGCCAGTCCCCAGTCAGACTGCCGGTGTTGACGACCAGATCGTTCCCCCACCAGTAGTTGACGATCCCGTCGTCGGTCAGCCGCAGCGCGTTGACCTGGTTAACGGTACCATAATTTCCCCAACCGGCGATGCCCCGCACGCCCATCGAATTTGGATTGATCCATGCGGCTATCGTGTAGGGAGCGTCGCCAATCGGGGCCTGATCTGGATTGGACACGGCGAGATAATCATCTATCCCGTCGAACTGGACCGCCCTACCGGCGTAGCCATCTACGCCGGCCGCGGGGCAACTGCCCCCCGAACAGGTGGCGTCATTGGCCCAGCGGGAGATATCTACGAATTGCGTCGCGCCCGGGTTTTCGTCGAGATGCAACCACAGCGAGCGCTCGTCGGCGGCTCCCCACAGGTTGGCGATCTCCGCGCCGGCCCGGTTGGTCAGGCTGACCGCCTGGGTTGCGGCGGTGCTGATCACCGTCACTCGCCCGTTGATGGTCGCCGTTTGGCGGGGGGACAGGGTATAGACCTTGGGTTGGACGTCCTCGTTCTGGACCGCCACAGGGAAGTCAACCTCCAGCAGGCCCAGGGCGTGCCGGTTGCGCAGTTTGTTCTCGATGGTGGCTGCATAGCCGACGGTCTGCCCGGGAGCAAGGTATCCGTCGGAGGGTAGAGGGGCCTCATCCACCTGGGAGGAAATGGTCAAGACATCCGCCTCTGACATGACCTGGGGGTTAAACCCGTACACCTCTTCCTTCTTGTCCAGGATGCCGTCGCTGTCTGTATCGGGATTGAGCGGGTCGGAAGTGACCCAGGTCTGTAAGGGTTGGCTCTGGGAATCATAGCCATATACAAAGCCCCAGCCGTCAATTTCCTCCTTGTCAGCCAGGCCGTCGCCATCCGTGTCGGCCTGGAGAGGATCGCTGTGGTAGAACAGTTCCCAATAGTCGGTCAACCCATCGCCGTCCGGGTCACGGTCGAGCGGGTCGGTGCCGTTGCGGATTTCGTGAAAATCGGACAGGCCATCGCCATCGGCGTCGGCCGTGCCGTCGTGGGGGTCATTGCCGCCGCAGGCTTTGCTGCGCAGGGCGTCGCCGTCGGCGTCGCACAGCGTGGGGAAGTCACTGTCCCAGGCCAGGGCGTAGCTGTCGTTGCCCCGGCTGGCCAGGGTGTAAAACTCGTCCAGCGTGGCCGGGAAGATATCGAACGTGAGGTAATCCCCCAGCGGCATGTGCAGCGTGTCCCCCTGATCGCGCAAGTAGCAGACTGGGACCCAGAAAAAGGGTATCAAGAAACACTCTTGGACGTTGATCTTGTACCCTTCCGTCAGGTAGAGCTTGGTTTGTTCGTTCACACCGATCTGCGCGAAGGGGATCAAGTAGGTGTACTCAGGGTCCGTTTCCATCGTGGCGACGCCGCCGTTCTGGCCCTGACCCCAATAGCTGTGAACCGAGCCGGTGCTGAGGCTGCCGTGAATATCCTGCTCAGTGGGCAAGATCTGGTAGGCAAAGTCCGACTGCTTGATGTAGCGATCATCGAGATAGTGCCAGGCGTAGATGGCGCCCAGGGCCGAGTTGGGTTGGTTCCGGAAGAGAGTGCTGGTGACGTGGAGCTTGACCTGCAGCCGGTTACCCTGCTGAAGGCCGTCGTCCGCCTGCAGGGCCAATCTGAGATCACTGGTGCTCAGTCGTCCCTCATGCCGCAGATCTACCAACGGATTGTTGCTGTAGATCAAGAACTGCACCAGCTTGGCCAGAGAGCCGCTGATGCCGGAGCAGACGTAGCTCTCGATGCCACCGGACTGGCCCGCGTCGGCGATCTTGCACACCCAGCCAATGAGGGCGTCAATCGCCATAACGAGGGCCACAATGAGGGTGCCGATGGGGACAATCAGGCCGATGGCCAGCATGATCCCCGCTACGATGATGTTAGACACCAACGCCGCGAACGCCTCGTCGAAAGCCAGCGAGCCGAACCGTACCCCGCTGGCGATCATCTGGTACGTAAAGAGGCCGGTTCCCACCATCACTATCACCACCAGGGCAATAACGGCCGCCGCCCGCGCGGCCCGGCTGACGTTGTTGGCGGCAGTCTTGATCGCATTGAACGCATTGCTTAGCCCTCCAGCCTTGCTGACCGCCTGTGCAGCATCCACGGCGCATTTCACCGTCAACAAAACGGAGGCGCTTTGCAGAAGAATCTCGGCCGCGCGCCCCGCGGTTATGGGGGCGGCTACGAAAAGTGTCACCGCCACCCCTGTGAAGACCAGGGCGCCGACCGTAACCATTCCGTAGTGAGTTGTGACAAATCCCTTGAGCGATGCCCATTGCGCTTTCAACCCTTTTTTGACGCCGCCCAGGAACGCACAGAATTCCTTCCCTGACGTGGGCCTCAGGCCCGGTTTGAGTAGGGCCCGGTAATCAAGGACTTCAGTGACACCATGCTCAGCCAGCTTTCTGACGATCTCGCGCATGGCGTGCACTGGCATATACATAACCGTCAGGGTTGCATCGGAGGCCGCAGTGGCAAGGCTGAGAGGCTGGCCTGCGACTTCAACAATCGTGCCGGCGCCGTGGAAAAGGGAGAGGTAGAAGGATTGGGCCAGAAGCGCGCGCCCGGCGTTGATCTCAGGGCGGTCGTCTGAATACTGCTCCTGAAACACCCGGTCGAAGACGGCGTCCATGTGTTCCCAATAATCGCCGATGGGATAGGCTTCCCATGCCTGGGCGACTGCATCATAGCGATAGGGGGCCCAGTTCATGCCGGCCAACACCTGTTCCTCCACCTTCGTCGGGTCAAGGCTGACCTCGAGGCTGTTGCTGGCATAAACGCCCTTGGTAGGGGTGCTCACACCCGCCTCAATGACAGACGCCGTGTCCAGACCGATGGCGCGATACCGCTCCTCGCGCGCAAACAGCAGGGTGGGGTCCTCTACCAGGGGAGTGGTGCCGCTCATAAACTCGTCGTTCAAGATCTGCTTGGTGTGTGTCATCGGGATCGTGGCCAGCCCGCTCTGGTCGGGGAAGGTGAACGTTCTGACCTCCGTGGCCCCCAGGGGAATGCCCCACCGCTCAGTAGAGGTGGCAGCGCTGGTGATCGCAAAGCGGCGCGCGATTTCGTCCACGGTCAAGTCCCGCCGCCCGGCCAGAAAAGTGTCTTCCAGGCCATCGGCCAGCTTCCACAGACTGGCCGCGTAATCGGGATTGCGCCCGGCGTAGTTCGGGTTCTCAAAGATAACGTCTACCTTCAATCCGCCATCTTCCCGCACGCTGAGGCCGGTCAGATACCAGTCGTCGTAATACCTGTGAATGACGCCTTCGGTTGTCACCCAGTTGTTCGTGTCCTGACACCACAAGTCATAGGCATTACTGTCCGTCTTCTTGACCGTTGTCCCCGGTTGCGTGGGATGGGGGAACTGGTCGGGCATGTCGCTCGTATCGCACGTGTCCCTCTTACCCTGGAGCAGCCAAGTCACACGGATGTGCTGAGGCTGGCCCAAAGTGGTACCAGTCGGCCGGTACAACATACGCGCCGCAAAGGCAACAGGGCTGTCGCCGGTCTGGTCGCGTACCAGGTTGAGGGGGACGTACACCGCCAGGGCGCCTGTCGGGTCCTTCACCCGGGCCGAGATGCCATATTTGCGGGTTTCGGCCTCGTCGAGCCAACTATCCAGCCAGGCGTTCAGTCTCTCGGTATCGCTGATGATATTGGTCCCGGTCAGTCCTGGCAAGTCGGGCTTGGTGGTGACTCCCGCTTTGACAGGCAGTCCGCCGAATTCGTGGGGGTCGGCCGGGACGGTGATCTCCAGCATGGGCACCAGGCGCATATCGCCGTTGGCCAATTTGCCGCTGGCGCCCAGGGTATCGTCAAAGACGCGCCGCTGTTGGCCCTCGCGGTCGCCGCTGGGCCAGTCCAGCACGTTGAGGGTGTACCACAGGTGGGTGGGATTGGTGGGACGGAGCTGGAAATCCACAAAGACCGGTTTGTTGCTCGTAAGATGCTTCGCGTTGAAGGAGAAGGTCTGGTCAGTGAAGCCGCTTACCTGGTTCCCCGCCACGCCGCTGCCCATCGCCCGCGTGGGAGATAGGTCCACCGTATCCGGAACGCCATCGTTATCGTTGTCGAAGTCAAAGACATCAGGAGTGCCATCGCTGTCGGTGTCCTCGCACCGGCTGCCGGTGGCCGGCACGAGAGTGTCTTTGTTGGCCGCTTGGTCAAACTTGGTGTCTTTCAGGCTGGAACACTCCAGCCCATCCACCTGGCCGTCGCCGTTGGTGTCCGGGTCCGTAGGATCCAGATACCACTGCTTGCCCGCAGCATTCTTGAAACCTCTCACCTCAGTGGCATCGCTGATCCCATCGCCATCGCTATCAATCTCCAGAGGCCCTGTGCCGAGTTCGAGCACCTCGATTCCGTCGCCCAGGCCATCGTCGTCGCTATCGGCTTTGCTCTTGTCGGTGCCCAGTTGATCTTCTTGCCAGTCGGTCAGGCCGTCTCCGTCCGAGTCGGTGCCGTCGTCCTGGCTCCCAGAGTTGTTCAAAACCGCCGTCGTTTGAGGGGCAAGAGTAGGCCGAGAGTAGGAAGCGGGAAGTGGGGGGTAGGGAGAGGGGCTATTCACCTCCACGCTATCCATCTGACTCCCTGCTTCGCTTTGCAGTGGATCGCGGTGCGGCTCGAAGTCCTTCTGAGTCAACGCTGCTTCTACTTCACGGGCTTTTTCTTGCGCCGAGCGCTCCGCTTCGTATCTGTCGTGCTGCGTCTTCTGCTCGCGGTAAAAGGCGTAAGCACGCTGGCTTTGCAGCAGTGGCGTCAGGAGCATTGAGGCGATGACGATCGAGGCGGTGGCTGCGTACACCACGGGCGATTTTCGGTAAAAGATCATCAAGCCCACGAGGCCCAGTAGACCCAGTGCCAGGCTCAATGACCAGCCTGCCTGCACCAATGCCTGCGGCGTCAAGAGGTGCCTGGGGACCGAGATCATCCCCAGCAGCGTCGGGGATTTCGCTGCGACCGCGTTCCACCCGGAGAAATCGGTCGTGATCTCGACCTCGATCCGCTCCAGATGACTGGGTGGAAAACTGAGACGCACAATCTGGCGCATGGGCAGGCCCTCTGCGTTGATCCAGATTTCGCCCTGGCCTGTCATGTCCACGTACTGCTGGATCACGTCCAGGTTCACGCCGACAGGGAGTTTACCTTTGCGCCGCAATTCGGCTTCCATCTGGTCGCGCATGTATTGGGCAAAAGCCGGCCCGTCCAGGTCAAAGGTGTGGCGGGTAAAGCTGACCCCGCCGCGGTTTTCTTGCCTCGCCTGTGTCACGTTCCTGGCTGCCACCAGGTAAGTCAGCAGGTCTTGATCGGGCGCGAAGAGGCCCGTGAAGTCATCCACCTCTTTCCAGGCGCTTTGGCCCACGCGCCCCACGACTTGGCCATCTTCGACTTTGATCGCCAGGGCGTCTTGCTCGGTGCGGACGTTGCCTCCATCAGACCAGAGCTTCATTTGCAGCATCTGGGCCGGCAGATCAGCCTGACCTTCGAGGTAGATGCGCTGCTGGGTGCTGCTCAGACCCACGTTTTCCAGCCTGGGCAGAGGCCAGGTGCTTTGGACGATACTGGTGCTATAATGATACACCCCAACCTGTCGCGCCTTTCGCCAGGCAGCCCGCACCTGGCGCTCGGCCGAGGGGCGGGGCAGGGTCGTGGAAAAAGTTGGGGTGGCTTGCGAAGCAAACATCACCACCAAGCCAACCGAAACCAGAAGCAGGTAGTGGGCAAAACGATTGCGTTTCATGCTGTCATCTCCATGGTGACGATGCTTGCGAGCATCGAGTCTTCTTCGGCCAGGTAAATGTGCCACTCATCAACTACCGCTTGCCTCAGTGGACTACTCGTGGCGCCGAATTATCTACGATGATAAGGTGGGCGACCTGAACCTCATCCAAGAGCGGTAGCTTGATCAGGAAGTCCAGGATGGGAATCGCTCTCTGATGACAGGTCGCCAATACGCTAGTCAAAATGGCGTGCACCTCCACGCCTCCCGCTGTCCGATTGCACCCCGTTGTCTTGCAAGTGATCACCGCTGGTCGCCGCTGGTCGCAGCATCCGCTGGGCTTGGTTATTGGTAGCATCCAGACCGTCTACGTACAGGAAGTGCAACAGGTGAGGTCGATGTTTCCCTGTGCCTGGCCACAGGACAGGCCGCAAACGTTTGGCGAACCGGGCGTTGTCCGGGTCGGTGAAGCGACGGCGCGTGTGAATCAAAGCATCCACCCGCTGCTCCAACGTCGCCGCCCGCTCGGCGAACACCTCCGAGGGCAGGTCCGGCTTCTCGGCTGTATGGCCTCTCGCAGCAGCGCTGTCACCTGGCGGGCGAACCGCACTGCACGACGGGTCTTGCTCGCTTCTATCTCGCTCAGGGTTCGCAGCAAATGGCCTACGCACTTCTGCTTCAGCCACTCTGCCAGTTCGTAGAGCGTCGGCGAAGACCGACGCCCGGCCGCGGGCTCTTCTGCTGCACATTTCAGTGTGTCGGCCACACTGCCTTATTGTACCACACCGCGCTCTTCAGGACAATCCCCAAGAACACGCACAGGCTGGCAGGTGCTAGCTCAGACGGGCACGGGCAGCGTCTCCGCTGCCTTGGGCAACACATGCACCTTCGCTTCGGGGCCGTGGCGGCTCAGCGCCTCCTCCAGTGCCTCCTGCACTGTGGGGAAGGGCACGTAACCCAGAGCCCGCGTCTCCTCGTCAGAGATTCCATCGGAGACCAGGCTGATCTGCCGCCCCACGCGCACTTTGGCCCAGGCCATGGCCAATGCTGCAGCAACCCGGTCCTCGATCCGCCCCTCCCGAACCCCGGCGTCTATCTCCTCCGGGCTCCAGGCGGTGAACTCCAGCATCTCCGAGTGCATGACCGCCACCCCCTCAGGGCAGGGGGACACCACGATGATGGTCCCCCCCGGTTGGGCCACCATGTCCGCCGGGTAGAGGCCCTTCTGCGATTGCCAGAACTCAATCTCGGCGGGGAAGGCTCCAGCGATCACGATGTGCGCCAGCGTATCGAAGTGACAGGCATATATCTCCTGGCAGATCTCAACGCCAGCGCGGAAGGCCTGCCGCTGATCGCCTGTCTGGCTGACGATCAGCGGCGCGTGGATCGCCAGGAAGTGACCATTGGCCAGGCCTGGGAGATGGAGAAGCCCTACCTACAGCCGCTCCCGGAGCATGACGTCGCATGCTGTGTCACGAAACCGGTCACCCTCAACTCCTACAGCCAGGTGGAGTTCGAGACCAACCGCTACTCGGTCCCCGCCGATGAAGCCCATCGCCATCTGGTGATCAAGGCCTACCCGTTTCGTATCGACGTCCTCTACCTGGATGAGGTGATCGCCAGCCACCCGAGGTGCTATGACCGGAAGCAGGACATCCTCGACCCTTTGCACTACCTACCGTTGCTGCAGCAGCGACCGGGCGCCTTCGATCACCCCAAGCCCATTCGTCGCTGGAGGAATAGCTGGCCCCCGGTCTATGAGCATCTGCTGGCCCAACTGCGGGCTCAATGGCCGGATGGCCGAGGGGTTCGGGAGTTTGTCCGCATCCTGAAGCTGCACCATGACCATCCCGCCGACCTGGTAACCCAAGCGATTGGTCAGGCCGTGGAATACGGCTGTGCTCACGCTGACGGTGTTCAACTCTGCCTGCATCCCCTGATGCATCCGGGATCGTTAGTGGTTCCCATTGACTTGACCAGGTGGCCCCAGTTAGTGGCCGTGGGCACCCAGGCGCCGGACTTGCATTGCTACGAACAGTTGCTGGAGAGGGTGTGAGCGTATGGAAAGGAACATGCTCCTGGACACCTATCTCAAAGCACTGCGGCTCTCGACCTTCTTGGAGAACCACCGCAAGTTCGCCCAGGAGGCGGCTCAAGCCAACCACAGCTACGATCGCTTCCTGCTGGCCCTGGCCGAGCAGGAGGTGGCGCAGCGGGAGCGCAACCGCATCGCCAGGCGCATCAAGGGGGTGCGCTTCCCGTTGCTGAAGGAGTTAGCAGACTTCGATTTCTCCTGCATTACGAGCCCCAGCAAGCAGCGAGTGCTGGAGTTGGCGCGAGGAGGCTATATCCATAAAGCCGAGCCGATCCTCATGGTTGGAAACCCTGGCCTGGGGAAGACACACGTCGCCACCGGGATGGCCCTGGCCGCCTGCCGACAAGGACACAGAGTGCGCTTCTACAACGCTGCCGGTCTGGTCAACGAACTGATCCTGGCCCAGGAGGAGCACCGTCTGCCCAAGTTCCTGGGCACAGCGCTCAGGCACCAGCTGATCGTTCTGGATGAACTGGGACTCATCCCCTTCTCACCGATCGGCGCCCAGTTGGTCTTCCAGTTCTGCTCGGCCCTTTACGAGCGGGTGGCGATGATCGTCACCACGAATCTCCGCTTTGCTGACTGGACGCACGTCTTTGGCGATGAACGGGTAACGGCTGCCTTGCTGGACCGTCTCACGCATCGCGCCCATATCTTGGAGTTCGTCGGTGAGTCTTACCGCTTCCGCCAACGTATGCAACGGGAAGCTGAGAAGAAGCACAATGGCTGATGGGCTGTGGGCCGTCCCCAAGGCGGCACTGCCCACAGCCCCGACGACGAGGTGGGTACTTTTTCGATCGTCAAATGGGTACATTTTCAACTGTCAAGGTTCAGCCTAAACAACTCAAGTGGGTCACTTTTCGATTGTCAAATGGGTACTTCTTCGATTGACAAAAACAAAAGTTCGGCAAGCCTCTCAGGCAGCCTCTCTTGGAAATAGGATACGCGGCTTAATCGGTGTTTTTGATCTTCTTGGAACTGCTCGCCATCAGCATACCTACGGAAGGCTTGCAGGTGCGCTCTTATTGCCCTCTTCTGTTCAGAGGTCAGACTGATTGCTTTCATCGGCTTATCCTCCTAAGGGCTGGGTTACGCGATGGGTTTTCCGGGTCTTCGGCCCAGTGAGCCGGGTTGTCCCGGATGTAACGGCGGATGGCATCCAAATCTTGCTCGTTGCGGATGATGTGTTCGTAATAATTGCGTTGCCACACGGGATTGCCGGGCGTGCCACGGATTTCGTTGATGCGTTTGGTTACGGCAGATTTGTACCCGGCAATGAACGAACCTAACGATTTCGGTGTGGGCCCGCGCGCGGGTAGGGGCGACCGGCCGGTCGCCCCTACGATGTCATCATCGGCGACGATCCAAACGATGCCATGAAGGTGATTGGGCATCACCACGAACGCATCCAATTGGATTTCGCACCGGATATCGGCGGAGGCCAGCCATTCGTCGCGGACGATTTCGCCGAATTCGGACAGGCAGATTTCGCCGTCCACCACCTGGCCGAACAACTCCCGCCCGTAGGCCACGATGGTCACGAAATACGCCCCTGGTTGGGTGTAATCCCATCCCTGCAGCCGTATGGAACGCCGATGGTGTTTCTCCGGATCGTAACGCATCACTTATCCCTTGCTTCTGCTTCGAGCCACCCTTGTGCTTGACACGCTTGGTATGCTGCCCCAAATCGCTTTCTATCGCCGTAGTCTTGCAACTCCCTAAAGACTTCAGACAATCGAGGACCACGAACGCCGGAGCTTCTTATCACGCCGACGATCCAATTGAGGTTTTTCCTCCCTTCGAGGAATGCTTGCAAAGACCTCTTGGCGTATCGCCTGGTGGTTTCCTCCAAGCTTCTAATTTTGACCATTTGCATCCTCCTCCTGCATAGGTAAGGCTAAGAGGTTAGGCGCCGCTCCTTCGCATGCCCATCATTTTCCCCACCAACCCATCAATCTCCCCAAGCTCCTCTGCCAGCATCTCCCGCACCATTGACCTGAGCCGGCCGATGCTCCTCGTCTTCCCAGCCCCTCCCGACTCAAGCCAGTCCGACATTCTTTTGAAGAGTCCCCTGCTACAACCCCAGTGTTACCCGCAGTGCTCCATCCACTGGCTTCATGTTGGGCAATGAGCCGATTTTGCGATCAATGGCTACAAGGAACACTGTGGCCAGATTATCGGTCATCACCACTGAATCGGTTAGTAGCCCGCTTTCCCGACCCGCCTCGCTATCAAGGGGGATCAAGTGTCGGCTCGGATGCCCCGCTCGCTTCAGATTACTGGTGATCATAGCCACAATGAGTTGGTCGAGGCCGGTTTGCAAATCGTCCGCCTACACCACCAGAGTGGGCCTCTTTTGGGCAGTGCGCAAGTCCGAGTGGGGAAATAGGACTAAGATAACGTCGCCTCGCCTAGAGTTTGTCATACGCCTCCATCCCTGGTGCGTTCCAGTCTTCTTCGAAGGTCAGCAAGCGTTGGCGGAGCTCTGCTGCCAGCTCTGGCGTTATGTCACGCGCGCTTAAATCAACCCTTCCAACCTCGTATGGGATGAATGTCACAATGACCTCAGCACGCTCAATGCCGGGGACCTCCTCATACAGCTCGATTTTGGCGTTCCTGTAGACTCCTCGTACACTCGTTAGCATCTGAATCCTCCTCCCATTTCAAAGGGGGAAACTCTTTCAAAGACCTTCATAGCCATTTCATGCACCCTTCCGGCCTTTGTTGATCACAGTTCAAACACCTCCCCAGCTTCCAATTCCATCATCTCTTTAACTAAACCGTCAATCTCCCCAAGCTCCTCTGCCAGCATCTCCCGCACCATTGACCTGAGCTTGCCGATGCTGCGCATCTTGCCCGGCCCGCCGGACTGGAGCCACTCGGCAACTTTCTGGGTGCAAACCTGGCCCAACTCAGCCAGCTTGAGGTGTTCTTTCTCTGAGGGATCGAACTGGGGGATGGGCAGTTCAAGGACTTTCTTGCAAATGTGCCGTGGTCCCCACAGGCCTCGGGCTTGCATAGGCTTAATCAATCGGTCAATAACCGGCGCGTTCAGGGTAGCTGCTAGGTAGTGGGCTTCGTCCTCCGTGTTCGTTTCAAAGTAATAGGTCACGTAATCTACGACAAGACCGTTCGCCTGCAGCTTTTGTCCGCCGATGTCAAATTCCACTGGTTGGTCTTCCACGACGCAGGCACACAAGTAAGTGGCAGAAACAGGATAAATGACCTTGTACTTGACCTGAGTGTTTTGAGATATAAGTTTCCGGCGATAATTTAACCAGCCAAGAGAATCGATTCTTTCAGCCTTCTCACCCCGACGTTTCTCCCACTCCTCTTGTACTTCTTCTAGCCACTGGGCAAGGTGGAGGAAACCCTTCTTCCGCGCTTCTTCGGCGGTGACAAGCTCATAGCCTTCTCCACTGCGCTCAATAGGGAGGACGACAAGGCGATAATCGAAGTGTCCAAAGGGCAGAAGGTCGGTGGAGAGCAGGGTGGCATAGAGGAATCGGCTCTCCACGTTGCCTTTCAGGACAAGCCCCTTGTAGGCATCCTTAGCATACTTCTTTGCCCGCTCAGCGGTCTCCAGGGGTGGAAGCGCGGGGTTGAAGCCCAAGGGAGATGGCGTCACCTGCACAAACCAGAAAGCGCGAGGGTACATTGTAGCTCCATTCTTGAATAAACTCTTGTAAGGACTCTCCTCTTTCGCCTCGATTCCTTTTCCTACACCCCAGAAGGAGCGTTTGCCCACCTTGCTGAGGGAAAACTGCACCCCCTCGACGGCGAGGCTTTCTTTAGCTTCCTTCAGTTCAGCATTCCGTCGGCCAAGTTTCCCACTAAGGGTTTGTCCAGGGATCGGGTAGGCGAGCTTGGCGCCCCTCTCCTTCTGAGCGAAGAGGACGCAGGAGGGGACGTTGAACAAGGGCTTCACCCCTTCCAAATCCCAGACTTCCTCGAATCGCAAATCAACCCCCTTGAACCTTCCCTGCCTGAGGTCGTCGTGCTGGTCGGCGGAGAAGAGGCTACGGGGGAGGACGAAGGCGATGGTCCCTCCATCCATGAGGTAAAGGTCTGCCGCCCGGAGGAAGAAGAGGGTCGCCAGCTCCATGTGGGTGATGAGTTCGCCCCTGCCAGAGAGAAGCCCGTAGGTCTTCGTGATCTGCTCCTTGAGGAACTCCTGGTATCTGGGCTCGGCGTAGCGGAAGGAAAGCCAGGGCGGATTGCCCACCACGAGGTCAAACCTCCCCTTCAGGAAGAGCGGCTTGTAGATGTTCTTGAGCACGAAGGCCCAGATGGTGTCCCGTCTGGTTTCGATGAGCCTCCTCAAGGCTTTGGAGATGACGAACAGCTTGTGTACAGGCACATCGCCTTCCAACAGGTTGGGGTGTTGAGCTCGCAAGTAATTGGTAAACTGTTCCCCAGTCGGTTGCCGATCAACTCTTTGCACCGCGAACTCTTTCGCTGCCTCGATTGCTTCGTCATACAACTCAGGGCTCTCAAGCAATGCCTGCGGGAGGTAGATAGTCTGGTCATCAATCTCCACTTCGTAGTCGGCCATCGGTGTGTCCGCCCATCGCTCGGGCAACCTGATGGTGTCCGAAAGATAAATGGGAATACTGATCTTGCCTCTTCGTTTCCCCAATAGATCGCCCAGGGCCAGGATGTAGTTCGTCTTGGCCACGATGACCGCCAGAGGATGGATGTCCACGCCCACCACGGAGTCGAGGATGTGGGCCAGGGTTTGGGCCGAATCCTTCAACCGCTCCCGCTTCTCCCGCACGGCCAGATAGAGGAAGGTCCCCGAGCCGCAGGCGGGGTCGAGGAGGGTGCCTTCTGGATTTGCGTCGAGGAGTCTTTGAACCATGCGGTGGGCCAGCCAGTCGGGGGTGTAATATTCGCCCAGGTCGTGACGGGTCTTGGGGTCTACCAGCTCCTGATAGAGGGATTTGAAGACGTCCTCGGAAAGCTCCCTGAGGTTGTAGTTCTGGAGGAGGCTGAGGAGCATGCGGGCGGTCTCCACCCCGGCCTGCCTGGCGTCCTCCCGAGCGAGCCAGGAGAAGAAGTCCTCCTCCAGGAAGTTCTCGATGCCCGCCTGACGGGTGAAGAACTGCCCCTCCAGCACGGAAAGGACCTGGTCGCGGTCTGGTGAGATTTCCGCTTCCGTGAGGCGGCTCCAGGCCATGAGCTTGGCCAGGGTGGCCAGGTAGGTGTGCCTGATAAAAAGCTCCTCATCGGCCACGGAGCTCCCGTAGACGATGAGGAGGTACTTCTCCCAGCTCTCGTAGACGACGCTGAATTCGGGCTTGCCCTTGAGGCGGTTCCACAGGGAGAGCAGGGTTTGGCTCGCCACCTGAAAGGCGTGGCTCCTGAGCCCGAAGTCCTTGACGATGTTCTCGGTCTTGGGGGAGAGGATCTCCCGGCGCAGGAAGTAGCGATCCAGCCAGAAGTAGACCTTCTGCGGCTTGAGACTTGAAAGGTCAACCCCTTCAAGGGGTTCTAGACGAACATCTTCGGGAGTTATGTCAAGGGCTTCTCTATCCTGAATCGTGGGCGAATAGACCGCGAAGCTCACGCCATCGGTGGCCATGCAGAGATAGGGAGCTCGCTTGCCCGGTCCCTCCTGCGACCAAAGAACGGCGACGTATCTTCTAAGTTGCTCCTCCGCCTCCCTTGGGGTCTTCGTCAAGTCCCGCTCGAACTCGATGACCAGGTTGCCGAAGAGGTTGTCAACCTGGCCTCTCAGGATGCGGTCTTTCTGCTTGACCTTCACGTATTTCTCAATCCCAGCCACGTAATCTTCGATAAAGCCGGGCTGCAATCCGAACAGGTCCTTCAGCAGCCCGAAGAAGCGGTGTGATTTGGCGGACTCGCTCTGCTGCGCTTGCACCGATTCCAGGTACGCGGAAACGACCTGTTCCCACCTCGCCTGGCGAATATCTGGCATACGGGCCGCCTTCTCGCGCAGTTTACTCTTCTTGGCCACTCAGTGCCCCCTTCGACATTGCTCAGGACAAGTCCCTCGACAAGCGGCGGGCGATCTCGAACGCAGCGGCGATGCGGATGATCTTGACGTCCGAAAGCCCTTTAAACTCCAAAAACTTTTCCAGAGGGACATTCGCCATCTGAGAAAGCGAGCCGAACTTCTCTAAGACCTCCTCAGCGATCTTCTCCGCTGGTATCCCCCTGACGCCCGTGGAGATGAGAATAGCCAGGAGCTCGGCGTCCGAGAGGGTCTCAGCTCCCAGTTCCCGTAATTTTCCCCCTGGGTGGGACCACGTATTCATTGTCGAACCTCTGGAGTATCATACGCCCTCGTCACGCCAAAGTCCTGTTGAGTTTTCGCCAAAGTCAGGCGGAGGCCTTCGGAGTCAATCAAACTCAAAGGCCACCTTGACTGCCTGATTTCTTCCTTTGTTCATCGCCATGGCCAACGCACGCTTGTAGTCCGACACTGGAAAGCAATGGGTGAGCAGCGGCGACAGGTCCAGCCTTCTTTCAGCCATCCATCGGATCGCCCACTCAAAGGTGCGAAGCCGCTCCCCTTCGTGCTCCTCCAGAGCGCAGGCAATGTTGATGCCCCTCACGCTGAGCTCCTGGAACCACAGGGGTGTCCAGTCCACCTTTCTCGTCTGCCCGGTCGTCCCGATCAGCGCCAGTCGCCCCCCAGCCTTGACAAAGCGCAATGCATCGTCGAGGGTCCCGTCACTGCCCACGCACTCGTAGACCACATCGGCCCCGCCGATCATGGCACGCTCGCCCAGGATGGGCTTGTAGAGCCGTCCACCAGTGGCTTCGGCCAAGGCCTGGTAGTAGTCATTCTCTCGAAGGGTGATCACCCTATCCGCGCCGTACTGCTCAGCGAACTGGCCCTGAAAGGGATATTTGGCCAGCACGATGATGTGGACCCGGCTGCCCAGGCAGCGCAGCGCGGCCACGGTGCAGAGGCCAATAACGCCGGCGCCGATGATGAGGACTATGTCGTCGTCCTCAGGGAAGCAGCGCATCACCGAATGCAGCGCGATGGTGAAGGGCTCGATCAGCAGCCCATTTTCGTCGGATACCTCATCGGGCAGCGCGAAGAGTTGGAACTTGTGGGCCAGGTAGTAGGGGCTCCAACTACCTCCTGTGTCTGCGCAGAGACCAAGGATGATGCCTGGCGATATGTCCCCTTCGGCGAAGTTCTCACAGCGGGACCACTCTCCGGCCTGGCAGGCGGGGCACGGCGGGTCAATGCCCCGCACGGAGCAAGGCAGGACCGGGTCCACCACCACCCGCTGCCCCACCTCGAAGCCCTCAACCCCCTCCCCCATCTCCGCGATGGTGCCCACCTGTTCGTGGCCTATGGTGAAGGTCTGTGACATGAAGGGGGTCAGCGCAGGGCTGCCGTGCAACCGGATCAGGTTGAGGTCCGAGCCGCAGATGCCGCCATAGCGGGTCTTGACCTTCACCCAATCGGGCCCCAGCAGCTCCGGGTCAGGCACGTCTCGCAACCGCACGCAGGAGAAGCGGCTGTAGTAGGCTGGCCTGTGCAGGGGACCCAGGACCAGGCCGAAAAGGTAGCTGGGGATAGAGACGGTAAACTGAAGGGCTTTCATCTGCTATTCTCCCAGCCCGCGCAGCCGCTTCACCGCCTGGGTCACCCGCAGGGCCAGGTTCTCCACCGTGTGCAGCCCCACTTCATCGGCGGGGGCGCGGCCCACAATCGCCGCCCCCGAGTGGCTGAAGCGGGGGCCGTCAGCGATGGCGTACATGTCCTGCTGTAGAAAGAAGGTGTGCATGCATTGGAGGGTCAGCTCCTGCCCGCCGTTGCGAAAGCCGCCGCAGGCGATCCCGGCCCCCACCTTGCCGCTGAGCTCAAAGCGGCCACCCGTACGGAAGACTACTGTGCGGTCCATCATCACCTTCATCTGCCCGCTGACCAGGCCCATGTACACCGGCGAGGCCAGGATCAGCCCATCACAGCGGCAAATCGCATCGTAGATGAGCGTCATGTCGTCCTCGTGCACGCACTCCCTCGTCCGACAGGTGAAGCACCCATCGCAGGGGGTGATCTCCCTGGCCGCCAGTGAGATGTAGGCCGTCTCGAGGCCCTGGGCCTCAATGACGGCCAGAGCGTGGCGCAGAGCGTAGGCGGTGTTGCCCTCCGGATGTGGGCTGCCACAAATGCCCAGGACATTCATTCTGTCTCCCCTTTCCGACTGCGAACACTCACCTGGTCAGTGCCTTCAGCACCAGGGTGGCATAGCTTCCCGGCGGCAGGAAGAAGGCCAGCCTGACTTTGCACTTCCCAGGGAAGCGATCATCCTCCTCTTCGCCCAACGACACAACTTCCTGCGGTAAAAGCAGCAGAACCCGCTCAGCCTTGGACAGATACGCCTTCTTCAGCACCCGAGCTTTGAAATCCCACAGGCTCAGGTCCTCCTCCGTCAGGATCGTCTCCACCTCGGCGGCCACCCGCGGGTCGTCGAAGGCAGCCCGGTGATGGAGCGGCGGGATCTTCACTTCGGTCAGGGCCTCCAGAAGTGCGTCCGGCAGTTCCCGGTGCAGGGGCAATTCCTCCCCCACCAGCGCGATGGAAAACCAGCGAACTCTAGACTCCTTCAGCCGGCTTTCAAGGTATCGTCCTGCGGTCCGGTTCCACAGGAAGCTCTGGTAGGCGGAGGGCCAGAGGGACAGCAGACGCGGCGTGGCCAGGTTCAGCGCCTTTCTGAAGTCGGTGGGATGATCCTTCAGGAAGGTGAGCACACTGCGCGGGTTGGAGGGACGAGGGGCGGCCTCAAAGACCAGCTCCCACTCGTCCCAGTGCTCCCGGGCCAGGCTTGAAAGCTCGGACCGAAGGCGGGTCGCCCCTGAAGGGCTGGCTGAGGTAGGCTCGCAACGCCCCCTCCACGTCTCGCTCCAGGATCTTCTTGCCCACGAACCCCTGGCCTGGAGCGTAGGAGCCGAAGCGCTGGCGGTCGAAGTAGTCGGGCAAGCCGAAGCGTTCCACCTGCCCCAGCCGGGCTCGGACATGGCGGGCTTCATTGGGCTCCAGGTCTCGCAGGATGAGGGTGAAGTGGTTGCCCTGCAGATCGCGCGGTTGCAAGGGCCGGGAGGAGCGCCCCACGAAGTGGGCTGAATACCCGTGGCCCTCCAGCACCGCCGGGCCGGTACCCTTGAGGGAGGCGTATTGCAGGGCCACGCTGTTTCGATCCTTGAGGGCCGGAAAGAGGACTGCTGAGCGAGGGATACCCAGCGCCGACGCCATCCGTGCCTGTACCTCCAGCGTGGTGAGGGCGCGCTTGCGCACCTCGTAGAGGGCGTAGGCCCCCTTCCGTGACAGGGGCAGGCGCGCTCGCTCCTCGACGACGAAATCCTCATGCTGCACCTTGAAGCGCATCACTGTCCCTACCAGTTGGTCACCGAGCCGTCCAATCGGTGCAACTGAGGATGGTGCCACGTCTGAAAGGGATGCACACGTGCCGCCTCCCGATCGAACTCCACCCCCAGGCCCGGCCGGGTGGGTGGCAGGAGGTAGCCTTCCTCCCACTCCACCTGCACGGGCACCACGTCGGTCAGCATGGTGCCAGGGCGGTGTGGCTGTTCCTGCACGCCGAAGTTGTTGCAGGCCAGGTTGAGGTGCAGGCAGGCGGCCGTGGAGACCGGCCCCAGCGGATTGTGCACCGCCAGCTTGATGTAGTGCGTCTCACACCAACTGGCGATCTTCTTGGCCTCCGTCAGGCCACCCACGATGCACAGGTCCACCCGGGCATAGTCAATCAGCTCCTCCTCGATGAGCTCCCGGAACTGCCACTTGCTGGCAAACTGCTCCCCCGCCGCCAGCGGTACCGCGATCTTAGCCCGGAGCAGGCGGAAGGTCCCGGGGTTCTCGGAGCGGATGGGGTCCTCCATGAAGAAGGGATGGTAGGGCTCCACCTGCCGACAGAGCAGCATACCATCGGCGGGGTCGAGGCGGGTGTGGATGTCGAAGCATATCTCGATCTCCTCACCCACAGCCTCCCGCACAGCATCGAACTGCTTCAACGCGGCGCGGATGGCCGGGCCCGGTTCCAGGACGTCGCCCTGCTGGGGCAGCCCCCAGCGCACGAACTTCCACCCCTCCTCCACCGTCTGGAGGCAGCTCTCCACCAGCGGCTCGACCTCCATGCCGTGGCCCACGTTGTGGGGATAGCACACCACCCTGTCCCGTACCCTTCCGCCCAGCAGCTCGTAGACAGGTACTCCCAGCGCCTTCCCCTTGACGTCCCACAGGGCGATGTCAATGGCCGAGAGGGCGCTGCAGCCGATCTTATCCGCGGGGAAGAACCCGCCGCGGAAGAGCATCTGCCAGACGTGCTCGACGCGGAAGGGGTCCTGGCCCACCAGCAGGGGCTTGAAGTGTTCCACCACTCTCGCTACTGCCAGCTCCCGCCCGCTCAGACCCGCCTCGCCGACGCCCGATATGCCCTCGTCGGTGTCCACGACGACGAACAGGAAGTTCCGTCGGCCTCCCCACACGGGAAAGGGTTCCACGTTGGTGATTTTCATCGGTTCCCTCCTCTGTCGCTGGGAAAATGCCTTGATTGCATCCCCTTTACTAGAATGCGCCGCAGGATGATCAGATAGTGCTTGATGGGAAACAGGTTAGAGGCCAGACGGAGTGGGGGCAGCAGGTTCGCCACCGAGACAATGTAGCCGGAGAAGGCCATGGCCACCATGGTCAGTAGTCGGCAGTCTCCGAAAACGAGCTTTGTACTTTGGGGAAGCCCTGACATCAACGTAATTCCCAGCCATTGGCGGACATCTTGCGCCGGTTGATCCACATAGCCTCACACCTCCACCATCACCTTGACTGCGCCATCCCGGCCGGTGTGGGCTACCTCCATCGCCTCCTGCAGGCGGTTCAGGGGGAAGCGATGGGTGATGAGCCGGGCCACCTCCGCCCGGCCGGTGGCAATGAGATCAATGGCAGCAAGGTAGGTGTTTCGGTAGCGGAAGATGCCCTTGATGTCCAGCTCCTTGCGGATGGTCTTTACAGCAGGGATGTTGTATTGGTCATCAGTCATCCCTACCCAGACAACGGTCCCACCGCTTTTGGCCGCCTCCAGGCCAGTGAGCATGGGATCGCTCAGCCCTGTGCACTCGATGACCGCATCCACACCACGCCCTTGGGTCAGGTCCCGCACCAGGCCCAGAGCACCCTCGGAACGGACATCTGCCGTGGCCGTGGCTCCCAGCTCTCGGGCTAGCTCCAACCGGTTTGGTTGCACGTCGGTGATTATCGTCGTGGTAGCCCCCGCTGCCCGTGCGGCCATGAGCGTCAGCAGGCCGATGGGCCCTGCGCCGGTGATGAGCACCGAGTCACCCAGGCCGATACCCGCGCGCCGCACCGCATGGATACCCACCGACAGCGGCTCGCACATGGTCCCTTCCTCGAAGCTCATCCCCTCCGGCAGCTTGAAGGCGAAAGTGCCCTTGTGGGCCACGTACTCGCAGAAGGCGCCGTCCACCGGCGGCGTGGCGAGGAAGACCACGTCAGGACAGAGGTTGTACTGGCCAGCACGACATAAGTCGCACCGGCCGCAGGGCACCCCTGGTTCCAGCGCCACCCGGTCGCCCAGGCGCAGGTGGGCTACATTTGCGCCGATCTCAACGACCTCTGCCGCGCACTCATGACCCAGGATCATTGGCTTCTCCACCACCACGGGGCCAATGCGTCCTGAGTGCCAGTAGTGTACGTCAGAACCGCACACTCCCACGGCGCGGATGTGGACCAACACTTGATCGGCGTTGATAGCCGGGGTGGGCCGCTCTTCGAGCCGCAGGTCGTGCGGTTTATACAGGACGAAAGCTTGCATGGTTTTGCCTGTTCTGTGGCCAGGCACAGGAGACACGGTGCTCCTCCTCATAACGATTCGAACAATGCTCTGGCCTCCCGCTGGAAGAATGCTTTGACCTCCTCCCAGGACAAGTCCACAAGCATCTGAGGCATGGGATCCCCTTCGGCATCGGCAAGATAGGTCAGCGATTTAATAAGGTGAACCAGGTTGAGGTCCAGGCCAGCGTATTTATGCCGGTAGTGGTGCAGTGCTTCCGACAGAGAAAGGCCAGTCTGAGCGATGATGTACAGATCTATGAAGTCGCGCCGCGTTCCTCGCTGGGAGATGGCGTCCAGCTTCATCGCCACGATGTCGGCCAGGCCAGCCACTGTGACGCCCAACACCTGCACTGGCTCAGCGATCAGCGGGTAGCGATAGCGGAAGAAGCTGATCCTCACATCTTGTAGCTCTCCCAGCAGTGTGTCCTCCCCCAGTCGCTCCAGCCGAAAGCGGCCCACATCGGGTAGCCGATCAGCCAGTTGGGCGGAATCGAAGGGGGCCGGGCTAAAGAAGTCCAGGTCAACCGAGACGCGATGCCCCGTATGGAGCGCCGCAGCCGTGCCCCCGGCCAGGTAGAAGGGAGCCACCAGGCTAGAGTCGGCTAATAGGGCCAGATTGCGCCGGGTTCCCTCTGGCAGGGCTTCGACAAACATAGCACAGCCTCCCTATCCAGGCCAAGGTACAACGCCCAGAAACCGGCGCTGAGGCGAGAGAGACGGCGACTGGTCTGCACCACGTGGACTATCTCTTCTCGCGAAAAATTGTGCAGCATCCACCGTACGGAGGGCAGATCACCGTACTCCAACAGCCTTTCGATGACATAGACCGGGTACTGGTCCACATCCAACTGCATAGGATCAATGTCCCAGAAGTAGCGATAGGTACAGGTAGGCAACGATGTGCTCATCAGCCCTGCACCACCACCCCGCCCCTTGGCACGTCCCGTCCCGGGGCCAGGATCACCCCGCCCTCGCCTGCCCCGGCCGGCTTGGCCTCCGCCGCCTCCTCAGGCTTCTCCCCGCGGAGCCGGGCCAGATAAGCCGAAAGGACCTCCCACTCCCGCGCGCTCAGGCCGAACTGCTGCCAGCGCTCCAAGATGCGCGCTGACAGGGCCTCCATGAGCTGCCTGGCCATATCCTGCCCAGTGCGGAAGGGCCGCCACTCCGCCCGGAGATCGCGGGCGAACTCCCGCCCGGCAGGGGTCTGCAAAGTGCCCTCTTTCAGAAAGGCCAACCGAACCCGCTCCGCCCGGCGGGCCGCCATCCACTCCCAGCCGACCGGGGCTCGGATGTCGCTGGCGAAGAGCAGCACGAAGAAGTCACAATTCCGCACCGCCTCCAGGTTGGCTGGCTCATCGGGCCGCGGCGTGCGCTTGATCTCCCAACCCAGGTTGATGGGGGACTCCGCCAGCGCCTGCCCAATGGCCTCCCGCTCTGGCTCCAGCTCCGGCCCGGCGCTGACAGATAGCCTCACCGGATCAGCCATGCCCGAGACCTCCAATTACCCCAACACATTCCAGGCCAGGGCCACCAGCATTTTGGTGCGGGTGACCAGGCCGGCGATTTCGACTGACTCATCCACACAGTGAGCACCGGCCTTGTCCGGATCAGCATCTGGATGAGAGGGAGAGAAGTTGTAGACGATGGTGCCCAGGGGCCGCACCAATCGCGAGTCGGTGAAACCAGTGGTGATACAAGGCACCCAGATGAGGTCCTCGCGGCTCAGAGCGATCTCCGTGGCCCGCTTCACCTGCTGGGCAAAAGGGGTGTCGTAGGGTGAGGCGCTGGGCATGGCAGTGTAGTCAACACTGATCTCTTCCACCTCCTCCAGGCCCTCTGACAGTTTCTCTACCTCCTGGCTGACGTAGTCCTCACCCTGGTGGGGAAGCGTCCGCACGTCACAGGTCAAATAGCAGCGGTTGGGGATCTGGTTGGACTTGATCCCGCCGGAAATAATTGTGGGGGTGAGGGTCATGCGCGACAGGCCCCGCAGTTTGGAGCCCAGGGCCTCATTCTGTTCGATGGCCACCCGGTCGGCGATGGCGTCCACATTCTCCACCGTGACCTCCTCCTTGATGCCGAAGAGCCCCAGATGGCTGAAGATGGGCGAGGAGACATCCCGCTCCGGCTCGTAGCCCTGAATGCGGCGCAGCACTTCCGCCAGCGCAAAGTTGGGGTTTACCGCCCGCCAGGGGGAGGCGGCATGGAAACTCTTGCCCCGCAGGGTGATGTGCACGTCCAGCCGCCCCTTCTCGCCGTGAGGGAAGAGGAAGAGCAGTCCCTTGTCGGTCTTGAGCGGCAATCCACCTCCCTCGTTGATGGCGAAATTGGCTCGGATGGCATGGGGCATCCTCTGTGCCAGCCACTCGTAGCCATATTTCCCTCCGGTCTCCTCGTCGGCCCCAGCGGTGAGGATGAGATCGCCCCTGAGGGGCACGCCTGCGCGCTTAAGGAGGATGGTGGCCATGGTCTCACAGGTCACCAACGCTTTACAGTCATTGGCCCCTCGGCCCCAGATCCTTCCCTCGGCCACCGTAGCCTCGAAGGGGGGGTAGCGCCAGGCCGACTCATCCTCTACGGGGACGACGTCGGTGTGAGCCATGTAGAGCAGGCACGGACTCCCCTCGCTCCCTGTCAGCCGGGCGATGAGATTGCCCCGCCCCGGCGCAGATTCGACTACCTGGGCCGGGATGGACTCCTCCTCCAGTTTCCTGGCCAGAAACTCGGCCAGTGGGGTCTCGTTGCCAGTGGACATTCTTCCGGTATTAACGGTCGGGAAGCGGACCAATGCCCGCTCCAGTTCGACGATTTCCTGCTCGGCAGCCTCCACCTGCTGCAGCAATTCTTTCAGTGTGATCACAATGATTCCCTTTCCCTGGTCAGAACAGGTAATTGTACCCGTACCGTGCCCGGCGTGGGCGCAGTTTGCCACGATTTGTCTATCGAGCCGACTTCTACCTACCAACGACCCGCTACCCAGGCGTCCTTGGTCTAAGACAAGCGGCAAATCGGGGCCTTAGCCGCCCACGCCGTTTTGTGCGAAATTGCCGAATTACTTCAGAATCAACTGTCCATCGTACTTCTGCAAGTCTTCCAGCGTCTCACGATAAACTTCTGGCATGTTGGAAAGTTCGTCCAGGCCAAAGAAACGCGCGTCCAGAGTTTCGTCAGTCTCCGCCAGGAGCAACCCGGACCATTCACCAACCAGGAACAAGATAGCCAACATCTGATGTTCCCCACCATAGGCATTCGTAAATGCGAATCTTGGCTCGGAGTAGATGGCGATCGGCGTAGCGCAAATCACATCGAGCCCAGTTTCTTCCTTGACCTCACGTTTAAGACAATCATAAACTGATTCGTCGAGTTCCATGCTGCCTGCAGGCATGACCCACTTACGATTGTCCTTTCTTCGTACAAACAGAACGCGCCCTTGCTCATCTTGGATAATGGCTCTTATACCTGGCCTGACTAACTTCCGATTGCCAACTAACTTTCGGAGTTGCCCAAGATAAGATCCCTCATAGCTGGACACTGCGTTTTCCTCAATGGGGAGCTTCGCACAACTATAGCACAAAAGTAAGCACCAAGGTAAGGGCTAAAGCCAGAAAGGTCGGCAATGCCACCACTTTGAGGTAGTCCCCCATACCCGCCCCAAAGTACTCTACTGAGACAGAGACACAGGGATGTACTGGAGACACCAAGTACCCTAGCGATGCGCTGAAGAATACAAGCGCGAAGATAGGGAGGGGCATGGGATTGGCTTCCACCATGCTCAGATAGGTGGGGATCACCACTGAAGTGGGCAACTGGATTCTCCCCGTGACCACGCCCAGAAGGAAGCTGACCAAACAAAGCAGGGGTTCGGAGAAAGCCAGCGAGGCCATGAGCTCTGACATCCCTGAGGCCTTGAAGATGTTGAAAAAAAGGAACATCCCCAGGATCATCAGGGAGAAATTCCAGGGCGCCATGCTCTCGCTTATTCCCTTTACCTCTTTCCAGCACAAGTCGCTGAGGAGCAGGGCCAGGCCGAGGCTGCACGAGACGGCGATCAACGTAGTCCATTCTGGCACGCTGAGGACAAATGCTTTCGGGAGCAGGAAATCCAGAAGGGGGGCAAGCAGGAGAATGCTCAGAGGCAGCAGCAGGTTTCTTATGGAGAGTGGGCCTCGATATGATATCTCCCCTTCCACACCCCGCAGGAAAAAAGCCCACCCGATGATAGTCGTGGCGATGAAGCCGGGAAAGAGATAGGGGATGACCCTGTATACTTCCAGTCCGCCGATCTTTGCCGACGCGATCAAGGCCGGACTAAGGGGATATATGATCAAGAGGACATGCCGAAACCAGACATTGAGGGCTGCCTTGGTTTTCCCCTCGATTCCTTCCCCCACCCTTTCCACCAGAGGAGTGGAGAGAAGAGCGCCCCCCGGCACGGGCAGCATCCCCACCAGGGCTGGGGATAGGATGAGGAAGGCCCTTTTTCCAATCCTGAGATTGTTTACCAGGCCATCCATCTGCCCGGATTCCTCCATAACCCCCCCGATCATAGGGATGATCCCCATAGCCAGGGCCAGCAGTAGTATAGAGGGATCGGTCACGGTATTCCAGATGCCCATCCATATCCCTATCGGGGAGAGGGTAAAGATCCCGAGCGTGACCGCACTGAGGACGAAAGCCAGGGAGAGGCTTTTTCGCGAGACAAGCAGAAGCACTCCCATGGAGATGAACAGGCCGAGCCAGGGTATGAACATCAACTATCCTCGAAGCTGTAGACAGATTTGTAGATGGCTCTCCTACTCTCTATTGCCTCTTCTTCAGACTGTCCATGTAAACCTCGGCGGCTGATGGCCCCCCACGCCCTTCCCCTTGTCTAGCGTAGTATTCGTCAATCCATCTCTGACTGAAGCGAAGGACCAGAACCACAGCCGCGATGAGCAATGCAAAGCCTAGAAGGGCGATGACAAGGATCAATAGAATCAAGGACCAACCTCCCATCTTCCTCCTCCTAAGACACACCAATCCCTTTGGGCATCGAGTGGACTAACGATACTCAGCAGTCGAAAGATAGTGTACCCGAAATCGCATGGACTGTCAACTGGGCGCATTCACTCATGTAAGATGTTACCGGCGTGGTATAGTTCTCTCAAATGATAATGTTACCGGAGGGAGCTATGCCCACAGAAGACGAAATGACCATTGACGAACGACTGAAGTACCTACGCAGGATGAAGAAGCGCTATCGGCAGGCCAACCGAAAGGAACAGGGACGACTGTTAGATGAGATGGAGGCCGTGACCG
>Ga0114930_10000180_pt1 | contig 68766 bp, 46 predicted proteins | sample AnhtaG_FD_87300 | JGI IMG/M metagenome (GOLD analysis project Ga0114930, IMG submission 87300) | Deep subsurface microbial communities from Anholt, Denmark to uncover new lineages of life (NeLLi) - Anholt_01485 metaG | ecosystem: Environmental > Aquatic > Marine > Oceanic > Sediment | place...
AACAAAGCCAATTTGCTGGATGCTCAAATGAACGTAACTTCTTTTATAACAAAGTATTATGAAAATAAATGGCAGCGGAGAGTCCGAAAAAACAAACCCAATTCAAACCCAAACAAACCCAATCCCCCAGCGCGATACGCAATACGCAATACGAGATACGAGATACAAACCCAATCAAACCCAATTAGGGTTCAGGATTTACATGGGAAATCCGGGTTTTATTTTCTCGAATATTAAATTGCTGTTTGGTATACTTCTGTGGTAAATGCGAACCTAAGATTTTGCCGAAGGCTGACCAATTAAGGAGCAAGAACGTATGGATTACAGAAGAATCATTCCGTGCCTGGACGTAAAAGACGGCCGATTGGTCAAAGGCATCAACTTTGTCGAGTTGAAAGACGTCGGCGACCCCGCCGAAAACGCCGCTGTTTACAGCCAGGCAGGGGCGGACGAATTGGTATTTCTGGATATCACCGCAACCCTTGAAAAGAGAAAAACCCTCCTCGACGCTGTAAAAAGAACGGTCGAAAGGATTTCAGTCCCATTGACCGTCGGTGGCGGAATCGGCAGTTGCCAGGCGATTGAAGAATTGCTCGATATAGGCGCATCGAAAGTATCTATGAATACCGCTGCTGTGCAGAATCCGGATTTTGTTAAAGAGGCGGCCGATGAATTCGGCAGCGAGAAAATCACCGTTGCAATAGATACCTCCAGCAATTCACAATTGCCGTCCGGCTTTGAAGTTATAGTTACAGGAGGCACTATCGGAACAGGAATCGACGTTGTCGAGTGGGCAAAAAGGGTTGAGGATTTGGGCGCGGGGGCAATCCTGCCAACAAGTATGGACACTGATGGCACACAGGCTGGATACGATATCCCGATGACTAAAGCAATAGCTGATGTGGTCGCACTACCTGTAATCGCATCCGGCGGAGCCGGAACGCTCGAACACTTATACCAGGTCATTGTCGAGGGAGGAGCAGACGCCGTTCTTGTGGCCTCAATAGCACACTTTGGAAAGTACACTATAAGGCAAATGAAGGAGTATCTGTCCCAGCGCCAGATACCCGTCAACCTTTGAATTGCCTACTTATTATTGCACATACTCTGAAGTCCAAAGACTACACTTCTGTCTTGTGTCTTGTTTTCAGACAATTCCCAAAAGTCGCCGCCCGAATTTGTCGATAGGAGGAGGGATAACGGCTGAGCTGTTATCGTGTTATTTACCCCGTTAGAAGTCCCGACCCGGGCTGCGGGATTCGGCGTTCGCGACTTACTTCTAACAAGGTGCACAGAAATGGGTTGGTGATGTTTGGCAAATTCAAAAAAAACAAATTACCCTTGAAAATCGAGCCGTTTACTATTCACTGGTATCCGAGCAATAGAAGCTGTGTGAATACAGGCCGCCGAAAGGTCAAACCTCAGCACATGCCGCCCTTAATGGTCCGCAAGGCCGAGTGGCGCCGATAAAATACCTCATACACGCAGATATTTTCGAACTCGAACACCCAAAAGACCTGTTTTTTGCAAAAAAAAATCTCAAGACAATCGGCAGTCAATAATCAATAATCAATTCCTGCGCCTCTAAGCACCTGCTAATAAGGTAGTTAGGCCAAATGCGATAATTTGGACAATCCGGCACATTCTAACTGTCCTTGCCTATTTTAACTAAAGTTTCTAATCAGCATCCTCCGATACTTATATTGCTCATTATAATACAATTGCCTATTTTAACATTTATGCGGCTACTGATGGGCCTGTGTGGCATAATAGGCAATATACATCAAGTGGAGAACATTTTGGGAGATTGAATTATGATAAAAGATGGCATTCTCGAACGATATTTAGACGCCTTGCTCCGAGGCGATAGAAAGCAATGTCGAGCCGTTATAGAAGAAGCTCTCCAGAGCGGCACGCCCGCTAATTCGGTTTACCTGGATATCACATGGCCCATTATGACGGAAATCGAAAGACTGTTGCGCTCAGACAAAATTACTTCCACAGAAGAACATTTGGCCACCCGAATTAATCGCACAATTGTTGACCAACTCCAGAATAAACTGCCGCGGAGGCCCAATAAGCACAAAAAAATAGTCGTATGTTGCGCCCCAAACGAACTGCAGGAACTCGGTGCCCAAATAATGGCCGACCTGTTCGAAAGTGACGGCTGGGAAGTCAGATTTCCCGGCGGCGGGCTGACTAACGATGATATCCTTGCCTTCATAAACGAATATGCCCCCGATATCCTGCTAATCTACGGCACTACACCAAAGCAGGCGCCGGATGTGCGGCGACTGATAGATACCATAAAAGATGTGAACGCCTGGCCTTATATGCGGATAATGGTTTCAGGTGGGCTATTCAATCGTGCAGAAGGACTGTGGGAGGAAATCGGTGCCGATTTATTCGCCGCTACAGCACTTGAAGTGCTGCAGGTAGCTTCGAATGATACTCCAATGGAGCACTACGAGCGAAGAACAATAAACCGCCGAAAGAAAAGATATAAAAAATCGGGCCGAAAAGCGCCAGTGCCGGTTAGATAGCGGCCCGAGAGACGTGGTTCGTAGGCTGTGGTTATATTTAGTCGCTGAATTTGGGCGATTTGGGTAAGGAAAAATCCCCCGCTACTCGCTTTGGCGAGTACGGCGCGGGGGCAAGTCAATCAAAAACGCAGGTTTTCACACCAAACACGCAAGTTTTAAAACAAAACGTTCGAAAACGTTCGAAAACGTTCGAAAAGTAGTGTGAAAAAGAGAGAAAAATGGTTAAAAAGTGCGCAAAAATTACAAAAAAAGTGCGAAATATCAGGGCTTGGGCATTTTTTTGCCTTTGAAATTGGTCCCCGGTTTGAGGATTCCGAGAAGCTGAGTTTGATTGGGTTTGATTGGGTTTGTTTTCCCATAGCCGGAAGGCGTGGTTTATTTTCATAATCCTTTGTTAATATTGACTTTACGTTCATTAGGGCATCCAGCAAATTGGGTTTGTTTTGCATAAAAAGAGCTGATTTGTAGAGCGTTCTCGACAGATGTAGAGGACAATTTCGTGAAGCGTGAAGCGTATAGCGTGAAGCGTATAGCGTGAAGCGTGAAGCGTGAAGAGATAATTTCATATTTCAAATCTCAAATTTCAAATTGTACTGTCTCTCTACTATTGGGCGAACATGCACGTTTGAGTCGAGATTTGGTGTTATTTTGACAGGATTGACAGAGATAAGAAGTTGTGAGAAAAGGAGATAAAAATTTTTTCGATTTTTCGAATTTTACTTCTAACTACCCGCAGATTTGATTGAAAATTGGTAAGCCACAGAGGACGGAAGACAGAGGACAGAGGACAGAAGACAGAGGACGGAAGACAGAGTACAGAAGACGGAGGACAGAGGACACAGTAATTTACAATTGCCGATTGACGAGAGACGAGAGACGAGAGACGAATGTTCAGGCCTTGAAAAGATGGGGAGTATTTGGCCGGGAAAGCGGAAAAGTAAAAGCTAAAAATGTAAAACCAAAGCGTAAAATTCAAAAGTTGGTTTGACGGATTTTGTTTTTGATATTGTTTAGCCGGACACCTGAAGGTGAATGCCGGACGTTTGGGGCTCGGTGTCGTTTAGGAAAATAAAAACAACGGAAGCTAAAAACCCGCTATAAAAAATTAAAATGGGAAAATCTAATGGCAGGGGAAAAAACGGTTAAAAGAAAATTAAGTAACGCACAAAAAAAGGAATATATGGAAGGTGCTAAAAAATATTTTAAAAGAATTAACTTTGAAGGAGACACTTATTATACAATATTTAACGAAGCTTATGTAGGTTATTTAGCAAATCAGCTAATATCAGCAGAGCTTGGAGCCAATAAGGACAAAAGAAAAAAAACAGAAGACTGGCTTGATCTATTTGCTAAACGAGAAGAAAATCGTCAGCATATGCGTAAAGATTGCCTAGTTGCTATAACCTTTGCTACTATGTTTCTTGAATCTGTTATCTGGGATTATGCTGCAATAAATACATCACAAAACCTTGCTAAAGAACATCTAAGTAAACTTGATTTAGTTGGCAAATGGAAAGTTGTGCCCAAGCTTGTTAATGGTAAAGAAGTACGTATTGGTTCTAAAGCGATAGGACTACTTAAAAAACTCAATAAAGAAAGAAACAAAATAGTTCATTCCAAATCTAAACCAGTACCAGACAGCTATGATGAGTATATGGAATATCTAAATAAAGCCCCTGACATTACATTAGATGGAGCTATTGAATGCATGAAAGAATGTATCAAGGAACTGCAAAAGGTTGATACTACAAGTTACTGGTTCTTAAACACAGAAACAATTCAAAAAGAAATACCAGAGCTATAGCAGCTGAGTGGGATTGACTTAAAACACATTTTCTTTTCTTAAACGGCAACTCTCTCGCCCTAAGCTGTTGCAAGGTTGCCAAACCAAACGCGTTCTGGCGAGGCACCGCCATTCCCGTCAATTTCGTATAGCGTTTAGCGTATAGCGTTTAGCGTTCACAATAACCCGCGCAATAAATTACGGAGGGGAATACCCCGCCCACAGGTGGCGGGGCTAAGCAACCCCCAAATAAATTTGGGGGCTAAATAAGTTTTTTTACCCCGCACTTACGTTTGGGGCTCCGTAACCCGCGTAATAAATTGGGGGGGCGGTTTTAATTTACAATTTACGATTGTCGATTTACGATTGAGATTCTTCGCTGCGCTCAGAATGACAGCGGGGGATTGATTATATGCGGTGGCCAGATCCCTCCGCTTCGTCCGCCTGCGGCTGCGTGTGCAACAAGTTGCACACCCTACCAGGCTGTCAAGCAATTTCGTGGCCCGTGACCCGTGAATTACGCCACGTTAAAGGTGGGTTCCCTGTTGCGTGGCCAAGTATCAACAACCCCGGCCAGAGACCGGGGCTAAATCAACGGATTAAAATATAAAGAATTAAATCAACGGATTAAAATATAAAGAATTAAATCAACGGCGTAAAATAAACAACCCCGGCCAGAGACCGGGGCTAAATCAACGGATTAAAATATAAAGAATTAAATCAACGGCGTAAAATATAAAGAGTTAAGGTTTTGTTATGGGGAAGATGCTGGGATATATGCTTACATGGACAACTTACGGTAGCTGGTTACAAGGGGACAGAAGAGGTTATGTTAAAGATGGAGAACTTTTGGGTGAGAACCCAAAATTATGGAAGGCGAATATAAAAAGTCAAAGCGACAACAAGGTAACGCTGAAGGAGCAGGAAAGAGAAATTGTTAGAAAAGCCATCTTGAACGAAGCTGAGAAACTGGGACAGAAGATATATTCGCTCGCGGTTTGTTCAAACCATGTGCATTTAGTAGCAGGGTATATTTCCGACCCTATAAATGAAGTCGTAGGTTATTACAAAAACACAGCCAGGGCTGCCTTGCAAACAAACGGATTTGTAGGGCGAGTTTGGACAAAAGGATATGATAAGAGATATTGTTTTGATGAAAGGTCTCTGAAACAAAGAATAGATTATGTTCGAAGGCATAAGTAGAAAAACCCCGGCCAGAGACCGGGGCTAAATCAACGGCGTAAAAAGTATAAGGCGTCTAAACATCATTGTTTGTCTTTTTGTAGTTTGTATTCTACGGAGTCTGAGAGTGCCTGCCAGGAGGCCTCGATGATGTTTTCTGAGCAGCCGACCGTGCCCCAGACGGATTTTTTGTCGCGGGATCCGATTATTACGCGGACACGAGCGGCAGTGCCGGCTTTAGCATTGACCACACGAACCTTATAATCAATCAGGTGAACATCCTTGATGCTCGGGTAAAAATTCTCCAGCGACTTTCGCAAAGCGCCATCGAGGGCGTTGACCGGGCCATCACCTTCGCCGACAACGTGCTCGATTTTGTCGCCGACCTTTAGTTTTACGGTGGCCTCGGTAACGAGCTCGCCGGATGCTCGTTTTTCCGTGGTTACGTAATACTTTATCAGCTCAAAAGCCGGCTTGTATGTGCCCATAGTCTTTTTTACCAGCAGGTCGAAGCTGGCGTTGGCGGCCTCGAACTGGAAGCCCTCGCTCTCAAGCTCCTGGACGCGGAGAAGTATCTTTTTAGCTAATTTCTTGTCCTCAGCGATTTTTGCTTTTTCGAGCTCGGCCAGGACGTTGGATTTTCCGCTGAGTTCGGAAATAAGGAACCGTCGTTCGTTGCCGATAAGGGCCGGGTCGATGTGCTCGTAGGTGCGCTTGTTTTTGCGCAGGGCGTCCACGTGGAGGCCTGCCTTGTGTGCAAAAGCGCTCTCGCCGACATAGGGCATATTCATTACGGGCGTTAGATTGCCAATCTCGAAAATGAAACGTGACACCTCGGTGAGGGTTTTGATTTTTTCGGGGCCAAGGGCCTCAAAGCCCATCTTGAACGCAAGGTCAGGTATGACCGTACATAAATTTGCGTTGCCGCATCGCTCGCCGAGTCCGTTCATTGTGCCCTGTACGTGCCTGGCACCGGCCCGCACCGCAGCCAACGAATTGGCGGTCGCACAATCGCTGTCGTTGTGGGCGTGAATGCCGACCATCAGCGGGCTAAATTTTTCGCAGACGGCCCTGGTGATTTCGTACACTTCGTTCGGCAGAGAGCCGCCGGTGGTATCGCAAAGTACCAGCACATCGGCGCCGGCCTCAGCAGCAGCGGCCAAAACCTTCATCGCATATTCGCGGTTTTTTTTGTAGCCATCGTAGAAATGCTCGGCGTCGAAAATTATCTCGAGGCCTTTCTTTTTTAGATACTCGACCGACTCGGCACATATAGCGAGGTTCTTATCGAGCGAGCAGCCGAGTACCTCCGTTACGTGCAGGTCCCAGCTTTTGCCGACCAAGGTAGCGACCGGTGTCCTGCAGGCGAGCATTGCGTTGAGCGAGACATCGTTTGAGACCTTTGCATCGGCCCTGCGGGTGCTGCCGAATGCAACGATTTTTGAACTCTTCAAGCCGAGTTTGGCTGCTTCGGCAAAGAACTGCATCTCCTTGGGGTTGGAGGCTGCATATCCGCCTTCGATGTAATCGAGGCCAAGCTCGTCAAGGCGTCTGGCGATTGAGAGCTTGTCTTCCAGCGAAAAGCTGACGCCTTCGGCCTGCATGCCATCGCGAAGAGTAGTGTCGTAAAGCTTTATCTTTTCCATAGCTAATCTCACATAAATCCGAATATCAAAATTCGAAAAACAAATGAAACGAACAATTAGCCCAAACATTAGAATAAGGCATTTTTAACACCCCCAAACAAGTTTGAGGGTGCCACCCAAGCATTTTCCACGTAAAGCTTTATCTTTTCCATAGCTAATCCCATATAAATCCGAATATCAAAATTCGAAAAACAAATGAAACGAACAATTAGCCCAAACATTAGAATAAGGCATTTTCCAACACCCCCAAACAAGTTTGAGGGTGCCACCCAAGCATTTTCCAACACCCCTAAACAAGTTTGAGGGTGCCACCCAAGCATTTTCCACGTAAAGCTTTATCTTTTCCATAGCTAATCCCATATAAATCCGAATATCAAAATTTGAAAAACAAATGAAACGAACAATTAGCCCAAACATTAGAATAAGGCATTTTTAACACCCCCAAACAAGTTTGAGGGTGCCACCCAAGCATTTTTTAACACCCCCAAACAAGTTTGAGGGTGCCACCCAAGCATTTTCCACGTAAAGCTTTATCTTTTCCATAGCAAATCCCATATAAATCCGAATATCAAAATTTGAAAAACAAATGAAACGAACAATTAGCCCAAACACTCGAATAAGGCATTTTTAACACCCCCAAACAAGTTTGAGGGTGCCACCCAAGTTTCATTAGTAATTCAAAGGTCAATAGTGCTTTGCATTTCGCATTAGTATCTCATATTGCGTTTCACACAATTAGGCTGTTTCATTCTACGTATTCGCCTCTTAAATGTAAAGGGAAAAGGCGGAAGCCAGGAGACGAGGGTCAGAATCGGGTCCGACGGGGATTTCAATTTGCCGAGACGACATAGGGAAACAGACGTCCGAATAAAAACACCTGAGTTCTAAAGTTGCACTTGCCAATTGTCGATTTTGACGATAGGCGGCGGTGTTGAGAGAATGCGCTTGACGTAAAGACGCATAATACCGATAATATACGTCTGTAAACTCATAACAGGAGAAAAAGATGGACGAATCGAAATCCCAACAGCAGGAGCTGAAGCGCGAACGGAGGTTCAGCCAGGAGCAGTACGAGATGCTCAAACGCTGCTCGGAAAAGAAGGACATCACGGAGTGGAACAAATGGCGAGAAGAACATAAAGGCGAAAGTGTCTTACTGGAAGGCGCGAACTTCGAAGGTGCCCAGCTAAAAAAGGCGGACCTCACCGGTGCCCATCTGGAAGAGGCGATTCTCTACAAAGCGCACCTGGAGGGCGCAGACCTCAGACTTGCCCTTCTGAAAGAGGCAACCCTCTGGGAAGTCCGCCTAAAAGGTGCGAAGCTTAATTATGCCCATCTGGAAAGAGCGAAACTCGATAACGGGCATCTGGAAAAGGCGGTCTTCGAAGAGGCCCATCTGGAAGGCGCGACCTTCTATAAGGCCAATCTGGAAGGCGCAAATTTCAAAATGGCGATTGTCGATGGTGCCACATTGGTCTGGGATTGCGCAGTTGACCGTGACACGGATTTTCACGGTGTCGGCCTGGGCAGCGCACGCATAGACGCGGAAACAAAACAGCTTCTGGAATACAACATCAGGCGCAGGAACTGGGAGGATTGGTATAAGACACACTCCAAACTGCGACGGCTGGTTGAAGGCTTCTGGTGGGTGAGTGATTATGGCCGGTCTACCGGGCGGATTATATTCACCTTCTTCGGCCTGGCGTTTATCTTCGCAAACATCTATTACCATTGGGGCCGTCTGGCTCCTGGCGGGCTTATCAGTAATCTGTTCACAGACGGGCAGGGAGCGGCGGTGCAATGGTGGCTTGTGCCTTTGCGAGCTTTTTACTTTTCCATCATTACAATGACACCGCTCGGGTCCAGTGATATGTACGTCAAAGGCCAAAGCTTCTTCGGACACCTGCTGCTTATGGTGCAAATGCTGCTGGGGTATGTCCTTCTCGGTGCCCTGGTGGCCCGCTTTGCGGTTCTGTTCAGGGCCGGCGGGCCTGCGGGCAAATTTGCAGAGGAGAAGAAAACTCAATCGGAAAAATGAGATTTCAGCGCATCGCTTTACGCTGGTCGCAAGGCGGGGAAAGCGTGCTTGCAAAGACCAGCCGGCAACAGTCCCACTGCCAGTAAGTAAAAAAAACAGATTCAAATTTTTTGTAAAGTTGTTGCAATCAAAGCCACGATTAGATACAATTATAAGTTTGTGTAAATATTCATAAGAACTGTGGTATATTCGGACTTAGCTGATATGATTCTAACACAAATATTGCAACCAACCTGCGTTAAAGTTCCGCTGGAAGGCAAAGACAAGCAATCTGTAATAACCGAACTGGTGGATTTGCTCGACACTAACGGATTATTGTTAGACAAAAATGTTGTTTTAGATGCGGTGTTGGCGCGTGAACAAACGCGAAGCACGGGCATCGGCTCGGGAATTGCCATCCCGCACGGGAAATGCAAAGCCGTCAAGGAACTCGTTATGGCGATAGGCGTCTCAGGCGAGGGGATTGATTTTGCAAGCGTTGACGGCAAACCGGTAACAACCATCTTTCTGCTGGTCTCGCCGGCCGACCAAACCGGCCCACACATTCAGGCCCTGGCCAGAATAAGCAGACTAATGCTCGACGAGCAATTTAGACAAAAGCTTGAAAAAGCCACCTCCGCTGATGAGGTTTATGAGCTTCTGAACAATAAAGAGAATGAGTAAGTCGCCTTTCGATGCTCGATACTTGATGCTCGATGCTCGATACTTGATGCTCGATACTCGATGCTCGATGCTCGTATCACGCGTTGGTCTTTGCAGGGGCCGTTTCCCAGAGAATGAGGCCCAGCTCATAAGGGCTAACCAAGTCGTCGTGCCTTGGTAAGACCCGGACAGCGACGCCTCGTCGGCCAGGTGCTCCGCAGGGTATCAGGCCAACAAACCAATGCTCCCCATCGTGGCCTGAGGCCTCCTTATAATCCATTTTTACAGCCGAGCCGTCCTTAATATTTCCCCAGGTATCCACGGGCCCGTGATAAAGCTCAACTGAAACATCATCCGGGGCTACCTTGCCGAGCTTGACCAACGCCCTGACGCTCAACTCTGAGCCAATCTCAAGCTGAGGTTGTTTGGGATTTAGCTGCCGGTTTTTTTCACCGTTTTTAACCTGTATCTGGACATCCTTGATGGCAAATTCAGGCCAGGCCTTTTTCATATTTGATTTCCACATCGAAAGTGCTTTGGCCCTGGACATAGCTTCGGCAGTCAAATATCGCCATTTTGCGGCAGCCGGATTATAAAACCTTCGCGTGTACTCGCCAACCATTCTGTGGGTGTTGAACCTCGGCGTTATCGACTTGACAGAATTTTTTACTCTGCGTATCCAGGCCCGCGGCAAATTGTCGGCCGAGCGAGTGTAGAACAACGGAACAACCTCGTTTTCCAGCATATTATAAATTGCCTGTGACTCCACCATATCCTGATAATCGGCATTCTTATAGCTTTCGCCTGCACCAATGACCCAGCCCACCTCAGGCGTATAGCCCTCACACCACCAGCCATCGAGGGTGCTCATATTTAATGCGCCGTTAATGGCCGCTTTCATACCGCTTGTGCTGCTTGCCTCCATCGGTCTTCGAGGATTACTAAGCCAGATATCAACGCCGCGGACCAAAACCCTCGCCACATCAATATCATAGTCTTCCAGAAATACAATGTGGCGTCTCAAATCGTACTGTGTGGCAAAGTGAATAATCTGGCGTATAATGTCCTTGCCCTCAGTATCCCTGGGGTGAGCTTTGCCTGCAAAAACAATCTGCACAGGCCGGTCGGGGTCACTGAGCAGCTTTGCGAGCCGCTCCTCGTCCTTAAGCAGCAAATTGCCCCTTTTATAGCCCGCAAACCTTCTGGCAAAACCAACGGTCAGCGCCTCAGGGTCGAGCACCTCCTCAGCGCGGTTCAATTCAGTATGGTAAGTACCCCGCCGCTGCATCTGAGCTTTAAGGCGGTTGCGTGCAAAAACAATCAAACGCTCTTTAGATCGCTGATGTGTCTGCCAGAATTCCTCATCAGGAATCTGGTCGATGTTGTTCCAGACCGACTCATTAACGGTTTCATCAGTCCAATTCGGCCCAAGGTATCTTTCATATAAAGAGCCCATCTCGTCTGATAACCAGTTTTTGATGTGGACACCGTTTGTAATCGATATTACCGGCACTTCACTAACAGGAACGCCGGGCCAAAAACTCGACCACATTTCGCGTGATATTTGCCCGTGCAATTCACTTACGCCGTTTATATAGCTGCTCAGCCTCAATCCTAAAATTGTCATTTTAAATGACTCGGCATCGTCGTCAGGAAGTATTCTGCCCAATGCTAAAAACCGCTCTCTGTTTATGCCGAGGACGGGGAAGAAACTACCGAAATATTTGTCCATCAGCTCCACCGGAAACTCATCAAGCCCGGCTTTTACAGAGGTATGCATGGTAAAAATATTGCCTGACCTCGCAGCCTCCAGGGCCTCATCAAAAGTCATACTCTTTGTGCTTCGTAATTCTCGGATTCGTTCCAGTGCCATAAAAGCAGCGTGTCCTTCGTTCATATGGCAGACAGCAGGTGAAATATCCATAGCTGCCAGTGCCTTTAAGCCGCCAATTCCCAGCATAATCTCCTGTCGGATTCGCAGCTCATTGTCTCCGCCATAAAGACTGGCGGTAATCATACGGTCCGTCGAGGAATTAGCAGGCACGTTCGTATCCAGCAGATATAATTTTACCCTGCCAACGGAAGCGCACCAAATTTGCGCTGTCACACATCTTCCTGGATATTCAACGCTGATGGTCAACGGCTGGCCGCTCTTTTTGCGAACCAGCTCGATGGGCATATTATAGAAATCATTCTCGGTATAAATCTCCTGCTGCCAACCATCGATGTTCAAATACTGTCGGAAATATCCTTTTTGATACAGAAGCCCAACCCCAACTAATGGTATGCCGAGGTCCGAAGCACTTTTTAAGTGGTCGCCTGCCAGAATTCCCAGGCCTCCGGCATAAAGAGGCAGGCATTCATGTATCCCAAACTCGGCACTAAAATATGCAATAGTCGGCCTGGTACACTTTGAAGAAACCTTTTCAAACCAGGTTGGCCCATCAAGATATGCGTTCAGCTTTTCCACAGCTCTCTGCAGCTCACAGAGAAAGCCCTGATTTTCAGCCAGAGCCTCTAATTGCTTCTGTGAGACATTGCCAAGAAGTTTGACGGGATTATGACCACAAGCCGTCCATAAATTACTGTCGATACGTTTGAACAGCTCTACAAACTCCGGGTTCCAGGACCAAAACATATTCCCGGCAATAGTCTCAAGACCTTTCAAGGAATCCGGCAGTGCCGGCAGGACCATAAAGTTACGCACCTTTGGCATTTTTGTCTCTCCGTAAGTGTCCTGACAACAAATAATAACAACTTAAGCGAAAAAATGATTCTCCATCTGCTCTTGTTTAATCGACAAATCTATTCTTTAGCTTAACTGCAAAAAACAAAGCAAAGAGCAAGTTTGGGAAATTTTGATGGTCCGATATTTCCATCCCTTTTGCGGGCAAAACCGCCGAGAATAAAAAAAGGCCTGCATGAACAGGCCTTTTATAAATTGCCGGCTTTCCTCCACCGGTGTGGTAAGAAAGCTTTTGAAGAAAAACCCATTATTTCCAGGTGGGTAATCGTTACTTGTGTCCGAAAGTCCTATCGAGTAGGCGTTTCCGATCCATCAAGGCCTGATTTCCCTGAGTTGGGTCTATCGGTTTTTTCAAATAGCGCTTTCTATACCAACACCGCAGGGGTCAGCCTGCAATACTTTTTATACCATATCCAGGGTCAAAAGTCAATAGAATACCGGCAAATTCAGGCAGTAAATTAAAGTCTTCAGTTTTGCCCCTACTATCGCTTTTTTCGGCTCTTTAAGGGCTTTTTCTGAAGCGAAATTCAGATTATCCACCGCCCTTATCCGCCTCACCGATTCACCATCCAACCCCCTAACGGTTTTTACACGGTTCGCAATTCTGCGCCGACGGATGCAGCTAAACTTTCTACGATGTCGGCCTGGAGGCGGTCAACGGTTTCGTGGGTCAGTGTGCCGTCTTCATCCCTGAACCGCACCGAAAGCGTAACGCTCTTTCGGCCGGGCGGAATGCCCTTGCCGCGGTATATCCCGACAAACTGAATATCCTCAAGCTCACCAGAGGCCTTTTTGCTCACCGCCTCAACAATATCAGCCCAGGGAATTCCCTCATCGACAATAATCGAAAGGTCTCGCTGTATTGCCGGGAATCTTGGAATGGGTTTGACCTTTACGGCGCCGCGCTGCAAAGCGCAAAGCTGCTCAAAATCCAGCTCCGCGGCGGCGGGCGAAGTATCTTTGAAGTCAAACTTTTGTTTCACCGGCTTTGAAACAATCCCTGCCGTACCGATTGCCTTGCCGTTTACGATGACCTGCGCACCGGTCTGCGCCCAGAGAAGGTCCGCAGGGGTAAAAACAACCTGGGCGTCTCTATCAATACTTTTTATCAGGCCCTCAATTACGCCCCGTAAATCTCTCAAGTCACTATCACAGACCAGAGCCACTTTAGTCTCTTCAATCGGCAGAGTACCGGCTGGCTTGCCCGCCGGCACAAAAGTATCGGCAATCTCAAATATCCTGCACGGTAAGTTCCCGGCGTTAAGGTTGGTTTTCAGAACCGCTAACAAAGAGCCAATAAGGGTTTGGCGAAGCAGATTCGCACTTTTCCTGGATACATCTTTTACGCCCAAATGCTCGTTGGCGTCCGGGTCTGTAAAAAGCTCGGCAGCAGAATGGTCAACAAAACCCACGTTAATCGTTTCATAAAAGCCACAACTATTAAGATAGGTTCCAATCGATTCAGCCGATTTCTGACGGGCATCGACCGGCACGACTTCGATTCTAATTTTCCGCTCCGTCGGTATTTTACCATAGCCATACACGCGTGCGACCTCTTCGATTACGTCAACCTCGCGGCAAACGTCGTTGCGCCACGAGGGCACTGAGCAAACTATCAAATCATCCTTGTGCTGCGGCCCAAAACTCAACGCCGAGAGAATTCTTATTACTTCTTCAGAGGGTATCTCAATACCAAGCAGCTTGCTCAAACGCGAAAGCCGAAGCGTTACTTCCTTCTGCGTTGGCTTTTTAGGATAAATATCCACCACACCTTTAGACACTTTACCGTCCGCTGCCTGAGTAATTAATTGTGCGGTGCGTTTGGAGGCCCAGTCCACCATCTCAATGTCCACGGTCCGCTCGAAACGAAAAGCCGCCTCCGAAGACAGGGCAAGTCTGCGAGAGGTTTTACGTATGCTTACGGGGTCGAAGTACGCGTCCTCCAGAAGGACTGTCGCGGTAGTTTCGCTCACCTCGGTATGCAGTCCGCCCATAACGCCGGCTATGGCCACAGCGCCTCGTCCATCAGCAATGACCAACATATTAGTATCCAGCTCACACGTTGTGCCATCGATACTGACAATACGTTCGCCGGCAGCGGCCTTTCTGATTAGTATTTTGCCCTCAGCAATTCCGGCATAATCGAAGGCGTGCGGCGGCTGACCCGTCTCCATCATTGCATAGTTCGTTGCGTCAACCACATTATTGACGCTCCGCAGCCCGACGGCTTCGAGTCGCTTCCTGAGCCAATCCGGCGACGGCCCAACTTTAACGCCCTCGATAATCCGGGCGGTATATCGGCCGCACAAATCCGGCTCGACAATCTCAACGCCGGCAAATTCCGTAACGTCTTTGTCCGATTCATTTAGCTTAACCGCCGGTATTTTTAATTCTTTGCCCGTCGCAGCGGCCAACTCGCGGGCAATGCCGATATGACTCAAACAATCGCCGCGATTGCTGGTTACCTCAACGTCGATTACGGCATCGTCGTCGAGATATTGTATTCCTTCGCAAGGGAGCCCTAAATCGCTCAAAATCTCAGCGATTTGCTCCGCGGGAAGCCCGGTTTCGATATAATCACTTAACCAATTCAACGAAATTTTCATAATGAGTACACCATCAAGAATAAAACCTTCAAATTCGCTAATAACTTAACCATTGAAGATGCTGTTGTCAACCCCGTTAGAAAACTCTTGTGTGCAGGGACTTATGCTGCTATACTATTCATAATGTAACTAATGTAATTAATATCAATGAATCAGGAGGTTTAATATGAAAACACAAGGCGTTAACGTTGAGAGCAGTGTCGTTTATGCAGGTTTCTGGCGGCGGTTCGCTGCATTTCTAATCGATGCACTACTGATTTCGACCGTCATGGGGATACTGTACTTCATTTTCATCGGCCTATTCGTAATGGTCTGCGCGATAGCTAATGCAGGGCCGATACAGTCGGGAGAGGAACCACCAAACCTCGTTTTAGTGGGACTCGGAGCGGGATTCGGTGTGATTATTCTCAGCCTTATTATCTCCGACACTATTATCCGCTGGCTTTACTTTGCCCTGATGGAAAGCAGCAAAAGGCAGGCAACACTCGGCAAGATGGCCATGGGGGTCGTTGTCAGTGATATGAAGGGTAAGAGGATTAGCTTTGGTCGCGCGACCGGCAGGCATTTCGCCAAAATCATCTCCCGCATAATATTGCGTATTGGCTTTATCATGACCGGCTTTACCAGGAAGAAACAGGCCCTGCACGATATGATGGCCGACTGCCTGGTGGTTAAGAAAAGATAAGCCAACTACGGTCCGATTATGTGGGAAAGAGTGAGATATGATTGATGTGATGAAAATGGAGAATGACCAATGAAGAACAGTCGTCGTGATTTCCTTAAAGCTATTGCTGTGTTGGGGGCAGCGTCAGGCCAGTTAATAAAGGCGGAGAAAAGCCAGGCCCAAGGTCGCAGCAGGTTAAAAAGCGGGCACAAGGTAATCGGTATGAAGAGGGGCCTGAAGATTAAGAGCATCGAAACCTTCACCCGCGGCAATGTAAGCATTGTTCGCATTCGCACCGACGACGGAGCGGAGGGCTACGGCCAGATTTCCACGTACGATGCCGACATCTCCGCGATGATTATGCACCGCAAGATTGCTCGACACGCGCTTGGCAAGGACCCGGCTGACATCGACGCTATCGTGGACCGATGTATCGAGGCGAATTACAAGTATCCCTGGTCATTCGTCTGCCGGGCCCTGGCCGGTCTGGATACCGCGATATGGGATTTGCTGGGCAAGCGCGAAAAGAAAAGTGTATGTGAGCTGCTGGGTGGAAAGCCACGGCCCTTCCCCGCATACGGTTCGAGTATGAGGCGGGACATCAAGCCGGTAGATGAAGCCAATCGGCTGGTTCGTCTGAGGGACACCCAGGGCTTCCGTGCATTCAAGATTCGTATCGGGAAGGTATGCGGGCACGACCAGGACCAATGGCCCGGACGAACCGAGGCGCTTGTCCCGACTGTCCGTAAGGCCATCGGCGATGACGTTTCGCTGCTGGTGGATGCCAATAGCTGCTACACGCCGGCCAGGGCGATAGAGGTCGGAAGGATGCTGGAAGATAACAATGTCTGTCACCTGGAGGAGCCGTGCCCGTACTGGGAGCTGGAATGGACGGCCAGGGTGACGGCGGCGATTAAGGTCCCCGTGGCCGGCGGAGAGCAGGACAACGACTTAGCGCAGTGGCAGCGAATGATACGTATGCGTGCCGTCGATATCGTTCAGCCGGACATCTGTTACGTCGGCGGATTGACGCGGGCGCTGCGAGTCGCCGCGATGGCTGCCGAAGCGAACATGCCTTGTGTGCCTCATTCGGCCAACCTGGCGATGGTTACCGTTTTCACGCTGCATACGCTCGGTGCGATACCCAACGCCGGGCCTCATCTGGAGTTCTCCATCGAGCCGGCAAACTGGACCAAAGACCTGTATTATCCTGCACTGGAGGTACGCGACGGGCGGGTGGCTATTCCGGACGGCCCCGGCTGGGGCGTAACGGTCAACCCGAAATGGCTGGCGAAAGCAAAACGCGATATAAGTGAACGTGGATAATAGTCACTTACGGTTAAAAAAATCCGGTCGGCAGCTTTTCTGCTTTTGTCTGTCTGCTTTTTCTTTATAATAGAGGCGTGAGGTTGATTTAAGGAGATATGGTATGAGAAAATGCAATTTGTTCGCTGTGTTGGCAGTTAGCTTAATTGGGAGTCTGTTCTTTAGCGGCTGTGCAGACCGGAGCGAAGCAGAGACAAAGAGTGAATTCGCCCGTACTACAATCGACGTGGGCATCGTGGTAAGCGACGTGGAAAAAGCGGCACAGTTCTACAAAAACGCGCTGGGGTTTACGGAGGTGCCGGGCTTCGATGTCCCGGCGGAAATGGGAGCCGGTTCAGGGCTGACTGATTACCAGCCGTTCCATGTAAGGGTAATGGTGTTGGGCGATGAGCCGACCGCTACCAAAATCAAACTTATGGAATTTCCCGATGCGCCCGGGAAAAAGGTCGATAACCGATTTATCCATTCGAGCTTAGGATACAGCTACCTGACGATATTCGTGACCGACATGGAGGCTTCACTGAAGCGGGCCAAAAAAGCCGGGGCGGTCCCGGTCAAAGAACCATACGACCTCGGCGGCAATAACTATCTGACGCTGCTGAGAGACCCGGACGGGAACTTTATCGAGTTCGTAGGGCCTAAGAAGTAATTGATTATTTTTGATTTGCCGCTTTGCAGTTTTGCGTAAAAAGTATAAGGGAATCTGTTATGGGAAAATGCTCCCAGTCATTACGTTAGACTGTTAGGCGAGAGCACAATCGCGGCTATATAAATGCGTGGGGCAATACCCAATGGACGATATAGAGCGATTCGAACAACTCATCACCGGCGGCTACTGCTGCATATCTATCGTTACCTATGAAGAACAATACGCACTGGAAATCGTACGGCAGGCGGCACTTGGTCTGAACCGTGATGTGTGGATATGGTCCGTTGCCGGCGGCGTCAGGGACGGGCTGCTGGCCGAGAGCCCTTTCATAGCTAATACTGAAGCCCCGGCTGTCGGGCTTTGTAACCTTGCCGGTACAAAGGAAGGCTCGATTTGTGTAACTCTCGACCTCGCTGAACATCTTAAGGGCGGACTGGCGCTGCGGGCTTTGCGTGACATTATCGAGCGTTTCGAGAAAAACGGCAGCACGCTCGTGATGATTGACGGTAACGACAAGCTGCCCGATGTTGTGAAATCTCATATAAGGCCTTTTGAAATCTCTTTTCCGGACAAAGAGGAACTGCAAGATATTATCCGCAGGACGCTGCGGCGCTTCCACCGCAAGAAGCCCATCGAGGTCGGCATTACGCAGAGGGGTCTGGACACAATCGTTCGCAATCTTCGCGGGCTGACGCGCCGGCAGGCTGAACGTATTATCATCGATACCGTTGCCAGTAACAGGCGCTTCGACGATAACGACATAAACGTTGTAATTGCGAGTAAGCGGCGTATGATTCAACGCGGTGGTTTGCTTGAGTATATCCAGACGCCGCTGGATTTGAGTGAAATCGGCGGTATGAGGCGACTGAAGAAATGGCTGGCAGAGCGCAAGGACGCTTTCACCTCGAAGGCCGAGGATTTCGGCCTTAGAGCTCCCAGAGGCGTGCTTATGCTCGGCGTCCAGGGCGCCGGGAAAAGTCTCTGTGCCAAGGCGATAGCAACCGCCTGGCATCAGCCGCTCCTGAGAATGGACCCGGGCGCTTTATTTGCCAGCTATATTGGTGAATCCGAACGCAACCTCCGCGAGGCACTGCGGCAGACCGAGTCGATGTCACCGGTAGTCCTGTGGATAGATGAAATTGAAAAAGGCTTTGCCTCCGCTGCCAGCCAAAGTACCGACGGGGGCCTGTCCAAGAGGATGTTCGGCACGTTGTTGACGTGGATGCAGGAGCACGAAGAACCTGTATTTATCATTGCTACGGCCAACGACATCGGGGCCCTGCCGCCCGAACTGCTTCGCAAAGGCCGATTCGACGAGATATTCTTCGTTGACCTGCCCAGCGGACCTGTGCGAAAGGAGATATTCGCCATTCATTTGAAGAAACGTCAGCGTGACCCCGGGCAATTTGACCTGGACGCATTGGCCAAGACATCAGAAGGTTACAGCGGTTCTGAAATAGAACAGGCGGTCATATCAGCCCTGCACGAAGCGTATGCAAACAAAGCGGAGCTGGATACAAATCGCCTACTCTCGGCATTGAGGACTTCGCCGCCGCTGTCGGTAACAATGGCTGAAAGTGTCGAATGCCTGCGTGCCTGGGCTGAGGGCAGATGTGTGCCGGCAGACTAACAAATCCGCTGAAAACCGCTGATGCCGACAAATAATAATCAGGCGCAGGACGGCAGATAGAAAACATTTTGACACCGAACTTTGGCCTTTCATCTTTTTGCTTTCTCTTTATAATAGGGCCGTTAATACAGCTTAAGTAATTTAAGGGTATCTGTTATGGGAAAACACAATTTAGTCGTCTTAATAGTCGCCGGCTTAATTGCCGCTATAATTCTCGGCGGCTGTGTGGAACGTAATCTCACAATCAATACGAACCCGCAGGGGGCGTTAGTTGTATTAAACGATGAGGAGATAGGCACCTCACCGGTTACGGTCTCTTTCGAATGGTACGGCGATTACGACGTCAGGATAAGCAAGGAGGGGTTTGAGACCTTAAAGACCCATCGCAACTTAGAAGCGCCTTGGTATGATAACTTTCCATTCGATTTCTTTGCCTGGCTCAATCCGGAAAGAATCGTGGATGAGTATGAATGGACGTTTGAGCTTGCCCCTAAAAAGGAAATAAGCCGGGAAGAACTAATCCAGAACGCCGAGGAGATGAAAAAACAGCTTTAACCACAGATTCCGCCGATTAACATGGAATTGCGGGTTCTAAGTTCTTGCTTTTTGGCCAGCCAGAAGACATAATGAGCATAAAAGATTGACGAGCCATCCTGAAATATGAGGTTATAGCGCGGAAATTCCTGCCATTCCCGGCTGTGTTACTCAGGGCGATTCGTTTGAAGAGCTTCTGAAAAACATTTATGAAGCGGTGGAGGCCTGCTTGTCTGTTGAAGCTGAATTATAAAAACCCAGTCAAAGTCGGTCTAAACATTAGCTGAAAGGCGGTATATGGCTATTCTAAAGCTGGACAGGCATAATGAGGACAAGGAGATAGAATTTGAACTGGATTATCTTGCGTCCTTAACAACCCAGCAAAGATTTGAATTGATGTTTAGAAAAACTGAGGAATTATTGAGTTTACGCAAGAAGAAGATTACACGCAGAAAAACTACAGAAGTCATTAAAAGAGAACCAGGATAATATTTTCATAGTTTATAAAAGATTATCCCTGTACCAATCTATTGCTAACTTTAGTCCATCTTTGAATTGAACAGTAGGTTCGTAGCCGATGAGGTTTTTGGCGAGGGTGATGTCGGCGAGGGAGTGTTTTATATCGCCGGGACGAGGGTCGGTGTAGAGCGGCTTAATGTTTTTGCCGAGCAATTCGTTAATCACATCAATAGTCTCGTTGACGGTTACGGCTTTTCCGCAGGCGATGTTTAGAAGCTGGCCGGCGGTGTGCTCTGCCTTTGCGGCAAGCAGGTTGGCCTCGACAACGTTGTCAACATAAGTAAAATCGCGGGTCTGCAGGCCGTCGCCAAAGACGGTCGGCTGCTGGTCTTTTAATATAGCCGTAACAAAAGCCGGTATGGCGGCGGCATACTGGCTCGTCGGGTCCTGGTGCGGGCCGAAAACGTTAAAATACCGAAGCGAAATGGTCTCAAGGCCGAAAACCTCGTAAAAAACCGAGCAATAGTATTCGCCGGCAAGCTTACCCACCGCATAAGGCGAAAGCGGCCTCGGAGGCATCGTCTCGACCTTCGGTAAAGTCGGTGTGTCGCCGTAAGCTGAAGAGCTTGACGCATAGACAAAACGCTTTACGCCGGCATCGCGAGCTGCTAAAAGAAGTGTGAAAGTCGCATCGAGACAGTGCCTGTGCGTTTCGGCAGGGTCATCGATGCTGCGCGGCACCGAGGGCAATGCGCCCTGGTGCAAAACAACGTCAATATCCTTCATAACTTTACGGGCGATTTTCTCATCACCCATATCGGCTTCTACGAATTCAATCCTGTCTATGATATCTGCGAGATTGCTTTTTTTGCCTGTAAGCAGATTGTCGATGACCCTTACGAAGCAGCCTTGTAAAACGAGTTTGGCTGCGATATTTGAACCGATGAAACCGGCTCCGCCGGTGACTAAAAATTTGTTCATCAAAGAGGCCTTTCACAAATTCGTTGCTTGTTGCTCGCTGCTTGTCCGAGAAGATGAAATTTCTATCCGCTACTGCCAATTAAACTGATGAGCGAGCAAGCTGCAGCTTCTGGTATTTCTGGTAAGACTTGAACTGCTCGTGGAAGTAGCCGCCCTTCATAGCCCTTACGGCAAAGAGTGCGCAGCCGACTATCGTTGCGTTTACTTCTCTGAGCTCGCGGATGGTCCTCTGAGCGGCACCTCTCCTTGTAGTGTCGGCATTGAATACCAATATCGTGCCGTCAACGAGCCGTGCCAGCAGCTTGGCATCACTTACCAGCAGTACGGGGGGGCCGTCAATTATAACATAATCATGACTCTTACGCCGATCCTTAATCAACTGTTCCATCCGCGGACTGCCCAGCAGCTCCGCCGGATTAGGAGGTAATTGCCCCGATTCGATTATGTCAAGACCTTCGATAACATTGGACCTTTTAACATCCTGATAACCACACAGTCCGGTAAGCAGAGTGCTCAATCCAAATTCAAAACGCTCACCTCCCTCGCCGGCGGGCCCTGTTCTCGGAAATATTGTTTGTAAACTCGGGCGCCTGAAATTGGCGTCTATAAGCAGCACTTTTTTATTTTCAGCAACCAGAGCTGCCGCAAGATTAACTGCGACGGAAGTCTTACCGTCCCCTGCCGTACCGCTGCTAATAAGCAAAGCTTTCAAAGACTCCGCAGAGCTGGACAGCTTTAAGTTCGTCCTAAGCCGTCTGTAGGATTCGCTTATAATAGAATAAGGTGCCTGACGAACAACATGGCAAAGGTCAACGCCCCGAACCCCTTCGTCTTCAGCTTCATCGGGGACAACACTCAAAAGCGGGATGTGCAAATATCTGCCCACGTCCCTCGGTGTCCGCACCAGGTCATTGAGTATCTCGATAAGCAAGGCAAGTCCCATGCCACATATAAGGCCGAACATCGTGCCACTGGGGAAGAAAAACCACCACTGCCGGGTACTGACCATTTCCAGCGGTTTTGGAGCATATCCGGCAAACCGCACCTTAGTTGTCTCCGGGTCGTCGTGTATTATCTTATAGCTCTCAATCTGCGCCTTGATTTCATCAAGCATCTTTTTTCTTTCATCTCTTTTAGCTACCCCCTGTTGATACTCTATGCGGGCCAGGTCAAGCTCTCTCTTTTGTGCCTCAGCTTCCTGCCGCAGCCTTTCTAACTCTTCCAACCTGCTTTGCAGCACAATTAATCCGTCCTGTGCATCTTTAAGATTTGCCAGCCGGGTCTGCTCCGCTATTTCCGCTTTCCTGATTTCTCTTTTTTCTTTGATTTCTTTTATCAGCTCTTGCGTTTGACGCACCACTCTGTGATTTTGACCAAACTTTGTAAGTCTGCCTGCAAGTTCCGCTTCTGTGAAAGCAAGCTGCTGGGCAAGCACAATCATAACAGGGTCAATTTCTATTTGACGCTCAATCTGCACGCTAATGGGACCTACCGCCAGTTCCTCGAGATTTTCTATGTCGGCTTGAACTTGCTTTATTCCCAGAATCAGGTCGTTTTGCTGGAGTTCCAAGTTATTCAATTGCAGCGTGATTGTGTGCTGGAAATTGCGCCCCCGGGGCTCTTCAAGGTCGGTTAAGCCCCAATCCGTACGAACACGTGCCAAGCCATCTTCAGCCGTCTTCAAATCTCTTTCAACCCGAAGCTTCTGGTCAATAAGCTTTGTCAGCTTCACAGCAACCTCTCCGGTCTCCGTGGCTTTTCGCGAAGCAAGAAAGAGGTCCACCATTTCGTTCACTATCAGTGCTGCCTCCTCCGCATCGCCGCAGGCCATTGAGAGCACAACAAAATCGGCATCCCTGTGGGCATAAGCACCGAAATTCTTCTTCAAATCCTTAAAGGCTTTTAACAACCTTACATCTTGAATCTTACCGAAATGCTTGAACCACTTGGTTTCCCGGACTTTGTCCCTGTCCATCAATTCTAACAGAGTACTCTGCCGCCTTATAAGGTTAGCCATTGATACTCGGTGGCCATATTGAATATTCTGGGCCACCATAGCCGGCACGATGGTCATAGGGTCTTTTTCTGCGGGCGACAGAACCTGAATTAAAGTTTGGGCGGCATATCTTGGAAGATATTTTCTTAAGAGATACCAGGCCGCGCCGCCCGCTATTAAACCTAATATAGTCAGAGAAACTATCAGCAATATGTGCCGGCGCAACATTGAAAAAACTTCCTTCGGTGCCAGCGCAGCAGCGGCGGCAGCGGGCGGCCTCGGTCTGGCCGGCCCTACCATTCTATTGAGAGCCTGTCTTTGTTCTACCATAGCGATTAGTTACTGATTATTTTCTATTGATTATCGGATTATCAATTTTTTTCTGTCTATTACAATTGTCATTTATCAACCATCAACGTCAGACGTTCAATAGCCGGCGTTATTCGCTGCCTGGCCGCCTTCGACGATTTATCTGCGGAGTTGAGAACTATTTTCCAAGTTCTTCTTTTATCAAGCTTAAATGTTCATAGACCCCCGCTGGTACGGGGATATTCTTCTGCTCATACTGTTGTAGGGCGGCCTGCAAAAATTCGGCTGCCTCCGAATTTCTACCGTTTTTATGCAACACATACGCATAAGTATCCAGAAAGCTCGGATTATTCGGCCTTGCGTCGAGCGCCCGTTTGGCGTATCGAAGAGCTTCGGCCAGCCTTTCATTATTTTGAGCAAGCATATATGCCAGATTATTAGAGACAATCATATTATTCGGCATTTCAGCTAATAAACTTTCGTACACCGTGATAGCCGTCTTGAGGTAATTATTATCGGAAGTCTTTTCATAGGCCAGGTGTAAAATCTCTGATTTTTTCACTGTGTAATCAACTCTTGCGCTACTATCAGGCCCGGTTATCTGCAGGCATTTGTCAATATAACCCAAAGCCTTGTTGTACTCACCGTTAATCTTCGTCAGATTAAACATAGTCAAATTGGCAGCAAGTGAATCAGGGTTGGCCTTGAGTCTTTGTTCGCAATACTTCAACGCCTCTTCAGCTCCCAGCAGCGAGTACATTCTTTGCGAAATCTCAGACGCAAAAATCTCATCTGTGCCCGCTTTGTCAACGGCTTTTCGGCAATATTCTATGGCGATTGGCTTATCGCCGAGTTTCAACTTCACCTCAGCCATTCGCAAATATGCTATGGGAGCCAAATCGCTGCCAACGTACTTTCCGCTCTCCTCAAAGACCTTATCAAACTTCCCACTTAACACGAGCGCCTGCAAATACCCATCGAAGGCCGCTGCGCGGGGTCCCAGACGCCCTTCATAGCGTTGGGGGGCACCGTTACCCTCGCCATCTTTCTGACTTTTCTGCCAGGCCTGTCCATACAATTGCTCTGCCTTGTCGAGTTCGCCTTCGGCTATAGCAAACGCCCCGGCTCGATTGTACCACAGGACACTATCGCGAAATTTCTGCAGAGTCTCGTCATAGAATTTTTTTAGTGCTTCTTTTTTGCCAAGCTGCAGGTAAATCTGTTCAAGCAATGCCCTGGCCCCCCCTTCTGCGGGGCCCCCTTCCGTAGCAGCTTGTGGGTGGTCAATCATACTTTTAAGTTCGGTTATAGCATCCCCATCTCGGCCCGCCTGGCGATAGGCCTTTGCCAGAGCAATCCGGGTGTCAGGCTCGGGTGACAATGACTTGCTCCTTTTAAGGTCATCGATTGCTTTATCATAATTCGCCATCAAAGAATTTACTTCACCTCTTATCCGCCAGGCCACTGCATTGTTTTGATTGCTCTGAAGACTTTGATTTGTCAGCTCCAATGCCTCTTTCAGGCGCCCCTGTCTCATTGCCAGCCACGCCTCAAGCAGCAGTGCCCGCCTCTCATCCGGATACCTCTCCTTAAAGCTTTGCAATTTGTACTCAGCTTCTTTGACAAGACCGACCTTAAGGAAAGTCTGAATTTGAATAAGATGCTTTTCTACGCTGTCTTCAAGCAATAAAAGTTCTCCAGAATATCTCTGTACAGCCTTTTTATCAGCGGTGTTTTCTGCAACAAGTAAAAGACCTCTGACCACGTCACTGTCCTTCGCATCGGTTTTGTACAACTGCTCCAGGACCCTCCTGGCATCCTCAAATTGACCGCTCCGAAAATAATAATGGCGCCACAGCAATTTCCGGTCTTGCTTCAGCAACTCTTCTGCTTTTTCGTCTTGCCCTCTGAGCCAATAGTATTCCGCAAAGCTATCAAGCGCAGCCTTGTCTTGCGGGTCTATAGCAATGGCCTGCTTGAAAGATGAATCTGCAATAGCAAATAACGCCTTTTTATGTTCTGCATCCGTTTCCTCAAGAGCCATTTTCGTTGCCAGCCTGCCCAGCAGTACAGCATTCATCACGCTCGGCGCGGTTTTTTGCAAATACTGGCGAATCGCCAAGGCCCGCACCTTGCTCGTCGGGCTTATATATTCAGCGTAGCCGCTAAGTAACTTCATATCACCCGGGTTCAGTGCCATTGCGTTGTCCCAAGCCTTTCTGGCTTCAATTACCTGGGCGGAAGATACGTTTAGCCCGAGCTTTTCATTACGCTGGTACAGCACATTCGCCAATACTTTTGCAATGGTTCCATCCAGAGGGTTCAAAGATGCGGCTTTTCGGGCGTCTTCGATAGAAGAATGCTCATTTCCAAGAATAGCATTGACATTGCTTCTCAACATAAAGCCATGGGAAAAGACCGGCCTTTGCCTCAAACATTCTTCGAGTCTCGCCAGCGCATCTTTATATTCCTCTTTAGTCATAGCAAGACGGGCAGCAAAAAATTGGCCGCTGCATCTATCGATATTTTCACGTCGTACCGTCTCTACGACTTCTTCTGCCAGCTCCCGGTCTTTCTTGCCAAGTGCTATCTCAAAAAGATAGCTCACAGCAATTTCATATTGCAGATTGCGTATATCGCGTTGCGTATTTTTTTTCTCGCGATACTCATCACGCGCAACGAACGACGAAAATACCTTTTTGAATTCTTCAGCCGCCTTGTCCAGCTCTTCATGGCTGTGATAAAATAATCCGAGCTTCACAGCCCGGCGAATCGGCTCACCAATTTCCGATAGGACCTGCTGTTCTATTTCCTTGCGCCTTTGGTGGGAAATCTTGTCCGGCGCAGGCTCGGCAAGTACCCGTTTGTAAAACAGAAGCGTTGTGCTATCCGGGAAATATCCCAAAAATTTATTAACTATACTCTTTGCCTGTTCGACCCGGCCTTGCGCTATGTAATTATTGCAAACAGCAACGACAGAAGCTTCTCCAACGGAATTTGGCTCTATTGTCAGCAGTTTTTCCACCAAGTCGGCGCAAACAGTCCAGTAGCCCTTCAACTCATCTGTCATTACCTGCATAGAGGCATCCGGCTCAACATCCTCTTTTTCCGGCACCTCCAGGCCCTCGAAAACTATGGGCGAACTCTCTTTTATTCGCTTTTGTTCTATAACCCTTTGAATCTGGCCAATCTTGGCCTGCACCAGTGTCAGGTTGAGTTTAATTGTATCCGGGTCGTCCGGCTCGGCCTTGGCCAATTCTGCTTCAGCCTCGTCAAACTGCCTTGCGCCAAGTAAGGCGTTGATTCGAAGTGTTTGGCTTCTCTTGTCGGCCCAATACTTGACCTCAAAAGAGTTCACAACACTCAAAGCCACGTCGTAGCCCCGCAGTTTTAACAACATCTCTATATAATCCAAAACGGCTTCAGGTTTGGTCCATTCAATATTTGCATTGAGCGCACTTTCCAGGAATTCCCTGACCGCACCGACTTCAGAAGTATTCTTAAAAATCTTCGCAAGAGCATAAGAAAGCTGCGCATCTGATCGCCCAGATGCTTTAAGTAGTTCGTAAGCTTTATACAGTTTTCTGACGGCGATGTTTCTATTTCCCTGCGCAAGCTCAAGCATTCCCTGCCACTTAATAACCTGCGCCTCCTGGCCGCTTTCGAAAAGCTGCTCAATTTCGTGCACCACCTGCTCGGCATCCGCCATCCATTCCTGGGTCTGTGACTCCGTTCTTACCTCGCAAGGCTCAAGTATCTGCTCGATATAGCAATTTGCAAGGAAAGTATACAATGAGATTCTATTCCTTAGATTTACCCAATGTCGCGGGCCGCTTACCTCCTGTGCATCCGGCAATGTAAGGGCGTGCTCGGCTACTTCTATTGCTTTATGGATTTCCTGCTTTTGCCCATAAATAGAAAAGTTGCGATAGTGCAAATCGGCCGCATTTATTGCATAAGTCACATTTAGCCTGTCCAATTCAATTGCTTTTTCAGCTGCCTTTATACTCTTATCAAGATTTTTGTGGCCTAAGCGCCGGTAGAACTCGACTAATGCCGAAAATGCCTCCGCACTTGAAGGAAATTTCTCCACAAGCAACAAGTATTCAGGCTCGAGCAACTGAATTTGCTCCCGTGGCCGCTCTCCGACACTGCCTTGGTCAAGCTTTTCTGTTAGAAGATTAATATGTGCCTTCGGGTCAGCGTCTGCAACCTCAACAGCTTGCTTTAAAATTTCTTTGGCTTGCTCTGCAGCTTTGTCTCTTTGTTCAAAATCACCTCTTAAAACTAAAATCTCCCCTTTTGTTTTGACAACTTGCGCTAAATACAAATAGGCCTGCGGATTGCGTGGTTCAAGTTCCCGAACCTTTTCCAAATCAGCAGTTGCCTTAACAAGCAATTCGTCAGGGTCGGTTACTGCTCCCAGCTTTGCCATTTCAAGGTTGGCTCTACCCTTGAGCAGATACAAATACGTGCCCATACGCTGCCTGTCTGCTCCTGTTTCCTGCATTCCAAAGGTTTCCCATTTGGCTGTATCTTCGGCAAGCAGGTTCGCATCCGCCACTTCTATAAGTTCCGATGCTTGTGACGCAACCTCCCGCCAAACTTGATGCACGCCACTATCAGCCATTATGTAAAAGTACTTCAACCGTCCAAATCGAGCGTTAACGTTCTTCGGGTCTATGCTGATTATTTGGTTCCAGCACCCCAGCACATTGCGCCATTGGTCGGTTTCGATATATATATCCACAAGGTTGAAAAGCATCTTTATCCTGAGCGAATCGTCCCTTGCCAGACCACGCGCCTTACGATAATTGCTTTCGGCCTTCTTGTATTCTTCCGCTTTTGTCTGCTCATCTGTCGCCTCATGGGCCGCCTTTATTGCCGCATCGCCGTCTTTGATAAACCTTTCCGGTCCTATGAGTCCGAAAACCAATGCGAATTTCGGAATTAAGTAAATCAGAGCCAGTCCCAGAAGTATCAAAACCGCCGAGCCAACAAGTGCAACCTTTTTATTCAATCTCTTCTTTGCCATAATTTTTCCCTTCCCCCCCCACTCTTGTCTTCGACAAGAAGACGTGGGGGGGCTGACATCTGCAAACGCAGTTTCGTATCTCGCTTCACGCTTTACGAGATACGCTTCACTTTTCCCAATCAGGCCAATGTTCTCTTTCTAAAAGAGGCAAAATTACACCTAAAAGTTTTCCACTCGCTCCCACCGCTTCTTCTTTTTCGGGATAAGTTTTTGCTCCGGAGCTCCCAAGAAAATTCCACTCAACTTTGCAAAAGTATACATACCTGGAAAAAATATTCTTATTGAGAACCCATCGCGCCCCATCCCTGCTGTTTGTATAATCCTTGTTGACTTTAATAAGATATAAAACGGAAAACTTTTCACTCCTGCCCCAGTAATTGGACCTTGTACTTTCAAACACGAGGTGTCTTCCCTGAATTTTTTGCCTGCTACCACCTTTCTTTATCTCGAATGTCACGCTATCAGATGCCAATCTCTGATACCCGGTGCCCATATAGCATTCTTCCGGTACGTGGGGCACTTTGTCAGGCAGCTCGTAATAGGTGATAAACAACAAGCATTTACGAACGGCACTATCGGCCGCGGCATCGGTATCTTCCAGAATCCATTGGATATAATCTTCCGTGCCTAAATTCTTAATAACCTCCTCGTTTCTGATTTTTTCCTTTGATAATACCTTGTAAGGAGCTAAGCTTTTTTCATCGAGAAGGTCCAAAGTTTTTTTCAATGGAAACGGCAGCTTCTCTACGTGCACCCATTCCATCGCAATCCCGGCTATTGCAAGCACTACTGCACATATTAAAAAGGCCCGCTGTGTATAAGGTTTCATCATAGCTGGGTTCACCTTTCTCATTTTACGGGTCACGCCTGCGAACCACAATATCCTGCGCAACAGCCCCGGTTTCTTCCATAAACAAATTCGACATAAACCACGCAATAAAGCCGTATAAGGCGAAGGCCAACGGCAGCATTCCTATGCCGAGAATATCGTGATAAATGCCCTGAGTGTACTTAGGATGTATCAGGACATAAATAAATCCGGTAACTGTAACTCGTACGGTATTACAAAATACCGCTATCGGTATGGTGCCGGCCAACAAAATAATCCGCTGCCATATAGGTCTGTAGTGCAGATAGGCCATAGCGACGCCCAGGGCCAGAAACGCCATCAGCAGCCGCATTCCGCTGCAGGCCTCGGCCACGTTAAGCGGCTCCAAGCGCTGGGCATTGTAAATCACATCTATTACCACGCCGCTTGCCGTAGCTTCCAAACCACTAACTATATTCAGCAAGGCAGTTGCCACCTTAGCAGAGAGAAGCCGCATCGGCATCGTAAACGCAAAATAGTATCTCTGAGGCAATGGAACAGCAAAGACCAAAAATGCAACAGGCAGCCAGGTATATTTAACCAAGCGCCACCCGCCCAAAAACAATATGACCGCACCAAGTATCGCTATCATACCAATGGGCTGAAGGTACACGTATCCAGATGGGCTGGCTATGTTAAGAGGATGAAACACCAGCCCGCAAATTAAAAGAACCAAACCCCAATAACTTGGCCTGATTTGGAGATTTAGAATCTCCTTCTTGTGCTGGTTAATGAAATATAAACTGAAAAGCGGGATTAGAAAACCGTGCGACCAACTTGGGTCATTGGCCCATCTGTGCACAATACCGCCAATTTCATTGCTGAAAACGTAATAGAACAGCCCTCCAATTATCAACACTTTGACGTAATTATGCACCCCCAGCTCGCACCAGCCTGTCCGAGTGGAGGCTGCAACCCGTGGCACGGCCATCCTGGCCGTGTTGGCACGGGCTGGAAGCCCGTGATACGATTCTTTGTCCGCCATAGCCAATTAGTTTTGAGTGTTTAGTCAAAACTCAAGATTCAAGACTATTAAAACCAGTTGGGTATAGGCCTGCGGGTATAGTAATCTCTATCTGCAAAATTACGGTCATAAACAAACCCGAATCCGTAAGTCGCCCTGAACGCATTTCTCAAAACCGCACGCCACCTGGATGTTGGATGTGTGCCGACGTTGATCAAATCGTTCGGCTTAATAAAGAAATCCGGCTGTTCGCCTCGTGCTATTTTATCCAAATCCACCATCACGATTTCTTCTTTGTTACTTCCGATTCTTCTTCTTACCTCACATCGTTTTGGCCACGCCAGAGGTCCGAGGCCGCCCGCCGCAGCTATAGCCATCATCAAAGTCATTGGTCGGCCTGTAATATTAATGTATCCCTGAGCGTTGACATTACCCATAATACAGAATTCACCGATAATATCAACAGGCACCTGAATACTATCACCGGGCCTTATCACAATATTATATCGGGGGTCGCCTGCGGCCAGTCTGTCGGCAGGAATCTTTATAACCCGCCTCTGCACTCCTCCGGCTCCTATCTGGTCCCAGTCGAAATCCACCGGCACTTTCTCCTTGAGCGGCTCGGTTACTTTCTCCGGCTCGACTTTAATCACCGGCACCGGCGGTTTTGGCCGACCGACCTGCACCGGAACCCATTGGCCGTCCCGGAAAATCCACTCGATACGGTCTCTCTTCTCCTCATCTGTTGGCTTATCTGTATCTGTTGGCTTATCTATCGTCTTTTGACCAGCCAGCTTGATGGATGATTCCAGTACATCCAGCACGTCTTTGATGTCCCTCCGGCCTTGCCCGCCGGCAGTTGACGGTTCAAAACCTTCCGGCAAAGCCGCTTCAGCAAGTTCCTTATCCGTTATCATCTCCGCCGAAGCTATAACCAACCCCTGCTTTCGCAGGGGCCGTTGCCCTTTCGCCCGTGGCGTTATTATCTCCAGCATTTCCTGTTCAGGCTTAATCGGTTCCTTCGGCCCAGGAACCTCCGGCTCAATAACCTTTAGTTCAGTAACCTCCGTCTCAATCGGTTCTCCGTCAGGAGTCCCAAGGACAGCTATCGCTTCTTTGCCCGTAACAGAACGCGAAACATAAACATCGCTTATGTTAAATTGGCTTATCCCCCCTGCTACCGCAATCGCATCGAGCAACCTGAAATCATACCGCGGAATGCTGTATCTGCCCGGAATCGGCACACCGTTACCCGATATTGAAAACGTGCGTTGTTGTGAACTCATCAAGGTCACGGTAACCAACGGCTCTCTTAATATGCTCGGCTCAAGGATTTGCCTTATCTCGTCTTCAAGTTGCGATTCAGTCAGCCCTGCCGCGTCAACCGCCCCAACTTCCGGTATGGATATCCTGCCGGTCTCGACAACAACATAATCTCTTTCAAATGGAGCCCCCTCTGTAAGCAGCTCAAAAATAGATATCCTGACAATATCGCCGGAAGCAAACACATAATCAGTCTCGAATACCATGACATCTATCGGCCTGGGGTCTTCAGCTCCTTCCCAGGCCGACGGTGCCTCCTCTGCCACGCCCAGGGAACCCAATATCACATTCACCGCCGGTACAGGGCGGAACCTGCCTATTTGTGCCGGGTCAAAAAACTTGTTGCCGCAGCCGGATAAGAGAAGGCAAAAAATGAGAAACGAAAAGCGAAAGGCCATTAAATTCAACCGTTTTGTGTTTCTCGCTTTACGTTTTATGCTTTCCTGCGTGGTCTGTGTCGTTTTCATATCGCTAAAATTCCAAAAAGACACTGATATTCGTTGTCAGTCGTCCTTCTGCCGTATTGCCTGCACCTCTGCCGGTTTGCTTCACATACCGAAGCAGCAGAGGCACAGGTGCGAAAAATGTACGCAATACGCTTCCGCTTCGGCGGGACGCAATACGATATACGATTCCACCTGTGGCAGTCCGTAATGCCGTAAGGCATCCTGCGGAGGACTCCACAGGAGAGCTATCCGATGACATTATCGGTTTAACACCCTGTTCGCTTAAGCTTTTTCCCCGCACCAATTAGGCGTGTCCAGCACCAAAAAAGCTTCGGCTCACGCCGTTTTGGTGCGGGACAATTGTTATGGGAAAGAATCAATAATGTAGCATACGCTTAAAATGTGGGATTTGTTCACTATCGGCCTGCGTTCTCCTTGGGAGTCCGTACGGACAAGCCCGATAATCATCAAAATACCAGGACAGGTAACCCTGGTGGGTAGGGGCGGTTCGCGAACCGCCCTTAGTACTACGGAGAATGGGCACTACGGAGAACGGACAAATTCGAAATTCAAATGCCAGCAGGACCCGACCCTCTGCGACTACTCCGTGGCTCTTAACAGGTAATAGTCTATTTTAACCAGCCGTTCCCGCAAAACACCGGCGGGGTCAGTTACAAATATCTCTATCTTCGTAGGGACTAAAATGCTCCCTTTTTCAACCTCTTTATAGTCATAGCCGCGAACTGCTAAAAACTTTTTCTCACCAGTATCGACGAACCAAAGCATATCAACACGAGAGGTGCCGGTGTTCTGACAGAAAACGACCTTGGGCCAATATGGAAGGTCAGCAATATCACCAACAGGAATCTTCTCTCGTTCAATTTGATAGTACCATTGTCCTTCTATTTTGACCGGCTTTGGTCCTTTGGTAAACGCAAACGACTTATCTAAAAATCGTACCGGTGCCGTCGTTATATCGAGTATCGCTTCTGCAAAGTGGAAATTCTCTATGGCAACCGGCAAATCATCAACCTGCTCAGCCCCCTCCAATACACTAAATATCCCAGCCGACAGTTGACAAACAACCTTGCCTTGCGGCTCCTCGGCCGAAATGCGAACCGAATTCGACGGCGGATAAATCTCGTGATGTTGCTCGGTCAGGTAAAAGCTGCCGTCCGATTTGTAAAGAGTAACCACACAGTCGAACTCCAGCTTTTTCGTCTTCGTCCAGGCTTCGAGTCCGCCGGTCGCTTCAATCGCCCCAGACGCATATTCAGGCATAACGAAGTTAGGGTCAGTCAACCCGGCCCTTGGACGGGACGCATCTTTCTTGTGTTCCTGCTCACAGCCCACGACAACGAAAACCGCTGCAAGAACCAGCCAACACATTATATTTGAGAACCGATTAATCATTTTATTCCCCTGCATATCAATAGCTTGTAGTTTATGGTTCATAGTTTATCAACTCCCGACTATAAACTCAATCACATTTCAATTTCGCAAGCTGCTCCATCAAAGCATACCTCTGGGTCGCATCGCTCTTAGCAAGTTTGAGCAGTTTCGCCGCCACCTCCGGCTTCGATTGCTTTAGCGTACGATAACGATTCTCGCTGTAAGCGTATTCCTCGAAATCAAGCGTAGGAGCTTTCGAATCAAGCTGCAGCGGGTTCTTGCCCTTTTCTTTAAGTTGTGGGTCGAACCTGTACAAAGGCCAGTGGCCGCTGTTGACCGCCTGTTTCTGATGCTCGTAACCGTTGACCAGGTTGTAGCCGTGAGCGATACAGTGCGAATAGGCAATTATAAGTGAAGGCCCCGGATACGCCTCGGCCTCGACAAATGCCTTTACCGTCTGATTGGCATTTGCACCCACAGCCACCTTGGCAACATAAATATTCCCGTAAGTCATAGCCAGAAGTCCGAGGTCTTTCTTAGGAGTTAGTTTTCCCCCTGCGGCAAATTTGGCCACTGCCGCCCTTGGTGTAGACTTCGACATCTGCCCGCCGGTATTGGAATATACCTCCGTATCTAAAACAAGCACATTAACATTGACCCCGCCGGCCAGGACGTGGTCCAGCCCGCCGTATCCGATATCGTAAGCCCATCCATCACCACCAAGGGCCCAAACGGATTTGCGAACAAGATAATCTGCAACAATCAGTAGCTGCTTGCAACCTGCACAGTCGCTTTTCTTACATTGCTCTTTGAGCTTATCTATCCGGCCCCGCTGCTGTTCAATAGCAGCTTGCATCGGGTCATCGGCCAACGCAGCCGCTCGGATTTCCTCAGCCAGCCCGGCATCGACACAGCCTTCAGCTACCACTTTGTCTAACAGGTCAAGAGCGCGTTCTTTGAATTTATCAACCGTCAGCCGCATACCCATTGCAAACTCAGCGGTGTCCTCGAACAGACTATTACTCCATGTCGGCCCCCTGCCGTCCGACCTCTTTCTGTAAGGTGTCGTCGGCAGATTGCCGCCATAAATCGACGAGCAGCCCGTTGCATTGCCAATCATAGCCCTGTCCCCAAAGAGCTGCGACAGCAATTTGACATAAGGTGTTTCCCCGCATCCGGCACAGGCACCGGAATATTCAAACAGGGGCTGAATTAACTGACTGCCCTTGACGGTATCGGCGCGGAATCGTTTCGGGTCTGTATTTGGAATCGACAAAAAGTACTCATAGTTCTCGCGTTCGGGCCTGCGAATCGGTTCCTGCGGCACCATATTGATTGCCTTTCGGCCTGTCGGCTTTTTGTTCTCGTCCTTTTCCTCCGCCGGGCAACTGATAACACAAGCCCCGCAGCCGGTGCAGTCTTCCGGGGCCACCTGAACGGTAAATTTCATACCGGCAAAGTCTTTGCCTTTTGCATCGGCGCTTTTGAATGTCGCGGGAGCATTTTTAAGCTGCTCGGCGTCGTATGCCTTTATCCTTATAGCTGCGTGGGGACAAAGCAAAGAGCATCTGCCGCATTGGATACAGATATCCGGCTCCCACGCCGGTATATTGACGGCAATGTTGCGCTTTTCATATTGGGTTGTGCCGGTTGGGAACTTACCATCAGCCGGCATCTTGCTCACGGGCAGCTTGTCTCCACGAAGCGCTATAAGTTCTGCGGTAACCTCTTTGACAAAATCAGGAGCATCTTCCGGGACGGGCGGCCGCATCTTTATCTTACTGGTTACCTTGCCAGGAACTTCAACTTCATAAATTCTCTCAAGGGCGCCATCGACAGCCGCATTGTTCATTTCGACAATTTTTTCACCTTTCCTGCCGTAAGTTTTTCTGACTGCATCTTTGATAGCATCGACAGCCGTATCGAGCGGAATGATGTTGCTGATTTTGAAAAAGGCGGTTTGCATAATCACATTAATTCTCGGCCCCAGGCCGATTTCCTGAGCAAGCCCAATCGCATCGATGATGTAGAACTTCAGCTTCTTTTCGATTATCCGCTTCTGCACCTCCTGCGGCAAAGTGTCCCACGCCTCGTCCTTGTTGTGGCTGGTGGTCAACAAAAACGTTGCGCCCTCACGCACCGCTGAGAGCATATCATATTTTTCCAGGAAACTCGGATTATGACACGCAACAAAGTCAGCCTTGTCCACAAGGTAAGGCCTTCGAATAAGCTGTTCTCCAAATCGCAGATGTGATGCGGTAACAGTACCGGCTTTTCTCGAATCGTAAACAAAGTAGCCCTGTGCGTAATTATCAGTTAGCTCGCCGATAATTTTTATGGAGTTTTTATTTGCACCTACCGTCCCGTCCGCTCCGAGACCATAAAACATTCCGGAGAGAAGCCCCTCGCTTGAAATCTCGAAAGATTCATCAACCTCGAGGCTGGTATGCGTTACATCGTCTATTATGCCGACCGTAAAACCATTTTTGGGCTTTGCAGCATCGAGATTATCAAAGGCAGCTTTTACCATAGCCGGCGTGAATTCCTTCGAGCCTAATCCATACCGCCCACCGACAATTAGCGGATATTTTTCAAAAGGTGTTTGCTTTTCGGCCATCGCTTCGCCAATAGCGGTGCGAACATCGAGGTACAATGGCTCGCCGAGCGAGCCGGGCTCCTTCGTTCTGTCTAATACCGCGATTTTCTTTACGCTTTTTGGTAAGCAATTGACAAAGTCCTTGCCGCTAAACGGCCTGAACAGTCGCACCTTTACCAGGCCGACTTTTTCGCCCTTAGATACTAAATATTCCACCGTCTCGTGGGTGGTATCAGCGCCTGTGCCCATAATAACGATAATTTTTTCTGCATCGTCGGCACCGACATAATCAAACAAATGGTAGCTTCTCCCAACGAGCTTGCCAAATTTGTCCATCGTCTCCTGAACAATCCGCGGGGCAGCCAAATAATATTTATTCACCGTTTCTCTGCCTTGAAAGTAAACGTCGGGATTCTGCGCCGTACCGCTAATCATAGGCCTGTCCGGTGAAAGTGCCCTGGCTTTGTGTTGAGTAACAAGTTCATCATCAATCATTGCACGCATATCATCGAACGTTAACTGCTCAACCTTTTGAACCTCGTGGCTGGACCTGAAACCGTCAAAGAAATGTATGAAGGGCACCCGCGAGGCCAGGCTCGCTGCCTGAGCGATAAGTGCAAAATCCATAACCTCCTGAATATTGCACGAACAAATCATACCAAAACCGGTCTGGCGACAAGCCATCACGTCCGAATGGTCGCCGAAAATTGAAAGCGCCTGACAGGCCAACGACCTCGCCGAGACGTGAAAGACGGTTGGCAGCAGTTCGCCCGCAATTTTGTACATATTAGGAATCATCAGCAAAAGTCCCTGTGAGGCCGTAAAAGTTGTCGTCAAAGCGCCCGTCGCCAATGCACCATGCACAGCTCCGGCCGCCCCGCCTTCCGACTGCATCTCCGTAACTGAAGGAACCGTCCCCCAGATATTGGGTTCACCTCTGGCTGTCTTGGCATCGGCAATTTCACCCATAACTGAGCTTGGAGTAATCGGATATATTGCAATCACTTCGTTCGTAGCGTGGGCCACATACGCCGTCGCCGCATTGCCGTCAATTGTAACCATTTTGCGATTCATAGCTTCTCCACCTTCTAACACAAGAACCATAAACAACTTAACTACACAGACCTGCACTGCCACAGCAGGATTTGCGCGTTACGAAACGCTTTTATACAACTTTTTACTGCATCAGGCAATGTAAATTTTATCAGAATTCAGAATTGAGAATAAGGTTTGCCTGAAAGCTGCAAATACGAGAATGCCGCCCCCGGCCGTACTCAAAATGAAATAAAAGGAGGTACTAACCCATAAAGGCAGGTGAAATTATAAAAATAAAGGAGTATCAAACTGAGGCCATCCAAGAACGCCCACACCCAAAGCTCCTTAGAGCAGCACTCAGCTGATACTCCTCTTTTCTGAAGATCATCCTCCTCTTAAAGACTAAAAATTTTTAGGAAGATCATCATCCAAAAGTTAAAAACACCTCTTGTTGGGCCTTAAGGATTTATATATATATTGTACTCTTTTACAGCGAGCTTGTTATCAGGATATTCCTGATTTTGGCGGTAGAAATACCTGATTTCGATGCCGTCGCTGTTAAAAAATGCAGCACCACTCGATTAACGGCTATGTTTCGAGGGATGTGAGCCCCTTGCGGATAGCATATTTTGTAAGCTCGGCTACAGTGTGAATATCCAGCTTATTCATTATTTGCCGACGATGCGTCTCGACGGTCTTGGCACTGATGTGCAGTTTCAAAGCGATTTGCTTTGTTGACTTTCCTTCCGCCAGAAGCTGGAGTACCTCCCGTTCCCTGTTCGTCAGGACATCCAAACCCGAAAAACCAGCTTTTGATAAGCGATGGAGGTAGTCATCAACTACAACACTGGATACGGAAGGACTCAGATAGGTTTTGCCGGCAACAACAGTGCGGATTGCCCGGGCCAATTCCTCAAAGGCACAGTCCTTCAACAGATAGCCCAAGGCACCACTTTTTAGCATCTCCGTCACAAACAGCGAGTCGGAATGCATCGATAACGCGACTATCTTGACATTGCCGAATTCACGAGTGATCTGGCGAGCTGCCTCCATGCCGTTCAAGTCCGGCATACTAACGTCCATAATGACTACATCGGGTAACAGTTCCCGCACCAGACGTACCGCCGTGCGCCCCTCTTCAGCCTCAGCCACCACTTCCATATCAGACTGCTTGTCAAGCAACGAGCGCAGGCCCTGCCGGGTAATCTTGTGGTCATCTGCCAATAAGATTCTTATGCTCATTTGCGCTGCTCCTTACTGTTTTGGCTATCCTGGTCTATTGGCGCCGTCAGAGTAACCCGAGTCCCAAGCCCAGGCCTGGATTCAACCTCAAGACGACCACCGATGTGTCCCAATCGTTCGCGTATACTAAACAGGCCGAACCCACCTGTTTTGTAGTCGTGAGAACCGGTTTGGGATATGTCAAAGCCAACACCGTCGTCCTCAACGCTCACCCGTATCTCATTACCCACTCTTCGAGTTGAAACCGTTACGTTGTGGGCCTGCGCGTGCTTTGCAACATTGACCAGCAGCTCCCGCACGGCCTGGAATAAAAGAACACGAACATTATTATCCAGCGGTTTGGTCTGCCCCTCAGCTTTGAAGTCGGCTGAAAGGCCGTACTGCTGCCTTGTTTGTCTAACGAGCCATTCCACAGCCGCTTCGAAACCCAGCTCATATAGGACCGGGGGGCTCAGCTCGAACGTCAATGACCGTGTGCTCTCAATTGTCTGTGCGATTAAATCGCGAATCTCCTCCAGGTCTTCGGCAAGCTCCGGCGAAGTCGCCGATTCCCGCAACGACTCTATTTTGATTTTGGAGATAGCCAGGTTCTGGCCCACATGGTCGTGCACATCCATTGCTATTCGCCGCCTCAGGCGTTCCTCAGCCAATGACAGTTCTGAAGCCAAAGACCGCAGTTGCACGTTGGCCCTTGCAAGGTCGGCGGTTCGCTGCTCAACTCGAATCTCCAGCTCATCGCGTGCTTTCTGCAGCGCTTCTTCTGCCCGCTTGCGCTCGGTGATGTCTATAACGGCACCAGTCAAATACAAAATGTGGTCGTCCTCATCATAGAGGGGCTTGCCCTGATCGCGCAGCCAGCGAACAGTACCGTCTGGGCGTACGATCCGGAATTCCGCCACATACGTACAATGCTCACGTAAGGTACGCTGAATCTCACCGTCAACCATGTCCCGGTCCTCAGGATGAACACGCTGGAGGAAATCCTCAACCGGCTGTGTAGACTCGACTGCTTCCAGCCCAAGAATCCCGTTAAAGCTGGCATCTCGCGTGTCCTGATTGGTTGCCGGATCCCACCGCCAGGTGCCCATCTGCGATGCGGAAAGCGCCACTCGCAGACGTTCTTCGCTTTCCCGCAGTGACTGCTCTGTGTTCTTGCGATCGGTGATGTCCTTGGCAATATGTACTGCCCCGACAAGTTTTCCGTTATCATCAAAAATAGGTGAGGTGCTAATCAAAAGAGGGATGCCTATATTTGGGTCTTCTACTTCCTGGGTACAAGGTTCTTTATCTTTTTTAGCCTTTTCAAAGGGGCAACCTGGCCAGGGTTTATCTGATTTATGAAGCAATTCATAGCACTTTTTGCCAATGATATCTTCGGGCTTTAATTTAAGCGCTTCAGGAAAGGCCTTATTCATTTTGGTAATAGTGAAATCTTTATCCACGATAAAGACTAAATCTGCTATTGCATTAAATGTCCTGTCCCATTCTTCAGCCGCCCTTTTTATTTCTTCCTCCGCCTTCTTGCGCTCGGTGATGACGACGCCAAGTTCCAGCACGAGAGGAGACCCATCAACGTCGGCGAAAGGATAGTCCCAAATCTCATAAATCCGCCCGTCGGGAGATTGGGACCACTCCCAGACTTGAGGTTTGTTAGTCTCGAAAACTTTGAATGTGGGGCACGGCTTGCACGGCTCTTTAGCTCCCCAGAGAACCTCGTAACACGGTTTTCCTTCCGGGTCCCCAAAGTGTTCGCGGAAGTACCGGTTCGCAAAACGAACCGAATAATCCGGCGCCTGAAGATAGACAAATGCCGGAAGCGCATCCAGAAGGGAATAAAGCCTGCCCCGCTCGGCTTTCAGCGCCTCCTCCGCCCGCTTGCGCTCCGTGATGTCTCTTATAATTCCTTGTATTCCGATTGTCTCACCGTCCTTAAGTATAGGTGAGGAGTTAAGCTCAACGAAGACGTGGCTGCCGTCTTTCCTCATTGCCTCCATCGGGAGAATACCGAGGTTCCTGCCTTGCATATTTTCAGCAAAGCGTTGTGAAACTCGGGGTATCTCGGATTTAATCAGGTAATTCTTAAAATGTGTCCCTACCATCTCTTGCGGCTTGTAATGGAATATCTTCTCACTGGCGGCGGAAATATAGGTCAGATGACCCTGAGCATCTGTCATAAATATCAGGTCGAAGCTTCTCTCAGCAAGACCGCTGAACCTCTCCTCAGACGCCGTCATTTCTTTCTCGGCCCGCTTGAATATGGTAATGTCGCGTGCGATACCAACAAGGCCAATAATGTTTCCTTTATCATCAAACTGTGGAACCTTTATGGCTTGAAACCAGCGTTCTTTTCCGTCCGAGCCGGTCATGTGCTTGGTAATTTCTGTCGGCTTGCCCGTCTTAAAAACAAGCTTGTCATCTTCAATATTTTTTCCGGCTTCGGCCTTCTTTGGCATTATTTCATAGTCATTTTTTCCAATAACTTGCTCACGAGATAATCCGAAGGCCTCTAAAGTTTTGTCGTTGGCGATAACATATCGGCTTTTCAGGTCCTTAAAAAAGATAACATCATGTGCGGATTCCACCATAAATTGGTATTGTTTGAGCTTCTGCTCCACTTTTTTGTGTTCGGCTTCTATCCGTTCTAGCTCTGCTGCGCGAGACCGCAAGGTCTTCAACTCTTCGAGAAGCGTTTTTTTAGTCTTTCCGGAATCGCACATAGCTTTACCTTAACCCTCTTAGCAACGTTATATTTTTGCCGGAATATTTTTTAGCGAGTTTACGCATAACATTACTGCTCAAGACCAAAAAACTCAAGCCATTGTTTGGTTTCGCTCTCACTTAGTCCCCGGCGTTTCGCTGCCGGCTCTTTGAACGTCTTTTTCCGCCTCAACTGCTTGCGGAGATTATTCCAGAAAACCTCAGACTTCACCGATGTCGCTTTTCTCGCCCGGGCTGAATCCCGCAGTCTTCGGTCGCTACTGACAACGGTCAATCTTCTCGGTGCAGTGTTTGCTTTTATTTTATCTTCGATTACCGTGTCAGCGTCCATACCTATACCCGCGAAAAATACCTCCAGATTGCTTATATTATCGAATCCGCTTTTGTCCGGCGGCCCGGTACCATCGAAAACAATCTCGCCCTTTTCGCCGGTCAGTTTTAAGAACCTGCCAACAATCCGGCACAACTGAACATCGCTAATCGACCCAGCTTCTTCGCTTATCTTTACAATTGAATGCAGCAGATTATGACCGTCGATAATAATCATCTCTTGGGCTGTTTAGAGCAAATCATTAAACTCTGATACTGATAGGCGGGCTTGTTTTAAGATGTGTGACAACGTAGAGCGTTTGATTGGACGGTGTGCTGGAACAATAATTTTGAGCATCTCATTAGGAAAGCGTTTTTGTAATCTGATATGACTGCCTTTCTGACGAATTACTATCCAGCCGTCCCGCCTAAGAGCATTGATGACTTGCTGATAGCTCAAACTCGGAACCTTGCTCATAATGCTATCTCTAATTGTTCAGAATCCGGTGAAAAGCTGAGATCGTCATCCACGGGTTCTAAGTAAAGTCCAATTGCTTCACGAATATTTTTTAAAGCTTCTTCACGTGTGTTTCCCTCGCTCACGCAACCTGGAAGGGAAGGAACAATCACAGTATATCCACCTTCTTCACTTGGTTCCAAAATAACTCTAAACTTCATTTTACTATACCTCCGGTGAAATTATAGCATGTCCACCACACTTTATCAACCTAACATTATATCTTGTATTTCCTATTGCGTATATAGTATATAGTTTGTAGTTGGATAATTAGGAGTGGCGCGGATTACCGAGTCAGTCCCCATGCAATTGTTCGGTCGTCTATTCCTTCGTTTTTTCAAAGATGCGTCCACCCTCGCCAAACTGTATCGAGTCAATCCTCTCAAAGGGGATTATCTTGGGGCCCAAATCTCTCTGCTGATTATTAACAATTTCAAGATGCGTGATAAATAGCCGTCCGTACAAATCCATATTCCAGCTGCCGCTCCCACCGGGGACTAATTCCGGAAATGACGCCCGAGACATTCCGTGCGAATTCCCTGATTGGTCTGTCCACTGGAGAGTCCAAATCACTCCCTCACAGATAGGGGTTCGAGGGGTTTGCGTATCATTCTGCCTCTTGCATCCCGAGAAGGCCAGCAAGGCCACTATCAATGCCAGTATATACTCCTTTCCCATCCTGATTTCTCCATTCACCGAACATTACTTATTCAAATGATTCTACTACTTCTGGTGATTCATTTATATTTCAATGGATAGTTTTGCGGATTGTTCAAAGAATCAATTTCAAGGTCAACATCGAGTTCCGGCCAATACAGATGATATCCCTGGAGCAATTTGACATTTACAATCTCTTTTACTCTTGCTTCTTTAAACCATGGATAGTCATTGTAAGGTAAAAAATATTCTTTATCTTCTACACAAAGCCAAAAACCATGAATGTCAATATGAGAAACTTCAACTTCCGAAATGTTCTGTCCACGCGTTTTTAATGTCATTTTTGTGCTCCTCAACAACTTTTTTCAACTCAGCGATTTGATTTTGAGAGAAACCAAAGTTCTTTGCTAAGCGTACCTCGGGTGTAATCCAAAATTTTGCCTCACCTTCGGGAGAAGTCACATGTATGTGAATCCTCGTCTCTTCTCGAGAGAAAAAAAGGAAACGATAATTTTTATATTTGAAAACAGTTGGGCTCATAAAATGATTACATCAGTTTTAGCCAAATTTACAATCTTTTACGTCTAACAATTGATCCTACTATTTCCGGAAATTCATTTATCTATGATTTGTCAACATAGCAACATGCGCATCGGATTAAGGGTCCGGTCGAATGGGTTAAACACAAGACCGAGAATTTCTAATGTCACTACACCTAATAGGGCTTGGTCGCCTTCTTCACCCAAAATCACCGGTGTATGGGCTTGACCTTGTGGAAGAACGATATATGTCTCTGATACTGCTCTCTCAATCGTTGTCCCATCAGCCAAAGTAAATGACACCCTGCGTTTTGGCTTTAAACCAATCGCCTTCCACACTTTCCTGGGAAGGAGTGAATATGTTGCGCCACTATCTATGAGAAACTTAACGGTTTTCTGCTTTTCAGTAGGTCCCTTCACCTGGCCTTCAACATAAGTAATGCCCATGATTCTTCTCCATCGTGATTAGCCTGTGTAATTCCTCTAACATTATATGATTGGATTAATCTTGATATTTCCATTATATATTTTCAAACTGAAAATTAAAAGCTAAAAAATTAAGTTGGTAACTGGTAACCGGTAACCGGTGAGTAGTAATTATTTAACCATTTAACCAATTACCATATCGCTTTACGCTTCAAATCTTATCTCCCCGCCTACAATTGTCTTCTCCACTCTGCCTTTTACCGTCCACCCGTGATAGGGACAGTTTCTGCTTTTAGAGCGGAATTTGTTTACGTCAATTTCATACTCGGCATCCGGGTCGATAATGGTAACATCGCCCTGCCTGCCTACTCCGAGCGTGCCCTTATCAACGCCGATTATCTTGGCCGGCTTTTCCGTCATTAAGCGAATCAAGCCGACCCAGTCCAGAATGCCCGGCTCTATTAGCGCCTTGACGTAAAGGCCCAGAGCACATTCCAAACTCGCTATGCCAAAAGGAGCAGCTAAAAATTCCAGCTCCTTTTCACTTTGCAGGTGCGGTGCGTGGTCTGTCGCCAGAGCGTCAACCAGCCCTTCGGCAATCGCCTGCTTTAGTGCCTCAACATCTTTGGCCGACCGCAAAGGCGGATTTACCTTGTAGTTGGTGTCATATTCGGCGCAGCACTGCTCGGTCAAAAGCAAATGATGCGGCGTTACCTCGCAGGTAATCGGCAGCGAATCCTTTTTAGCAGCCCTTATCAGCTCAACCGACCCCACTGTCGATATATGCTGGGCGTGGTAGCGAATTCGCCCTGGTCGGATCTTCTTAACGAGTTGAATATCCCGCCACAGCATCGCCTCTTCAGCCAGCGCATCGGCCCCCGGCAGGCCGAGTATCGTCGAATAGTAACCGGCGTTCATCACACCTTTGCCGGCAAAACTATCATCCTGACAATGCTGAGCCATAACCACATCAAACATTATGGCATATTTTAGAGCCCGCAGCATAACCGACGGGTCCTGAACCCCCCTGCCGTCATCTGTAAAACCAACGGCACCGGCCTCGGCCATCAGCCCCATCTCCGCAAGCTCTACACCTGCAAGTCCTTTCGTAATAGCTCCCATCGTGTAAACATGGGTCTTTCGCGCTTGCCTGGCCTTTCGATGAACATATTCGACATCGGTCTCATTTTCGATAGGCGGATTAGTGTTCGGCATACAGACAACCGAGGTAAAACCCGCTGCCACTGCTGCTGCCGAGCCGCTTGCTATTGTTTCTTCCTCTTCATCACCCGGCTCGCGGAAGTGCACGTGGATATCAATTAAACCCGGCGTTACCAATTTGCCGGCGGCATCGATGACCGTCTGCGCGGTTTTCTCAATTTCACCGACCGCTGCAATTTTTTCATCAACGATAAGCACATCGCATTTTTTGTCGATGTCGTTTGCAGGGTCTATTACCCGTCCATTCTTGATCAAAAGTTCAGAGCTCATTTCTTAAACTAAAAACTTAAAGTCAAAAACTAAAAACCATAACTTAAAATTCAAAACCTATTTCTTCCCTTTGAGAGTCAAGATACTTGAACCCAGTATATTTGCTAATTCTTTAGTTTCATTCAAGAGGTATTCTAACTGGGTGTTATTTATTTTCTTCGCATCTCTTAACAATCCGAGCCAATATAAGCTTTCGTTGGCAGATTTGAGAGAATAACTAAAGAAGTTGGTAAAATCTTTCTTGGAACTGGCGCCTTTAGCTTCAACGATATTTGCCCCTATAGATGTAGCCGACTTCAATAGCTGTTTTGCAATGATCTCTGTGGAAGTATCTTTCGCCAGAGTTTCCAAAAACTCTATCATTTTAATGGAATATTGATACGATCTGTGTTTCAAATCAGTTTTAGACTTTGATTTTTGGTTTTGCATTTTTGGCTTTAAGCTTTAAGTTTTTGTGCTGCTGCCTGATTGACCAGGAACAGCACCGCCATTCTCACGGCCAGGCCATTTTTTACCTGCTCGAGGATAACACTATTGGCCCCATCTGCCACTTCACTTTCCATCTCAAGACCTCTGTTAATCGGCCCGGGGTGCATCACTAAAATATCGGGTTTGGCCCTTTTCATACGCTCGGCGGTCAGTCCGAAATAGTGCGAGTATTCGCGTATCGAAGGAAAAGGATTGCCACCCAGCCGTTCAAACTGAATCCGAAGCATATTTATCACATCAACCTTCTCGATGACCTCATCGAGCGAATAGCTTACACTAACCGGCAGCCGGTTCAACTGGGGCGGCATAAGCGTCGGCGGACCAACGAATATGACTTCGGCACCGAGTTTTGTCATCGCCCACATATCACTGCGGGCAACGCGCGAGTGCGCTATATCGCCGACAATTGCTATTTTCAAGCCCTCGAGAGTGCCTTTGATTTTGCGAATGGTATAGACATCCAGAAGGCCCTGTGTGGGATGCTCACAGAACCCGTCACCGGCATTGACTACGCAGGCGTTGATATTCCTGCTCAAGAATTTCGGCGCACCGCCGGCATTGTGCCGAATCACAACAATATCAATCCCCATTGCCTCCAGATTCCTGGCCGTATCTAAAAGTGTCTCGCCCTTACTGACCGAGCTGGCTTTCTCGGTGAACTCTATAATATCAGCGCTTAATCGGCTTGCCGCCAGGGCAAAGCTGTTTCGCGTCCGCGTGCTGTCTTCAAAAAACAAATTCACTACAACCTTGCCTCGCAAAGGCGGGGCTTTTTTTACCGACCGGGTGCTTATCTGCTCAAAACCTTTGGCCGTATCAAGAATATACGTAATCTCTTCGGCGCTCAGCTCCCGCAGACCGAGCAAATGCTTGCGACGCCACTTGAATTGTTTACTTCTCCTTATTAACGCCATAACATCGTATCTCGTATTTCGTTATTCGATATTCATAATTCGTTTTAATTTTTACTTCTATTCGATGATGACCTCCTCTTTCCCATCTGATTCGGAAAGAAAAACCTGCACTAATTGGCCGGGCGCAGCATTAGCTTTGTAACCGGCGTAATCGGGCTGTATCGGCAGCTCCCTGCCGACCCTGTCAACGAGGACAGCTAACTTTATCGCCCTCGGCCTGCCTAAATCTATAAGCGCATCCATCGCTGCACGCGTTGACCGGCCGGTATATAGAACATCGTCAACCAGAATAATGATTTTATCGTCTATATCGAAACCGATTTCAGTGGTTCGAACCTGCGGCTGGGCGGTGCCCTGCGGCGAATTCAGGTCGTCACGGTAAAGCGTTATATCCAGAGTCCCACACGGAACATCTTTGCCGAGCTGCTGTGATAATCGGCTCGATAATCTCTGTGCGAGAATCTCTCCTCTGCTGCGGATACCGATTACGGCAATATCGAGTTCGCCCGGGGTTTCAGAAATAATGCGGCTCGTCAAATCCTTGAGAATTTGCTCGATTTGTTCGGAACTTAAAATCGCTTTCATAGTCACGGCAACCCTTCAGCCAACATAGTTAGAATATCGGCTTGAGTATACCAACCAGAGCCCGATAAAGCAAGATTTCCGAATTAAGTTTTCGGAAACCAGCTTTTCAATGCTGAAAAGCGGAATATTACAGGAGCCAGCCGGATAATTTACTTGAAAACAAAGTCGCTTTATGGTATCATAATAACAAGAATTCGGAGACAAAATTACAGGCCAAGGAGGTCGGCAACCGGGGGAGCAACTTTGTGCCTTTCGGATTTTACCGCCACCTCCGGAGTTATGGAATGGTACAAACTGCCAGAAAAACACTCGTACTGAGCTTAATGGTTTCCGTAGCGGCAATGCTGGCGACTGTGAGCACTGTCGCTGGAACCGAAGGAGCACAGGCAGACATAGTGCTGCAGCCGCAAGGCCTGAACCACGCCGGAATTTATGCCTTAAGACAGATAGACCCCGGTTTGACAGGCGCCGGCGTCAAATTCGCTGTTATCTCCCGAAGCATTACTTACATCAACGGCGAACCTCAAAACGATTACCGCCCGAGTATCGGGCACAATTGCTTCAAAAGCAAACAATTAGGGTTTCACGACCAGACCGAACTGCCGGCAGGCATCTCACCACATTCGACGGCTATCTGCTCCATACTGCTCGGCGAGGACCCTGACGCATTTAATCTTCACCTCGGAGAATTTTACTATCAAGGCACAGCACCGCAGGCCCAGGCCGATATCTATGAATTCTGGCATTTCTTAATCGATAATGTATTCCCTCACTCACCCCCGGACGCGGATATTATAACCGCCAGCATCGGGAACCAATTTGAAGATTGGTGGACAAGGGGAATCGAATCGTTAGCCGAGCACTATGGCCTTATCGTCGTGGCCGGCATAGGCAACGGCTCCGATGCTAACGCCCCTCCTCTTTATCCCGGTGCCGCAGCAAACGCTATCGGCGTTGGTGTGGTTGATGCCGTGAACACCGAAAATCTTGCAACAAACCTGGCTCATTTTGCCCTGGCCTATCCGGAGCATTCGAGTTTCGGCCCAACTGCGGACGGCCGATGCAAGCCTGATATCGTCGCTCCCGGAAATTGCCTCGCCGCCGATGTAAACGACGCCGGCCGCTATGAGCCAACCGGCAGCTGGTCGAGTTTCTCGACCCCGATAGTTGCAGGAACAATCGGCCTGCTCGTTCAGAAGGCCGGAGAAGACCCGGACCTCAGTTCCGCTGTTTCACCAGACGGCGGAAATTGCGTAATCAAAGCCATTTTGCTAAATTCAGCAACCAAACTGCCCTACTGGCACAAGGGCCGGCTCGAAATCGACGATGACCACCAGACCCCGCTGGACTATATTCAGGGGGCGGGAATGGTAAATGCGGTTGGCGCCTACGAACATTTAATTGCCGGGCGAAACAAACCCGGCTACGTCTCAACAACCGGCTGGGACAATAACCAGCTGGATACGCTGGATACAGGCAAAAGCCCTTATGGGGGGGGCATGTATATGATTCAAAGGATCTACAAAATCACCCTTACGCAACCGACAGACAAATTTATTACCGCCACAGCCGTTTGGAACAGGCACTACAATAACGCTTATCCTTTTGAACCGGCGCCGGAGAAAGATGCCGACCTCCGCCTCGAACTCTGGGCCGTTGACGCAATTGACCCCGCCAACGACTATTTGCTCGACTACAGCGACAGCAGCGTCGATAACGTTGAGCATATTTACTGCCGGGCAGACGCCAACTATACCAACTACGAAATTGTCCTCTCTCACGACCCGATGCAAATAGACAAAACGCAGCGCTACGGCCTGGCCTGGAATGTCAGCCCCCAATATGACAGCGACAGCATCTTCTGGTACGACCTCAATGCCGATGGTATTGTCAACGATTCAGATTTTACTATCCTGCTCACGAATTTGTTAAACAGCACCAAATCGCCCGAAAGTTATTTACTTGGCGATATCAATGCCGATGGCGTAATTGACATCAAAGATGTGGGAATCTTTATAAACCACAAAGACGACCAGGCCGATTGGCACACAAAATAGTTTTGAGTTCGTAGTGTTTAGTTTTTAGTTGAGCTGCAGAGTATCCAAAAAACTACGAACCACGAACTAAAAATCCCCTTTTAATTCCTCGCCATTTTTGGTAAAAGTCCAGTACGCAATACGCAATACGATATACGCAATACGATATTAGCTATGAAGTTGATGGTTCGAAAATCCCGGCTCAAAGGTGAGGTAGTCATTCCGGCCTCCAAATCTCACACTATTCGTGCGGTTGCAATCGCCTCCTTGGCCGCCGGCGAAAGTGCCATCCGCAAGCCGCTTGCCTCAGGCGACACGCAAGCGGCGGTCAACTGTTACCGGGCGTTAGGTGCCGAGATTGATACTGCCGACCCTAAACTCTGGAAGGTAGTCGGCACGGGCGGCGAAATCACCACCCCACGAGAATCCATCGATGTGGGCAATTCCGGCACAACGCTGCGTATCGCAATGGGTTCGGCCGCTCTGGCTGGGAAAGGCCGGACCACAACCTTCACCGGCGACGAACAAATCCAGACCCGCCCCGTCGGGCCGTTAATGGACGCCCTCGATGATTTGGGAGCAAAATGCACCAGCCTCAAAAAAAATTCGAAAATCGAAATTCGAAATTCGAAATTGAGAACAGCTCCCGTCCAGGTAACCGGCAGACTCACAGGTGGAAAAACCACTATCGCCTGCCATACCAGCCAGTACCTATCAAGTCTGCTCTTATGCACGCCTCTGGCAGCCAACGATACCGAGATAGACGTTACTCTGCTCAATGAGCCGGGCTACGTGCAAATGACGCTCGATTGGCTCGATAAACAGGCCATAGAATACGAAAATCAGCAGTTCTGCAAATTCAAAATCAAAGGCAGTCAGAGCTACAAGGCCTTTGACGCCACTATCCCTGCCGATTTCTCCAGTGCCACGTTTTTCCTCTGTGCCGCCGCCCTGGCCGCGGACGAGGTAACCCTGCTCGGCCTGGATTTCTCCGATAGTCAGCCGGACAAAGCCGTGGTCGATTATCTAAAGGCGATGGGCGCCGATATCAGCATTGGGCCGACCTCAGTAACTATCAAAGCCGCTCCGCTCAAAGGCACTGAAATAGATATGAACAAAACCCCCGACGCCCTGCCTGCTATGGCCGTTACCGCCGCCTTCGCCGAAGGCCAAACCCGCCTGGTAAACGTCCCCCAGGCACGAAGTAAAGAGACCGACCGAATCAAATGTATGGCCGAAGAGCTGAAAAAAATGGGCGCAAGCGTTGAAGAATTGCCCGACGGCCTTATAATACGACACAGCAGAGTCAAACCGGCCCAATTAGACGGCAGAAGCGACCACAGAACCGTGATGGCCCTGTCGCTGGCGGGCTTAAACCTGGATGGTCAATGCACCATTGATACCGCTGAGGCAATGAGCGTTACGTTTCCTGATTATGTGAAATTGATGAAAAGTATCGGCGCAAATATGGAAATGATTGATTAATCCCCCACAAATGAGGTTGAGGATTATGAAGAAAGTCATTGTGTTTTTTGGCGTTATCGCTTTTGCTGTTCTGGCTGTCGTCTCATGTAAACAGAAGGGATCGGATAAACAGAAGGAATCGGAGGCGGATACTACTCCCTTGTTTGTCGTCAGCCAAAATGGCAAAAAGGGCTATATCGATGTAGAAGGACAGCTTGTCATCCAGCCACAGTTTGATAATGCTTGGGACTTTTCAGAGGGGCTTGCACGCGTTCGGAAACGTGATGGACAGGGAGAGGGTTATATCAACAAGAAAGGCAAGATGGTTATCAAGGCTCAGTTTGATTGGGGCGGCAGATTTTCCGAAGGATTGGCACCTGTATCCAAGGAATTTGGGGGTAAGTGGGGCTATATTAACAAAAGAGGTAAATATACCATAGAACCACAGTTCGATTCAGCGAAAAGCTTTTCCGGAGGGTTAGCCGTAGTAAGAATTGGTGACAAGTATGGTTACGTCGATGTAACTGGTGAGACTATCATCGAGCCACAATTCGATTTGGCTGAGGATTTTTTTGAAGGTTTAGCAACTGTACAAATAGATGGCAAATGGGGTTATATCGATAATACGGGTGAAATAATAATCGAGCCACAGTTTGTTGGGGGCGGTGTTTCCAGGTTTTCCGAAGGACTAACAAATGTGGTAAAAAAGTTTGGCGAGAAGTGGTGGTACATTGACAAAACAGGCAAGCAAGCTATCACGCCCCGATTCGATGCAGCTCTTCCCTTCTCGGAAGGGCTGGCTGCTGTAAGGGTCGGCCGCAAGTGGGGTTATATCGACAAAAGTGGTAATGTGGTTATCAAGATGCAATTTGATACCGCTGGTTCTTTTTCCGATGGTCTGGCAGTTGTGAGGATTGCTCGCAAGTGGGCTTATATTGATAAGACAGGTGAGATTGTGGTCAAGCCCCAAATAGATCATCTCAGGACAGATGCTGGAGATTTCTCCCAGGGACTTGCACGTATGGTGGAGAAAACTTTCGGTGCGAAAGGTACTATCGAGAAGTGGGGCTATATCGACGAGACCGGAGATTATGTTTGGGAGCCTACAAGATAATTGACTATGCATATACAAAGAGGATTCTGTCCGATGACGGAGAGAGTTAATATAAGTTTACGTGGAATTGATGAAAAGTATCGGCGCAAATATGGAATTAGTTAACTAACATCGGTTGCTCAAGCTAACCATATTTAAGGAAAGTTTCGCAATGGGCAAGAACCTGAATCGTCGTAATTTCCTCAAAGCCCTTGGTATGAGTTCGGCAACTCTGGCCATCTCCGGATGTCTGAACGCTTCTAAGCGGCAATCTGCACCGGCAAAGAAAGCTGGACGCCCGAATCTCATATATGTATTCGCCGACCAGCTCGGCTACATACATTGCGGCTACGCCGGCTCGAAAAATGCACGCACACCCAACTTAGACAGGCTCGCATCGCAGGGCGTTAACTTCCATAACGCGGTCTCGAACATGCCGGTGTGCTCGGCCTATCGGGCGTCGCTGTTCACGGGCAAATATCCCACAACCACGGGCATGGTAATCAACGAGCTGCGGATGAACACCAACCACGAATGCTTCGGCCACGTGCTGACACGCGCCGGCTACCAGACCGGCTACATCGGCAAATGGCATCTTTACGCCAATCAGTTGGGAAATCACAACGACCCAAAGAACAGCTACGTGCCCCCCGGCCCCGACCGGCTGGGCTTTGACGGATACTGGGCCGCCTTCAATTTCCACCACATATATTACAACGCATACTACCACACCGACTCGCCGGAAAAGATTCCTTATCGAGACAATGCCTACGAGCCGGATGCACAGACCGAGCTGGCGATTAACTTCTTGCAGAGCGCAGCCGGGTCGGACAGGCCCTTCGCTATGTTCCTGTCCTACGGCACGCCCCACGACCCATGGTCGGATAACAACGTCCCTCAAAAATACAGGGATATGTTCAAGGACATTGAGTTCCCCAACCCGCCCAATTACAAGGACCAAAATGACAAATATGCCGACGGCTGGGGCAGGTTGTCGCCTCAGAACCGCAAAAACCTGCCGCTCTGGCGGCGGAACTACTACGCCATGACGGCCAATCTGGACTGGAACATCGGCAGGCTTCTGGATGCCGTTGAAAAAGCGGGCGTCAGCGAAAACACCATTATCGTCTTCACGTCCGACCACGGCGAGATGTTCGGAGCACAGGGGCGAAGAGCAAAGAATATCTTCTACGAAGAAGCCGCCCGCATACCGTTTTTGATAAAGTGGCCCAAAAGCATTCCAGCCGGGACACTCTCAGATGCTTCCCTGGCCACCGTCGATATCATGCCCACAATCCTTTCACTGATAGACCTGCCCATCCCCGGGGATGTCGAAGGCATGACTCTGGCCCACTGCACGATGGGCAAAAAAGGCCCGGAACCGAAAGCCGCTTTTCTGATGAATACCGGAGCCTGTGCAGCCTGGCAGAACGGCCATGAGTGGCGTGCCATTCGAGACAAGCGATACACTTATGCCAAATACCGACTTGACAAATCCGAACTGCTGTTTGATAATGTCGCCGACCCGTATCAGATGACGAACCTGGCCCGGCAGCCCGGACACAAGGGTACTGTCGCAAGGTTCCGGAAGCTCCTTGCCGATAAGATGAAATCGCTCAATGACAATTTTGAGCAGTGTACCTGGTACCGGGATAACTGGACCGACGGCAATCGAAACATCCTCAGAGGTGCAAAGGGATGACGCGAATTGATGTGAAATATGAAGAGAGCAAATTATCAGAATAAACAAGATTGATAACATAACAATTTCAGGAGAGTTCAGACCATGATTGGTTGTCATATTGGACGTATTTTTCAGGTAACAATTGCAGGCGGCTCTTATCAGGACGGCTTGACAGCCGTCGTACAGGGTCATCCGCCCGGTATGTATCTTACCGAGCAGGAGATTTACGGAGACCTGCTCCTTAGAAAGCCGGGCGCCGACGAATTGAGCAGCCCGCGAAAAGAGCCGGACCTGCCGATTATCTATACCGGCCTGAACGCAGCCGACACCGTCGAGGGCGCCGGCAACAAAAACCACACTAATGGAACCCCCCTCTCAATTCTGATTCCCAACCTTGACCGGCATTTCATTCATATCAAGCAGTACCAGGATACGAACCGTACGCCCCGTCCGGGCCATGCTTCCTATGCTTCGTTCATAAAGTACGGCCCCGACGATGATGCTATCGGCGCGGGTCTATTCAGTGGGCGCTATACCTCCCCCATCGTCGCCGCCGGATACGTCGCCAAAAAGACCCTGAGAAAATGCGGTATCGAAGTATTTTCTTACGTCAAAGAGCTTGCCTCAATCCGATGCCCCGATGTTACTGCCGACCAGGCCTTTAAGTACACCTGCGCGTACAAGGAAATGCGGCGTGACCTCGACCCGTTTTACCAGGAAATTTACGTCAAGAACCGCATAACGCCGGAAATGAGATTTCTCGAAAAAATCAAAATATTAGCCGAGATTGAACAGCAAATCGACGCTATCCGCGCCAAGGCCCCAAAGCTCACCGCCACTGCGATACAGGACAAATACGGCGTGCATCCCATACTAAACTGTCCTGACCTGGACGCCGCACAGACAATGGTTGATGAATGTAACCGGATTGCCGCCACAGGTGATTCAGCCGGCGGCGTGGTTGAAGTCGTCGCAACCGGCGTCCCCACAGGCCTCGGCGAGCCGGTCTTTTATAAACTCGACGCTGAATTGGGCCGAATGCTCGGTATCGGCGCCGTCAAAGCCGTCGAAGTTGGCGCCGGATTTGCCGTAAAAGATATGACCGGCAGCGAAAATAACGACCAAATGCGAGCCGAAGACGGCAAAGTTGTTTTCCAGTCAAATAATGCCGGCGGTATTACAGGCGGCCTTTCTACCGGACAGCCAATTATTGTCCGGCTTACGGTCAAGCCCACATCCACCATTGACAAACCACAGAAGACGATTGACAAGTACACCCTGGAGAACAAAGAGCTGGCGGCTATCACCAGGCGCGACGCCACGATTGTCGGTCGCATCTGGCCGGTCGCCGAGAACTACACGGCCATGGTCATACTTGACCACCTCATTGCACACTACGGCTACCAGACGCTAAAGGACAAAAATGGGGATTTTGCCATTGACGGCCAAAGCACTTGACATCGGATGCAGTACCCTGGTATCATAAGACGTAAAATGTACAGGAGCACCATTTATGAAGTCAAACGGAAAATCTCAGTTTTTTTCTTGCGTTCACGGCCCCAGATGTGTTATCTTGCACATATCCTGAGAAAGTAAATTCTTGTAAATTCAATCACAAACCAAGGAGGCAAACATGACTCAACCCATCAACAAGTCCAAAGTCAACCGTCGAGAGTTTCTCAAACAAAGTGGTTCGCTCGCTGCGGGCGCAGCCGTGCTCGGGAGCCTCTCGCCCGTCGCTTTCGCCGGCGAGGACAACACGATCCGCCTGGCGCTGATTGGCTGCGGTGGCCGCGGCGCCGGCGCCGTCGGCGACGCCCTGTCTGTTCCAGACAGTGGGCCGGTCAAGTTGTATGCGATGGCCGATCTTTACGAAGACCGATTGGAATCGCGCCACAAGGCGCTCCAGAAAAGGTTCCCGGACAAAGTCGACGTCAACACGGACCGAAAATTCATCGGTTTTGATGCCTATCGCAAGGCCGTCGACATCCTCAAGCCCGGCGACATTGCCTTGTGCACGACGCGTGCCTATATCCGGCCGGTGCACGTTGAGTATGCCATCCGGAAGGGCATCAACGTCTTCATGGAAAAACCATTCGCCTCCGATCCGGGCGGTCTGCATCGGCTGCTCCGCGCCGGCAAACTGGCCGAGAAGAAAAATGTCAATGTCCTCGCCGGGGTCCAGTGCCGTCACTCTCCGGCCCGCCAGGCGCTGATTAAGAAAATCCGCGATGGCGCCATGGGAGAGATACCGCTAATCCGCGCCAACCGCCTCGGCGGTGGTGGCTGGCTCCGAAATCAGGGCGACAAGGCCAACAATATGATGAGTCAACTGCAGTTCGGCAGGGCCCATCTGTTATGGGTCGGCTCGGGCCACATGGTTGATAATCTAATCCACCAGATCGACGAGTGCTGCTGGATCAAGGATGCCTGGCCGGTTTCTGCGGTCGGGCTGGGCGGCCGCGTACCCCGCAGCAAGGACTGCGGGCAGAACATCGACATCTACTCGATGGAGTTCACCTTCGCCGACGGAACCAAGGCGTTCTGCGGCTTTCGCCGAATCAACAAAACCCGCAGTGAGTTCGCGACCTTCATTCACGGCACCAAGTGCGCCGCACAGTTCTCCGGCAGAACGCACGCCGCTACCGTCCACATGTTCAAGGACCAGCGGATCGACAAGGCCAACATAGCGTGGACGCCCACAAAGGACGCTTACAGTCCCTGGCAGTACGAGTGGAACGTCTTTATCGACAGCATCCGCAACGATCGGCCGCATAATGAAGTGAAGCGCGCGGTCTACTCGGACCTCACGTCGCTCATGGGCCGCGCCGCCTGTCATACCGGCCAGACGGTCACCTGGGACCAGATGATGAAGTCCAATTTCCAGTTCTGCGACTACCTCGACGACCTGAGCTTCGACAGCCCGGCCCCCGTCAAAGCCGACGAAAACGGCCAATTCCCCGTCCCCATCCCGGGACAGTGGAAAGAGGTTTGAGGAGGATTCCGTCGGCGGCGTGGTTGAAGTCGTCGCAACCGGCGTCCCCACAGGCCTCGGCGAGCCGGTCTTTTATAAACTCGACGCTGAATTGGGCCGAATGCTCGGTATCGGTGCCGTCAAAGGCGTCGAAGTCGGTGCCGGCTTCGACGTAAAAGATATGACCGGCAGCGAAAATAACGACCAAATGCGAGCCGAAGACGGCAAAGTTGTTTTCCAGTCAAATAATGAAATTTCGCGGATAAAAAAAGCCCCGGATTAAAACCCGGGGCTGAATAACCGAATTACAAATCTTTTTTTATTGTCACGGTCTTGGTCCTGTATACGCAGGAACCGAATCTTGTCCTACGTTGCCTGGGGCCCGCAGGGGTGGGGCCAGCAGGGGGTTGCCTGCCCAATCTGAATACCTCACTACATAGTAACAAGAACTTGTGTGAAAGTACGTGTAAACGTTGCTAAGCTGCCAGCCGCTATCCAAGCCGCTGCCAAGAACGCATTCGAAGTAGTACCAGCAAGGATTATAAACGGCATCAGTAGCCGGTTCAGCTTCCATATAATGCACAAGCTGACCAGTATTTGGATCTGTCCTCCACTCAGGCAGTGTAAGCCACTGAGCCGGGTCAGGCAGCGGTGGATCACCTTCAGGAGTAGCCGCAGAAGCCTCATCAGACCAGAATCCGTAGTTTTGATTTGGAGGATCCCATTTATCACGGGCCCTGACGCGGTAAGTATATGTCGTATTGGGATCCAGGCCCATGTCTTCGTAGATGGGGCTGTCCTGCCAGCCGCTATCATGGCCGTCGTTTCCGTCGCCGGTGGTGAACTCGAAATAGTATTCCACGCCGCTTTCGTCAGTAGCTGTGGTAGCAACCATATACATTGACGTTCCGGAAGAAGGAATAGGCGGCATAGCCCACGTGCTCTGGTACGGATTGGGGGCATTCGGGTCCGTTAAAGGTGGCGTTACGTCCTCGCCCGGCACGGCATAGCCGATAATCGACCATTCGGTTTCGTTCCGATTGGACGATGTATCGCGGGCCTTTACCTGGTAGCCGTATTCGTTGCCCCTGACCAGGCCTGTATCGGTGTATGTTAAGCTGGGGTTCCAACCACGGTCGTGTCCACCGCCGTAGACACATTTGAAGTAATATTCCACGTATGGTCCGGTGGCATTGTCATAGGCCGTCGTTGCGGCCATATAAATCGAGGTCGGCCCAATCGAGTTGGGGGCAACGGCCCAGGTCATCGGGTCCGGCTTTGGAGGAGTAGTGTCACTTAATCCGTAATTCTCCACAAAAGTTGTATAATCGACAAAGTTAACGATTCCGTCTCGATTCAAATCTGTCCCGTGACACCAATCCGGCGGGCCGCAATCTTCATCGAGCCAGTGCAGCAGGAACAGCGCCAAATCAGACATGTTTACCATATAGTTAAAATCAAAGTCGCCGACCAAATCGGTTGTCAGAAGATGGTGATAACCCATATCCGCGATGCCGGCATCAATTACTCTGTCTGTACGGGTCGTGTGTCTATACAAATCGAGCAAATATGCGTAGGTGCTGCCGGCATCCACACACGGACTCAGCTCTGTCTGATTGGGGTCAGGTGGAACGACATAAGGCTGACTCAGGTAAAACCTCTCTCCCACATAGTCGCTTACAAACATAGGAACGTCATCGCTCGTGCCGCTCAAATTGGTGGAATCCCAGTCAAGGACGCAGCCGGTATCGACGAAGACCGCTGTCTCACCGCCCTTAATGTCGCTGTAGGTGACTTTCACATAAGCAGGCCTTGGGTTGTGCTCAAAGCCGGTGGTGATGGCGAGGTCCCAGCCGTTAAGTGCGTAATTGCCCCAGATTATACTGTTCTTGATAACCGTATAACTTTCATAGGAGCAGCTCACGCCGCCGCCATATCCGCCGGCAGCAAAACCCTCTCCTGTAACCATGTTCTCGGCAATCGTACAGTTGGTGATGTTGGGCTCCGAGTTCCAATTGACCGAAATACCACCGCCGTCCCTGTCGGCGGAGTTTTCAGTTATCAGGCAGTTCTTGACCAATAGCCTCTCGCTGCCGATGGTATAGATTGCCCCGCCGGAACAGCTGGTGGTGTTGGTGTTAAACAGACAGTCAACGATATGTGCCCCCGATGAGGAGCACACCATAGCACCCCCCAGCCCGAGCACATCCTCAATAGGCGGGCCGACCGTAATGTCTCCGCTCGCAAAACCCACGGTATAATATGAGTTCGGGTCGCCAACATAAACATAGCCGGTATCATTCTGGGTAAAGATGCTTCCAACAATCAGCGGCGTACTATTTTCGCCGCAGAACATTGCCCCGCCTTGATAGGCATAGTTATCGCTGAAGTTGCAGTCTTCGATGGTCGGTGCCGTATCTGCCCAGAAAACAGCTCCACCAATAGTTGCAGCGTTATCGGTGAAAGTGCAGTTTATCAATTTCAGCGAGTTAGTACTTCCAGGATTTTCTTCATGTGTTAATGTTCCGCAGGCCAATCCGCCACCATAAGTTAAATAGAAGCTGTGGTCTGTTGTGGGAACATCACTATCAGCCACGTTGTCGGTGAAATTGCAGTCAATAAATGTTGGCGCCGAGCCGACCTCGCAGTATATCCCGGTCCCGAAACTCTGTATTCTGCGATGATTACCAGGCCCTGGGGAGCCAAGCGGCCCGCTTCCGCCAACACCACAATAGCCGCTTTCGGTTTGATTGTCCTCAAAAATACAATCAATGAAAATAGGCTTGCTGTCCGCATTGACGTAAATTGCTCCGCCCATAGCGGTGTACATCCAGTAATCTTCATAGTTTCCTACATACTGCCCCGTAATCGGGTCAAACAGATAATTTCCATAGCGGTCCATCGGATAGTCCCAGCCAAGTCCAATTTCCTCCCAAAAGTCCTCGGTGTACGGCTCAAACGTCCAGCTTCCGCCCCTGCCGCCATATCCGGGAGGGTCATCATTACCGTTGCCGCCGTCGCCTCCGTTGCCGCTATAGGCCCCACAGTTGATAATCGTTACCCCCTTCAGGGTTGGGCTGCTGTTTTCGAAATAGATTGCGCCGCCATAAGCGCTGCCTCCCCATCCGCCGTTGCCGCCGTTGACATTGCTGCCGTCACCGTCGGCACCATCGCCGCCGTCACCTGCACTAATCGAAATATTATCAATCACAATATTCACAAGCGTAGGAGAAGCATCGGTAATATTAATTGCACCGCCGCGGATAGGCGAGCCGTTGAAGCCGGAATCTCCCGGGTCCGGCCCATCCATACCACTCGGGGCAAACCAACTCGTATTTCTCATAGTAAAGCCGGTCAGGACTGTCTCAGCTCCTACGTTAAAGATCCCTATCCGGTAACCCTGCAGAATAGTGTCAGCCACAACGTTAGGGTCATCCGGATTGATAGAAGTCAGAGTAATGTTCGTGCCGGAGATGACGATGCCTCCGAGGTCACCAGGCATGTAGAGCCCGGGCGAGATAACAATCTGGTCACCCTCCCCGGCTGCACGAATTGCTCCGGGGATGTTGGGATATTCTGGCGAAACGAAGATGACCCTCGGCTTTTCAAACTGGACAGAGACGGCTTTGTCGGAGCTCATAACAACAACATTGGTCAGAGTTGTTGAGCCATCGTTGATGGTCCCGGACCAGCTTGCGACGCGGTAGCCCGCATCGGGAGTGGCAGTCAGTATTACCGCCGTGCCGCGATAGTAAGTGTAAATACCGGACACCGGGTCGTAACTAATCGGGTCCGGGCTGGTCGGCTCAACCGTGCCGTGGCCGCCCACTACGGTAACGGTTAACTGAACCGTACGAAGACCTGAGGGGTCGGCGTAGTGGTGGCCCATGTCAACGGTACCGGCATCGCCAATACCGTCGGTGCGGGTGGTATAGCTGTCCAGGCCAAGGTTTGCGGCAAGGTCACTTCCGGCATCCACACAGGGACTATCGCTGCCCTGTCCTGCTGCCATTTGACTGAGGTAGTAGTCGCCGAGCGGGCCGGACACAAACAGCGGGTCGGCGTTGATATTACCACTGAGCCAGTTGAGGATACGCCCCGGCTGGACATGGATAGCTTGTGGGCTTTGGCCGCCCTGGATATCGCAATATGAAACTGTAAGCTCGGCCGGTCGCTGGATAATACTCGGGTCACTCTCGCTGCCAATTAGAATCTGGTTGCCCCTGCTGGCTGAGTTGCCCCAGAGAATGCTGTCGGAAAGAATCGTTTTGCTTTCGTAGGAGCAGCACAGTCCGCCGCCTCTTCCGCGGTTGGGGTTTTCGGGGTCGTATGCGGTATTGTTAACGATTGTACAGTTGGAGATTGTTGGTGTTATGAACCAGTAGGAAACAATCCCGCCACCGTCTAAGACAGCCGAGTTTCCGCGGAGCATGCAGTTTTTAAGCATTGGCGAGCTGGTGTCTCCGCCGAAATACACACCGCCGCCGGAGCCGGAAGTCGTGTTATCTTCTATGACGCAATCTTCGATAATTGCATTAGACGTCCAGCAGAAAATTCCACCACCACCGCCGTAGAACTCTATCCCAAAGCCGTAAGCAGGCGGGACAGTACCATAATAGACAGGGACCATGCGTCCTTCGGCTGTATTGCCCCTGATTTTGCAGCCTCTGATTATCGGTGTACCCTCGTACCAGAGCAGACCGCCCCCGTGGTCGGCGATATTATCTAATATAATGCAGTTGGAAATTAATACATTTGGGTCGGGGTCGTGCCAGGCCAGAGCGCCTCCATATGTCGCCTCACTGTCAACGAAGTAACTGTTGTTGATTCTTATCCTCTCGGCGTCATCCCAGTATATTGCGCCGCCGGAGCTGTACAGCCCGGGAGCCAAACCGCTGACGAAAGTCGAGTCATTGATATCCACAACGCAATCGGGCTCGAAGAACAGTATACCACCACTGGCCTGGGCGCTGTCACCGGCAGTACTGTTGGTGAAGTTACAGTCTATGATTTTAGAATTGCAGTTGAGCCGATAGTATTCAGCGCCGCCGGAGTCGTCTGCCTGTTGTATCCCCCAAGATGTTCTGCCATCGCTTATTACTGCGCTATTGCTTATTGCGCAGTTGGTAATCTCGGCTGTACAGTTGACATCGTAATAATGAGCACCTCCACAGCTCAAGGTATAGCTAAAACCCCACATACCGTCCGGTCCGTTAGTGTCGCCGCCCGTGCCGCCGGGCCAGTCGTACTGCGCAACCTGCGCGTTGGCCGTACTGTTAATGATTACAGTATTCGAAACAGTAGGTTCGCAGTTTTCACGGTAGAGTATAGCACCTCCCAATGACTCATCGCCGTTCACACTGCCGTCGCCGCCCCAGCCACCGGGGTCGCCATTACCGCCGTTGCCGCCGACGTTACCCATCCCCTGCGTTGTGATGGAGTCCCTGATTATGCAGCTCTCTATTATCGGCTTGCAGCCGGTCTCAAAGTACATCGCACCGCCGTAGGCCTCACCACCGTCGTTGGCATCACCGCCAGGGTAGCCAGCACCGCCGGCGTCGGGGTCGGCGCCCTTGGCGTGGCCGCCTGCGCCTCCCTGGCCGCCGAGAGCGAGGGAGCCGATAATCTTACAATTCCGGATGGTCGGACTACTGTTGGCGTCGAAGTATATGGCCCCGCCATAGCCGCTGCCACCCGGCGTGCCATGGCCGCCGGGGCCATCGGGTATCCCGTCCGGTGTTCGGTCTAAACCATCAGAGCCATCCCGGCCCCAGGCCGTGCAGTTTCTGATAACGCAATTAGAGATAAGGGGGCTGCTCTCACCGAGACCGGCTATTGCTCCGCCGACGCCATCGATGTAATAGCCCTGAAAAGGGTCGAAGACATAGACGCCGTAGCCGCCGCCATTTACAATAGTGAAGCCGTCAATGGCGGCATCGGGGGCCTTTTCACCGCCTCGGAAGATAAACGCAGGCCCGAATCCCACACAATCGATAATTGTAGCCGCAACGTAGCAGGGATCGTCCGGAAGTTCGCTGACAACGGTAATTGACTTACCTCTAAAGTCATAACCGCCCCCATAAGTACCGAAACGGACAACGACATTGTCGCCGTGGTGGAAGGCCGCATCCATTGCCGCCTGGATGGTGGGATATGGTACCGGAACGTGGAAACTCTGGGGCTGTCGGAACTCGACAGCAACGTACCTATTGGAATACATTGTCGCGGTGTTTGTGGTGGACCAGGATGTATCATCATCGGTTCCAAACCACATCTTGACCTTGTAGCCGGGATTGGGGATTGCCTCCAAATCTACTATCGTACCGGGGTTGACCACGCGCGTGTTGGGGTCCCAGATTTCGAAGGGGGCCGAGCCTCCAGCCGATGCCTTGAGTCTGCCGCCCTCACTGTTCACCACAATAATGGTTAGCTGATACCGGATGGGCGGTACGCTTGCGTCGTAGTGATAACCCATATCGACGGTGCCTGCGTCGGCAACGTGGTCGGTCCGTGTGGTCACGTCAAAGCCAACGGCTGCCGCAAGCGCCGAGGCAGGACTGCTTCCGGTATCGACGCACGGACTGTCTACCAACTGTCCTGCGGCGATTTGGCTAAGATAGTAGTTGTAACCCTGCTCGGTGAGACTGGTCATGGCAAAGTTCGGGTCATCGTCAATGACGGTTCCGGGCTGCGGCAGATAAAGGAAAGGCCCCATCCCCGGAGGCCCTTGCCCCTCGAAGACAGCGCCCGGGCCGCCCTCGATGTCGCTGTACCAGAGCATAACCGTTGCCATGGGGTTATTTGTCGTAAGCGGGTCACCTATCGCAATTTGTGGGCCGTATACGGCTGTATTACCCCACAAGATGCCGTCTTTAATCTCGACGAAGGCATCGTAACAGCTTACCCCCCCGCCGCTGCTGTAGCCGTAGTAGTTAAGTACTTCGTTGCCGACTATGGTGCAGTTAGCTATCTTGGGCATCGCCCACACATTGGCCGAGACGCCTGCACCATCCCAAAATGCATTGTTGTCGGCTATAAGGCAATTGATAAGCTCCTGCGTACCGCCGGGGATATATGGCCCCATGAAGTACACTGCACCGCCGGAACCATCGGACCGATTGCCGGTCATAATACAGTTTTTGATTGTTGTCGAGCTATCGTCGCAGTAGAGCCCCGCACCCGAGCTGTAATCGCTTCCTGCTGCAAAATTGCCGCTTATCGTGCCGTTCTTAAAATCTGCCACGCTGTTAACATAATATACTCCGCCGCCGTGTACCGCGTTATTATCGCTGATGGTGAAGTTGTCGATTATCAAATCCGTCTCAACCAGGCACATTCCTCCTCCGTCGGATGCCGCTGTATTACTGCTGACGGTGGAGTCATTGATTGTCAGGATTGTATCTTCTACGTATATTCCTCCCCCATATCCCGACGCATTATTGCTGACGATGGAGTTGTTAAGTGTTATCGAAGTGCCCACCAACGGTGCCCCGCCGACACCACCATAGATGCCGCCACCTCTGAGACTACCTGTGGCGCTGTTTCCACTGACTTCGCAATTATTAAGCGTCAGCATGCCGCCGTAGCCGTACCAAATCCCGCCACCGTGACCAGCGGCTGCAAGATTGCCTACTATACTGCAATTGTCAAGCGTCGGCGTGGTGCCGGCGCCGCCCTCGCAATAAATCCCACCGCCACCGCCGGCGCCGGTTACGTTACCGCTGACTTCAGTATTGCTCATAGTACCTGTATAACCCGTGCCGAAATATACTCCGCCGCAGAAGGCAGGACCGCTTCCGTAACCAGACGAACCGCTTATTTCACCCCTTCCACCAATCCCAGGCACAGGGGTAGTAGAGTTATTATTGCTAATTACGCAATTGGAAATAATTGCACCACTGTTGGCGTCAATGTAGATTGCGCCGCCGAAAACGTCGTTAGGGGCATTGCCGCCATTGCCGCCGATTCCCTCGGGGTTATTGGGGTCGAAACCAGGTACACCGTCCCCGCCATCACCGCCGTTCGAAATAACGCTACAGTCGCTTATCGTGCAATATTCGATAATTGGACTACTGTTGGGGTCACAATAAATCGCGCCGCCATAAGCCGAAGCACTATCGCCGCCGTCGCCGCCGGGGATGTCGGGGTCAGGGCCAGGGTCGCCAGGTCCTCCATCTCCGCCACTGCCGTCAGCGATACAGTCGGTGATGACACATTTGCGAATAGTCGGACTGCTGCCGATACAGCTTATAGCTCCACCAAAGGCATCCTGACCGTCGCTTCCACTCCACCCGCCGGGACGAATATGACCGTTGATGATTGTGAAACCGGCTACGACGCTGTCTGTGCCCTCACCATTTTGGAAAATGAAGGCACGGTGTGACATGAATGGACTGGGACCGCCTCCGCAGTCAATAATTGTTGTAGCGACTACATTTCGGTCGTCTGGGTTTTCGCTTCTTACGGTAATTGCCTTGCCGAGGAAGTCCAGGTCACGGTTACCGAAGCCCCCGTAAGTACCAGGAGAATGAACAAGGACTGTATCGCCGTCGTTGGCATCGTTGATGGCTTCTTGAATCGTATTGTATAGAGTCGAAGGTACCTCAAGGGGCTGCCGTACCGGCCCCAGCGTAACGGACACCGCGCTTGACGGAGCGGTTTCATTTTGATTTGTGGAGCTGTCGCGTGCCTTTACCCGGAAGGTATAGCTGGCGTAGCTAAGCCCCGGTATCATGTATGTCGAGCCGGTCTGCCAGCCGCTGTCGAAAATATTGGGGTCCAGGACGCAAGGGTCGCTGTAGGCTGTACAGTCGAAAAAGTACTCCACCGGGCCGTTTTCATCGCTGCTGATTCTCGCCGCCATACCGATAATAGTTTCTGTAAATTTCCGCGGTTCCATCGCCCATCGGCTCGTAGGAGGAAACGGCGGGGATGTATCTGTATTCAAATCGGTCGTGGCAGACTTTGGGTCTGACCAGTCGGCTTCATTTTGGTTCGGGGAGGTGTCGCGGGCCTTTACCCTGAAGGTATATGTAGTGTCTTCAGCAAGGCCGGTGGCTATGTAACTGGGACTGCTCTGCCAGCCGCTGTCGAAATTACCGTCCTCAACACATTCGAAATAGTATTCCACGCCGGCATCATCTGTACATCCCTTGATTTCCATAGCGATTGTAAACCGGCCTGTTTCATTAGGTTCCAAACCCGGTTCCCATTCGGGTGGGTCGGGTGCCGGCGCAAAGGTGTCCTCGATACAGTCGATGGTCCGGCCCAGGTTGACCCGCGGTTTGAGTATCGGAACAGGCGGCCGCGTATCAAAAATAGGGTCACCATTGGTGGTCAAATAATGCCTGACTATCAGAGGGTCAAGGTAACTTCCCGTTCGGGCCAGAGATGCAGACTGAAGGCAGGCGACAGCACCCGCTGCATAAGGGCACGCCGCCGATGTACCATTGAAATAAGCATAATAATCGCCGGGGTCGTAACCGCCGAAACCAACAATGTCTGCGGTATAGGCATTTTCAGATGGGGCCAGAATATCCAGGAAATAAGCCGAGTTGGAATAGGAAACTACCTTATCAGGGTATGCCTGTTCTCCGCCAGGCACAGAGAAAAATGTAGCATCATACACCGCTCCAACCGAGATAACACTGGAAATGGATGCAGGCCAGCCGAGTGAATTGGTCCACCCATCATTGCCCGATGAAGCCAGCACGGTAATGCCCGCTGCCACTGAGGTATTGGCCGCAGTTGTCATACCCGGTGAGAAACTGTCGGCTGCGGGCGGGCTGTAGGCTCTGCCGCCACCATAACTGGTACTGGTAACCAGAATCGGATTTTCGGGGTCGTCATTCTTGTGCGTTATGCACCAGTCCCATGCAGCAATCATGGCAGCCAGCATTGCACCCGTAGTGTAGTCTGGAGCTATTTTTATAGCATAAATTTTTGCATTGTGTGCTACTCCGCCAATGTAATCACCGTTTACACTCAAGTCCCCCGCAGCTAAGCCGGCACAGGCGGTCCCGTGTGTATGGCCGGGGGTAAAACCGGGCATAGGATCAGGGTCGTTACTTCCAAAATCATAACCGCCAATAACCTTGGCATTTGGAAAACCATTTGGAAAAACAGTGCCACCAAGCATGGGATGAGTATAGTCAACTCCGCTATCAACGATGGCAATGGCCATCCCTTTACCATTATAGGCCATACGAGCTGTTGTTGCATTCATTAAGGGTATACCCTGGGCCAGGTGGGGGTACAGAATTCTGTCGGGTTCGACCGACACAACCAAAGGGTCATTAAGCAGCTTGGTAAGGCCTTCGACTGTAACCTCACCGGAGAAACCAGCCTGGTTTTCAAAACGATATCCCAGAGTAAACTCAGCACTCGTAAGTGAAGACAGGACCGGTTCCTGGCGACGGGCTATTTCCGCCCTCAGCGCGCCGGCCGATGCCGGTGAATCCCAGTCGGTCCGGGCCTTCATCTGGACCGGGTCGGCCAGATTCACGATTACTTTTACCCATGTCTCGCCGGCCTCAAACGCCTCAACAATCGTTTGGGCGTCGATGAGTTTTCCATAACCGAGAAGAAAGTCAAAGTCGCCTGCACCGGCGGAAGTTACCAGTACAAACAGCACGAACAAACAGACCAGAATCTGTCGCTTCATCCCGTTAGACATTTTTATCCTCTTACAGATTTTTCCCCGTTAGAGATACCCGCTCGTTCATCTTGGGAATGTCTAACGGGATTCATTTCTGTCCCTTTATTGGTTATTGCTTATTGGTTATTGCTTATTAGTCCGATCCACATTTACCATTTACCATTTACCATTTACCATTTACCATTTACCATTTACCAGTTACCAGTTACCATTTACCATTTACCAGTTACCAGTTACCAGTTACCAGTTTAGAATCCGCTCTCCATTGCAGCAATTGCCTTAGCTTCGACTTCCTCCTGCAGAATGATAGTCGGTCTAACCAGTATCAGCAATATCTTGTGGTCCTTGACTATGCTGCGGTTGCTGAACAGCCTTCCAATCAACGGCAGCTTGCTTAACCCCGGCACTCCTGCCTCCTTTTCAACTTCTGCGGTCACTTTCTGGCCGCCTAACAGTAATGTCCCACCATCCGGCACGCTTACACGTGTCATAACACTCGACCATTCCGTCTCAGGAACTGTTATTTGCTGCGTAACCAATTGCGTAGGCACGGTATCTTGTCCTGGTATAACCGTGTCAACTGAATGGGTCTTCATACTAAGTAAATCCTGCAGGTTAGTAATTATATTGAGCAATACGTTTTTCTTGTCCGGACTGATAGTTGGGGTAATAATCAGACTACTACCGGTCTGTACAGAACTTACGTTTGGTGTTACACCCTGACCGCTCCCGGGCCAGCCGCCGCCGCCGCCCCAGCCGCCGCCCCCGCCCCAGCCGCCGCCGCCACCCATAACGGTGGACGGCAGCGCATACGAGACAGTTCTTTGAATCTGAAACGTCGCAGACTCTCCACTCAAAACTGTAACTTTCGGAGCAGTCATCGTCGTTGAATCTCTGTGGGCCTGCGTCGCTCTGATAAGGAAGCTGACCTGCAGGTCATCAAGCATAGTGCCATAACCTCCACCAATCGTGGCTGCTGCTGCAATACCACCCAGACTCCCCTGAACCTTTGTTATCTCCGGCACAGTAGCGCCTAAAGACCCTTGTGTGAAATCAACCAGGCCCCACTTGCCGCCAAGGTTGGCAATAAAATTTATATTCAGGCCGATTTCCTCAAGGAAATTCTCACTTACCACCAGGTATCTGGTCTCGATAGAAACCTGATGCCCAAGCGCCTTGCCCATCTCCTTGAGCAGTTTTTCTATCTCTTTATGAATCTCGGGGGTCTGCAGGACTGCGAGCTTCTTAGGCTGTTGACGTGGATAAGGCGTTAAGGTTCCCTCTCCACCGGCTTCCCACCAGCTATCCGGCTCAATGCTCTCCTGAATAAGCTCAATCAGACTCTCCACTTGAAAATAGCCTTGCATGCCGCCACCGCCGTACATACCGCCGCCGCCGTACATACCGCCGCCGCCGCCGTACATACCGCCGCCATAACCGCCGCCGCCATAGCCGCCACCGCCGTAGCCGCCACCGCCATAGCCGCCGCCGCCGTAGCCGCCGCCGCCGTAGCCGCCGCCGCCGTAACCGCCACCGCCGCCGCCATCACCGCCCCCGCCCACGCCGACATCACCGCCG
>Ga0114930_10000182_pt1 | contig 68529 bp, 64 predicted proteins | sample AnhtaG_FD_87300 | JGI IMG/M metagenome (GOLD analysis project Ga0114930, IMG submission 87300) | Deep subsurface microbial communities from Anholt, Denmark to uncover new lineages of life (NeLLi) - Anholt_01485 metaG | ecosystem: Environmental > Aquatic > Marine > Oceanic > Sediment | place...
AACTTATCCTATGATACGACTGAAGAGGAATTAAAACAGGAATTCCAGGCCTACGGAGAAGTCACCTCTGCAAGTATCCCGAGCGATAAGTTCAGCGGGCGACCTAAGGGATTTGGCTTTGTTGAAATGGCCTCAAAGTCTGAGGCTGAAGCTGCCATCACGGGCCTTAACGGGAAAACGCTAAAAGAGCGGACTATTGTGGTCAATGAAGCTCGTCCCCGAACTGACAGCAGAAGCGGTGGGTCCTACGGTGACAAGAGGGGTGGTGGCTACGGTGGTGGTGGCTACGGTGGTGGTAGATCAGGGGGAGGAAAACAGCGAAGATATTAACCTATACTATAGCTATCTATACCCATAAGTCGCGTTGGCATTTGCAAAATTCCGCAAACTGTTACTGACAAACTCGTGATAAATCGGCGTGCGGTTACCAATTTCACAAAAGGGGGCCAATATGAATATCTTTGTGGGTAACTTGTCGCTTGAGATGACTGAGGATGAACTGCAACAAGAATTCATCCCTTTCGGACAAGTGATGTCTGCAAGTGTCATGAATGACAGGTACATTGGTAGCGGACAACCGCGGGGATATGGCTTTGTTGAAATGGCCTCAAAGCCTGAAGGCGAAGCTGCAGTTGCCAGTCTCAACGGTAAAACAATAAGGGGCCGGGTGATTGAAGTCGTTGAGGCTCTTCCTCTTTCAGACAACAGAGATGCTGGGTCCTTCCATAGTAAAAGAGGTTGCCGCTTCAATAGGAAAAGGCAGCGAGGATATTAGGAATAAGCCAAATCGCCTGCCACAAGTTGGAGACAAATTACTTTAAATATTTTACTGAGGAATGTTAAGGCTTTGATTACACGATGTCTACTCCAGACAGCGCCTATGTCCCCTCTCCGCACTAATTACAACGGCGCACGGTACGAAATAAGCGGATTAGTCACAATTAGCCAAATCGTGCTATCAATCCGCTTTACAATCCATAGAACGCAAACAGGGAAATGTGTCTAGCATGCGGAATACCTCACCATAGATTCTCTTCAGGAAAATCTATCTGCTCAATAAAATGCTGATTGAAGTCGAGACGGGAAGACAGCTCAATATGCTCAATGAAGTCAGCAAGCTCGTTAGCCATCCGCCAATAGCCCTTGGACAGAAGGACCACCGAAGCCCCCGTGCTGGCAGCGTTACCTAACGATGTGACAATCTCCAGGTCGAGCCTGGGAATAAGGCCGATGCGCATGGCGCTGTATGGGCTAACGTAGTTTCCGAGCGCGCCTGCGAGATACACACGGTGAATGTCGTCCGTCTTGATGCCCATTTCGTCCATTAGTGTTTTTAGTCCAGCCGCGATAGCCCCTTTCGCGAGCTGAAGTTCGCGCACGTCTTTTTGAGTGAGATAGATCGGCCTGTGGTCGTAGCTTTCCTCTGCGGAGGCGACGAGAAAGTTATAGACACCCGACCGTTTGACTATCCTTGAACTCAAGCCCTCTGCCGCTCTTTCCCGAGGGGGGCGAATCAGGCCCTCATAATCAATGAGGCCGAACTGCAAGAGCACGGCAACCAACTCCACCAATCCGCTCCCACAAATACCTTTGGGCTTGATATTGCCAATGACGTTGTAAAGAAGGTCGCCTTGCTCAAAGCTCAGGCCTTCGATGGCTCCGGCTTTAGCAATCATCCCGTGGGTAATTCTGGCGCCCTCCAAGGCGGGGCCGGCAGCGGCGGAGCATGTCATCAATCTTTGGCGATTCCCAAGGAAGATCTCCCCATTGGTGCCAAGGTCCAGCCCTAATATGATTTCATCCTCCTGTTCCCAAGCGCCAGAGGCGAGAATGTCACTGATCAGATCTCCGCCAATGTAACCGGACTTGGCCGGCATCACGTAGAGCAGGGCTTCGGGGTGCAATTCGAGACCAACGTCTGCCGCTCTCACGATTAGTCCATCGGTCAAAACAGGGGAGAATGGTGCTTCGGCAATTCCTGAGGGGTTCAAGGATAACAAGAAGTGCTGCATTGTGGTGTTACCCGCAGCGACGGCGACAAAGACGTCGTTGGGATTGAGGCCACCCGTTTTTAGAAGGCGTGTCGTGATCTGGTTCAGGTCCCCGATGAGAAGATTGTTCAAAGTCTCCAGACCGTGTGGGTATTCTTTGACGTGCTGAAGCCGGCTGATGACGTTTGTGCCGTACTTGCTTTGACTATTGAGGCAGGAGGCGACAGCCACTTCACCCCCATCCACTAAACTGATGAGCTTGCCTACTAGGGTGCTGGTACCGAGATCGAACACCAATCCATAGTGGCGGTCTGCTTCTTCCCAGTCCTGCAACGCTATTAAGCAGTTATCATGGAGCACCGCCACGCCGTGGAACTCGGTTCTCTTTAACCTCTCAGGTAGCGTGCGCAGACAATGAAGAGGGGCTTTCAGGCCTTGATATTCGGGGCCCATCACCAGTTTGATCCGGTCCAGGTCGGAAAGCCCCTCATTCTGAAGTCTAGGGGGCAAGGTGACGACCCGCTTGTCAACAAGCGGCTCAATACACAGAATAGGCAGATGGCTGGTTCTAAGTATATGGCTGGTGGTAAGAATCTGGAGATACTCCTCTTCAGCGCCGGGTTCACCGGTAGAGATCACCAAATCGTGGTTCACCTTGGTGCGACAGGCGAGGCGGATCCCCTGTTTCAACTCCTCCCGGACAAGGAGCTCCTTTTCCCTCTTGGATGGGGAACCTATCGAAGAGAGGACCTTGATTCTACATTTGCCGCATTTTCCCAGTCCGCCACAGTCTCCCTCCACCTCCAGCCCCGTATTCTGCAACCCCTCCAAGACAGTCTGTCCCTTTCGAACTTTCACCCAGAGGTCATCAGGTAGAACATTCAACCAGACGTATCTCGTTTTGTGCTTTTTAGATTGGGGAGATCCGCCAGAGTGTTCTCTCTTCTTAGGTTTTCGATTCTGGGACTGTTTCATCTTAGCTGCCCTCACTACAGCTAGAACAAAGTCCGAGCTAGATCAACTCGATCAGTCTTCTTTCGAGATGCGAATAATCTGCGTCGCTAACGTCCAGAGATAACTCTAGGAACTCGGCCAGTTCGCCGGCCCGGGGCATAAGGTCTGGGTCTGAAGGTTGCCGCACATAGAGCAATCTCCGGTAGCGTTCAAAACAACGTTTTCGCATCTCCTCGTCGCGGAGTTCCAAGGGCACCATGCAGTATTCCTCGAAGTTAAGAATAAGGTCTTTCTCCAGAAAATAGGTTCCCGCCATCTCGTCAAGGAGCTGTCTGAATCGCTCACTGCCAAGAAGCATTTCATAGCAGTAATCCCCAGTCACTTTAATCGCTCTGCGCTGTTGGCAAAAGTCTTCGATCCCGGGAAAACAGTTCCCATAAAGGCATATGATCCGCTCATTCCTTTTTTGAGCGGAAGTGATCTCTTTAAGCAAGCAGTCCTGTAGCTCTTGTGGTCTCAGATGCAGATTGGATGGCAAATATGTCAAACGCAGATCGGGATATTTATTTTCCAGTTGAAGGTACTCCAGAGCTGGCTTGAAGACCGCGCAAGCGATGATACGAATTATAGAAGGACTCTTTCTCTCCTTTTCCAAATCCTCCATTTTCGCTTTCGTCCGTTTGTGTCATGTTAAACGTAAATGTAGAAGTTAATGTCCCGCGTGTTTGCTAAGTCGCCAAAGGCGTTCGGGTAAGCTATATAGGACGAACTGCAAACACGCTGGTATACACTACCCGCTCGTAGTCCTATGTTGCTTCATCAAACGCCGGTGGATATTTTACCATCCCGCTAATCCCACTCAATACCCCAGGAACAAGTTCGTGTACCAAGAATGCTTCATCTGAAACTTGGAATGGTGCCTCCAATCCTTTCGCCCTAGCAGATGAAAACCCAAAGCGAGGATAGTAAGCTGGGTGGCCAACAACTACCACAACCTTATATCCCAGACGCTGGCACTCCTTCAATCCATGTCGTACGAGTTTAGAGCCTATGCCGCGATTTTGAAATTCTGGTCGAACAGCCATAGGTGCTAGGGCTAATGCCGAAGCATCGTTCTGTTGCGTTTCGATGCTTATGGAACTAAATAGAATGTGGCCAACAACTCTTCCATCATTAATGGCCACCAGGGATAATTCTGGGATAAAATCATCCGACTTTCGAAGGGTTTCGACTAAATGTGCTTCGTCTTCTGTTCCGAAAGCCAGCAGGTTCACCTCATGAATGGCGGAATGGTCATGTATCGTTTCGGTGCGGATTGTAATCATGATAATGCTCCTAAACGGATTTCGCCTAACGTTAAATCACCCAAAGGATTTTCGCTCAATACGTAGTCCTTCGATAAATATATATCTGCAAAAGCTTAACTACTGACGAGTGAATTCATCGGCGATTACACACTCCCTCAGATAAGTCGGCTACCAGGGAAAGCCTTTTTTATCTCGGAGATCACATCCAGATCCAAAAGACCCTCTTTGCCCTCTTCTAGAATCTTCTGAACCAGGTCGTGGGCCCGGCTCAGCATGTCAGGCCGGCCTCTTTCCTCCCAGATATCGAAGTTACAACGCACACTCAGGTCGGGGTAGAAGAATTCATCCATCATATGTTCCACCGTGTGGTCTTCAGTAACATAATGTCCACCGGGTCCAACCCTCTCGATCACGTCCAAGCCCATCGTATCCTCGTTCACCGTGATGCCAGCTCGTATCCGGTAGATCATTCCGATGATTTCATTGTCGATGACAAACTGTTCATAGGAGATGGAATTACCTGAGTCCAGCATTCCAGCCGCCAGGCGAATGCAGTCCGCTCCGGTCGTGACCACCGTTAAATTGGAAACACCTTTTTCGAAGCCAGCCTGGATGTCGGGCCTTTTGGCTTCGGTGACCCCGCCTGAGGTGTAAATGGGTAGATTATAGAGCTTCGCCAACTGGACTGCAGAAGCGTTCATCATCCCCATTTCCACTGAGCCCATGGTCAGTTCCATAGTCCGTAAATCCATGGTTGTGGGGATCGCGCTATAAAGCACCTTGGCTCCTGGAGTGAGCACCTGGGTGATAGTCACTGCTGCCAGCGATTCGGCATGCATTTGGGCAAGGGTCCCTGCTAACGTGGCGGGTGCGGTGGCTCCGGCGATAGGCACTGGCGCACAGCTAACGGGAATGCCGTGGGTGGTACAGAAGTCAATGATGCTTAAGGTGTTGGCATCGATGGTAAGGGGGCTTATAGTGTTGGTGATCACCGAGACGAAGGGCTTCTCCCTAAATTCGTCCTCTCCTCCGGCGATGATGCTCGCAAGTCTCCACATCTGCTTAACGCCGTGTAAGTTGTCACAGCCTCCCATCACATGCTTTGTGGTATGGTTGAGAGCGTAGTAGAAGTCGAGCAAGTGATAATTTACAGGTTTTATGTCGTGGGCCTGGCAGGCGATGACATAGAAGCGAATGTAGTCCAGACTATTGACTAGGGTGGCGGTATGGGCCACATCTCTCAGCTTGGTGAGACGGTAACCGCCTGTTGCCATATCGAGAATGCGAAATACCCGCCCCCCGTTACCGATGTACACGTTGCCTTGCCCTAGGTGCAGGTCATTTCGGCCATCCCGAGAATAGAGGGTAAAGCGGGAGGGTGCTCGACCCAAAACCTCGTCAAGCCAGTCCCCTTCAAAGCGTACGATCTGTTTTTCATAATCGACATGTGCTCCCGCCCTTTTCAGCCTGTCGAGAAAGGTGTTATCAAGAATTCTGATCCCGACGCGTTCCAGTATCCGGCGCCCCGTCTGGTCGATCTGCTTCAAATCTTCAGCCGAAAGCGGTCTGTATAACGGCAAACTCGTTCCCATGCTTAGACTCCGTATTAGCTCCCTTAGATGATTTGTTCAATTTCTTTGAGTACTTCATCAGGTTTGGGTTCCACCTGATGTTCTGAAAGTATCCTTTTAGCCTCGATGTTGCAACGCCTATAGAGGTCCATGGCTCCGGCCTCTTCCCAGGAATCGTAGCGGGAGCGGTTCAGAAGCTTGGGCAGAAACTGGGCCTGCATGAAATGTTCAAAGGTGTGATCGTCCATGAGAAAGATGGAACCGGGTCCCCCGCTGGCCACCCTTTCTATTGCCTCGAGGGCCAGGGTTTCCTCATTGACGGGAACTCCCCCGGCAAAAAACCGGCTCATGGCCACCAGTTCGTTGGCCATGGTCACCATCTCCAGCGAAGAGGTGCTCCCATACTCTAAGAAACCCACATCGTGGATCAGGTTAGCTCGACAAAGCATGGCAGTGATGATGGAAAACATGGCTTCGGCTCCTGCCTGGGCGTCCATGACTTTAGCATCCGAAGCTCCGGCAAAGGCCCAGATGGGCAGGCCATAGATTTCATCGCGCATGTCGGCAAGGGCGGCCTGAGTGAGAGCCCATTCGGGGCAGCCATAAGAAACGACGGTCGACTTCATGTCCAACACGCTGACATTGGGGCCAAAGAGGAAAGGGGACCCTTTGCCAGCCAACTGATGCACAACGAGTCCTACCAGGTTTTCGGCGATGCCTAGAGCCAGGGCTCCGGCAAGCGTAACCGGGGCTCCGCCTCCAGCGTTGGCCCCAGAGGGAAGGCAGATGGGCATCCTCCTCTGAGCACAGAAGATGAGTTTTTCCATAACGTTTTGGGGGAAGCGCAGTGGGCTGATGGCCTCTGAGTAATTGAGCACAAATGGTTTCTTCTTAAGCTCCTCTTCACCACCAACCACCCGGCAAGCGATCTGGTAGATTTTGGCAATGTCTGTGCCACTGTCTGCTATGAACACAATGGGTTTATTGGTGTTTTTAACCATCTCGGTAAAAACATAGACGTAGATATCTTCGACAGGGACATCTTCAGGGTTGGCCATAGACATGGCAAAGGCCATATTATCCAGACCGTCCACCAGCTTGGCGAAATTGGCGGCATCCTTTAAGACAACCCGGCGACGTTTGCCCGTTTCCAGGTCCAAAGTGAAAGTGGCGTCTGACCCTGTACCATAGAAAGGGTTGCCATCAACCAGAGGCATCGTCTTGTTGCCCATTTGGTCATAAAGGGCAATCTGCTTAGGGGCTGACCTTAAGGCTTCCTCAACAAGGTAAGCGGGTAATCTAACCCAATCACCGGAAATCTGGCACCCGGCATCGGAGAGCATTTCTAGGGCATCGGAGTGCTCCATCTTGAACCCTATCCTTTCAAGTATTTCTAGAGCTGCGGTATGGATCGCTAGCGCCTGCTCACGATTCAACACCTTCAGCCGAGGCTGAAAGGTAGGGATCGCCATCGGTTTCATGGTTCACTCCTTTATGATGGAAGAATTGGTCAAGAAATGCCGAGCAACTTTTTGGCTTTGGTCACGGCAGAGCCGGCATCGGATGCATAGGAGTCCGCCTTGATCTCCTGGGCATACCTTTCGGTAACCGGGGCACCACCGATCATCACCTTGACTTTGTCCCTGATCCCGGCCTGTTGCAGGGCCTCGATCGTAAGACGCATGGCGGGCATGGTGGTGGAGAGCAGCGCCGACATGGCCACGATGTCCGGTTCTATTTCTTGCGCCTGTTGGGTAAACTTCTCCGGAGGGACGTCTACTCCCAGGTCGGTGATCTCAAATCCTGCGCCTTTCATCATCATAGCAACCAGGTTCTTGCCAATGTCATGCAAGTCGCCCTTGACTGTTCCAATCAGCACCTTCCCCTTAGAGGTGACATCACCTTCTTTTAAGAACGGCTGGAGCACTTTCATGCACTCTTGCATGGTCTTGGCGGAGCGCAGCATCTGGGGGACGAACATCAGCCCCTTAGAAAACCTCTCGCCCACCTCATCCATGGCAGCAATGAGCCCGTTGTCGAGAATGTCCCGAGCATTGCTGCCAGCATCCAGGGCGCTCTGAGTCTCGGCCACAGCCGCCTTGATATCTCCCTTAATCAGAGATTCAGTCAATGCCTTAAAGTCACTCATATTCAGCCCCCTCCAGGCTTGTTGTATTCAGATTCAAACATCAAAATCAGCATCCGGCAATGCGGCCATTTTGGTAGGCGTCAATGAAGTTTTGGCAGTATTCATCTCGGCCGAGAAGCATCTCAACCGCTAGGAGGGTTGCCATGAGCTGCCTGTCGGTCGGGTCCAAAATGGCGGCAGATAGACCATACGACATGCAAAGAGCTAGGAAGTTGCGATTGATTAGGCGGCGTTCGGGAAGGCCGAAAGAGATGTTGGAAAGGCCGCAGATGGTGTTCACGCCTGGAAAATGGTTCATGATTTCATAGATGGCCCCGAGAGTGGCGATTCCCATGCCAGTGTCCACGGAAACAGGCTGCACCAGCAGGTCCACGTAAATCTTTTCAAGAGGAATCCCTTCATGTGTGAGCTTATCGATAAGTTCCGAAGCGACCTGCACCCTTTCTTCCACAGTTGTGGGCATCGAGGTTTGAGCCATGCAGAGGGCGACTACCTGACAAGGCTGAGAAGTGATTACAGGGATAAGGGATTGAAAGCGGCCTTCTTCCAGTGAAATGGAATTTATCATTGGTTCGCCTTTGTGGCGTTTGATCGCTTCGGACAAGGCCTTGGGATTGGGACTGTCCAAGGATAATGGCAGACCCACTTCGCTTTGTATCGTCTCGATCAGCCAGCAGAGGCAATCAATCTCCTGGTCCAGAAAGGTTCCGGCGTTGACATCAATGTAGTGGGCCCCAGCTTCGGCTTGATCACGGGCCACCTTAGTTATAAACGCAGCATCCTGTTTCTTAACAGCTTCCTCGATGCTCTTCCGACTTGTGTTGATCTTCTCTCCTACAATGATCATCGTTGATCCTCTCTCTGAATCTCCAGGACCTATATGCTAGATACGCAGTTTCCGCCCAAATCAAGGTCAGCATGGAACCTGATTAGCGACTAGATAGAGGCGCTTTCATACGCTGCCACTAAAATAACACAAGGGACGATCTATGGCAAATCCACAGATTTGCACCTTAAGGTATGGACTGCGTGGTAGAAAGAGGACATAGAGTGAAGCTTGATAGCTTCGCTGCACTCCGGTCCCTAGTGTATCAAGACCACAGCTTGTTGAAAGTTGAACATTCTGGACGATTGTTCAATTTCTTTCAATTCAAAGAGGCTGGCCATCCTCTGGAACAGCTAGCCCTCTTTCATACAAGCACAACCTCCCTTTCCAACCTCATAACTACTTCATGCGCACACATGATGTGACCACTGGTGTTGACCACGTATTAATCTCGCTTGTGGCTCCAGAATGGTAAAAAGGACGACATTCAAGCAAGAAAGGAGGAATTAAACGAGCGCTGCGGTAGTCCATAAGGAGGCTGGGGCAACAAGCGCTCGAAGGATAGCATGTAAACGCGTGATGGGGGCCGGTTTTCGTATCTTGCGGAAAAAGCAGTAGGCCGTGGGTTCGAATCCCACCAGGGACGCCACCAAAGCTAAAGGTGCAGCTGCCTGATAAAAGCAGGCGCTTTTGTCATAGACTAGCGATCGATTGGCCTTTAAGCTGTCAGTGCAGGGGGTTTGAGTTGACCACTCTCTCAGAGGCGCTGACAGCTTATCATATCTTCGCCCGGACTGAAGGCAGAAGCCCGCGCACTATCGAGTGTATCACGTCCAGCGTCCACTACTTCAGCGACTTTCTGTGCCTGGATCAGGACATTTCAAGCATAACCACCATTGACCTAAGGCAGTTTATCATCGCTCTGCAGGAATGATTCATTTTGTTTGAGTTTCAGGGGATATACACCAAAAAGCAGTGCTGTTTTAGCATGCCAAGCCCATTATCTACCCGGCATCCGCTCCACAGCCCGTCGATATAACTCAAGGGGCACAGCCCCCTCAAGCATCGCCCGGTTGTCAAATACTACTGTAGGGATACCTGAGAACGAGCGGTCTCTGGCTATCTCTTTATATTCTGCTAGCACCCAGGCTTCCTGCTCTCCACTGTCGAAATCGGAAACAAAACGGGCAATGTCGAGCCCATTCTCCATAGCCATGGCGACCAACACCTCGCGGCTACTGATGTCTCTGTTCTCCTCAATAGGAGCTCTGAGCAGAGCCATGTGGTATCGATCGAAGGCATCCTCCCCCTGCAGCTGGGCACATCTGCCAGCTGTGAGCGCCGGCAGGCTGGACGAAGGTATGGGGCTTGACTCGGTCAACAACTTACAGGAGATGCTTCCCTCCTCCTCACAAACCCTAGCCAGGACCTTGTTTATGTAGGCAGGGTCGATGTTCGGTGGTGGTCCCTGGATAAACAGCGGAAACGGCTTCCAGCTTATAGCTACCTTTTCGCCGTATTCCTCCTTTATCTTGTACAGCCGAACTGCTGCAACATAGCACCAGGGTCACAAGTAGTCGAAGAATACTGTTATGTTTATTGGCTCGGTCACCTATATCCCCCCTTCCTTCTCCCATGTAAACCCGTCCAGCCGTCCATCTTCTAGACGAGTATCCTTTTCCAATTATATCACAGCAGCGGGTGGCTCGACAAAGGTGCTTGATTTATGAAGTTCGTTGTCGTAGACTGCTTCTAGATATTATTTTATATGCTTTCTCTATCACAGGCAGCTGAGTGGAACAAGAAGGAGCCATATGAACGGCAGGTATACATATGAACGCTTCCGTTCCATGGAGGACGGACGAGGGATTATGGAAAACAGGAAATTCAGCATATTTGACGCCATTGGGAATACTCCCCTCATAGAATTGCGGAACATCAATAGAAATCCGAGGATAAGCATTCTGGGGAAACTTGAAGGAAGCAACCCCGGGGGTTCGGTCAAAGACCGTCCCGCCTACTACATGATAAATCAGGCAGAGGAATCCGGCGAACTCACTAAAGAGAAGACAATAGCTGAACCGACTTCAGGAAATATGGGGATTGCTTTGGCAGTGATAGGGGCTGCAAAGGGATACCTGGTTAAACTCACCATGCCTGAATGCGTGAGCACAGAGAGACAGAAGGTCCTTTTAGCCCTTGGTGCTGACGTCATGCTCACCCCGGCAGAAGAAGGAACCGATGGCGCCATTAGGGTAGCCCATCAACTGGTAAATGAAGAACCGGGTAAATACTACATGCCCAATCAATTCGAAAATGAAAACAACTTTCTGGCTCATTATGAGACCACCGGTCCTGAGATCTTTTCTCAGACTCAAGGAGAAATCGATGTGTTTGTTGCCGGCATGGGGACAACAGGGACGCTTATGGGGGTTGGCCAGTATCTGAGAGAGAAAAAGCCGAGAGTGGTAATCGCTGCAGTCGAACCCACAGAAGGACACACAATACAGGGACTGAAGAATATGAACGAATCGATAGTCCCCAAGATCTATCGTCCAGACATATGGGATGAAAAGATCGTTATTGAGGATGACGAGGCATTCGAAACCACAAGGCAACTGGCTACAAAAGAAGGCCTTTTCTTGGGAATATCAAGCGGGGCAGCAGTAGCAGGAGCTCTGCGTGTGGCGAAGAACATGGATCGTGGCACCATTGTTGTCATTTTGCCTGATCGGGGAGACCGTTACTTAAGCACCACGTTGTTCAGATCTTTTTGCGCAAAATGTCCTCCATAGAATTCTTATGATATAAACCTGAGGGCAGACCATCTTTGCATTCCCGATGTATCTGTGGTTCACGTCGGCTCTCTAAAGAAATGCCAGCTCTTTGATACATTCACAAAATCTGTTCAGAGTGCGGGAGGATGTTTGAAACAGGGATCACCCAAATGTTGGGCATCTGCCCATCCCCTCCTTGTAGGCAAAATGCCGAACCCCTCCGTAGCTGAGTTTGTGGCTGCATAACCCCGTCTCGCTGCAACGTCGACCAATATAACCTAGACAAAACAAATACTGCCTGAAAAGCACGCCTGGATAGTTGCCTATCACGGACCGACCTTGATTCCAGCTTCGTGGCCTTAACATCAACAGCGCCGGTTATCAAACCAGGACACATCTACAGACCGCAGGTCCGATGGCTCTGGTTGGGGCATTGTTTCGTTCTGGAACAGATGATGATACTATTGCACAGAAAGCGCTATTGATAGGATAATATGCGTGGGGTCTGGATAAATGGCCAAATACATAGTCGCACATGACGTTGGCACGAGCCGGAACAAGGCTGTTTTGGTAGATACCGAGGGGCAGGTGCACGGCAAATGTTCTGAACCTTACGGGATTTGTTATCCCAATCCTGGCTGGGCAGAGCAGAATCCTGAGGATTGGTGGAAGGCAGTTACGCAGACTACACGGCTTCTCATTGAAAGTACAGGTGTGCCACCCGGGGATGTCTTATGTATCACTTTCAGCACACAGATGCTCGGCATTGTGCCAATCGATCCCGAAAAAGGGGCGCTCAGGCCAGCGATTATCTGGCTTGATAACAGGGCCTGTGCGCAGGCAAGCCGCATGATGAGAAAGTTCCTTAACGCTCGAGTCTTCGCGCTAATAGCCGGTGCCCCACTGTGCGGCAAGGATGGGATACCGAAATTACTTTGGCTTAAGGGAGAGGAGCCTGATGTCTACAACAGGATGAGCTGCTTTCTCGATGTCGGTGGCTACCTTATATATAGGACCACTGGCAACATGCTCATGGAGTGGACCGGCGCCTCTGTATTTGGACTTGACTTGAAAAAGAAGCGGTGGCTCAACGGCGTGTTTCGTTATGTCGGTCTTGACCCCGCGAAATTGCCACCTCTGGTACGGTCGATCGATAAGGTTGGAGAGCTGTCCCCAGAAGCGGCTAAAGAGTGTGGGCTACTGCAAGGCACGCCGGTAGTGGCGGGCGCAGGAGATGCTCTTTGTGCTGCCGTTGGGTCGGGTGCGGTTGGTGAAGGGGACGGACATGTCTATCTTGGCACCTCTGGCTGGGTGGGTGTGGTCACAGAACGTATGCCACGGGGCAAGTGTGGTGCGGCAGTCATCCATTCAGCCGACCCGGACAAGGCGTTTCTATTTGCTGAAACTGAGACTGCCGGAGCCTGTCTTCAATGGATAGCTGATGAGCTATACAGACATGAAAAAGAGGAGCCTAACCTGCCTGGTATCTACGCCTTGTTGGATGAGAAAGTGAACGAAACTCCTGCGGGCGCCGACTACCTGATTTTTACTCCGTGGATGTACGGAGAGAGGGCCCCGATAGGTGACTGCAACGTTCGCTCCAGCTTCCTCAACTTAAGCGCCGACCATACCCGCGAGAATCTGCTTCGGGCAGTATATGAAGGAGTGGCTTATAACATCAGATGGATCGTCGATATTGTAGAGAAAGAATTCAAGTTTCCTCTTCCAACACTTAGAGTTATAGGTGGAGGAGCGAATGGTGAGCCCTGGATGCAGATTCTGGCCGATGTAACTCACAGAAAGGTTGAGACCGTACGCTCTCCTCTGGAAGCGGGAGCTGTTGGGGCGGCGCTGGTAGCAGCAGTCGGCCTCGGTATATACCCAAATTTCCAGACTCTCAAAAAGATAGTGCATGTAGAGAAGGCCTTCGAGCCACGAGACCAGAATCGCGAGATCTATGATACGCTCTTCCACTCGTACAAGGAGGCATATAGCAGCTTGAAAGGTTTCTATAACAGACTCAACAAGAAGAGATTCGGCCAAGCTGACTGACGCGAGGAGGTGTTTAAATGAGTACAGAGGATATTTTGGGTCTTCCTGTAGCGCTACCAGACGGGGTGGACTACGATGAATACCTTATTGCTACCTACCTTGCCGCGTTCCCGGCAGCATTCCCCATTCCGAGGCTATCGCTGGCGCTTGCTGTCGAGCAGAGCACAGGCACCTGGGTAGCTGTTCCGGGCGAGACCCCGGAGGTGCGACGCCGCCATGTTGCCAAGGTCACAGGCGTGTACGAAGTTCCAGATTTTGAGTTCGCCGTCCCTCCCTCTGTGGAAACTAGGAACTGGGTTATCCAGGTAGCTTATCCAGAGATCAACATAGGCGAACAAATACCAATGCTGTTAACCTCTGTGGTGGGCAACATTTCGATGGCCGGGAATATCAAGCTGCTCGATATACGTTTCCCAGAAAAATATGTGGCCGGTTTTAACGGACCGAAATTCGGCATTGCTGGCGTGAGAGACATTCTGGGAGTCCCAAAGCGACCTCTGCTAAACAACATGATAAAGCCGTGCACGGGTTACCCACTGGAGGTTGGGGCTGAATTGTTCAGGAAAGCAGCGCTGGGCGGTTGCGACATTATCAAGGATGATGAACTGATAGCTGACGCTTCATTCAATTCCATAGAGGGACGTGTTAAGCGCTACATGGAGATCGAGAAACAGGTCTATGAGGAGACGGGAGAGCACACCCTCTACACCGTGAACATAACGGATAAGGTGCCCAGGGTTTTTGAAAACGCGAGGCGTGCAGTGGAGTTGGGATGCAATGCGCTGATGGTAAACTACCTCGCCGTTGGATTGCCCGTTATGCAAGCGCTTACTGAGGATCCGGACATCAATGTACCTATCCTGGCCCACATGGATATAGCCGGCGCTATGTACATGTCACCCCTGCACGGGATAAGTTCCCACATCGTGTTGGGCAAACTGCCCCGCCTTGCTGGGGCCGACATCGTTGTTATCCCCGCCCCGTACGGGAAGGCCCCCGTGATAACTGACAAATTTCAGAATGTTGCCAGGAATCTGACGTTCCCCTTGTACCACCTGAAACCAACATTCCCCATGGCATCGGGTGGAATCACGCCATCTATGGTGCCGCAGGTAGTACGAGACCTGGGCACCAATATCGTAATAGGTTCAGGTGGAGGCATTCATGCTCATCCTCAAGGTCCGATCGCAGGGGGGCGAGCATTCCGTCAGGCCATTGACGCAACTATGCATGGCATTAACATCGAAGACTATGCCGAGGAGCATTCTGAACTCGCGGCAGCACTTAAGGAGTGGGTGGATCCATTCAGCAAGGGCTTTGCCCTGTAAGAAAGGAGAGCACGAGAATGTCCAAAGTCACCGTCTTGGGAGGATGCGGAGTGGTCGGAAGCGTGGCGGTGGAAACGCTAGTTTCAAGCGGGGTATTCTCTGAAATCGCAATCGCAGATATCCGGATCGAGCAGGCAAGGAAACTGGCAAAGAAGTTGAGGCCTAGCAACCTCATCCCGGTTGAGTTTGATGCAGAGAGCACTCAGAGCATTAGAGATGCTATCGCCGGCTCATCAGTTGTTCTAAACTGCGTCGGGCCTTTCTACAAGTACGGGCCTCTTATAATGAAGACTGTAATCGAGTCTAAGATAAACTACGTTGACGTATGCGATGATTTCGATGCTACTGAGATACTTCTCGATATGGATGAAGAGGCCAGGAAGGCCGGCATTTCGGCATTGATCGGAATGGGCAGTTCCCCGGGCGTGGCAAATGTGCTTGTCAAATTCTGTGCTGATTCTCTACTAGATCGGGTTGAGGCGGTCGATATATACCACGCTCACGGAGGCGAAAAGGTGGAGGGGCCGGCGGTGGTAAAACACCGAATACACTCTATGCAAATGGATGTGCCCATGTTCCTCGATGGCAGCTTTACAGCAGTCAGACTCTTTGAGAATAGCGGAAAAGCCCTGGAGGAGGAGGTTGAGTTTAAAGATGTGGGCACATACAATGTCTATGCCTATCCACATCCGGAAACGATAACGCTGCCACGCTACCTAAAGGGTGTACAGAGGGTTACCAACCTCGGCCTCGTGCTACCCCCTGCTTATGCAGAGCTGATAAAAGGCATGGTAAGGCTGGGCGTCACAGGTGAGCAACCGATTGAAGTTCAAGGTGGCAAGATTATCCCGCTTGAATTTGCGGTAGCTTTCATACTTTCCCGCAGGCAGGAATTGATGATGGAGGCTGGACTTAACCAACCCGTTGGCTGTTTGAAAATAGTAGTAAGCGGCTATAAGAACGGCGAAAGGAGCACTTATACTTTCTCTATGTCCTCAAGAGGGCAAGGGATGGGCGAAGGTACGGGTGTCCCTGCAGCACTGGGCACCATACTCATGGCTACAGGAAAGATAACAGAAGAGGGGATCCATCCACCTGAGAATTGTGTTAACCCCATGGATTTGCTCGAGCTTGCTCGGACAAGAATAAGCCTCGGCGGTATGAATGGCTTGCCCATTGTAATCGAGCATACTGACAATAAAGGGCAAACGGAAAGGATAGACCTGCCTATGTAGCCGCCTATCAGCGGTCGTCCGGTTACTATCTGGATCCGCTGCCGTCACTCCCCGTCAAACTGCCTAACTAAACAAAACATCGGTTTATTCAATCGTAGCTACCACGGTAGCGATAATGTAGTAGTCGATAAACGACCCGACTGCTTCTTCCAGTGCACATGGCATCTAGTAATGCATGAGATAAATCTCTCCCTTTGCCGTACGATGAGCACAATCATAGGCCCAGCGCTCGTAATGTGAGCCTCTTCGTTATGACAAATCACGTTTTCAGCTATAACAAATTGCACAAAACGTCAGATTGTGTGTTGACTTGAGTTGCAGAAAAGATTGGCTCTTTGTTGCAGGCGAGTTGGCGAAAGGGCACGTGTCGAGTCACCTAACGTTAGTAAAAGGTCTGGACCACTATTTACGTATTTTCTTCGCTGCCTCAACTATTCGAGGAAGGATTTCCCCAGTTTTCCCTTGAATTAAGTAATCTGAGATTCTATCATCGGTTAAAGGAGTTGGCTCTGCATTTATTTCAATTATGGTCACAGCTGGGGCCTTTTCCACTGCATGGAGGCCGGTATCGGTTTTCACTTCTTTTTCAATTCTCCTTTGCCTGGCAACTCTAGGTAAGGTGGCAAACGGATAGACCACAGCTGAGGTTCCACAAATTAGCATCAAATCACATTTCCATGCCTCTTCTAAGCTTCGCTGCGCAACATCCGATGGAATTGGCTCTCCAAACGCAACCGTATCCGTCTTTATCGCTGCTCCACATTTTGGGCAACGAGGTGGCAACCGATTCTCCGCCTTCAGTTTTTCCACGTCAAATTCATCGCGATCAAACCTTGCACAGCAAGAAATGCATCTCAACTTGAACGCATTGCCATGATATTCCAGGAGGTTTCTAGATCCGGCCTTTGCGTGAAGACCATCGACATTTTGAGTAATAACCCATTTCAAGACACCCATTTTTTCTAATTCAGCCAATGCATGGTGGCCAGGATTTGGCATTACTCTTTCCAAGTCTCCCAGCAGACCTATCGGCGTGGATAACCTTTCCTCCCACCATCCTTTGGGATCTTCTGAGAATTTCTCATAACTCCGGTAAGCTCTCCTTTCTGCTTCCGGATCCTTGGTCCAAATTCCCGTTGGCCCCCTAAAATCGGGGATTCCAGACTCGGTTGAAATTCCAGCGCCAGTTAAGGCAACGGCGTAGCTACAGCCCACCAAATCCTGGGCTGCCTTGCTAATCAAATCTTCTCCGAGGTTTTGCATATCAACCCCCTAAGGCTTAGCCTGGCTCTTGCCATCTCTTCGGCAATATTACATCTTCATCGGTTTATGTTCAAGAGATCGAACAAGCGTGCAACCAATCTGTGGTTTCCTCGCTACAGTATGGAGCGCTCAACAGGTTGAATTTGGATGGATACTGAGGATTACTAATAAAGTGAGTCCTCTGATTTGCTGCGCCTACACTTATGGCGGGTAATACAATGGTGTCGAAGCAAGACGCCAACGCACCTGGCTGTGCTTTGGCGATAGACGATTTCTTGACGCACCGATGTCACTATGATATAATCCAGCCCCAACTTGGGGTTCGGGCTTATCCTGTTGAGGCAAGAGCGAGGCAGATTCGGATGGGCCCCAGAACAGGGTTCGAGCGCCAGATACGACCAACCATATTTAATGACGAAAAGCGATAAGGAAGCTGAAAACTCCACATTGGTGGCACGGTCAGCGACATGAACTCGCTGAGAAGATTCAGCTGGTTTCCTATGAGCATCTCTGAACGCACCCCAAAATCCGCCATCCTTTTACGTACGGCAATGCCTGTTCAACACTGGCTAGCCCCTGTCTGGTGCGGCGCCGCCTGGGGATAGCCACAGACCCTCACTGAGACCGTCGGGAATTGGCAGGCTGCTGGGGAGATTATGGAGGTTATCGGCGCCTTAATGCCAGAGGATAAAGAGAGCGAGGCCCTTAAGCGTGACGTCCTACAAGTATGGCCACCGTTAGATAAGCCCCGGCGGATTGCTCAGCCGTTCTACAAATGATCTTTTTAAGGAGGTTGCTTTGGCTACTGGCGAAGATAAAAAAAAGGTAGCAGTAAAGAAAGGAGTGTACACCCTTCCCCTCTCTCCAGAGGAGAAGGGCCATATCATCGGCTCCAGGTGTAAAAGTTGTGGCACATACTTCTACCCGGTCAGGGAGATATGCGCCAAGTGCTATGCTTAGGAGATGGAGGAGGTAGCCCTCAGCCCCCGTGGTAAGATTTGGAGCTACACCATTGCCAGGCAGGCTTACCCCGGCACGCTACTAACGCCCCCGTTTATCGCTGCCTACGTGGAGTTGCCAGAGAAGGTATGGGTGCAAAGCTTAATCACCGACGTTGAACTCGATGCTGTGAAGATCGGTACGGATGTGGAACTCTATTTCTTCAAGGCTGCCGAGGACGAGGAGAAGGAGATAATAGCTTTCGCCTTCAGGCCTGTCTCAGCCTGAGCTAAGTCTGTATATGTCGGGGTAGGTATAAGCATCGGGCTTGCATAGTGCCGGCCAATTTAAAGTGTAGGAGGTAGAAATGACGAAGGAAGTGGCGGTGCTGGGTGTTGCTGTGACAAAATTTGGAAGGCAGACCGGGAGACCTAACAGGGAGATGGGTTTGGAGGTGGGCAGAAAGGCCCTTAAGGATGCCGGAATCGATTACAGGGATATACAGATCGGCTTCGCCGCTCATTGCAATCAGGCATTGGGTACGGGAAGCGAGGTATTTGGTTGCTGCGCATTACAGGAATTCCCATAACCAACGTGGAGGTGGCCTGTGCCAGCCATACCCGAAGCGTTGTGCTGGCAGCGGAGTTGATCTCCGCTGGGGCCTATGATACTGCCATGGTCATCGGCATTGAAAAGTTGCCCCGAGGACTGGTGCCGGTGGGAGGAGACCCCAGCGACTATAATTATGACGCGCGCATGGGGCTGATTTTGGCCCCCGGTGCCTATGCCACCAGGGCCAATAGACATATGCACCTCTACGGAACCAAGAGCGAGCACTTTGCCCAGGCAGCCGTGAAGGCTCACCGGAACGGCAGCCTCAACCCCAATGCCACATACCAGGATGTCTACACCCTCGATGAGGTGCTGAACTCACGCCTGGTTGCCGACCCGATCACCCTATATATGTGCTCGGCAAACGCTGACGGGGCGACGGTAACGGTGCTCTGCTCCAAGGAAAAGGCCAAGCATTATACTACCAGTCCGATTCTTCTAGCAGGCTGGGCAGCGGGAAGCGCGGTCTATACTGGGGGCGAGCCCACCCTCGCCGAGGCTGATGAGGAGCACTTGGCCAAAAAGGTCTACGAAATGGCTGGGCTCGGGCCGCAGGACGTCCATGTGGCACAGGTACACGATGCCTTTAGCCCAGCGGAGATCTTCGTCATCGAGGACCTCGGCTTTTGCAGTCGGGGTGAGGGTGGCCCCTTTGTATGGGAGGGCAATACAGAAATAGGGGGCAAGATCCCAGTCAATACCGATGGTGGACTGGTCAGCTGCGGGCATCCCATAGGTGCCACCGGTGGGCGCATGATAGCCGAGCTGGTCTGGCAGCTAAGGGGCCAAGCTGGTCCCAGGCAACTCAACAATCCCAAGGTGGCTATGCTTCACAACGATGGCGTGGGCGGTGTCAACATGATGATATTCAAGGCATAAGGACCTAAGAATAATGGCTATTACTAGGGCAAGCTAGCTTGGGACCAGATAGCGTAATGTGGTGCTAGCGAGAACCTATAGATGACAAATATAATCGAAACGAAACTCCACAGCAAGGACACCAGCTATCGGGGTTTCCTGATGACTATAAAAGGAGGATAGCGATGACAGTGACAGGGCCACTATCGGGAGTAAGAGTTCTGGACCTGACCCAGGCCTATGCCGGCCCCTTTTGCGGTCAAAACTTGGCCGATCTAGGAGCCGAAGTAATTAAGATAGAGCCTCCAGTGGGCGAGAATGCCAGGATGGATTTCCTGCCCGGCGGGGGGCCTGGCTTCCAGGCTGTCAACAGAAATAAGAAAGGGATAGTGCTCGACCAGTGGAGCAGGTCAGGGAAAGAGGCCTTCTACGACCTGGTTCGAGTATCCGATGTCGTCCTCGACAACTACCGAGGCGCTAATACCCTCAAGAGAATGGGTGCTGACCACGATACTCTAAAGAAAATTAATCCCAGGATCATCTCTGCATCCATCTCCGGGTATGGCGCCACTGGTCCCTACTCTAACTACCCCTCATTTGATGTTATGGCTGTAGCCATGAGTGGGATGGCCAGCCTTAGCGGTTATCCTGGCGGAAAGCCACTGATGGCCAACCCGGGTATTATCGATACTGCGGGCGGCCTAATGTGCGATATCGGTATAGTGACTGCCCTCTTCGAAAGGGAGAGGACCGGGATAGGCAGGAGAGTTCAGGTTAACCTCCTCGATTCCTCCATGACGCTGATGCAGAGAGCGTTCCAACACTATTTCTTCTTTGGCCAACTTCCTCTACGACAAGGCGCCACTTTCCTATCGCTCTCCCCCATGGGCTACTACAGGTGTAAAAACGGCTACATCGCTCTAGGTTCGTGCTGGCCCGAGATTTGCAGGGCGATAGGGAAGGAATGGATGGCCGATGACCCAAGGTTCAGGGAACTGGAGGACAGAGTATTGCATAGCAAGGAACTTGACGAGCTTTTGGATGACGGCCTCCAGCAGGCAGATGTGGAGGAATGGCTGGAACGCCTGCGGGCTGAGAATATACCATGCAGTTCCATAAACACCTACGCCAAGGGACTGGAGGACCCCCAGGTCATTCACAACAGGGCTGAGACCCATATGGAGCACCCCGTCTACGGTAAGACCAGGTCAATTGCCTTTCCAATCAAGATCATCGGTGCCGTTGCCGGGGAAGATGTTTCTCCACCTACCCTTGGTGAGCACACCGATACGGTGCTTAAAGAGATACTCGGGTATTCCGATGAGAAGATAGCCAGGCTTAAAAAGGAGCAAGAGGAGAATGTTGAGGAGATGCAAAAACATGCCCGTAAGCTGATGTGAGGGCCGAGGAATTATGCTACATGCGGAGAAAGGAGCACAACAATGGGCGTGAAAGGGCCTTTAACCGGAATAAGAGTGATAGATCTATCGCAGGGCCATGGTGGTCCATATTGTAGCCAACTTCTGGGAGACCTGGGGGCGGAAGTGATCAAGGTGGAGCCCCCAAAAGGTGAGGTAGCCAGGACTGAGGCCCTGGGCAAGAGCGGTGGCATAGATATCCTGGCTCTCAATAGGAACAAGAAGGGGATCGTGCTTGACCTGTGGAGTAGCTCAGGAAAAGAGGTCTTATATGACCTGGTTAAAGTAGCAGACGTAGTGCTGGACAACCTTGGTCTTGGTGTCCTGGAAGAGATAGGCGCAAACTACGATAGCCTTGAGAACATCAACCCCAGGATCATCTCCGCATCCATTGTAGGCTATGGCTCCTCCGGCCCCTATTCGGGCCAGCCTACCTTTGACCACATAGCCCAAGCCATAACCGGGATGACCAGCATGTGTGGCGAACCCGACGGAAAGCCAATCGTGCAACCTGTGCCCCTCGCCGAATTCACTGCTGGTGGCTACTTGGCCTATGGCATAGTGACAGCACTTTTTGAACGGGAACGTACAGGTAGGGGGAGAAGATTAGAGGTGAATCTCCTCGATGCCTGCATGGGAGTTATGATTATGCCTTTCCAATTGATTTTCCTGCTGGGGCGAGACTCAGCCCCGCAGGGCACGAGAGACCCGGGCACCCCTATCCTGGGATTCTATCGGTGTAGGGATGGCAATTATCTAGCGGTAGGCCCAGGCTGGCCGCGGTTGACCCGAGTATTGGGCATGGAATGGATGATAGATGACCTCACCTGGAGTAACCCGTTATCCAGGGTGGCGATGAAGCAGCAGATGTGCGATATGTTGGAGAAGGACGGCTTCTCCAAAGCCGATGCTGAGGACTGGCTGGAACTATTGCGCATAGAGGATATCCCATCCAGTCGCTTAAACAACCTGGAGCAAGTGCTTGAGGAGCCCCAGGTGATTCATAATAGGGCGGTGATCTCAATGGAGCACCCGCAATACGGCAGCATCAGAGCAATAGACTGCCCCATAGAGCTAGCCGGTGCCATTGAGGGGGAACATACTCCACCTCCCACCCTAGGTGAACACACTGAGGAAGTACTGAGAACGGTCCTCGGCTATTCTGACGATAAGATAGCAAAGATCAAGAATGGGCAAAAATAGCAGCAGCATTGTCTTTTCGTAAGGGGGTTCAGCCATGGATTTCGATCTCAGCGAAGAGCAGAAGATGCTGAAAAGGAATGTGAAGGATTTTCTGGAGAGCGAAATCGCCCCTATAGTAGACGAGCGAGATCGGCAGGGGCCTCTAACCAAGGAGGAGACGATAGGCTTCATCAAGAAGCTTATGCCCTTTGGCTACTATGTCGGCGGCTTACCCCAAGAATATGGCGGTCCAGGGCTGGATCGCCTTACCATGGCCATCCTCAGCGAGGAGCTCTCCCGGGTCTGGGCGGGATTGGCAGCCACCATCGGAATAGCGGCCACAGCCACGGTAGTGACAGTGCTGTTTAGCCCCACGGAGGCCTTGCGAGACAAATTGCTGCCTCAGATACTATCAGGAGACCTTATCGGTAGCGCCGCTATTACAGAGCCCAACGTTGGCTCCGATGCTTCCATGCTCGAGACCACCGCCGTCCTCGATGGAGATGAATACATCATCAATGGCACCAAGACCTGGATCTCAAACGGCACCATCGCCGATATCTGCAATGTGTTAGCGGTGACCGATAGGAGCAAGGGGCCGATGGGGATATCCTCCATCCTGGTGGAGAGGGAGGTTTCCCCGTGGACCTGCAGGGAGCTGCATAAGATAGGATGGCGTGCTTTTCCCACCGCCGAAATGTACTTCACCGACTGCCGTGCCCCCCGAGAGAACCTGCTCGGCGACCCATCAAGGGGTTATAAGATGACCATAACCCTCTTTGAAGCCGGCCGCTCCGAGATAGCGGTGATGGCCGCCGGCATATCCCAGGCAGCCATCGATGCTGCGATAAGCTATGCCCGTGAAAGAAAGCAGTTTGGCCGGCCCATCGGTAGCTTCCAGATGATACAGGAGATGATCGCCGACATGATCGCCGAGACCGAGGCATCGCGCCTGCTTGGCTACCGCGCCCTGCAGCTTATCGATAAGGGCGAAAGGGCTCGCTGGCAGTCGTCTCTGGCCAAGGCCTACGCCACCGAGGCCGCCATCCGAGTGACCTCCAAGGCGATCCAAATCCACGGCGCCATGGGCCTTTCCGATGAATATCCAGTTGAGAGATACTTCCGGGATGCAAGAATGCTGACCATCCCCGACGGCACCACTCAGATTCAGAAGCTGGTAGTGGGACGCGAAGTCACCGGCATAAGGGCCTTTACCTGGCAACAGGAGCGAGCACTTGGGAAGTGACCTATCAAACCCATTTGACTACCTCTTCTATCCCCGGTCAATAGCTGTCATTGGCGCCTCGTCCACACCGGGCAAGTGGGGGTTCAACATTCTCAACAGATTGATTAGATCCAGCTTACAAGCGAGCATATACCCTGTTCACCGCAGCGCCGATGAGGTACAGGGGCGTAGGGCTTACCGTAGCCTGTCTGAAATATCCGGCCCCATTGATCTAGTGGTAATAGCTGTGCCCTCGGAGGAAGTGCCGAAGGCGATGCAGGAATGCGCCAGCAAGGGTGTAAAGGTAGCGATCATCATCACCGCTGGCTTCAAGGAGACAGGACAGGTGGGGGCTCAACTGGAGTCCGAGGTCTTGAAAATAGCCAAAAGTGGGGGAGTGCGCATCGTAGGACCTAACTGCATGGGACATTTCAACACCGCCATTGACTTGTTCACTACAGATGAATGGGGTGTCAGCCCCGGTTGTCTGGCCCTGATCTCCCAGAGTGGCAACTTGGGAGGCTACATTCTGCAGCATGCAGCAGATAGAGGTATTGGCTTCAGCAAGTACGTGAGCAGCGGCAACGAAGCCGATCTAACCATCGAAGATTACCTTGAATACCTGTCCCGTGATGAACAAACACAGGTCATCTGCGCCTATGTCGAGAGCATCAAGGATGGCAGACGATTCTTCAATATTGCTCAGCGCACGTGCAGACGGAAGCCCATAGTAGTCCTCAAAACAGGCAGGTCAGCCGAGGGGGCACGAGCAGCGCTATCTCACACTGGGGCCCTGTCAGGCTCGGACGCTGTCCACGATGCCGCATTTCGCCAGTCAGGGGTTATTAGAGTGGAAGAAGCGGACCACCTCATCGATGTGGGCCTGGCCCTTATCAGACAACCCTTGCCCCGAGGAAGGAGGGTTGGCATCGTCACCGTCGGCGGCGGCTTTGGGGCGGTGGCCGCAGACGCTTGCCGCCGATATGGCCTTGAGGTGCCCCCCTTAAGCCAAGAGACCATCCAGACCCTGAACAAATACCTTCCTCCCCGCTGGTCCCACTCGAACCCGGTGGACATGGCAGGTGTGGTTGAGGGTTCCTACGGGTGCATAGGTAATCTGCTGAAGGCCGACTACATCGACGCAGTATTAGCCATTGGGACCGTAGGCTTTCCCGTGGAGTCCGATGGTGAATCCCCAGCCCAGATATATGCCCGCAGGATGGCTGATGCTGAGGTGCAGTTAGTTAATGGCCTGATTCAACGGATTGACCAATATAAAAAGCCTGTAATCGTAACCACTCCAGTGGGCCGGGGGAAGTCGCTGGCGATAGCCAAGCTAGAAGAGCATGAAATATACGCCTACCAGAACCCTGAGGCCGGCGTAAGGGTGATATCACATTTAGTCAAATATGCCGACTACCTAGGAGTCGCTGGATCCTAGATCAGGCACGGGTCAAGCTCGGATTGGAGCCTGAGGCATTTCCCGGGCTAGCGGTCGGCGCAAGGAGGTGATGAATGCATGCCTAAATCCTGTTGAATTTCAGCGTCTTGTCTGTGGGAGATACCAATAAGGGAGGTAGAAAGCGATGGCAAAAGAGGAAAAAATGATCACCGATAAGCTGAAGCCCATGTGGGAGGCCGAAATGCCGGAGCTGCCCGCCGAGGATTTCGAGCAGGCCAACATCTTCGACCTAGGGGCACAGCTACTTCAGGAGGAGGGTGTCAAGGTCGTCTTTTCGTTGATCGGAACCCTGAGCTGGGCCCAGGAGATGAGGACCATGATGCGCGGCATCCCACGGGTGACCGTCCATCACGAAGCCACTGCCGGTTTTGCCGCCGATGCCTGGGGCAGGATAACGCGGCGGCCGGGCGTGGCTTTTGCCTCGGGTGGTACAGGCCTTACCAATATGACCACCGGTGTGGTGCAGGGTTATGCTGGAGAGTCGCCGATGGTGGTCTGGGTTGGAGAGACAGGGAGCCTTGACGACTACAAGTTCGGCCCTCAGGGAATTTCCCGAGCAGAGAGGCAGTTCCAGGGGATATGCAAGTGGGTGAGGAAGACATCCAGCAATACGAACTTGCTCTTCCATCTTAAGAGCGCCTTCCGGTCGGCGGTTACTCATCCCTGTGGGCCATGCGTGGTATCCCATAACCTGGACATGTGTGGGCCTACGGGATGGCCAATGAAGGTTGAGGCCTTTCTTAACTATCGGCTGGGCACCTTCCCGCCCCGGGTGTGGAGAACCTGTGAGGACCCGGCCATGATAGAGAAGGCCCTGAAGTGGCTGCTGGAGGCGGAGAGGCCGGCCATGATTGTGGGCAGCGGCGTCCACCAGGACGACGCTCAGGAGGAGCTGCGGGAATTCGTCCACCTGCTGGGTATACCGTGCCATGCCCGGAGGATATCCCGGGGGGCGATCTCGGAATATGACCCCCTAAATGCCGGCGGTCGGGCTCGGGGTAAGGTGATGAGGGGCGCCGATCATGCCCTGGTTATGGGGCTGCGCATCGGCTTTCTGGAGAATGACGGCCGTCCCCCCTTCTTCGGCGCTAAAACCAGGCATATCCAGGCCCAGACCTGCCAGGAGAATGTTGACCTTGTCCTGCCCACCGATGATGAACTCATCGGCAACTGCAAGATGTTGCTGAGGCAGTTCATCGACTGCGCCAAGGACATGGGCATAAAGGGTCCGATAGAGAAGTGGGAGCCATGGCGCCAATACGTGGTGGAGCTCCAGGAGGATTACTTCAAGAAGACCATCGACAGGACGGAGAAGATGCGGGGCAAGAGGCCCCTTCACCCGGACCTCTTCGGCAGGCTGGCCTGGGAGGTCTTGCGTGACGAGCTCCACGATGACTACATCACCGTCATCGATGGCTTCACCGCCGCCTCGTACTTTACAGACTGGAATCGGGCTATCCAAGCAGGGACTGTGCTGGATGCCGCGGAGACCATCGGTATTGGTCACGGATCTGGTATGGCTCTCGGCGCCGGGCTAGCAACCGATCGACAGAAGCCTATTATCGTCCTCATGGGGGATGGTGGCTTGGGCGCCGGGGGGATGGATATCGAGACGTGTTCGCGATGGAATATCCCGGCAGTGTTTATCCACGAAAACAACGATCAACTGGTCACCGGGCTGTACGACCTTGTCGCCAGCAACTGCTGTGCCCCCACTGGCAACCGTTTGTGGGACTACACTGGTTTCCTGCCCAAGATCAGGTATGACCGGATGATGAAGGAGTTCGGCTGCCACACCGAGTTTGTGAAGCGGGATCAGGAGGTCAAGCCGGCATTGAAGAGGTGCTTGGACTTCGTGAGGAAAGAATCGAAGCCGGCCTTCATGGAAGTCTTCGTGGACCCTGAGGTCATGCATGAGATTCAGACGATGAACGTGACGGGGACAATGACCTGGATAACCTGGGATGACCTGTCAAAGGAACAACAGAGGTTGATACTCAAGGAGAATCTGATCAATCCAATGATGATCACTCAGGTTCACCCCAGCGTTGCAGCGGCCGTGATGAAAGGTCCGCCTCCCCCAGAGGCAAAAGCGATGCGCAGGATATAGTAGCGGACCCGGCAAATGCGCAGCATTCGGGGGGTACCAGCCAATAAAAAACTGGATGGTGAAGGGCCAAGCTGCTTTGGCTTGGCCCTTCGCTTTCCCAGTGTGTGCTTCGCCACGTCTGCCGTGTGGCAACAACTAGTACTGTGGACTTACGTCCTGGAGGTTTTTTCGCTGCAGAATTGAAACAGGGCAGCGGTTTGCCTCTCGTTTAGCAATATACTGTGTTTAGCACGAAAGCGACGTGCTTCTCACCCTATTCGTGCCAGACGTCACATTCCAGAACTCTTTGGAATCCCCAGGTTCCTTTCATTCAACACGCAGTGTCATGACACATTCATCGAAGCCATCAAAGCGGCATTTAGCAGCTTATGGTCCAGAGGCGGCACCGGTGCCCCCTCCCTGGGCTCCATTATCAATGCTACAGTGGGGCATACCGAAATGCAGAGCCCGCATCCGATGCAGCGGTCGGCATCCAGAACTACAATATCGGCGTCCATACTCAGGGCATCCATCTGACACCTCTCCAAGCAGTCGCCGCACCCCATGCAGTCTTCTTCATTGACGCTCATGATAAAGCTGGAGGTGGCTCCCATGCTGGGCATAGAGGAGTCTTTGATGCTGCGCAGGATGCCGCAATGGCAGCTGCAGCAGTTGCAGATGAAGTCTATGTAATTGCCGGTATTGCTGGAGCAGTGGACAAGCCCTTCCCTCTCCGAGAGGTCTAGTATCTTGAGCGCCTCCTCCTTGGTGACCGGCTGACCGAAACCGCGCTCGATGTTGAACTTGGCGCCGGGTCCGAAGGACATGCAAACCTCCTTCGGTTTGTCACACGGGTTGCCTACAAGCTCCCCGTGATGGCGGCAATAGCAGGTCGAGACCGCCATGTAGTCGGAGTTGGCAATGTACTGGGAGACCTGGTCATACGAGTAGATCTCGGTGCCGGCCGGTATCTCCTGCTCCACCGTGATCACCCTAGCGAACGGGAACACGGCCACGGCGGAGCCACTCCCGCCTGCTGACCACATCACGTTGAAGTAGTCCTCGAAGAGGCGCGCTAGCCTCTTAGCGCGGTCATTAACCTCCCCCTTCATGAACTGATATTCGAAGATCCCGGGCATCAGCTGAAGCAGAGCGTAGTGCATCACCCCTTCCCTTTGGCGAGAGGTCACCAGCCCCTTGTCAGCCATGCCCTCCAGTTGCATCTCCACCTTTGCTGCGTCCGCACCGATCTCGGCCGCTAGGGCCTGTGCAGAGACCATCTTCTGGGGCATCCTGATCGCTATTTCAGCCTCCTTGGGGGTGAAAAGCTCCTCCATCAGTGCGAAAAACTCCCGGCACTTCAATGCAGGCAGGGCTCCCCCTCTCAAATTTAGAGCATCGGTCAGTTTGTCATATATGGGTTCAGTCATAGCTTCCTCCCTTCCAAATTTATTATTCCACTTCGATATCCCTTAATCGAAGCTCTGTTCCACCAACAGTTTGGATATCAGCACCATGGCATTTGGGACATATATAGCGATAATCTTCCACGAGGAAGGTCTCATCACACTTTCCGCATCTCCCCTGTACCGGGGTTATCTCGAAGTTGAGATGGGCTCCGCTAGCAATGGTATTTTCGGCCAGCAGGCCAAAACAGAAGGTGAGCTGTAGAGGGACGATACCCCTCAGCTCGCCCACCACCACGTTTACCCTGGTAATCCTCTGGGCGCCCTCCTTCTCAGTTGCAGCGATGGCGATATCTAATATGCTCCGGGCGATAGCCATCTCATGCACGTCTAAGTTTCCCCAAATTTCCTTTGGTAGCGCTGGCTGAGCCACGATATCCAGTCTTCGATTCCCTGACCGGTGGTGCAGGAAATGTCCATGATCTCCAGATCGGGATTGACCCTTCGCGCGTTGGCCTTTGCCTCCTCCAGATTGAAATTGGTATGTTGTAGCAGGTCGATCTTGTTGATGAGTAGCAGCGCCGATTCGCGAAACATTAGCGGGTACTTAAGGGGCTTTTCATCCCCCTCGGCAACGCTAAGGATCATGACTTTGAAGTCCTCCCCTACCCTGAACTCAGCCGGGCAGACAAGGTTTCCCACGTTTTCGATAATCAGGACGTCGATCTGACTCAGGTCAAGGTGGGGCAGGGCCGAGGCAATCATATTGGCATCGAGATGACAGGCAGTGCCCGTGGTCAGTTGAACTACAGGAAGCTGATACCTCTCCAGTCGCTCCGCATCGCGGGTGGTCTCAATGTCCCCGGCGATAACACCGAGGCGGAGCTTGCCTCTCAGGGCATCGCCGGTCCGCTCAAGCAAGCTTGTTTTCCCGGCACCTGGTGAGCTCATCAGGTTAATCACCAGGTTTCGGTGTGAATCGAAGATCTCTCTATTTACAGCAGCGATGCGGTCGTTGGCCTCAAGTATGTCAGTCATCACGCTGATCTTCATTTCCTATTCCCCGATATAACCTTTCTCCGCAGCTTAGCTATTCCATTGTAGCATCTAACGTAATCGGGTGCAACAATCATGCAGGCGTTCGACGTTGTCAAGAATGGGACATATAATGTGATCAGGTTATTCGTGCCACTATTAGTGACGCATACAGTAACCTTCGCCCTGGAGCCCCTTAAGCTATATCAGAGCGCAGTTCGCCGAGGCAAATTCGGCAAGCGAAATATTTGGTCACCACTTGTCTTGATTAGCACATCGGCTTGACAGCCAGGGGAGCATAGGTCTACCATTGAGTATAGGAAAAAGCTTTTAGGAGGAGATATGAATTGGCAAACGGTACTCTATGAGAAGGTGGGCAATACAGCCAGAATCACCCTTAATCGCCCCGAGAAGAGAAATGCCCAGAACTACCAGATGATAATGGAGCTTGATGAGGCCATGAAAGAGGCGGAGCGGGATGAGGAGGTACGGGTTATTGTACTTGCCGGCGCCGGCCCCTCCTTTTCCAGCGGGCACGACATGAGCCGCATGGCTCCTGAGGGAGGGATGTCCACGTGGCGCATGGGGAGCGAGAGCCACAGGAAGTTTGAACAGGAGATCTTCGTCGATAAGTGCCTGTACATCAGAAACCTGCCTAAGCCCACCATCGCTCAAGTACATGGCTATTGCATTGCTGCCGGGATGATGCTGGCCTGCATGTGCGACCTAATTGTTGCCTCCGAGGATGCCCAATTCTCCAACCCAGTGCTGAGGATGGCGGCTTCGGGGGTTGAGCTCCTTATCGAGCCCTGGGAAGTGGGGGTCAGAAAGGCCAAGGAGCTCCTCTTCACTGGCGATTTCATCGACGCTAGGGAGGCGCACCGACTGGGCATGGTCAACAGGGTGGTGCCCAGGGATAAACTGGAGGATGAGGTGATGGAGCTGGCGAAGCGCATTGCCCTCATGCCCCCGGTGGCGCTGAGCCTGACCAAGAAGACGCTTAACCGAACCCAGGATGTTCAGGGATATAGCCAGTCCATATCCAGCCACTTCGATGTCCACATGCTGGCTCACGGAAGCGATGAGGCGAAAGCATTCATAGAAGCTACTATTGCGAAGGGAGTGACCGGGGCCAAGGATTTCGCCGAATTCAGGGATAAGAACTTCAAGGAGAGCTAGCGAAACCGGTTAACTTCCCTTGAAGATGGGCTCCCTCTTCTCTAGGAAAGCTTGTACCCCTTCCTTGAAGTCCTCGGTGGCAAAGCATATGTGCTGTACAAAGCTCTCATAGTCTACTTGTTCTTCTATGCTAGTGGCGACACTTCCCCTATGCAGAGCCATCTTTGACAGCTGTATGGTGATCGGCGGCCCGCTTTCTATCCTTTCCGCCAGTTCTCTGGCCACCTTCATCAGGTCGTCGTGGGGTACCACCCGGCTTACTAGGCCGATTCGCTCCGCCTCGGCGGCATCGATCATGTCACCGGTGAAAACAAGTTCGCAGGCCTTGGACAGCCCCACCAGCCGGGGCAAGAAATAGGTTGCGCCCGAGTCTGGGATCAGCCCCCTCTTGACAAATATCTGCGAAAACCTCGCTCTATCCGAGGCAATCCTCACATCGCAGGCCAGGGCGATAGAAAATCCAGCGCCAGCGGCGACTCCGTTCACTGCGGCGATCACCGGTTTTGGCAGGTTGTGTATAGCTATCGCCAACGATACTACGCCGGGCTTGCCCCGCATTCTTTGGCCAACCAGTCCGTCGTCAAATTGAAGGTTGGCAACGCTGCCCCCGCCCAGAGCGCTGAGGTCGGCGCCAGAGGAAAACCCTCTGCCAGCGCCGGTTACGATCAAAACCCTGATATCGTTGTCCTTTCTCACCACTTCAAGGGCTGCCTCCGATTCCTCAGCCATGGCGATGTTCCAGGCGTTGAGGATTTCAGGCCGATTTAGGGTTAGTGTGGCTATCCCTCCTTCCGCTTCGAAAATAATGGTTTGATATGTCATCGCTTCCTCCTTTCCGGTATAAAGCAACCGTCCGCGGCGGGGCTGAGTCTTGGCACAACTCCACACAGCGCAATTCGGACCATCAGGTGCCTCTCTGTGTGCCAGTCTATCATATATACCTTCAGTATCCAATGCCCCAGCAGTAGGATTCACAAAGGCCCGCTTAGACTAGGCAGTAATTTGCCGTCTTCTTTCCTGTCCCTTCGGGCTTGACCTCAAATGGCCCTGGGCTTACAATGAGATAGTGAATATCCATAGCAGACGCAAGTCCATTGACATCCCATCTAATCTTTATCTTTCCCCGCGCACTACAGGCGATTGCCGTGTTACCATAGGAGGTGTTGTTTGAAGGAAACCACGGAGCATCACCTGAGCTCATCTAGAGACGGGCGGGAGCTGGAGTATATTTTCCACCCCCGCTCTATTGCATTGGTAGGTATTACCAGTGATCCAAACAATTGGATGGGCCAGGGATTCCTCAAGGGTTTGCTGGAATTTGGCTATAACGGCCCGATATATCCCATCAACCCTAAGGCTAGCCAAATCCAAGGGCTGAAGGCATATCCCAACATAATGGATGTGCCGGGACCGGTGGACCACGTCATCTCTCTGATCCCGGCTCCACTTACTCCACAGCTTATTGAGGACTGCGGCGCCAAGGGGGTGAAGGTGGTTCATCTTTTCACCGCAGGCTTCGGGGAGACCGGTGAGGAGGATGGAAAGCGGCTGGAGGCTGAACTGTTAGCCACAGCACGCAGGGTTGGAGTTCGCCTGATCGGCCCCAATTGCATGGGAATCCACTATTACAAGAGCCGTATCACCTTTGACATGGGCGTCCCCGAGGAAGCCAGGGAGAAGGGGGATGTAAGCTTCCTATCCCAGAGCGGGGCCAATGCGGTGGGCCTCGTCCAAATGGGCTCCTTTCGTGGTCTTCGTTTCAACAAGGTTGTCAGCTACGGAAATGCCATTGACCTCAATGAGTCAGACTTCCTTGAGCATTTTACCGCTGACCCCGATACAAAGATCATCTGCGCCTATGTTGAAGGGATAAAGGATGGCCCTAGGTTTCACCGAGCGCTGATGGAGGCGGCTGCGGCCAAGCCGGTTATCCTGCTCAAGGGAGGCAGGACTGTCGCCGGCGTCGGGGCAGTTAACTCCCATACTGGGGCCCTGGCCGGCAGCGAGGAGATATGGGGTGCATTGCTCCAGCAGGTAAAAGCCACCCGGGTCTATAGCATGGATGAGCTCAGCGACCTGCTTGTGGCCTTCCGCCATCTGCCACCGCTAGCGGGTCGCAATGTCGGGCTGATTGCAACTGGTGGCGGAGCCAGTGTAGAGGCCGCCGACCTGTGCGAGAGCGCTGGCCTCTTTGTCCCACCTCTCCCACCGGAGATCAGGAGTCAACTCCGCGAGTTTACCCCGGTGGCGGGTACTAGCGTCAGAAACCCTGTAGACACCATCAGCATGTTCATTCCTCAAGAGCTATCACAAACCTTAGAGTTGGTTGCCAGTTATGATGGGATCGACTTTCTAATTTTTCAGATGGAACTGGGGATGACCTTCCTGCAGGATTGGGGGCGGGTAATAGTGGACGCCGGTTTTGACGCGTTGATGGAAACAGCAAGGAAGATAGATAAGCCCATTGTCGTAGTACTTCGTTACAGCGGCCGAGCCCAGGGAATCTCCATACTGGCGGAGACCCAGGAAAAGTGTGTCCAGGCGGGCCTTGCTGTCTTTCCCTCCATCGAGCGGGCTGCTTTGGCCGTGAGCCGGTTCATCTCATACCATGAGAATCGAAACATCGCCTAGTTATAGTTCCAGACAGCTGATACACATCTCCACCACTCCCCATTGACCCATTACAACTGGTTGGGCTCACCGGTTATCGATGGCGACGGCCGCGGCCCACAAACTTCAAGAGGGGCTCGCCCTAATCACCATCTTGGGGAGGATCTAGAATAAGAGCGGTACATTTTAAATACAATATCCTCTTTACCTGGCGACGAGATACCTGGCCCGGATATCCCCTCGTTTCATAACCTCGCCGTGGACGCCAACCCAGCTAAGAGAAGTGCCGCAGCCGGAGCTGCCAGGGCCAAACTCTACAAGCCTATACTGACCAACCCGTACTCATTGGGGGCGTGGATCGCGTCTTCGACACCGTGGGCACCTCAGTCAGCATCAATACATCGCTCAGGATACTGGCAAATCAAGCCTGATCTTCATTTATTTCCACGCAAACTTCATTCCCTAGCCACGGAGACAGATGCCGTGGCATATATGGGCTACACTCTCTTGACAACCTGCAAGTTTTATGGTAGGCTGTCCCCTCACGAGTCACGCTAGTGAGGCTCGTGAGTGCACTTACTGGCCGCTTACCCTAAACTATTCCCTCGAGAGAGGGATCCTCGTGCCGGGTCTTTGACCCGCCTAGATTGAGTACCATAAATGTTCGCTGGTCTAAGTGCTGGCGACCGACTTCAGCCTGGTGGGACATCGTTCCCACAGGTTACTTATGACAGGACACAAAAGGAGTGGCATGATGAAGAATTCCAAAATCTCTACGTTGCTGCTAGTTTCGGTAGCCTCTTTGATGCTGGTGAGCCTCGGGCTATCGGCTATAGGGTTGTTCACCACGCAGGCAAGCGCCACCACCAAATGGCCCATCAGCGGCACGTTCGACGTAATTCCAGACGATAACTGGGCAGACATGGTATTTAATGCGACCACCTACGAGCTTGTCGACTGGCGCACCAGCGGCCCCTTCCTGGGCGAGTTCAGCGGCAACCTCACAGGAACTGCCACGCTTAATGTCATCGCGTTTTGGGAGGGCGACCTAGACATTAAGTTCGAGGGCACCCTGTATGATGCCAACCAGGACATCTGGTTCGACCAGTGGGGCGATTTCAACGTAGTCGACTTGGAATGTGACTATGAGCCAGAGCCTGACGTGTGCACGTTTTGGATGGAAGGGGAGATGACGGGAATCGCCCCAGAACACATGGTCACGTTGGACGTGAGTGGTGTCATCGAGCAGACCCACCAGTTCTGGCCCGACCAGTATTTTGACGACCCCATGCCAGGATACTACACTCAGCACTACGAGCTAATTGACGTCATCTCGGCAACCTACGAGGGCTACAAGTATGTAACGAGCGCCCCCCCTCAAACCGTAAATGTTCAGGTAGGAGTCCATACCTACAGCTTCCCTGGCACAACCGTCACCATGGACTCGGAGCAGGAAGGTATCCTGATTGTAGGTGAGTATGCGGAGAACCCTGGCGATACGCCGCCTACTCCAGCACTCGGCATCTATATGGAGGTGTCAACCGACATCCCGCTTGACCAGATAGGCTCGGCTGAACTCCGCATCTATTACACCGACCAGCAGATAGCCGATTCGGGTGTTGACGAGAGCAAGCTGGTAATGTACAGATGGGATGGCACTTCCTGGAGCCAAGTCCCTAACTCGGGGGTAAACACTGAGGAAAACTATGTGTGGGCTATCACAGGCGGGTTCAGTGTCTATGCCCCTATGGAGGAATCCGCAGGCTGCTTCATCGCTACCGCGGCCTATGGCACAGACACCGCCGGGCAGCTCGATGTGTTGCGGGCCTTCCGGGACCAGGTGCTGCTGGAAAGCACCATCGGCTCTCAACTTGTGGCCCTCTACTATGATGTCAGCCCTCCGATAGCCGACTTCATAGCAGAAAACGACCTGCTGCGGGCCACGGTCAGGGAGCTGCTGATAGACCCCATCGTGAGTCTAGCTGCGTTGACACAGGGCATATGGGGGAACTAGCTCAGGGGCAAAATAGCTTGAAGTAAGGTAGCTTCTGGACAAACCGGGGCATGTATATATATTCTAGAAAAGCAGGATAAGTAATCCCTCTATAAAGTGGACACCGCGGACAGCTAAGCGATGCTGTCTGATGGTGGTATTTTGTGTTTTTACTTCCAATGTTTTGGTCTTGACTCGCTTGATGCGCTATGGTATTTCACTGCGTCTTTGATATTAGCCGTCAACCCACAATCGAGCTGGCCCATCATCGAGGGTAATCACAGGATTGACCGGGTAGCTCAGGTAGTGAAGCTAGTCCTATTTGAATTATCTAGGATTCCACGGTTACCAGAACTGCAGCATTGGATATGATGATGTTGTCGGGCTCGGTGTGCTCCACATCCATGCCGCCGGCGACTATCTTGATCGACTTCTTACCGAATGGAACCGCCTGTAGTACGGCTTCGCCGTCAACGGCCTCGGGTTTGGGCGAGGCTATGGTAACTTCGATGTGCACCTTGGGGAGGCTGCCTGCTTGAGCAGCATCGGCAAGATAGAGCAGGGAACTGCGGTGAATGGCGTCCTCCACCGCCCTTCTTGCCGCTTTCGTATAGTCCTGACCGTGAACATCTACCCCCATACCCAACTCTACAATTAGTCTCGTTCTTGCCATGTTATCCTCCCATCTGTTATGGTGAATCGACTGAGGCTGCAGCTGCTACCGCGTTAAATACACCCATTGAAAAGTACCTCTCCCCACTTCCCAAATGATTACAACACCCGGACACAGACGACTTCAACTGTTGTAGATAAGCATTCATAAGACCGGCGACTGCATCCTTAATCACACCTCATTTCTTTGGCGACAGGAAGTGTATGGTATCGCCGGTAACATCCAGAGCAGCCTCCATAAGCCCCTTGTTCTTTTCTATAGTATGCCTAATAGATTTGGCCGGCGTTTACTCAAAACCTGCTGCTTGTGATAGTGGTCGGCTGATGGGGGGAAATGAGGTTAAGCAGCCGATAAAGTAATCAACTTCCGTCTTTCTTTTCGCTACCGGTGGGTGGGCAGTATTCAGTTTGCTGGCCCAATCTGCCCTTCTCTCGTTGGGCTTGGCGGCAATATTGTATGCCTCCTCATTAGTTTTTGTCAATTCGTCAATGCGCTTGATCAGGATGTCGCGAGTGGTAAAACAATTTCTCAAGCCGAACTACATTTTGGGGGAACTGATATCAGCGCTGCGGTCGAGGCAAACCGCTGCCTTGCTGTGCCGTATTTTGCTGGGATTTGGAGCCACAACCAACTACGTAGGAGTCAATTGGTAGAATAGACCGGGGGCAGGCACGAGGGAATAACAAAGGGATGCTAGGAGCTGGGCAGCTGCAAAGATAGGAGGTTAGTGCAATAAGGATCTATAATAGTACCCCCTAGGGGTGCAGCTGTTGTGCCTATGGCAGCTATTATTTATGGGGCAGAATGTCCCACTTCTTCGGACCCACATATACGTTGCCAACAATCCCTTTGGATTGTGATTCCATAGGTTAGAGTTTCTCGAGTTCCCAGGGATCGAAGGCAAAGGGCTTGTATCCGTCGATTTGAACCCAGATGACAAGGTCACGACGGTCTACTTTAGTTACGGTGCCACACCGCCCCTCTACCGGATCGAAGGGGAAAGCTGGGTTTCCAGAAGGCTCAAGACCCGATATTTTCACCTTATCGCCTTTCTCAAAGTCGGTTAGAGTGGGCATGTCTCCACCTCCACAGGACGACTGTTAGCATCTGTACTATCCACTTTACGCAACCTTTTCATACGTCCCTCCCCACCTCCATGATTAATTTAGTTAATATTACTATATATAAGCTATCATATGTTTATATCGGATTATTATATATATATTATAACATATTTATTCTGTATTATCAATAAGGTTACGGCTTTATCCGGCAAGCCTCCACGGTTGGGTAAGATATGAGGTCGATTTCGCTTAAAACGCCGTTGCTGGCTCAGGCTTCTTGTGTGCTATTTCTTTTGCGCTATTGTGCGGGTCTCGGAACTAGTGGGGCTGATGAATTTTAGGTTGCTCGAACACATACTGCCCAACATCAAAACACCCCTATATCCATCCCCTACCATGATATGTAACCATGGCTATGCCCTGTACGCTGCACGGTATGACCAGATAGCTTGCACTTGCGTTCGGCCAAAATCTAGGGTAGAATCTTGAGCGAATGAGCAGTCTCTTGGGGCAAATTGGATCCCGGTTCTCCTCTAGAGCAATATATGCTGTAGCATTGCTCGTAATCTTTGGCATTGCTCTGTCAATACGGGTTTGTATACCCTATGATAGTGTATTTGGCGGCGATTGGGTCCGATTTGGAGTAAACGACCCCTGGTATCACATGCGACTGGTGGAGAACCTCGTCCAGCATTTCCCACAGCGCATCTCATTTGACCCCTTTGCCTTTTATCCCTCCGGACTGAATGTGCCCTTTGCCCCATTCTTCGATCTGCTTCTTGGATTTGTGATATGGGTTATAGGCTTAGGCTCTCCAAGCGAGCATACTATAGAGATAGTGGGTGCATATTTCCCCGCTATTTTAGGGGCATTGGTTACCATTCCGGTATACTTTATCGGAAGGGAGCTATTTAACCGGAATGTCGGATTATTGTCTGCTGGTTTAGTTGCCGTCCTGCCAGGTGAATTTCTTTTCCGCTCGTTACTGGGATTCACCGATCACCATGTCGCTGAGGTCCTGTTCAGCACCCTAACGGTCTTGTTCTTGATATTGGCCATCAAGAGTGCCAGGGAAAAAGAGACTTCCTTTAACCATATATTGGGCAGAGACTGGAAGAATATCAGGAAGCCATTGATTTACACCCTGCTAACAGGATTAACCCTGGGGATGTATCTTCTTTCCTGGGTCGGGGCACTGCTCTTTGCATTTATAATAGTCACTTATATGATAATACAATACATAATCGATCACCTGAGGGGCAAATCAACCGACTATCTCTGTATTATCGGCCTGCCCTCATTTCTGATCGCCTTGGTGATGATACTTCCATTCTCATACCCTCCCTATCCAGGCAAAAGCATTGTTATAGTATCTTTGGTAATTGGCGTGATAGCATTTCTAGGGCTAAGTGGCGTTTCCAGGCTGATGGATTATCGGAAAGCAAGGCCATTCTGCTACCCCCAGGCGATCCAGGCGCTGGCAGGCTTCGATCCAAAAGTGAGATACAGCCTAATACTCCTTCTAATCCTTCTTGGTATTGCCTTGTCCTTCGTTGTGGGAGGTCTAATAGGCCAAATAATAATATGGGCGCTAATCGTTGGCGTTATCTTTTGCTTAGCATCGAGGAGGGGGATCTATGTCCTAATACTGTCGCTATTGTTTGTCGCGGGCGTAGGTCTCTTTTTCCTTATCAACCCTTCCCTGCTCGGCTCTATGCTGGGACAATTCTGGATATTCACGCCAAGCACAGCAATACAAACCGTCAGCGAGGCGCGACCACTTCTCTCTATTGACGGCATTCTCGTCCTGGTGAACTACTTCACCACCGGCATTTTCCTGGCCCTGATAGCGCTCGGACTGATAATTTACGCTGTGATCAAGGAGGAAAGGGCCGATAGGACATTTCTCATTGTCTGGAGCCTGATAATGCTGGCGGCCATGTTGGGCCAACGGCGATTTGCCTATTACTTTGCGGTGAATATTGCCATTCTCAGCGGGTATCTCTCCTGGAGAATCCTGGAGTGGAGCTATTTTATAACAGCACGGCCGAAGCGTGAAAGGCGAAAAAGAAAAGCAGCGAAGAGGAAGGAGACGAGGAGACCTGTCAAAGGCTACTTCAGCGCCAGGTATGTCTTCCCAGCATCGATGGCATTACTTATATTTCTCGTCGTGTTCTTGCCCAATATCCTGCAGGCAGTGGACACTGCAAGAGCAACTGGAGGTCCTGATGAGGAGTGGCATAGCTCACTGCTGTGGATGAAAAATAATACTGACCTTCCGTTGGGAGATGACGCTTCCTATTATGAAGTGTATGAGAGGCCTTCGGCAGGAGAAAGGTTTGACTACCCAGAATCGGCCTACGGGGTGATGAGCTGGTGGGACTACGGCCACTGGATTACGCGCATCGCCCATCGCATACCGAATGCTAATCCCTTTCAAGCGGGAGCTCGCAGTGCCGCTGAATTCTTCACCGCCCAGGATGAAACCACAGCAAGCGAAATCCTCGATTATCTAGGCTCCAGATACATAGTCATCGACCGCCTTATGGCCAAGCATGAGATGACTCCGGACGGCATCATTCGTGGCAAATTCTACGCAATGATAGTCTGGTCTGAGCAAGACCTGGATGAGTTCTTTGAGGTGTATTATCATCGAACAGCAGAAGGATTAACACCAATATTGCTCTATTATCCCGAGTACTACCGATCTATGTGCATAAGATTATACAATTTTGCAGGTGAGGCCGTAGTTCCGGACAATTCTACCCTGGTCATTTCATACAAGGATACCACAGCGTTAGGATTACACTATAAAGAAATCTCAAGTGTAGAGCAATTCGCCACCTATGAGGAGGCGGAAGCATACTTACAAAGTAAAGATTCTTCATACTACAGAATAGTAGGGGATAACGCCTTCTCTAGCCCGGTGCCCCTTGAGGAACTGGAGCATTACACGCTGATTCATAAGTCACCATCCACAGTGGTAACACGGGGCAACGATACTATCTCCTACGTGGAGATATTCGAATACTCGCCTTAACATTTAGGCGCCACAGCATTTGTGATGCTCACCGGTTGGAAGCCAATTCCGTTGGGGGTGTAGCTATTGGTCCGGAGGGTGCTGAAACTAGGGATGCCGACTCTGGCAAGGTTTCAATACCAACAGAAAGCGCCAGACGTTCAACTTGAGGAGATAATTCACAGCTTCCTGCGTTCTCATCACTACGTGCTGGACGCAGGCTGCGGCACTGCCAGCAGGGCAGCGGCAAAAGGAAGCTGCCGAATGGTTGTCGGGGTCGATTGCGACCGGCGAATTATTGGCAACCCGGGAGTGGATAGTTTTGTCCTAGCCTGCCTGGATAGTTTGCCCTTTCGAGATAAAACTTTCGATTTGATTATGTCTTGGATGGTTGTTGAACACCTTAACAACCCTCACCAAGTTTTCGCGGAGTTTAGCCGTGTTAGTAAGCCTGGCGCCCTCGTGGTACTGGCGACCCCTAACCTTCGGCACTATGCCACTCGCATAACTTCGTTAGCACCCTTCTGTTTCCAGAGGTGGTTCCTCAGGTATGTTCTTAGAGGGCAATGTGAGTGTTTCCCAACTAGATATAGGGCAAATACTCCCAAAAAACTGGCAATGATGATGGAAAGCCAGGGATTCACGACTGCTGAGGTGCGCTGTATTGACGACGGGCCAGCATATTTAGATTGGATGACTTTGGCGTACGCTGCCGCTTTGATTTACCATCGTCTCGTCAGCCATCTTGGTATATTCTCCTATTTCAGACGTGTTCTCATTGGCGTTTTCCAACGCTAAGGCATGCTTATTATACCGTAAGAATTCAGACACTTCTAAGCAAGAAAGCCACTTCTTCTGAAATAGTGAATTTCTGCTTTATCGTACGTTCATTGATATCAACAGCTTTATCTATCGCAGTCATGAGGCCTGACAAGGCTCGCTTTTTAAGTATGCAGCGAAGAGTCGCATGCATTATGCTATAAAATATGATATAATACACACAACAAATATAATAAATATAACAACAACTTCGCGACGAAGGAAAAGCTGATGAAAGCTCTAATATTGGCTGGCGGCAGAGGCACCCGACTCAAGCCCATTACCAACACTATCGCCAAACAGCTTCTGCCTGTAGCCAATAAACCTATTCTTTTCTATGTCCTTGATCAGGTGGTAGAATCTGGCATTACAGACATCGGCATTATAGTTTCACCGGAGACGGGCAACGGGATAAAAGAAGCTGTAGCTGCTGGCCCAAAATGGGCGGCTAAAATTACATATATCTTACAGACTGAGCCGCTGGGACTTGCTCATGCTGTAAAGACAGCGCAGGATTTCCTCGGCAGTTCTCCCTTTCTCATGTTCCTTGGCGATAATCTTATCCAAGGCGGCGTCAGGGCTTTTATTGACGAATTCAGTAGTTCTGGGCCCGATGCTTTGGTTCTCCTGAAGGAGGTCGCTGACCCCCATTTCTTTGGTGTTGCCGAGCTTGATGCCTCGGGTAGGGTGATGCGGCTAGTGGAGAAGCCGAAGGAGCCGAAGAGCAACCTGGCTCTGGTTGGCGCCTACCTGTTCACCCCTGAGATCCACAAGGCAATAGAGCAAATCAAGCCATCCTGGCGAGGGGAACTGGAGATAACCGATGCCATCCAGAAGCTCTTTGATATGGGTAAGACGGTTCACAGCCATATCCTCAAGGGCTGGTGGCTGGATACCGGTAAGAAGGATGACTTGCTTGAGGCCAACCGGGTGGTGCTTGACGACTTACTGCAGCGGAATATAAGAGGCGAGGTTGACGCTACAAGCCAAGTGGTTGGCCGGGTTGAGATCAGGGAAGGGGCCAGGGTGGAGAACAGCACTATCCGCGGCCCTACTTCCATCGCCACCGGTTGCCACATCAAGAACTCCTTCGTTGGTCCCTTTACCAGCATAGGCGCCAATACAGTAATAGAAGACTCGTGTGTAGAGCACTCGGTGATTCTGGAAAGCAGCCATATTTATCGCATTGAGCGCCTGGAGGACAGCCTCATTGGTCAGAGGGTTGAGCTCAAGAAGGCAGATGAAGGATTCAAGGCGGTAAAACTCTTTGTCGGTGATGACGCCAGAATAGAACTGTAGGGGGTAATGATGGAGTATATATCGGGGGTCAAAGTGCACCAACTCCGCCTCATTACTGACGAACGGGGATGGCTGATGGAAATGCTCCGCAGCGACTGGGAGATATTCGAGAGATTTGGCCAGGCATACGTGACCACCTGTTACCCTGGTGTAGTTAAGGCCTGGCACTACCACAAGCTCCAAACCGACCACTTCACCTGCGTGCACGGCGTTGCCAAGCTTGCTCTCTACGACCCCCGTGAGGACTCGCCGACACATGGTATGATAAATGAGTTTTACATAGGACCTTTGAACCCCACACTGATAAAGATCCCACCCCTTGTTTATCACGGCTTTACTGCTGTGGGCAATGATATGGCTATGATCGTAAACTTCCCCACCGAGCTTTATAACTATAAAGACCCTGATGAATTTCGCATCTCCTATGATGATGTTTCAATACCCTACAGATGGAAAGTGAAGATGGGATGAAGGTGTTAGTAACCGGCGCTGGGGGTATGCTAGGTAAGGACCTACTTCCGTGTCTCTTAGAGCGGGGACATGAATCTCTAGGATTCCCCCATGATGACCTCGATATAACTGATTTGAGAGCTATTAAGGCCGCTGCAAACAACTTCAGACCAGAGCTTATTATTAACTGTGCTGCTTATACTAAGGTGGATGAAGCAGAAAGGGAACAGGAGCGCGCGTTCATGGTCAACGGCTTTGGTGTCCACAACCTCTGCCTTACATGCCAAGAACGAGATATACCGATGGTTCACTTCAGCAGTGACTATGTCTTCGATGGAACTAACGCAAGTCCATACATCATTTATGATACCCCCAATCCCATAAACGCCTACGGTCGCTCCAAACTCATTGGGGAGAAATATGTCTTGTGGCTTCTCAGCAAGTTTTACCTGATACGCACCAGTTGGCTTTTTGGACTACATGGCAAGAACTTTGTCGAGACCATGCTGAAGTTCGGGCAAGGGCAGAAACACACTTCGGTGGTAAACGATCAGAGAGGGTGCCCAACCTGGACCTATCACCTTGCCCAGGCAGTGGTTGCTCTCATTGAAACGGGGCGATATGGAATCTACCACATAACCAACTCTGAGCCCACTACTTGGTTTGACTTCGCCAGGGAGATTTTACGCCTCTCCAATGCGGATATAGAGGTTTCGCCCACAAGCTCAGACAAGTTTCCCCAACAAGCGAAAAGACCTCAGAACAGCGTCCTCGATCCTTTCCCTCTTCCAGAGGTCTTGGGAAGAGAGATGCCTTGCTGGAGAGAGGCGCTTAAGGAGTATCTGGAACTGAGAAATTCAGTTAAAAAGGCAGGAGTCTAAGAAGGCAGAGACCTTTTGTAACATTGCCCGTTACCATGGCGAGAGGGGGCCAAACCGGTAGAGTGAAAACTTAACCATGAGGCTACTCGTAACCGGCGGCGCGGGCTTCATCGGCTCGAACTTCATCAACTATATTCTTGACAAGTATCCCGACTACGAGATAATAAACCTCGATGCCCTAACCTATGCTGGAAGCCTAGCTAACCTCGAAAAAGCAATAGATAACCCCAGGCACAGGTTTGTCGAAGGGAGGATCGAGGACGGGAAGCTGGTGGATGGACTGATGGAAGGCATCGATGTGGTCATAAACTTCGCTGCCGAGTCCCACGTTGATAGGAGCATCCTCGAGCCTCAGCTCTTTGTGAAGACTAATGTCTTGGGCACCCAGGTACTGCTGGATGCAGCACTACGCCGTGAGGTGAAGCTTTTCTGCCAGATTTCTACGGATGAAGTCTACGGCGCACTCGATCTTGACTCAGAGGAAAAATTCACCGAGGAATCTCCTCTGCGTCCTAACTCGCCCTATGCCGCCAGCAAGGCAGCAGCCGATTTGCTGGTTCGAGCCTATCTCCGCACATATGGGCTGCCGGTGATGATCTCCCGTTGCTCAAATAACTATCTTTGAAACACGGCCTTCAGGCTATAATTGTGCGAGTGATAGACAGCAGCCTCCGGATCGTAGACTATTTCATATCCATCCAAGAGCACCCTTTTGGCCCATTCCTGATCTTCGCTCATTATCAGGTTTTCTAGGAAGGGGTGCTGCTGGAAGATTTGCTTCTTGATCGCTGAATTTACACTCGAGAAGAAAATCGTATTCATATCGATTTTTCCAAGTTTTACAGATTTGACCATCCTGCAAGCGGGATATAGTGTACTTAAAAAAACGACTCCATGGGGTTTGTATCCTCCATTGGAACTTGCCTTCCATACACACCGGCAACCTCTGGGAGTTCAAGGTTTCTAAGCAGGCTATACAACCATCTATTGGTCGCTGGAATTGCATCTTGGGTCACAAAAACCAAATACTTGCCTTCAGCAAGTTCGGCACCAAGGTTACGTGTTTTCCCATGACCGAAATCCTCCGGCCTTATCTCTACTAGCCTTGCCGGATACCGCTTGACGATGTCCAGCGTGCCATCTGTGGATCCGGAGTCGATGACTATCACCTCAAAGGGCTGTTCATGTGCCTGCGCATAGATCATCTCCAGCACCTTTTCCAAATGGGTGGCGCCGTCTTTTGTCGGTATTATGATTGAAACCTCGATTTCGCTCATGGACTTGACCCGGTATGCTTGGCGATTCACTGGCTCCGTTAGCGGAAAAGCCTTTTTCTGATCAGGTAGAAGAGGTTATGAAGCCCATCACGCCAGCCGGATAGCTTGGCTTCCCCCACGCGGATTCTATATTCGATAGGCACTTCCGTCCACCGACACTTGGCAAAGTGGCATGCCTCTATCTTGATCTCCTCAGAGAAAGGCATGCCATCTGATCTCAACCTTAGGCGCTCCAACAAGTCCTTTCTAAAGACCCACATTCCCGATTGGGAATCTCTCAAGTTCAAGCGAAAGAGCAGCCTCGTGGTAAAGTTCAATACGGCGTTGCCAAACATGTTGCGGGACGAAATTGCTCCTTGATGCAGATTCGCAAAACGATTTGTGGTGACGAAATCCAGCTCTTGCTTTTCAAGGATTGCTACTAATTTGGGGATGTCTTCTACAGGGTATGTTGAGTCAGCGTCTGTAGTGGCAATTATCTCCCCTTGGGCATTGGTAAAGCCTGTCTTGTACGCTCGCCCGTAGCCTCGCTTAGGCTCCATAACAACCTCAGCCCCAGCTTTTCTTGCCAGCTCACCCGTTCTATCCTCCGATCCGTTGTCAACGACCAGGATCTGAGCTTGAAATCCCATCTCATTTAGCTCGCTTATGGGAACTGCATTGACAACGGCCTCTACTGCGTCCTCTTCATTCAGAGCAGGTATGACAACGCTAAGCTTTCTCATACGCTCAACCTCTTCAGTCTACACGTTCTTAAGTACCGGTGGATGGTCATCTTGGATATCAAGTTTGAGCGTGCTCCTCTCCGAGGCTTGGCTCAGATGAGCTCGGTTTAGCTCGTATCTTGCATACCGCTGTAACACTGTTCTACCTTGGGAATTATAACATACAAGGGCACCGTGTGCATGCGAACGTTGATTTGCTGACAAAAAGCCCTTGACCTGCTCCCCCCATCAGGTGTATAATTAGAACAGGTGTTCTTATTACCTCGAGGTTTCCCTCCATGAGCAGACTCATTGCGGAGAAGGTGTCTCTCCAACGAAGGGCTGGGAGGACTCCTCGCGCCTTCATCTGGCGGGGCCGGGTCTACCGGATCACCGGTGTAATAAACTGGTGGCGGGAGCCCGGAGCTTGGTGGCAGGGGGAGTCTGTACGCCTTTTCCTCAGGGTCACTGCCTGGAGGGAGTCCGAAGGGATATACGACCTGTGCAAGGTGGGACAGGATTGGCTGCTGTACCGGATACACGATTGAAGGAGTTTGTCCACCTACATGTCCATTCCCCGTATAGCTTTCTCGACGGCGCGTCCCTATTGAGCGCCTTCTGGAGAGAGCAAGGCATCTCGGTATGCCCGCCATGGCCGTTACCGACCACAATAGCCTGACCGGAGCTATTCGCTTTTACGATAAGGCAATGGAAATGGGCATCAAGCCAATTATCGGTGCCGAGGTCGATATGGAAGGTGGCTATCACCTGACCCTCCTGGCCCAGGACCTCGATGGTTATGCCAGCCTGTGCAACCTTCTTTCTGAGTCCCGCCTAGCTAAATGCGACGCCCAACCTGTGATCACCAGGGAGATGCTGACTAGGCACTCGAGGGGCCTCATAGCACTCTCTGGGTGCGGCAGAGGTGAGATCCCCAGCCAGGTCGCCAGTGGCCTCTTTGGAGAGGCGAAGGAGGCTACAGAATTCTACCGAAGTATTTACCCGGGCCGCTTCTACATCGAGCTTGTTTATTACCCCAACAGGGCTGGCAGGCGCTCTATGTATCATCTGGCGGAGTTCGCCAATGGGTTGGGGCTTCCCATCGTCGCCACCAACAATGTCCACTATGCTGAGATGGAGGAGTATGCCGCCCATGAGCTACTGCAAGCTATCCGTGAGATCGTTCCCGTGGAGCAACTTTCCGGCTCCAGGACGGTGGAGCAGTACCTCAAGCCCCCTGTGGAGATGGCCGCCCTGTTCAGGAATATCCCGGAAGCCATCAGCAACACGGTGGCGGTGGCCGAGCAATGCAATCTCAAGCTCCCCCTGGGCGAGCCAAGATTTCCCGTTTTTCCCCTTCCTATTGGCTACACTGCAAGGAGTTTCCTGAGGGAGCTGGCATTTCAGGGAGCCTGGCGCAAATATAGAAGTCCCGTCAAGGCGGTTCTGGACCGGCTGGAACATGAGCTCGAAGTTATCAGCTTCCTGGGCTTCGAGACCTATTTCCTGGTGGTGTGGGACATCGCCCGCTTCGCCAGGGAAAGGGGTATCCGCTATCAGTGCCGGGGCAGCGCAGTAAATAGCCTGGTGGTCTACTGCCTGGACATCAGCAATGTGGACCCGATGGCGTACGACCTGCTCTTCGAGCGCTTCATGCACGAGAAGCGCCGGGAGATGCCGGATATCGATCTCGACTTTCAGCGCACGAGGCGGGATGAGGTGAAGGAATACATTATCCACAAGTATGGCAAGGACAACGTGGCGACGGTGGCTACTATCAATACATTCCAGGCCCGAGGCGCTATTAGGCAGGTAGCCAAAGCCCTCGACCTGCCTGAGAGTGCAGTGGCAGAGCTCCAGGCCGGCGTCCGCTGGCAGTCGGTAAAGGACCTGATGGAGTGCGCCGACACACTCCCTGAGCTAAAGACTAATCGAGCCCTCAGGAACCCCGTATTTGGGGATTTTATCAAGCTGTGCTCGGCCCTAGACGGCCTGCCCCGACACTTGTCGGTGCATCTTGGGGGTCTGGTTATCGGCCCAGGCAGGCTTACTGACTGGGTAGCGTTGCAATGGTCCAGTGGCGGCGACACAATCACTCAGTACGACAAGGACGACATCGAGCGTCTAGGCCTCATAAAGATGGATATCCTGGCTGTTCCCACTCTGGATGTCATCGAGGACACGGTGGCTGAGGTGAAGAGGAAGCGGGGCATCGAGATAGACATAGACTCCATCCCCAGAGCTGATCCCGAGGTCTTTTCCATGCATCAGGAGGGGGACACCATCGGCTGCTTCCAAGTGGAGAGCCCGGCGCAGCGGGAGATGGCGGGAAGGCTGCTCCCCGACCGCTTCGAGGACCTGGTACTTCTCCTGGCCCTAATCCGACCGGGCCCCATGAAGTCGAAGATGCACGAGAAATACCTCAAGGTAAGACATGGGCAGGAGCCGCTCACCTACCTGCACGCACGGCTGGAGCCGGTGCTCAAGGAGACCCTGGGCCAGCTGGTCTACCAGGAGCAGGTGCTCAGGATTGCCCACGAGCTGGCTGGAATGAGCTACGCTGATGCCGACGGGCTTAGGCGGGCCATGACCCATGACCGCTCCCCTGGAGAGATGGAAAAGGTGCGGGAGGCTTTTATCTCATCATGCCTGGGTAACGGCGTACCTTGGGGGATTGCCCGAAGGGCATGGGAAGAGGTCTCGGCCTTTGCCGCCTATGGCTTTCCCAAGGGTCATGCCGCCTCCTATGCTATCCCCGCCTATCAGACCTTGTGGCTCAAGTGCTATTACCTGCCGGAGTTCTTGGTCAGCGTCCTCAACAACCAGCCTATGGGCTATTACCCACCACGGCTGCTGGTGCAGTATGCACGGTGGAAGGGAATCAAAGTGCTGCCGCCCGACATCAACAGGTCTATGGATCGCTACACTGTCGAGGATGGGGCCATCAGGGTAGGCCTCTCCCAGCTTAAAGGGATCTCAGCCTCAGCTTTAGCCTCTATCCTCCGCGCTAGAGATAAGCATGGCCCCTTCTGCAGCATGGAGGACTTTATGCGGCGAACCGAAGTACCCAGGCCAACTATTGAGAACCTCATCAAGGTAGGAGCCTTCGACTCCATTTGCGGCAACAGGGGCTGGCTTATATCCCAAATAGGTCGCCTGCTCAAGACAATGAAGAGGCCTGGGCAGAGCAAGCAGAATGAGCTGCTTCCCCGTGGTGAAGCTGAAGAGGAGTGCCTGGCTGATGTATCATTCCCGCCTATTGATGCCAGGCTAAGGCTGCACTATGAACTTGACCTGCTGGGCCTTCCTCTTAGCGGCCATCCCCTGGAGTTGCTGGACGGCAGGGTAAAGGGTGTAACCAAGCTCAAAGATCTAAAAGAACTGCCGGCCAACCACCGGGTCAAACTTGCAGTGTGGGTTATCAGGTATCAAACCCCGCCTACCAGAGAGGGTAACAGGGTTGTCTATATCTGTGCTGAGGATGGGACCGGGATTGCAGATATGACTATCTTTCCCGATGCTCAAGAGCGCTCTGGCGAGGCTCTATTTAAGACGCCATGGCTCCTGGTTGAGGGGACTGTGCAGCGCCGAGGACCTCGGGCACTGACAGTGGTAGCCGATAGTGTTGCTGCCTTAAACACCCATTATGCGGTGCCATAAAACGGTATCGAATCGAAGCAAGCAAAATGGCTTAATTTTCACCTCAAAGTCAACTCCCAGTTTGAGTTTGCTACCTTGTCCTTTTTACCTGCTCAACGATTTTTGGGAGTATCTCTCCGGTTCTCCCTTGAATTAAATAATCTGATACCCCTTGGCTAGTCAGAGGGGTTGGCTCCGCATTTACTTCGATTATGATTGTCGATATAGCACGTTCTCCCGAGGGTATACCTGAGGCTATATCAATCGCTTTTCTCCCTTGCCTCGCTATTCGTGGTAACCAGGCAAAGGGGGTAACAACGGCCGATGTCCCGCAAATGAGCATGACGTCGCACTTAGCAGCCTCCGCTTCGCTTTTCTCCATCACGTTAAAGGGGATTGGTTCGCCGAAGAAAACCCCGTCCTCTTTTACGATTCCACCACATTTCTCACAGCGGGGTGGCAATTTTCCTTCACGCATCAGCCTGTCCAAATCGAACTGGTCTCTATCAAATCTCGAGCCGCACTCAACGCATCTCATTTTCTCCAAGCTACCGTGATACTCTATTACGTTCTTGCTTCCCGCTTTCATATGGAGCCCGTCGACATTCTGGGTAATTACACATCTCAGGATACCCATCTCCTCAAATTCTGCTAACGCGTAATGACCTGGATTGGGTTGCACATCTCTGAACATCTCCGAAAACAACTTCCGGAAGGGGTTATCGGGATTCAATCTTTCTTCCCAATAGCTCTTGGGATCAATCGTAAATTTCTCGTAAGCCCGGTATGCCTCTCGTTCTGCCTCAGGATGCTTCGTCCAAATCCCCTCTGGCCCGCGAAAGTCTGGAATACCGGATTCAGTGGAGATACCGGCTCCGGTTAAGGCTATTGCATAGCTACATGCGACCAAATCTCTAGCAGCCTTTTCGATCAGAGCTTCCATTCCTAGCCCTCCTTCAGGTATCGGCTTCATTTTACCTTATTTGTCCGCTCTTGTCTCGGTGAGGAGTATCTAAAGCATAAGCGTTTGTCGAGGCTCAGCATAGTTCGAAGCTGGTGCATTTTGGATTGAAATCACTATCGATTATACAAAATGACGTTTTGTACAATATGGTATTAAGCCCAAAGTCGGCCATTCACACTCTCGGCCATAGAACTGCCAACCCCTTACCGATAGCCACGGCTGAGCGGTTACCTAGTCCGGGGTTAGTTGTTATAATATGGATGGAGACAGGAATGGTAAGCTATGTCTTTATGAAGGTACTGGAATCATCGGCCCGGCGCTATGATGCTGGCATCAACATACTGTCTCTGGGACAGGTCAACAAGCTAAAGAGAGAAATCGCCGTAAAATACGTAGCGGCCGGCGATAAGGTTCTTGAAATCGGTTGTGGTACCGGGACGCTGGCAATATTGTGTGCTGAGAAGGGCGCTTCGGTATTCGGCTTTGATATCTCTTCCGAGATGTTGGGTATTGCCAGCAAGAAGATACAGGAGCGAAATCTGGGCGAAAGTGTCCAACTTGTGGAAATGGGTGCCACTGAAATGGACAAGGCCTTTGAGAGCGAGACTTTTAACAAGGTTGTGTGCACCCTAGTTTTTAGCGAATTCTATTCTGATGAACAGAACTATATCTTGAGAGAAGCCTACAGGGTTCTCAAATACGGCGGGCTTATTGTTATTGCCGATGAAGTGATGCCAAATTCTCTAGCCAAGCGTATACTACAGCTATTAGTTCGCACCCCTCTCTTGGTGATAACCTACATCGTGACGCAGACATCGACCATGGCAGTGAGGGGCATCGAGAATGCCATAGCCGGCGCTGGATTTGAGGTCGTTCACCAAGAGATGAGACTTTTTGATTCCCTCGGACTTTACGTTGCCGGAAAGGTTTGATGAGAACGGAAGCTAGGCAAGCCATTAGAACCGTCCTGGGAACACTGTTCAGACTGTTTCCGCTGTCTGCAGAGCCGGGGCTCAGGGTTTTTGGCCATCCTGACGAGAAAAGCCCGGTTTTCGTCACCGCCAATTTTGACCTCACCGAGAAAAGGGTAGCCAAATACCTAAGGGGCTTAGATTGCTACTTACTGGTGGCACCCACAGGGGGCATAAATGTCTGGTGCGCTGCTAAGGGTGGCAACTTCACTGCCCATTCCGTAGTGTCCGTGGTAAAAACTTCAGGGATTAGCGATATGGTTACCAGCCGGACGTTGATATTGCCCCAGCTAGCAGCCCCAGGCATCGACACCGGATTGGTGAGAAGGGAAACAGGCTGGCGCTGCAAGTTCGGCCCCGTTTATGCCAAGGACGTACCCCAATATGTAGCTAATGGATATAAAAAGACCGATGCCATGCGCCGTGTGAAGTGGGATCTCGCCGACCGACTGGATATTGGCATCGGGGTTTTCTTTCCCATCCTCCTGCTACTTCTAATCATCCTAGGCATCTTCCTCAGGGCCTGGCTTGCTGAGTTTGCGATGCTTGGCTTCGGGCTCCTATTATTAACATATGGCCTCTATCCCCTTATCCCCGGTAGAACGGGATGGCACAAATTGCTGTTCTTGGAGACGTTGCTAGCAGTAGGGATTCTCGGCTATAGCTTCCTTGCTAATGGCCAGTCATGGTACATCCGTGAATTGTTCTTTGTGGCTATGGGGCTTATTATGATCATCGGGATAGATTTCGGTGGTGCAACTCCACTATACAAGAGCGACCTGGACCCCCTGTTGGACAAGCTTAGCATCAGGCGAGTTGGACCGATAGATTTTGGCGGGCGAGCTAGAATTAAAAGAGGGGGGCTCACTCTCGATCAAGCTAACTGTACCGCCTGCGGGATTTGCTATGACGTCTGCCCCAGAGGGGTCTATGAGATAACGAGAGACGTGCACAAGAGAGTGTTGATCAAGTACCAGGAACGCTGTGAGGCGTGTGAAGCCTGTGTTCTTCAGTGCCCCAGGAAAGCTATTTCCCTTGTGGCCTCGTTCTAAGACCCAATGCACGACGTTTTGTTGACTGGTGGCCTAGGCAGAGGATGCGTTAAATCCAGGCAGACTCTAAAACACCGTCAGTTCTCGCACCTGCGTGCTCGGCTTTAGAAATGTCGTTCCAGAATATCAACGAATTAATAAGCCAAACAGCGCAATGACGGGGATCATTGCTATCAAGGTGACGGCCACAGCTTTCCATATGGAAATCCTTTGAGCGGTTTTAATAGCGATGACACTGAGTATTGGTGCCCACACACCAAATGGAATTGCGACGTAAAGAAATCCTATCGCTGTGGCCAAACTTTGAATCCCGGATACGTAAAGACCCCGAGTAGCAGCTAGGTTCCATGAGTATGCGGGTCCGATAAGAAAGAAATCAATTACGACAAAGAAATAGAGAGGAACAAAATACGCAAAACCTAAACATTCAGATTTTCCCTGAAAGACCCCTTTCCCCCGAAAGCTTTGGCTGCTACATGTGCACAGCCAGCAAGCAAGATCCAAGCACTCAGATACATGGGCACGATGAAAAGGGCTTGCCATAGCCGGTAAACCTCTTTTGGAATAGGGATGAAAGGCTCTGCAAAGAACGAACCCGCGAAGACTTCCTCCAGCGTTGTTGAGGCGCCATACAGGTAACTCACAAAATAGGTGATGGCAGCGAGAAAGCTAAAAATAATAACCGGGGCTAATCCAACTGATACCGATTTCTCATCTAGAATTCGCTGGAACGTCTTTCTTGGAGAGGCAATTGTCCCCCAAAAGTACCCGACAAGCCGCTTCATTCCGTTCCTCATCTGACACCTGCTCCTGCCAACAACACTTTCACTGATGAATATGATTCTTCGTACCGTGATGTAGTGTAGCAGGATAGCGATCATAGTGGGAAGCAGGCGGTATGCGATATTCAGTTGGTTGCGAAGCGGCGTTAACAATTGCGACCCAGCGTGGTGCACCTATTATGTAAAATGACGTGGATTGGCGACTCTAATCTTGTAAGCGACTTCTAAGCTTCTTTATCGTATTCCGGGATCCCGTCCATTGCTGAACCCCGTCACATATGATGTATACGGACTAATAGTATTTAAAACTAGTGAGATTGCAGACACGGTATCTATGCGTTATACTGCCAATGGTTATGTTCTGCCAACTTGAGGAACTGGATCAAGCTCCCATGTTGGCATATAATCGAGGCGCGCCAAGTGCGCCTCGCCGTGCCCGCCGAAGGCCATTAAGATGCTGCCTTTCACAATCTGTCTTGACAACGAATCTGCATCGTGATAGCGTGTTGGCGTTTATTTGCATGGGACTTTATACGTCCGCGATTTCAGTAGGCAAATCTGCTGGCTAAAGCCTAGGGTGAGGACACACGGGGGATGAGATGACCATTGAAATCGAGCTCAGGGAGGGAGACATTTGAGGCAATATGTTAAAACCCTTGACGAAAAAGAAGGATCACAGCGCTTTAGGCGCATAAAGCAGGAACTTCTCTCCACCCCGGTTTACCTCTGCCCGGAGCGGGCATATCTCGTCACTGACTATTTCAAGCATCACGACGATCCAAAAGAACCCATGGTGATTCGCAGGGCTAAGGCGCTGCGCCACATTTTACAGCATAAATCAGTGCACATCTACCCCGATGAGCTAATCGTGGGCAACGTAGGCAGCCGGCGCATCTCAGCCATTATCCAGCCTGAGCTGGCCGGTGTTTTTATGAGTGGAGACTTACTGTGGATAGATAAGAGGAAGACCACGCCCTTGCGCATACCATGGTCTGACCGTTTAAAGCTGCTCTTTCGCGTTTTCACCTACTGGCTCTTTCGTAACATGCCTTTTCGTGCCTTCTATCCGCGTTTTCGACAGTTTATACGCTTCGCCGTGGAACAGCTTAGCGCTACGTACTACATCATCAATGAGGCGGGCGGCATTGGCCACTTTCTTCCCAACTACGAGAATATGCTCAAGCTGGGTGTAAGAGGTTATTTGGAGGCTATGGCCGGAAAAGAAGGGGACCTCCACAATGCAGCGCGCATCGCCTGCGAGGGTCTCGTTGATTTTGCCAGGCGTGTCGCACAGGAGGCTGAGCGCTTAGCTGTCGATGAAGAAAATGCCGGGTGCGCCGCCGAACTCAAAGAAATGGCGCGCATCTGCTATAAGGTCCCATATAGCCCAGCGGAGACCTTTCATGAAGCCTTGCAGTCCCTATGGCTAACCCATATGGCGGTGAACCTAGAGGGAATCAACTCAGCTATCTCCTTTGGGAGGATGGATCAGTATCTCTATCCATACTACCATCGTGATCTCAACGAAGGGAGAATCACCAGCGAGCGAGCCCGCGAGCTTCTGCTTTGCTTCTCTGCCAAGGCTACCGAGCACGTCTTCCTTGTTTCGGAGAGAATCAGCCAGTACCATGGTGGCTACCTGGTGGTGCAGGCTGCGATTATAGGAGGTATGAATCGAGAGGGAAAGGATGCCGTCAATGATCTTACATACATTCTTCTCGACGTAATGGAGGAGGCTGGCCTCCGCGATCCCAACTACCAAGCGCGCATTCACGATGGCTCTCCCCAGAATTACCTCAGACGAGTGGCAGAGGTGGCACGAAAAGGCAATGGGGTTCCAGCCCTCTTTGGTGACGGTGCCACTATAGCCTCCCTTGTATCTCACGGTTATCCCCTAGAGGAGGCACGCAATTATGCTGTAGTCGGTTGCGTGGAGCCGGCCTTGCCGGGGAAAAGCTTTTTCTCCACAGATGCCGCACTTGTCAACCTCCCCATATGCCTTGAGCTGGCACTTAATTGTGGAAAGAGACTCAAGCGTCGCCGACGAGTGGGCGTCGCCACCCCTGATCCTACCTCTTTTACTGGTATTGACCAAGTGATTGAGGCCTTCCAGGCACAGGTGGAGTATATGGTGGCACGCATGATAGGTGACCTGCAGGTGATGGAGAAAGGAAATAGTGATTACCACCCCACACCCCTATCCTCCATGCTTGTAGACGGCTGCTTGGATTCAGGACGGGATGTTACTGCGGGAGGAGCCCTGTATAGCTCCAGCGGTATCCAGGGTGTTGGGGTGGCAGACGTGGCGGATTCACTAGCAGCTCTGGATGATGTGGTGTTCCAGCGCCACAAGTATACCATGGCCCAGTTGCTGGAAGCACTGCGTGACAACTTTGCCTCTGATCCCAGGATCTGGGACGAGCTGCTCACTGCTCCTAAGTATGGGAATGATCATCCACTGCCCGACAACTACGCAAATCTTGTAGTACGTATTTTCCACTCGGCTCTTGCGCGACACCGCAACACGCGTGGGGGCCCCTATGTGCCTGGATTCTATTCTGTGACCTGCCACGTAGCCTTCGGACAACGAGTGGGTGCATTGCCCAGCGGCAGAAGGGCTGGGGAACCATTTGCAGCCAGTTTGGGAACGGCTAACGGACAGGACCGCCTGGGGCCCACTGCCCTGCTCAACTCGGTGGCGCACGTAGACTCCACATTAGCACCCAACGGTTACGCCCTAAACCTTCGTTTTGACCCAAGTACCCTGGCCGGTGATCAAGGGGTGAATGTCCTGGTTGGTTTGGTTAAAGGCTTTTTCGATTCGGGGGGGATGGAGATGCAACTTAACGTGCTCGACCCCGAGATGCTAGAGGACGCCCGTCGTAATCCAGGGAAGTACCCTGAGCTGGTGGTAAGGGTATCCGGTTATTGCGCATACTTTGATGACCTCCCTGATGCTGCAAAACAAGAGATCATAGCCCGGACGCGCCTCGAGGTATAGAGTAGGATCATCGCCCCACTACTACAACGCTACAGGGTCATATCAGGCAATTGATCACCTGTGAAAATGGAGGGCTTGACAGCCTACGAGCAGGGATTTAGCATAGGCACAGTAGTTAGTATGGTGAAGCCCGGTTTGAGGGTCTTGGAACCTCCAGTCTCCTGTTTGGACTCTACGCTATTGCGGTTGGCTTACTGCACTATGGCGAGAGTTTCAAGAGATAGTTAGGCGGCTGAGAGAGCCCTGGGCGGTACGGGTCTAGTCACAGCGTGAAGGAGGTGTACTGATGGCGACGTACGTAACATTAGTTAAGTTCACTTCGGAAGGGCTAAAAAACGTGGGAGACCTCGGCCAGACGTTTGGGGAAGGAATGAAGACGGTTGCTCAAATGGGAATTAAGACGATTGCTGCTTATGGTCTCCTGGGACCCTATGACATGATGTTTATTTTCGAGGCACCCGACGAGAAAGCCGCTGCAGCCGTGCCGTTGTCCTTCGCACCCAGAGGGGTCGGGCAAACAGAGACCTGGACGGCAATACCGATGGAGGAGTTTGTAAAGCTCACAGGAAGGCTCAAGGGCTGAACCACAATACATTAGTATCGTTGTGCCTGCCCCTGGGCTTCCAGGAGGTTCATAGACCCGAGCTAAAAACAGCCTGGACGCTGCACTAGTGCCCGGGCTGTCTTACTAGTAGACCCATTAGATGATCCGATTTATGAGGGAAACTCGGGGCTAAAATACCCTAAAATAACAGCGCGAAGAATAAATGGCCCATAAACAGGGGTGTGCAACGGCCAACTACGAAAGCGCCGGCTTCGGGCCTGCTCGAGGCCTTTACAACCGGCAAGCACAACTCTTAATATAGCTTTAGTAGCTTATTGGGAAATCACGGCAAAAGGGAAGGGGGGAGCATGCCACAACCCGTCTATGAATAACTGGTGGATGTATTCAATTCGAGAGGGGGAGCCCTGCCCGCCCTGAAGTGCCGGGAGTTTTACCCCTTGAGAGAGGAGCTTTTCACTTCAGAGGAGGCTGAAATAGCTATCAGGATGCCCCAGGAGCTAGTCTCTGTCTAGTTAGGCCTGAGCCAGGGCGACGAGCCCTGACCCGATTGAACCATAGAAGACGATAATCTCACGATTTGTTCAACCCGATGTGAGCCAGCAGGTTCCAATATCACCTCAGCCCTGATGGTTTGCCAGTCCAAACCGGCCAACGCGAATCCATCAGGTCCTTTGAAGCGTCATACGTTAAGATCACGTCTGAGCAGTTGACAAACCACACAACTCGTGATATTATATACTTAGTTTCGTATATTCGAATATTTATTCTATGGGGTGAACATGCTCGATACCGCCGATATGGAACTACTTAAGCTACAAGCTGACCTATGCAAGACCTTCGCCGACCCCAAAAGGCTCTTCATAATAAAGGAGCTTTGCAATGGTGAGAGATCTGTAGGCCAGCTTGCTGAGAAGCTAGGGGTGCGCCCGGCAAATGTCTCCCAGCATCTGGCCATTCTCCGCGATCGAGGGGCCGTCGAAGCCCGCCGCGAGGCAACCACCCTCTATTACCGCCTTAGCGATCCCAAGATCGGCGAGGCTTGCAACCTGATGCAACAGGTATTGCTAAACCAGTTGGAGAAAAACAGGCATCTGGCCGAGAGATTTTCCATATAAATACTTTGTTATCGAGGAGGAATCCGTTGAAAGCGAAAGACAGAGACGAGCTGAAAGAAAGATTCGGGGAAAGGGTTAGCTTCGAGAAAGTCGAGCGGCAGGTCTACTCTCATGACACAGCCAGCCTCCCTGGCCTTGTGAAGCGCTTGATTCATTCTGTCCCCGAGGCTATAGTCCAGCCCATCGACACCGATGAAGTAGTCTTCCTCACACAGTTCGCCCGCGAGAGGGGCATACCCATTACACCCCGCGGTGGTGCCACCAGTGGCTGGGGCGGAGCCGTGCCCTCCCGAGGTGGCATCGTTACCGATCTCAGCCGAATGCGCCACATCCTGGAAATAGACGAGGCAAAGGGGCTGGTTCGAGTCGAGGCCGGCGTCGTGTGGAAAAACCTGGAATACGAGCTGGGAAAGTATGGCCTGGCTTCGCGCATTCTGCCATCCAGCGCTCCCAGCGCCACCGTTGGCGGATGGGTTGCCGAAGGGGGTGGTGGCATCGGTAGCTATGAGTATGGGCAGATCGGGTGTAACATCGAATCGGTCACGCTGGTGGCTCCTGATGGCGAGGTCAAAGATATAACTGGCGATGACCTGGAACTGGTCACCGAAGCTGAGGGTATAACCGGGATTATCACCAAGGTCACGGTAAAGACCCGCAAAGCCGAGGAAATAATACCGGCGGTGGCCTCATTCCCCAGCCTCAATCATATGTTGAAGGCACTGAATGCGGCACAGGAGAGGTCACTTCCGTTTTGGCACATCAGCTTCTCCACGGCCAACTTTGTAACCAAGAAAGGCGAGGCAGAGTTGGCGGCAGCTAAAATTCAGCCCCGCTGGGAGGAGGACGAAGCGGAAGTCCCCCACCACGAGGTGAAAACTGTAAACAGATGCCGCGCTCTCTTTGCCTACCCTACCTCCCGTCGCAATGAAATAGAGGCTCCTCTGACGGAGATCATCGCCCAAAACGGGGGCTTGCTTGAAGATGATGCGGAGGCAATAAAGGAGTGGAACGACCGCTTCTATCCTATTCGCCTCAAGCGTCTCGGCCCTTCTCTGATCTCCAGTGAGTCCGTTGTCTCTGTTCCCTTCTCCCAAGTGGAGAGGGTGATTGAGGAGATCGAAGAAAGATTCCCCGATATCGCCATTACGGCAACGATGCTCAGCCATGATGAGGTATCCATTCTAGGACATATCCTCAGCGATGAGCGCTCCCGAGCGTATACCTTGGAATTCCCACGTTCACTGGAGATCATCGAGATCGCCCTCCGTTACGGCGGAAGGCCATACTCTACGGGAATGTACTTCACCGCCTATGCCGAGCAAAACCTGGGTGGTGAAAAGGTAAAACGCCTCTTGGAATATAAGAAAAAGGCGGACCCCAAGGGTATTCTGAATCCGGGCAAGATCCTGCCTCAAAACCGAAATCCCAGACTATTACGCCTCACTATTTGGCTGGCCCAGATCGGGGGGCCGTTCCTGGCCATGGGGAGAGCAGTCTTAAGTCACAAGCCTAGACTGGCGAAAAAGATACCGCCTCAGATCGCATATGAGGCCTATGCCTGTGCTCAGTGTGGCTACTGCATAGATGTCTGCGACCAGTATTTTGGCCGACAGTGGGAAAGCGAAACGTCACGCGGCCGCTGGTATTTCCTCCGCGAGTATTTGAGTGGCAACGCCGAGTTCAACCAGACCATGCTCGATTCCTTCCTGCTCTGCACCACCTGCCGACGGTGTAACGATGTCTGTCAGGTGCAGATTCCCATCCAGGAGATGTGGGACCAGATGCGCGGTCTGGTAATACATGAGAAAGGGTACCATACTTTTCCCGGCTTCGAGATGATGGGCTCAGCCTTCATCCGCGAGTCCAATATCTGGGCCGGGGCCCGGGAGGAAAGGGATAAGTGGCTTCCCGACGATGTTAAGCCCCTTGACAAGGGCAAAATAGCCTACTGGGCCGGTTGCACCGCCTCATTCGTCGAGAACGATATTGCCCAGAATGCAGTTCACATCCTCAAGGATGGTGGCATCGATTTTACCTACCTGGGCAAGGATGAAATGTGCTGTGGCATTCCCTTCTTCAGCGCCGGCAAGTGGGACCTGTTTGCCAGGGCCGTTGAGCACAATATCAACGAACTCAATAAGCGCGGCGTGGAAGAAGTGGTGATCTCCTGCCCCGGCTGCTGGGTAACCCTAAACCACTACTACCGCGAGTGGGCCAAGAAACTGGGGCTCGACTACAACATCCGCGCCAAGCATATCACCGAGGTCGCCGCCGAGTTGGTGCGCGAGGACAAGCTCAAGTTCAAGCAAACCCCCAAAGATACCGGCAAGGTCACCTATCATGATCCGTGCCACATCGGGCGCCACGGCGGTATCTACGAGCCGCCGCGCGAGGTGCTTCACGCTATCCCCGGTATCGAGCTGGTGGAGATGGAACACAATCGCGAGAACGGACTTTGCTGCGGCAGCGTGCTCAGCCGCGTTGGGCGTCCTCCAGCGGCCGACGCCATCGGTGCCCTTAGGATGACCGAGGCCGAGGAGGCTGGCGCTGATATCGTTCTCACCACCTGCCCATGCTGCGAAGTTCAGCTCCGCGTTGGCGCCCGAGCCAAGGGCTCCCCGGTGCGTGTGCTCGACTTCTCCGACATCGTGGCCGAGGCCTTGGGCTACACCGTGCCTGACCCAACCCACACTGTCCTCGACGCCTGGGACGTCTTCGGCACAGCTATCGATATCATGACCGTGGAGGGCATGACCGATATGATGGCGCGCATGATGCCGGAGATAATGGAGGCCATGCCCCCCATTATGAAGCGGATGATGGGGATGATAACGGCAATGCCGGTATTTCTTCGAAACCCCATGCTCTCAATGATGGAGAGGATGATCCCGATTCTGATGCCGCGGCTCTTGCCATCCATGCTGCCAGCGCTGATGCCGCGGGCCATCGAATTGATGAAGCAGGCGATCCCCAATATGCCGCCGGCGATGTCGGCAATGCTGCCCGACATGTTGCCCGAGGTCATGGCCAAGATCATGCCTCCAATGTTGCCCGGGGTGGCACCACTGATTGCCCCCAAGATGACCGCCTACCTGCGGGCTGGAGCGCAACAGGGCTAAGGGTGATTATCAGCAAACCCGGTTGCAATCGGTCAAAAGGGATTGACATCGATAAGAGGGTCGCTTACAATCTCCTCACTGAATTCAAAAACGAGTGGAGGTGACGGATGAGCACTAAGACTGTTAAGGTTTACTCCACCCCTACCTGACCCTGGTGCCAGAGGACCAGGGTGTTCCTCGAAGAGCACAGCATCCCATATGAGGACGTCAATGTTGCCTCCGACAAGGAGGCCCGCCAGGAGATGGTGGACAAGACGAGTCAGATGGGCGTCCCGGTCATCGAGATCGACGGTGATATCGTTGTCGGCTACGACGAACAGTGGCTCAAAGAAAAGCTAGGGCTCTAGCTTAGGGGAGGGGCCATGTTTGAAATGGTAATCATTGGCGGCGGCCCCGCCGGGATGACGGCTGCGGTCTATGCCGCGAGAAAGAAGATAAATACCCTGCTCCTGAGCAAGGATCTTGGAGGGCAGGTTCTTACTACGGTCGGGGTCGAGAACTACATGGGATATCAGTTCATCGAGGGCCCGGAGTTGATGCAGAAATTTGAAGAGCAGGTAAAAAAATTCCCCATTGATGTAAAGATGGGCGATGGAGCAGTAAGCGTGTCTCGGCTGGACGGCGGGTTTGAGATAAGGACTGAGAAGCGTGAGGTCTATCAGGGGAAAACCGCTATTATCGCCACTGGCAAACGTCCCCGACCCTTGAATGTGCCCGGAGAGGACCAGTTCAAAGGTCGCGGGGTTACTTACTGCGCCATCTGCGATGGCCCCCTTTTCGCCGATATGAAAGTAGCGGTCATTGGCGGAGGAAATTCCGCCCTTGAGGCCGCCGACGACATGGTCAAAATCGGGGAGCACGTCTATCTCGTGTCCCTGACCCCGCTCACCGGAGACCAGGTGCTCATCGATAAAGTAAAGGAGGCCTCTAATACTAGCGTCCTGACCGAACACGAAACTCAGGAGATACTCGGAGACAAATTCGTGTCGGGCATCAAGATAAAGGACCTTAAGAGCGGAGAGGTGAAAAGCCTGGAGGTAGGCGGCGTATTTGTCGAGATCGGGCTCATCCCCAATTCCGATCTGGCCAAGGGTTTGGTCAATCTCAACAAGCTGGGTGAGATCGAGGTCAACTGCACCTGTGAGACCGGCATTCCTGGGCTTTACGCCGCTGGCGATGTGACTAATATCCCGGAGAAGCAAATAGTGGTTGCCGCTGGCGAGGGGGCCAAGGCGTCGCTTCAGGCCCACCGATATCTGCAAAGACTGGGCTAACAAGAAAAGGAGGTTGCAAAGATGGGTGTCAAGAATGTTGGCGAGAAATATAGGTGCAATGTCTGTGGCAACGAGGTGACGGTGACCAATGTTGGCGGCGGCACTTTAGTCTGCTGCAACGAGGATATGGAGCTGGTGGAGGGCTAATAGGCCTTCTTAAATTCTTTTCATAAGACAGCAAAAGACACTTCTACCTAAGCACAGCACAACGTATAAAAAGGGAGGGGAAAATGGCTTACACTGCCAAGGACTACAACAGCTTGATCGGGATGGAAGGTTTCAGTGAGACGCTGCTCAATAATCATTTCACCCTCTATCAGGGCTATGTAACCAACACCAATAAGCTATTGGACTCCCTTGCCGCCATGCTCAAGGATGGCAAGACGGCAACCCCGGAATACGCCGAGCTAAAGCGGCGGTTTGGGTGGGAGTTTAACGGAATGCGCCTCCACGAGTACTACTTCGAAAACCTCGGCGGCAAGGGAACGTTGGGCAAATCTGGCGAGCTTGCCAAGAAGCTAGCTGAGGATTTCGGCGGTTACGATGATTGGGAGAAGGATTTCAGGGCCACCGGTTCCATGCGGGGGATTGGCTGGACTATCCTGCACCAGGATAACGTAACCGGCAGGCTCTTCAACCAGTGGATCAACGAGCATGATACCGGCCACCTCGCAGGCTGCATCCCTATCCTGGTGCTGGATGTTTTCGAGCATGCCTTCATGCTCGACTACGGATTGAAGCGGGCCGACTATATCGAGGCCTTCTTCAAGAACATTAGCTGGAGCGCAGTCGAGGCTCGCCTCAAGTAAAGGCATCCGATTGTCTCCAGCTTTGAGACAAAAGTTACATCCAAATGGCAGCCTTGTGTCCAAAATATGATAGAGACCAAGGCAATCCCTAAACTCGATGCCACGGGCGGGGGCTAATGGAATGAAAAAAACCTATCTTGATAATGCTGCAACTGCACCTGTTTTGCCCGAGGTTCTGGAGGCCATGCTGCCCTACCTCGGGGACGCCTATGGCAATCCCCAATCCCTGCACGAATGGGGAGATGAAGCCAGGGAGGCCATAGAGGAGGCCAGGGGCCATGTGGCAGCCCTAATCGGGGGCCGGTCCGAGGAGATCATCTTCACCGGCTCAGGCAGCGAGGCCAACAACTTCGCCATCAAAGGACTGGCTCAGGCCCAGCAGTCCAAGGGGAAGCACATTGTGATCTCGGCCATCGAGCACTTCTCGGTGCTCCATTCGGCCAAGACGCTTGAGAAGTGGGGCTTCGAGGTGACTGAGGTCCCGGTTGACAAGCACGGACTGGTGGATCCCAAAGAAGTAGCCAAAAGCATCAGGGAGGACACCATCCTGGTCTCCATCATGCATGCCAACGGCGAGGTGGGCACAATCGAGCCCATCGTCGAGCTGGCGAAGAAGGTGAAGGAAACGGGTGCCCTGTTCCACACCGATGCTGTGGCTACCGCAGGCACAATACCTGTCGATGTCAAAGAACTGGGTGTCGATGCGCTAAGTCTGGCCTCAAACCAGTTCTACGGCCCCAAGGGTGTAGCTACCCTGTGGCTCAAGAAGGGAACGCGCATAATCCCCTTCCTCGATGGCGGGGTCCAGGAGGGGGGAAGACGGGCAGGAACCGAGAATGTGCCTGCCATCGTGGGCCTGGGGAAGGCATCGGAGCTTGCACAGCGTGACATGTCCTCTCGCACGGCACATCTGTCCCGGTTGCGCGACAGACTGATTCAAGGGCTGACATCCAAGGTCGATCACGCTATCCTAACCGGCCACCCGACTCAGCGCCTCCCCGGAAATGCCAGCTTTTGCATCGAGTTCATCGAGGGAGAGGCCATGCTTATGCTACTCTCCAGCAAAGGCGTGGCTGCCTCCAGTGGCTCAGCCTGCACCTCTAGGGCGCTTAAGGCATCCCATGTTCTGACCGCCATGGGCATACACGCTGAGATCGCTCAGGGCTCGCTACTGTTCACCCTCGGTCTGAGTACTAGTGAACAGGATGTGGACTATGTCCTGGAGGTTCTGCCTCCAATAGTAGACAGGCTGCGACAGATGTCGCCCCTTTATGCCAAGTTTATTAAGGAGCAGGGCGGAGGGAGATAAAAATGCCAATATACAGTGAAAAAGTTATGGACCACTTTATGAACCCCCGAAATGTGGGTGAGATCGAAAACCCCGATGGCATCGGCGAGGTGGGCAATCCGGTCTGCGGGGATATGATGACCTTCTACATTAAGGTCGATAACAATCACCTCAGCGATGTCAAGTTCAAAACCTTCGGCTGCGGGGCCGCAATCGCCGTCTCCAGCATTGTAAGCGAGATGGCCATGGGTAAAACCCTTGATGAAGCGCGTAAGATCACCCCGGCACTTGTGGCCGAGGAGCTTGAGGGATTGCCCAAGAACAAGTATCACTGCTCCAACCTCGGCGCCCAGGCACTGAATAAGGCTATCGACGACTACCTGAAGAAGCAGGGCAAAGAGGTTAAGAGCAAAAGGAGGAGGAAGGATGAAGGAGAGTGAAAAGCCAAAGAAGACGGCGACCTTTTGTCCCTATTGCGATGAGGAGATAGCCCTCAATCCCTTCCCTTATTGCCGGCCGTGCCAGGTCGAGCTGCGCTATTGCCTGAAATGCAACATCTCAGTGGAGAAGGAGGCCAAGGTCTGTCCCCAGTGCGGCCAGCCATTGGGATAGGGGGCCGTAATGAGTGAGAAAGAAAACCTCACTTTGATTCTGTTCAGCGGTGAGCTGGATAAGGCTCTGGCCGCGTTCAACATAGCCATCGGGGCTGCATCCGCGGGGATACAGGTGAGCATGTTCTTCACCTTCTGGGGGCTCAATATCATCAAGCGCAACGAAGGCAGCATCCGCAGCAAAGGCATAATGAGACGGATGCTCAACTTTATGAACCGGGGCGGCTCAAAGAGGCTCCATCTTTCTAAATTCCATATGATGGGGCTGGGCACCTGGATGATGAAGCGGCTAATGAAGGATGTCAACTTTCCCCAGCTTGAGGAGCTGATGGCCATGGCCAAGGAGATGGGGGTCAAGTTTATCGCCTGCACCACCTCTATGGGCATCATGGGCATTGGCAAGGATGCCTTCATCCCAGAGGTGGATAGCTTTGCCGGCGTTGCCACCTACCTGGCTGATGCGAGAGACGGGAGGGTTAACCTCTTTATCTAGAGGGAGACGCCATGAAAACGGATGCCACGTTAGACTGCATCGGGCTCTACTGCCCCCTGCCCATCGCTCACACCGCCAAGAAGCTAAAAGACATGGAAGTGGGGCAGGTGCTAGAGCTGTTGTCCGATGATGAGGGGATTAAAGAAGATATGCCTGCCTGGTGCCGCATCACAGGTAATGAGCTACTGGGTATCGATGAGGAGGCAGGACAATACAGAGTTTATGTCAAGAAGGCTCGCGACTGAATAGCCAAAGCCACCGGCTTCTGGCATATTGAAAACGATGGATAAAGTTTACCCAAGCGCTAAGGAGGCTATAGCGGATATCTTTGAAGGCGCGACGATCATGTTCGGCGGCTTCTGGTACACCGGCTTCCCCGCCGAGCTCACCCTAGCCTTAGTGAACAAGGGAACCAGGAAACTCACCGTCATCGCTCAATCGGTGGGGGTCGGGAACGACCTCGACATCCTAGCTGAAAACGGGCAGATAAGGAAGGCCATAGTAAATTATGCCTTCTTTCCCTCCCCGGATAAGATCACCGAATTCGAGAGGCAACTTCGTGCCCACGAAATCAAATGCGAGACCTACCCCATGGGAACCTTCATCGAAAAAATAAGGGCCGGCGGCGCCGGCATAGCTGGCTTCTATACCCCTACCGGGGTGGGCACCATCGTCGCTCAGGGTAAAGAGCATCGCTCCTTCGATGGCACTGAGCACATCCTGGAGGAGGCGCTAAAGGCCGACTTCGCCTTCGTCCACGCCTATAAAGGCGACAGGAAAGGCAACCTCGTCTACCGAAAGGCCGCTAGAAATTACAACCCGGAGATGGCGATGGCGGGGAAGATCACCATTGCCGAGGTTGAGAACCTTGTAGAGGCCGGGGAACTGGACCCCGACTGCATTCACACCCCGGGCATATATGTGCAACGGGTAGTCAAGGTAGAAAGACCCACCATCACCTTTAGCTTTGAATAGGGGGAATATGGACGGAGAGGAAATAGTGGGTCTAACCAATGAGCTGATGGCTCTCAGGGCAGCAAACGAGCTGGAGGACGGCATGTATGCTAACCTTGGCATCGGCTTACCAACGATGGTCTCTAACTGGATCGAGGGCCGGGACATAGTCCTCCAGGCTGAGATCGGGTTTCTGGAGCAGGGCCCATTCGCCGAGCCCGAGACGGTAGATCAGGACCTGATTAGCGCTGGTGCCGAGCCAGTAACCACGCTCCCCGGGGCCTCCTTCTTCTCCATCTCCGAATCCTTCGCCATGATCAGGGGAGGGTACATCGATGTCGCCATCCTGGGAGCGCTCCAGGTATCCGAAAAAGGAGACCTCGCTAGCTGGAACAACCCGGCGAGGAAGATATCCGACTGCGGGAACATTGGCGGCGCTATGGACCTGGCAGTGGGTGCTAAGAAGGTGATAGTTATAATGGAGCATACCACCAGAGATGGCGAGCCTAAAATCCTTAAAGAATGCACCTATTCGCTTACAGCGAAGGAGGTGGTCGATTTGATTATCACCGATCTCGCGGTCATCGAGGTCACTGATGATGGAATGGTGCTCAAGGAGACAGCGCCCGGTTTTACCCCCCATCAGGTTCAGGCATTGACCGGAGCCGAGCTAAGAATAAGCGAAGACCTCAAAGAAATAGAGCTCTAAATCATCCACGGATAGAAGGGGGTATGATTGCAATGTGGAAGTGCACTAATTGTCATCATGTAGAACTTGCCACCGAAAAACCTGAGCGCTGCCCGCTCTGCGGTGCTGAGGCCGATAAGCTTGTTCCCCATGAGGTTACCGGGATAAAGGGGACCAAGACCCTGAAAAACCTCAAGACTGGCTTCGTCGCTGAGTCCCAGGCACACCTGAGAAACCTGGCCTTTGCCATAAAGGCCGAGCAGGAGGGCTACCGCCAGGTGGCAAGGCTGTTCCGCGCTGTTGCCGAAGCCGAGGGGGTCCACGCATTCAATCACCTACGCCTCCTCGGCGGCGTTTCCGACACGCAGGAGAACCTGGAGAGCGCCTTCGAAAGGGAGAACCTGGCAAGCAACTCCTATCCTGAATTCATCAAGGCGGCCAATGTGGAGGACAATAAGCATGTGGCAATGATTTTCAGCTATTCCCGCGATGTAGAGCGGGGGCATGCCAAGCTATATGAGAAGGCGCTGGAGCATATGCTGGGCGATGTGGACACCGAATACTACGTCTGCGGCGTCTGTGGCTATGTCTCCGATGGCGATCTCCCCGATGAATGTCCCATCTGCGGCGCCCCCAGAGACAAGTTCAGGAGGGTAGTATAATGAGTTATGCAATAATTGGCAATGGGGTTGCCGGGACATCGGCGGCAGTTAAGATACGCGACCTAGACAAGACGGGTGATATCGAAATCTTCACCGATGAACCCTACCCCTTCTACTCCCGACCGCTGTTGCCCGAGTTCATCGCCGGCGCCGTTGAGGAGAGGAACCTGTTCGTCCATCCCCCGCAGTGGTATGAGGATAAAAACATCGTTCTTCACCTGGAGGAGGGTGGGGAAGCGGTGAGGCCCGGCGAGCGCGAAATCACCACCAAGAAAGGCAAATATAGATACGATCGTCTGCTGCTGGCGGTTGGCAGCAATCCCTTCGTGCCACCGGTCAAGGGGATGGAGGGCAAGGAGGGCATCTTCACCCTGCGGTCGATAGACGATGCCAAAGCGATAAAAGAGTATGCCACAAAGTCGAGAAAGGCAGTTCTCGTCGGCGGCGGGCTGCTGGGTCTGGAGGCCGGTAATGGCCTGAGACGGGCCGGACTCCACGTAACTGTAGTCGAGACCTTCCCACGCCTCTTGCCCCGCCAGCTCGATTCCGAAGGGGCCGCCATCCTGCAGCGACGGATGGAAGAGATGGGGTTCGAATTCCTTCTTGACCAGACGTGCGAAGAAATACAGGGGCAGGGCAAGGTGGAGCGGATACTGCTTAAGAGCGGAAGGACGGTCGATGCCGACATGATGCTGGTCTCCGCTGGCGTCAGGTCCGACTTGAGATTAGCCAATAGCATGGGCTTCGAAACCGAAAGAGGGGTAATAGTCAACGACAGATTGGAGACCAGCATCGAGAACATCTTTGCCGCTGGAGATGTTGCGCAGCACCGCGGGTTGTGCTACGGGATTTGGCCGGCCTCGCAGCGACAGGGAGAGGTTGCCGGAACCAATAT
>Ga0114930_10000186_pt1 | contig 67345 bp, 59 predicted proteins | sample AnhtaG_FD_87300 | JGI IMG/M metagenome (GOLD analysis project Ga0114930, IMG submission 87300) | Deep subsurface microbial communities from Anholt, Denmark to uncover new lineages of life (NeLLi) - Anholt_01485 metaG | ecosystem: Environmental > Aquatic > Marine > Oceanic > Sediment | place...
GCCCCTTGGAGTTAGCAGGTGCCACCTTCGACGGCATACCTTGGATGCAGTGGGTTAACCTTGCTATGGGTGCTTATGGGTTCACCTGACACTTCAAGCACATAATTTGACGACTATGTGCAAGCTGTAAGGGAAACTCAAGTGCTGGATGTGGCTGTCTCAGGTGAGCGCAGGTGGGCCAGCAGCCAGTAGAGCAGCAGGGCCACGATGAAGCTGGGCACAGAGGCCCCCAGGTTGGGCAGGAAGCGGGCGATGGCGTGGTACACTGCGACCCCCAGGGCCCAGGCCAGCACAGCCCAGCCATTCACCCCACCCCAGTACCAGTATCGGCCGCCGGACTCGTAGAGCGCCACCACATCGTACCGCCGACGGCGCAGGATGAAGTAGTCGGCGGCCAGGATGCCGAACAGGGGGCTGAAGACCGAGCCGATGAGCAGGAGGAAGTTCTCGTACTCGGCGATGGGCACGGTTACCGCCAGGATGAAGCAGATCCCGCCGATGATCAGCGCCAGCCACCACTGCCGGGCGTGAGGGATGACATTCTGGCTGGAGACGGCGGCCGAATAGATGTCGGCGAAAGCATTGTCCGTCTCATCCACCAGGATCAGGATGAGGGCGATCCAGCCGCCGGCCAGGGCCAGGATTGCCGGGATGAGGTCTTGGGTGCCGAGGGCCAGGACGAAGAGTGCCCCCAGCCCGTAGAACCAGATGTTGGCCACCAGATACCCCAGGTAGGTGCCCCAGAAAGCGCTGTCACTGCGCCGGGCGAAGCGACTGTAATCGGCCACCAGGGGCATCCAGGAGATGGGCATAGCCACCACCAGGTCCACAGCCAGCCAGAAGGGGAGCTCCCCCGTGCCAGGGGTACGCAGGAACTCGCCGATGTCGTAGTGGGCGAACAGGTACCAGGTGAGGTAGATGCTGATGCCATAGACCAGCCAGACGGCGAACTTCTCGAGCCACTGGCGCACCACCACTAGCGGCCCGCCGATGGCCAGCAGGGTGCACCAGAGGGCGAAGAGGAGGGCCCAGAGGGGGTAGTTGGAGAAGCCCAGGAGTCTCTCGCCGATGGCGTTGGCCGCCTTGGCCATGACGATGACCTCGAAGGTCCCCCAGCCGATGAGCTGGACGAGGTTGAGGAGGGTGGGCAGGTACGAGCCTCGGATGCCCAACACTGGGCGCAGCATGACCATGGTGGGGATGGCGTGGTCGCTGCCCACCACCCCGGCCAGGGCCAACAGCAGGTTCCCGATGAGGGTGCCGATGATGATGGCCAGGAACGCCTGCCCCAGCCCCAGCCCTGGCACCAGCAGGGTCCCTGCCAGAAGCACCAGCAGCCCCACCCCCAGGCTGGACCACAGGGCGAAGTAATCCACAAAACCCAACAGACGATGCTCTTGGGGCACCGGTTCGATACCCCATTCCGGTGGTGCTTGGATCGCCATGTGCCAATCCCTCCTTCAATGCAGAGGGGCCGCCAAGTTTAGAAAGCCGACGGCCCACATCTCCCATCGCTTCCCTACGCTGGCATTATCCAGATCAGGTTCAAGGGGTCGGAGCAGGCGCAGAGTGTAGATCTGCGGATGCTCCCTCTCAGCCCGTTCCCCCGGACTCCCCCAGCTCGCTGTTTAGTTGCTGCCCAGATCACCTCTAATGTATCACATATCGTGGCCTTTGTCAAGCGGCCCATGCTCTGGAAAGTACTCCCATCGCCGGGTGCGGACCCCACGAGGCAGCATGAAGGCCACGGCTTTCTTGCGGCCGGCCAACGCACCGCGCACCGTGCCCAGGGCATCGTAGCCCAGCATCACCGCCTCTGCCCTCAGGGCCTTCGCCGTAGCCGCGGCCTCCTCCCGTTTCTGAGAGGTGTACTCCTCAGCCGGAAGAGCCGGGCGACCCTTCTCGCCAGGGGTCATGTGCACCAGCGTGGCCCGGTGCCCGGCACGGGTGTGCCTGAGCACTGCTGCATCAGCCATGACCTCCGCGCCGCCCGCGTGGACACCGAAGACCATGATGTGACCAATATGGAAGGGTTCTTCCACTTTTCGCCTTCCTATCGTACAAAGGGGTGGATGAATAGGTGTGTTGAGCCGGCAATACAACGATTTGACAAAATTGGAGATTTGCATTATAATTTAATGTACGCTGAAGTATATACCTTGGGCACCGAGCCACGCATTGAAGATAGAGGTGCCATGAAGAGACAGACTCTGATAGGGATGCTCAAAGTGCTCAGCGTTCCCACGCGCCTGAGTATTTTCGACATGCTTATGGAGGGTGTTCAGTGCAATTGCGAGATCGCCGAGCGGCTCGGCTTGTCGCTCAGCTTAATCTCACATCATCTGCAGATCCTGCATCAGGTTGGATTGGTTCAACGTGAACGCGATGCTGATGATGCACGATGGATCTACTACTCCATAAACCGGGAGGCATTGGTACAGTTGGACGAGGAGATGAGACATCTATTGGACGTCAACCGAATTCAACCCCGTGTCCCATCGTGCGGGCCAAGAGCCGTGGTCACTGCTGAGGGATAGAGGACCGGCCGCGGGGATGGCAAATTCATGGCCATCGCTTTTTTAGGGAACCATACTTTAACATATATTAAAGTACTTGCGAGGGTGCCTATGGGAAAACATACGCCGTCCACGCACGTCTACCTACTCACATCATCACATCAGAAAGGAGCACGCCGATGACTCAGGCAGACCAGAAGGGATACCAGGACAATCCAGCCCTCGGCTGGTTTGAGAAGTATATCTATCTTTGGATCATTGTGGCTGGCGTAGGAGGCTTGCTCGTTGGCAAGATTTTCCCCCACGTCGCCATGGCGCTCGAGCGCGTAAGTTGGGAGGGAGTCTCACTCCCGTTGGCTGCCGCGATGTTCCTTGTCATGTTCCCCCCTATGGCGCGGGTCAAGCTGGAGGAGCTAGAGAAGGCGGCTCGTAATGTGTGGCCCACCATTGTCACGCTGGTGGCTAACTGGGTCATTGCGCCACCGCTCATGTGGCTTCTGGCACGCGTATTTGTGGCTGAGCCAGAGTACAGGGCAGGGCTCATCTTGCTTGGTTTGGCCCCTTGCACCGCCATGGTGCTGTTCTGGATCTCCCTTGCGAAAGGCAATCTTGTTCAGGGCGTGGTGGTCACTGCTATCAATGCAATCACCACGCTCATTCTCTACAGTCCGACGGGCACCTTTTACCTGGGGGTGGGCGGGGTGCCGGTGCCATTCATGCTGATTCTGCTGAGCTCTGTCCTCTTTGTGGGATTGCCACTCCTAGCAGGCCAGCTTGCGCGTCGCTGGCTAACCCGAAAGAGAGGGAGGGAATGGTTCGAGGGGCGTTTCCTGGGAATCATGAGTAACATTAGCGCCTTGGCGCTGCTGGCAACAATGGTGATCATGTTCTCGCTGCAAGGCGAGGTCATTTTGGACAATCCCCTCCTGGTATTGCGTCTGATGGTGCCGAACTTGATCCACTATACGACAATGCTGACGCTCGCTTTTGCCGTCTCGCGCCTGCTGAGTTTTACCTACGAGGATGCAGCTATGACAACTATGATCAGCTCCAGCTCGCAGTTTGAGGTAGCCATTGGCAGCGCCATGGTCTTATTCGGTATCGGGTCGGGAGCGGCTTTGGCTACGGTGGTAGGGCCACTTCTCGAGATTCCACTAATGGTGGGGGCAGCAAAGCTGCTGCAGCGAGTAGCCTATCGTCGGTACGTTTGGCCGGCTACGAGCAGATAGTTTCCTCGCCCCCGCTCAATCATAACGTTTCGAGGAGGATTGATTTGCACGACCTGGAAGAGAGACGAATGGAGACTTGACGGAACATGCAGCACGTCAGGAGTACCCATTTTGATCTGGACTGGCCGTGTGTGCTTCCCCTGTGGCTGGCCTGTGCCATCTGGGCCACCGTGCTCATGCGCCAGCGAGGACATCCGACCTGGAAGGGGCTGCTGGTGGGACTGGCCTTCGGGTCTATAGGGGTGCTCTGGGCGCTCACCACCCCCAGAGCCCCTGTGCGTCGGCCCCAATGGCACGATGAGATGGTGCCCTGCCGCTTTTGCAAGCGTCCGGTGAGCCCCTACGCGCCGGTCTGCCCCCACTGTGGCCGCCCATGGCCTGCCTATGGAGGGGAGTAAGCAAGCCACCCATTCAGGGGTTTCGAGGCACATCACCTGACCGAGACAACCCGTGCTTCAAGCAGGTCCGTGACCCGCGCCGGCAGGGCGCCGGATCGCGGATCCGGCTTGAGCAAAGGGCTAGCGGGCGGCGTCTGTCTTCTACTTCGACACCCGGTCGGAGCATTCATGTTGCCTTTTCGGCCAGTGATGCTATAATATCCCTTGAGGCAGGCCGGGCGCATCACAGCCGACCTGCCTTTCGTATGAAGGACTTAGAGCGAGATCAACTATGGACACAACATATACGGATACCCATTGGCATCACCATTCGGTCAAAGAGGCCATCGACCTGTTGGCAACCCACCTGCATCGGGGCCTGACCGCCGAAGAGGCGCAGGAACGGCTGGCTCAGTACGGCCCCAATGAGCTGCAGGAACGGCCCCGTCCTACCTTCTGGCACCTGCTCCTCAACCAGTTCAAACAGTTCCTGGTGCTGATCCTCATCGTCTCAGCCATCATCTCCTTCTTCCTGGGGGAGTATGTGGAGGCCGGGGCGATTATGACCATCGTTGCACTCAATGCTGTGCTGGGAGTGGTGCAGGAATCGAAAGCTGAGGAGGCGTTGGCCGCTCTGCAGAAGATGGCTGCGCCCGAGGCCAGGGTAGTACGCGATGGCCACGTCCTGACTATACCGGCCCGGGAACTGGTACCCGGCGATCTGGTCATTCTGGAGACAGGCAATTACGTGCCGGCCGATGTGCGGCTGGTGGAGGCCATCAACCTGCGCATTGAGGAGGCCTGCCTGACAGGGGAGTCGGTGCCGGTGGAGAAGAAGGCCGAGGGACAGCTGCCACCCCAGGCCCTCCTGGGCGACCGGCACAACATGGCCTACATGGGTACCCTGGTCTCCTACGGCCGGGGCCGGGGACTGGTGGTGGCCACCGGCATGCGCACTCAGTTCGGCCTGATCGCGGAGATGATCCAGTCCTACGAGGAGGAGCAGACCCCCCTCCAGGTCAAACTGGATCAGTTGGGCAAATGGCTGGGGGTGGGGTGTCTGGCCATGTGTGGGATCGTCTTCGTGGTGGGGATATGGGAGGGGCGGCCGGCGCTGGCCATGTTCCTCACCGCTGTGAGCCTGGCCATCGCCGCCGTGCCGGAGGGGCTGCCAGCGGTGGTCACCATCTGCCTGGCCCTGGGGATGCAGGAGATGATCCGCCGCCACGCCCTGATCCGGAAACTCCCCGCCGTGGAGACCCTGGGCTCGGCCACCGCCATCTGCTCCGACAAAACCGGCACCCTCACCCAGAATGAGATGACGGTGGTGCAGGTCTACGCCGATAGCAACCTGTTGTACATCACCGGCGAGGGATACCGGCCCCAGGGCGAGCTGCAGGAGGAGGATGGCCGCCGAGCAGAGCTGCGCTGGTACCCCTCCATGCGGCCCCTCCTGCAAGGGGGACTGCTGTGCAACGATGCCTGGCTGGAAAGGATCAACTCCGATGACGGAGGTGATCCCACCTGGCACATCGTCGGCGATCCGACGGAGGGCGGGCTGGTGGTGGCCGCAGCCAAAGCAGACCTGTGGCGGGAGAGGGTGGAGCAGGAATTCCCACGGGTTGCCGAGATCCCCTTCGACTCTGAGCGCAAGCGCATGACCACCATCCACCGGGTGCTTACCGATAACAAGAAGAGCAAGGAGGTGGCCGCGCCAGACCTGCAGACGCCCTACGTGGCCTATGTGAAGGGCGCACCTGACGTTATCCTCGACCTGTGCACCCACGTCACCGAGGATGGTCGAGTGTGGCCTTTGGATCGCGCCCGGCGGGAACTTATTTTCGAAATGAATGACGCCTTGGCCTCCAACGCGCGGCGGGTGCTGGGCATCGCCTACCGGCCCCTGGAGGAGTTGCCCTCCAATCCCTCTCCTGAGGAGGTGGAGCGGGAGTTGATCTTTGTGGGGCTCATCGGTATGATTGACCCCGCCCGGCCCGAGGCCCAAGAGGCCATTGAGCTCGCACGCCGGGCAGGCATCAGGATCATCATGATCACCGGTGATTACCCCAACACCGCAGCGGCCATCTCCCGTGAGATCGGCCTCATCCAGCACGGCGATCCAGTGCTGAGCGGGGCAGACATTGATAGGCTGAACGATGGGGAGTTCGCACGAGAGGTGGAGCGAACCAACGTTTACGCCCGGGTCTCGCCCCAGCACAAGGTGCGTATTGTGGAGGCGCTGAAGAGGCAGGGGCACGTGGTGGCCATGACCGGCGATGGGGTGAATGACGCCCCGGCGCTTAAGCGGGCGGACATCGGGGTGGCCATGGGCATCACCGGCACCGACGTCTCCAAAGAGACGGCGGACATGGTGCTCACCGACGACAACTTTGCCTCCATCGTGGCCGCGGTGGAGGAGGGGCGGATCATCTACTCCAACATCCGCAAGTTCGTCTACTACCTGGTGTCCTGCAACCTGGGGGAGATCCTGACCATCTTCCTGGCGACGCTCTTCCGCTGGGACCTGCCCCTCACGGCCATTCAACTGTTGTGGCTGAACCTGCTGACTGATGGCGCACCGGCGCTGGCCCTGGGGCTGGAGGAGGGGGACCCGGACATCATGGAGCAGCCGCCGCGCCCTCCGGACGAGCCGGTCATCAACCGCTCCATGCGTCGGGGCATTGGAGTTCAGACGGTGGCCATCACTGCTGCCACGCTGGGGGCCTTCCTCCTGGGCAAGCGGTGGTTTCCGGACAACCTGGCAGCAGCGCAGACCATGGCCTTTGTGACCCTCTCCACCTCCGAGCTGCTTCGGGCCTACACCGCGCGCTCAGAGCGCTACTCTATCTTCCAGATTGGGGTGCTGTCCAACAAGTACATGCAGATGGCGGTCGCGGCCTCCATCGCGCTGCTCTTGGCCGTGATCTACATCCCCTTCCTGGATCCCATCTTCAACACCGTCTTTATGGGCCTTCGGGAGTGGCTGGCCATGGCTCCCCTCATTCTCCTCCCTGCCACTGCTGCCGAGATCACCAAGCTCTTGGGGCGGCGGTGGGCACAACGACAGGTATTGGTTACAGCCTGATAGCCGGGGCTCTATCCCACCCGCATGACCTTGATGTCGCCGATCCAGAGATGGGCCAGGATGCGCAGCCGGGCCTCCGCCGCCTGGTAATCGGTCGAAATCGCTTGGTCTTCCAGAAAGAAGCCCTCTGAGCTACGGCCCAGAAGCTGCAGGCTGCCCAGGACCACCTCACCGTGGACTTCGGCGGCCAGATCGCGGGGCAGCCGCACCTCGATGTCGCCGAGCCAGCCCCCCAGGTGGATGGTGTGCTCGCTGGGTGCGACGTCGGCCTCCGTCAGGTCCAGCCGCAGCTCGCCGAGCCCCACATGCGCTCCCAGGTCCTCAGTAACCGTGCCCCTGATCCGCAGGTCGAGATCGCCCAGCAGGCGGCTCCTCCTCCGGGCCAGGGGCCTTCCGCGTCTGGCCCGAAGGATGAGACGCGCGCCCCAGAAGATAAGGGCCAGGGCGATGAGGGTTACGATCACGTCTCCCAGGTCAATGTGGGCGATGCCCAGGGTGTTGAGCAGAAAGATCAGGCCCAGGAGGATAAGTACGCCGCCGATCAGCAGTTGTCGCTTGTCTTTCACAATGCACCTCCGATCATCGAAATTGGGGAATAGCGCAGTTGCGCGCCGGTGCGGGGCAGGCCCCGCTATTCCCTGACAGTGTGTGCCATTTACCGAGAGAGTTGCCACAGGAATGGAGGCCTCCTCGTGGGTCAGGCTCCGGGTGAGCTCGGCCATTGTTCTCCCTCCCTGACATGCTGGTTACATCCTGATTATATATCACCAGCACAACAGAGGGCAACTGCTGGTAATCGAGCTGACAGATTTGGTGTGGACCCATTTTGCCATATTCAGGTATATGTGGTATAATTACAACTGGCGAGAACATACGGGCCATGATCTTGCGACTTGTGGAACAGCTGCTAGACAAGGAGTAAAGTGTGGCGCTATCCAAGAGTGAAAAGGACGCCATCATTCAGGAATATTCCCTTCACGGCAACGATACAGGGTCTCCTGAGGTCCAGATCGCGCTTCTGACCACCCGTATCCACCAATTGATCGAGCATCTCAAGATCCACAAAGGGGATGAGCACTCGAGGCGTGGGTTGCTGAAGCTGGTGGGACAGCGCCGACGACATCTGGCCTATCTTGATCGCAAGGACCAGCAACGCTATCAAGGGATTGTGCAACGCCTGGGGCTGCGAAAGTAGACTGCCCCTAAGGCAATGAGTAGACAGCGTGCAGACCTGATGTCCGGATCGAGGTGTGCTCTTGCATGTTCTCTACCCGCTTTGTTACTGATCGCCAGTTGTGCCATCATCTTGACTCCGGAAACCGGATGATGGACTATCTATGTCAGTGGTCAGGCTTGAGGTTAGGAATTGGGGAATGAGTCTCAGTAGTCGAATAGTCAGGTGGTCGGGCAGTCAGGTAGTCATTTGATGGCTCGTTTCTCTGACTGGCCGATTGAGGACTACCTGATTAAGGACTACTGGGACTTACCCCCCAGTCCCTGACCTTCAAGTCTGACTGAAAAGGCTTGGAGGTACAGCATCTTATGAGTTACCAATTCAGTGCGACTATGGGCGAGCAAGCCGTCCAGTTGGAGACAGGCAAGCTCGCTGGCCAGGCAGGGGGGGCCGTAACTGTCCGCTGGGGCGATACTACCCTGCTGGTCACCGCGACCATGTCGCGGCAAGTACGCGAGGCCATAGATTTCCTTCCCCTCATCGTTGACTTCGAGGAACGGCTCTACGCTGCGGGACGTATCCCCGGCAGCTTTTTCCGACGCGAGGGACGCCCTCCCGAATCAGCGATCCTCATTGATCGCCTCGTTGACCGCGCGATACGCCCCCTCTTCCCCAAGGACTTGCGCAACGAAGTACAGGTCATCATCACCCCTCTCTCCAAGGATAAGGAACACCAGGCGGACGTCTTATCCGTCATTGGAGCCTCAGCAGCGCTGATGATCTCCGACATCCCCTTCGCCGGGCCTGTGGGAGCAGTGCGGGTAGGCTACATCGGCGATGAGTTGATGTTTAATCCCACTGTCCCCCAAATGCAGCAGAGTGAGCTCGATCTCCGGTTGGCCGGCACAGCCGAGGCCATCATCATGGTCGAAGGCGATGGCCGGGAGGTCTCGGAGGAATTGGTCGTGCGCGCCATGGAGGCCGGCTACCAGGCTATCCAGCCGCTCATCAACCTGCAGCAGGAAATCCGCAAAGCGGTGGGCAAACCCAAGCGCGACTACGTTCCCTTCACCATCCCCGATGAACTGCGGGAGGTGGTGCGGGAAAAGATGGCTGGGCCGCTGGCTGAGACAGTGGCCAGCACGACGATGAAGAGTGAACGGGTGGAGGCGCTGGAAGCCCTGCAGAATGAACTCCTCGCCGAGTTGGGTGAAGAGTGGGAGCTCCAGCAGGTCAAGCAGGTCTTCGACGAGCTGTTGCGGGAGATGGTGCGAGAGCGCATCTTGGAAGAGGGGATCCGCCCCGACCGGCGAGGACCGGCGGACATCCGCCCGCTGTCGGCTGAGGTGGGCCTTTTGCCACGCACCCATGGTTCGGGTCTGTTCATGCGGGGTGAGACCCAGGTGCTGAGCGTGGCCACGCTGGGAACCCCCCGTGAGGAGCAGCGCATTGATGACCTCTCAGCCAAGGAGACTAAACGCTACATCCACCACTACAACTTCCCACCCTACTCTACTGGTGAGACACGGTTTCTGCGTGGTCCACGTCGGCGAGAGATTGGCCACGGTGCCCTGGCTGAACGGGCACTGTTACCCATGATCCCCGCCGAGGAGGAGTTTCCCTACACCATCCGCGTGGTGAGCGATGTCCTTTCGTCCAATGGTTCTACTTCCCAGGCCAGCATCTGCGGCAGCAGCCTGGCATTAATGGATGCTGGAGTGCCTATCAAAGCGCCGGTGGCCGGGATGGCCATGGGACTGGTGATGCGAGATAGTCAGTACCGCATCCTGACCGACATCCAGGGCATGGAGGATCACCTGGGCGATATGGACTTCAAGGTGGCCGGGACTCGAAAGGGGATCACAGCCATCCAGATGGACATCAAAATCCAGGGCATCACCTCTCAACTCCTGAAGGAGGCCTTAGCCCAGGCGCGGGAAGCCCGACTGAAGGTGCTGGGCGTGATGGAAGAGACTATTCCCGTCCCACGGTCTGAGATGTCGCCCTATGCACCGCGGATAACTATCCTGCAGATTGATTCCGAGAAGATCGGACTGGTGATCGGCCCCGGGGGCAAGACCATCCGCTCCATCCAGGAGGAAACGGGGGCCAGTATCGACATCGAGGATGATGGCACCATATACATCGCTTCCACCGACGGCCCCAGTGCTCAAAAAGCGCAGGAGATGGTGGAGGCACTGGTGCAAGAGGCGCAGGTGGGCAAAATCTATCGGGGACGAGTGGTGCGCATCACCGACTACGGTGCTTTCGTCGAAATACTACCCAACCAGGATGGGATGGTCCACATCTCCCAACTGGACAGTGGGCATGTCCAGCGGGTTGAGGATGTGGTCCACGTGGGGGACGAGATCATGGTCATGGTCATTGACATTGACCGCCAGGGCAAGATCCGCCTCTCTCGACAGGCGGTGCTGGAGGGGTGGACAGCGCAGGAGGCTCGGAGCCGTGATCGGGTCCCCAGCCGAGGAGTCCGCGGCGAGACGCGGCGCACTTCACACTTCCGACGTTAGCCTGTTGCACAGCTCGCGAGGTTGAGAGTTATGTATTCACCCCCTTCCCCTCCTTCGGAGGAGGACCTTTCCTCCCGCAGCCTGCTCTGGCGCCTGCTGCGCGAGGTAGTGGAGACGGTCATTCCGGCGATCCTCATCGCCATTTTCATCACGCTCTTTCTGGCTCAGGCCACGCAGGTCTATGGTCAGAGCATGGAGCCCAACCTCCATGCGGGCCAGCGGTTGATTGTGGAGAAGATCTCCTACCGCTTCCATGCGCCCCGTCGTGGGGACATCATTGTGCTGCGGCTGCCTGAGCAGAGGGGCAATTTTCTGATCAAGCGGGTGGTTGGCCTGGCAGGGGAAATGATAGAGATCCGCGATCAGCAGGTGTTCATTGATGGCCATCCCATTAGTGAGTCCTATCTCAGCCAGCCTGTTCGCTACTCTATGTCTTCCCGCCCTGTCCCTGAGGACTCGGTCTTCGTGCTTGGTGACAACCGTGGTTTCAGCAACGATTCCCGCTCCTTCGGCCCCGTGCCCCTGTCCAACGTGATTGGCCGGGCCTGGATACTGTACTGGCCCCCTGACCAGATGGGGCTGGTGCACTGAACCCCAAGAAGCGTCCATGGGCACTCAACAGCAGGATCAAGGCACGATAGAGCCCAGTTCCCCTCCTTTCCATCCCTGGAGTGATACTACGAAGCGGATGATCGTGGCCGGAGGAGCGGTGCTGGGGGCCTTGATCCTGTATCGCTTTAGGCACTTGCTGCCTCCGCTGATCATCGCCATCGTGCTGGGTTATGTGCTCAACCCCGTGGTAGGGTTTATTATTGCCCGCACCCGCTTTCACCGCACCACAGCGGTGGCGCTGCTGTACGTGGTCCTCATGATTCTTCTGGCCCTCCTGGCTGCCCTGTTAGTGCCCAGTCTCATCAATCAACTGAGGGCAGTTGACCTTAACCTCAAGCAGATGGCTGAGGAGTTTGACCGTTTTCTGGACCAACCTCTGTTTCTGCTGGGGTATCGCCTGGAGCTTAAGAGGGCCTGGCTCCAGGTAGGAGGGGCGCTGCAGAGCGTCATCTCCCCCATGGCTTCACGCACTATGAGTGTGCTGCTCGATGCGGTCACCAGTTTGGTGTGGCTGGTTTTCATCCTCGTCATCTCCTTCTACATCCTCAAGGACCAGCCCGCGATCACGCGCTACGCTCACCAGCTCGTCCCACCCCGTTATCAGACCGATGTGCACCTCTTGGGTGCTGAGATCAACTCCATATGGAATGCCTTCTTCCGGGGGCAACTCATTCTCTGCCTGGCGGTGGGCTTTGTGGTAGGGGTCGTGATGGCCGTTGTGGGACTGCGCAACGCAGTGGCCCTGGGCGCGCTGGCTGGGGTGCTGGAGGTGCTGACCAACATCGGTCCCGTCATCGCTGCCATCCCCGCGGTGCTCATTGCCCTCTTCCAAGGCTCGACCTACCTGCCGCTGCCCCCCTTCTGGTTTGCCCTGCTGGTCACAGGGTTGTACATCCTCATCCAGCAGGTGGAGAACAACTACCTGGTGCCCCGCATCATCGGCCGCAGCCTTAACCTTCACCCGCTGGTGGTGATCGTGGCGGTGGTGGCCGGAGCCAACCTGGCCGGCGTGCTGGGGGCGCTGCTGGCGGCCCCCACCCTGGCCTCCCTCCGGGTGTTGGCCGGCTATGCCTACTGCAAACTGCTGGATCAGCCCCCTTTCCCACTGCCCGTGGATCAGGCCGTGGAGGCTGACGAGGAGGGGGTAAATCAGCCGCCGGATTGATGGGGTGGTTGGCCCGGAATTGTGCTTTGGGCTATCCAAGGTTATCCAAAGCAGAGAGGCCCCGTCTGACATCCGTCGAGCGGGGCCTCTTTTTGAGTGTGGCCGATGTCATAGCAGCTTGGGCTGTTCCGCTTTGGTGTGGGGCAGGCCCAGGTGCTCATAGGCGTGACGGGTGGCCACCCGCCCCCGGGGGGTGCGATCCAGAAAGCCCAACTGCAGGAGGTAGGGCTCGTACACATCCATGATAGTATCTGACTCCTCACTAATGGCTGCGGCGATGGTATCCAGCCCCACTGGCCCGCCGTCGAACTTCTCGATGATGGTGTGCAGCACTTTACGATCAATCCGATCCAGCCCCAGATCGTCCACCTCCAGCAGGGCCAGGGCCTGTTGGGCCACCTCCTGGGTGATGGCTCCATCGGCCCGCACCTGGGCATAATCCCGCACCCGTTTCAGCAGCCGGTTAGCCACCCGAGGGGTGCCCCGTGCCCGCCGCGCGATCTCTCCCGTGCCACGCTCATCAATCTCCACCCCCAGGATGTGCGCTGAGCGGCGAACGATGGCCTCCATTTCTGATAGTTCGTAGAAACCGATGCGGTAGACGGCCCCGAAGCGGGCTCGCAGCGGCGAGGTCATGAGGGCGATGCGGGTGGTGGCGCCGATGATGGTGAAGTGGGGCAGATGCAATCGGATAGAACGCGCGGTGGGGCCTTTGCCGATGATGATGTCCAGGGCATAGTCCTCCATGGCCGGGTAGAGAATCTCCTCCACAGCACGCCCCAGGCGGTGGATCTCGTCAATGAAGAGCACGTCCCCTTTGTGCAGGTTAGTGAGAATCGCTGCCAGGTCCCCGGCGCGCTCGATAGCTGGCCCGGAGGTGACCCGCAGGCCCACCTTCATCTCGTTGGCGATGACTGTGGCCAGGGTGGTCTTTCCCAGGCCCGGGGGCCCATAGAGGAGCACGTGATCCAGTGACTCCCTCCGTCCCCTGGCGGCCTCAATGAGGATGGACAGATTGGCTTTCAACCGCTCCTGGCCGATGAACTCGTCCAGCGTCTGGGGCCGGAGGGTGGTATCGAGGCGAATCTCTTCTTCTTGCAGGCGGGGCGAGATGACTCGGTCAGCCATCGGTGCTCTCTTTCTGCTAGGCCATGGGCTGCAAACATATTATAGGCGACAAGGCCCCAAATCGCAAGAGATGCGCGGGTGTGGGTCTTTAGACCTCCGAGGCCTGGATAGAGCACGGGGGTTCAATCCAGTTGACCAAATCGCAGAAGTGGGGTATCATATAGTTTCAATCTACATTCCCCGGAGAGATCACATCCTATGCTTAAACCACTCTTGGAAACCATGCGGCCCAAGCAGTGGGCCAAGAATCTGTTCATCTTCGCGGGTCTGATCTTCGGCAAGAAGCTGCTTTATCCCTCGCTACTGGCCAGGAACGTTCTGGCCTTCGTGCTCTTCTGCCTCATCTCCAGTACCATCTACCTGATCAACGACTTGGCGGACATTGAAAAGGACCGCCAACACCCCACCAAGCGGCGGCGGCCCCTGCCCTCGGGAAGGCTACAGCCCCGGGTGGCGATCATTGCCGCCGCGCTCTTCCCCGCGATCAGCATGCCGCTCGCCTTCCTGCTGAACTTGCAATTCGGCCTGGTGGCAATGGCCTATCTGGCCACGATGATCGCTTATTCCCTGCTGCTTAAGAACCTGGTCATCGTGGATGTGCTGGTCGTCTCCGCAGGATACGTGCTGCGCGTGGCGGCGGGGGTGATCGTGACCGGCGTTCCCTTCTCCCCCTGGCTTTACGTGTGCACCACGCTGCTGGCCCTCTTCATCAGTTTTTCCAAGCGGAGGCACGAGCTTCTGATCCTGGAGGGGACGGCGAATGAGCACCGGGCCACGCTCAACGAGTACACCCCCCATCTTTTGGACGAGATGATATCTGTGGTCACCTCCACCACGGTCATTGCCTACTCGTTTTACACCTTTTCCGCGCCAAACCTGCCGCCCAACCACGCCATGATGCTCACCATTCCCTTCGTCCTGTACGGCATATTCCGCTACCTGTACCTCATCCACGTCAGGAATGAGGGGGGCACACCGGAGGAGTTGGTTTTCAAGGACAAGCCCCTGCTTTTGGCCATTGCCCTGTGGGGGCTGACGGTGCTGTTTGTTCTGTACGTCAAGTAGCTTTCGTCAGAGCGACAATGCACTCCTCAATGGGATAGATAGCCCCACAATTAGGGCAGCAAAGCGCGACAGCTTCGGAGTGAAGCGTCGCGCTTTGGCATTGGGGGCAGCGCACCAGCGCAGATAGCTCCGGCGTCGGCTGGCGATCCCTCAGCAGATCACCTGGCTTGCGGGCCCAGACCAGATCATATAACTGCTGCCAGCTCTGTACCGTGATCCCCCCCAGTCCCATCCCCTTCAACAGGGAGATCATCTGCGGCCGGGTGAAGGACCGGCCAAAAAACAGCCGAGCCTCCCAACCGCACCGGTTGGTGGTCAGCAACACTCCTCCAGGCCGCAGCACACGGGTCATCTCCCGCAGGGTCCGGCGGGCGTGGGGCAGGAATTCCAGCGCCTCCAGGCAGGTTACAGCGTCGAATGCTGCATCGGGGAAAGGGAGCAACGTGGCGTCCTGATGGAGGAAGAGAATATGATCGGCATAGCGTTCGCTTTTGAGGACTGCCTGCTTCAGCATCCGATGGGCCAGATCCAGGGCCACAATCTGCCCTCGGAAGTGTGCTTCCCGCAACAGAGCGCAGGGCAGCCGCCCGGTGCCTGTGGCCACATCCAGGACAAGCGGCTGGGGCACGGCGGCCAGCCGCTTGAGCAGCGGGCGGGCCAGGAACCAGGACTCGTCGGCGTTGCTGAAGCCTTTGATGGCGTCGTAGCGGGGCGCGGACCAGTCATAGAGAAGCGTCACCACGCTGGGGCCCAGGTAGACACCCTCGGTGATGTGAAAGAGCCAGTAGCCCAGGAGGGCTAGCACAAGCACGCCTAGGCCGATCAGGGCCCAGAGGAGCATGGAAGGATCACACCTCCCTGAGTATGGCCAGGAACTCCTCGTGCAGGTGGCTATTGGAGGCCAAGCAGCCCCTCATTCCCGGACGCCAGGGCTCTCCTTGCAGGTCTGTAACCTGCCCGCCAGCTTCTCGGATGAAGAGCTCCGCCGCAGCCACGTCCCAGTCGTAGAGAGCCAGGTTGAAGTATCCCTCCAGCCAGCCAGCCGCCACGCTGCACAGGGCCAACACCGCCGATCCCGAGGCGCGGAGGGTGGCCACGCGAGGGGCCAAGGCCGTGACGCAGGCCACGCTCCGCTCCCGCACTGCCGGGTCTCGCGCCCAGTCAAGGCCCACCAGCGCATCTCCGAACCGGTCGTGCTCGCTCACCTGCAGCCTTCTCCCGTTGAGCCAAGCTCCCTCCCCTGACCGGGCGGTGAACAGGCGCTCCTGTACTGGATCGTACACCACGCCCACGAGTGTCTCATCGCCGTGCCGCAGGGCCAGGGAAGTGCAGAACAGGGGGTAGCCGTGGGCGAAGTTGGTTGTCCCATCCAGGGGGTCCACGAACCACAGGAATTCCACCTGCTGATCGTGGGCTCGGGTTAGCCCCCTCGCCTGCACCAGTGCCGCAGGCACAGGCGAACTGCTTTCCTCGGTGTGGAAGCTGTGGTCAGGGAAGCGGGCGCGGATCGTCTCCACGATGGCCCGCTCGGCCTTCAGGTCGGCGTCGGTGACAATATCGCGAAAGCCTTTGTACCAGGCCTGGCGGGGCCGTTCCAGGGCCGCCAGGATCTCCACCCTCGCCGCTCTAGCAGCCGTGACAGCGACTTCGAGATAGGAATCCAGATCGAGTGCGGTGATCATTGGCCTCCCCACGTGAGGCAAAACCACAGAGGCACAGAGGATGCAGAGAAAATGATAAACTCAGTGCCCTCTGTGTCTCTGTGGTTAAACTATTGGGCAACTGAGTAGACGGCCTCCAAACGGGGGGCGATCACAGTCCAATCGTACCATGTGGTGACGAAATCCCGTCCCCTTCGGCCCAGGACCTGCTGCAGGGAAGGGTCATGCAGCAGGGCCAACACACCCTGAGCAAAAGCGGCCGCGTCATCCGCCACGAGCAGGTGCTCACCAGCCCTCATCAGGGGGAAGCCCTCACAGCCCAGGCTGGTGGAGACCACCGCCTTTCCCAGGGCCATGGCCTCCAGCATCTTGAGCCGCGTGCCCCCGCCCATGCGCAGCGGCACCACGTAGGCCGCCGTCCCGGCGATGTAGGGCTGGATGTGGGGCACGAAGCCGGTGATTGTCACCGCCGGATCACCTCGCAGCGTATCCAGTCGAGGATGAGGCCGCTGACCGACGATGTAGAAATGCGCCTCGGGTATCTCAGCCTGGACAAGGGACAGCACCTGCTGCGCGAACCACAGCACACCATCCACGTTGGGGCGGAAATCCATCTTGCCGGTGAAGACTATCGCCGCAGGGCCGAGGTCAATGGGTTCAACCGTCCGGGGATCGTAGGCTGCGGTGTCCACACCGTTGGGCACCACTGTCACCCCCAACCCAGGCACCAGCCGCTCCAATGCCCTCCCATCCGCCTCCGAGACCACTGTGACCCGGTCGGCTGCACTACAGCACCGACGCTCGTAGCGGGCCAGCTTCTTCCACTGGATGAGAGAATAGAGCGCTCCTACCCACCGCTCTGGCCGTCGCACATCCGTCTCGAAGGCCCGCCGCTGGAGCAAATACTCGCAATTGTGCTCATCGAAGACAACCAGCGGCCTATCATTATTCGCCATTCGCCATTCGCTCTTCGTCATTTGCAACAGATACGGCCCCATCTCAATGCCCTCGATCTGGATCACATCGTAGGAGCCCCTGGCCAGGAGTTCGTCCAACTGGTGGTGCATGGCCTCTGATTCCAGTCGAAGGGCCATGTCAGGCAGGGACAAGAGAAGGGTGTCGCGGGCACGATCCAGTGCGCTCCGCTGGGCCACCGCCACTGCACAGATGACAGCGCAGTGCGCTCTCAGCGGCCCAACCTCCACCTTTCCTGGGCCCTCCGCGAAGGACAAGAGGTGGATCTCGTGCCGGACTGCGAGCTGGCGGATGAGATTGTAGTTGCGGATGGTAGTCCCCTGATGAGGGGGATAGGGGAATTGAGGTGTGATTATCAGGAGGCGCACGAATCTATCCCTCGGAGATCACTCGCCTGTAGACTTCCAGCGTCTGGCGGGCCGTCTTCTCTACGGAGAAGCATTGGGCTCGCCTGTAGCCTTTAGCCTGCATCTCGGCCCGCAGCTCCTGGTCATGGAGCACCCGCCACATAGCCACCGTCCACTCCGATACCTCCTCCGGAGGTACTAGCAGCGCTGCATCTCCCACCACCTCGGGTAGAGCTGAGACATTGGAGCAGATCACGGGGATCCCACACAACATCGCTTCCATCGGCGGCAGACCAAAGCCCTCGTAGAAGGAGGGATGGACCAGGGCCTGTGCCCCGTTGTAGAGATACACTAGGTCCTCCACCGGCACCCGGCCCAGGAAGCGTACCGTGTCCTTCAGTCGCAGTTTCTCCACTAGGGCAAAGGTCCCTTTGGATAACCAGCCCTCCCGGCCAACGATGGCCAGGGTAGTTTTGACCTTGTACTGATCCCCAAGGGCGCGAAAGGCATGGAGGAGGATGGGCAGGTTCTTTCGAGGCTCAATAGTGGAGACGAAAAGTAGGTACTCCTCCAGTTCATAGGCCTGTCTGACATACGCCCTGGCTTGATCCCTGTCCATTGGACGGTAGAGGGGATTGGCGGCCTCATAGATAACGGAGAGCTTAGACTCAGGCACGCCCAGCAGACGGATCGTATCCTGCTTGGTTGATTCCGAGACGGCGATGATGTGGTCGGTGCTCTTCACCGCCTGGTCAATCTGTCCGTAGTAGCGAGCACTATCCTGGGTTAGGAAGTGAGGGTAAAGGAGAAAGGCCAGGTCGTGTATGGTGATGACGGACTTGAAATTGCGGTGGAAGGGAGGGATGAAATCGGGGCTGTGGAGCAGGTCAAGCCCCAGGGAAGGAAGCTCAAAGCGCAATCCCCACTGCTCGAAGCGGTGATGACTGGGGGTCCAGAGTTTAATTCGCTTGAAGTTGTTATCGGTAATGGTCAGCAAATCCCGCCGATCACGAAGGATGAGGAATTCATCCTCTTGATCAATTTCCGCCAGACCCTGGATGAGGCGCAAGGTGTATTGGCTGATGCCAGCGTCAGTGTAATATATAAGGCGGGCGTCTATCCCAATGCGCATGGTCCTTCCCCTAAGACTCATGAATTCCTCAGTTCACCTGACATTCCCCCTCGATCCTCCTGCTGGCATAAAAAAGCGGCGGCCAGCTTCGGCTGGTCACCCATGACCAGGATAATAATAGCACGAACTTTCCAATACGTCAAGCGGCCATTGTCCTGATTTTGGGCTGTCCCTGTTTGCCTTGCCTGGAGGCTGGTGATATAATAGCTCTGGCAAAGACAAATAGGGGGCGAGGAGGAAACGATGAAACGCCTGGCTGATGTGCTCACGCTTAGCCGCTTCTTTCTTTCTCTGGGCATCATGGCCCTGGGAGTGTGGGGGGAAGAGGGAACGATGCCCACCGTGGTCATGATAGCCCTCCTGGCTTGGATGACCGACACCCTGGATGGCCCCCTGGCGCGACGCTCTCGTCCTCGACGCACAACCTGGATCGGGGAGCAGGACTTTCCCATTGACGTGTTCATGGTCGTGGCGTTGCTATCCTACCTGACAGCCATCAATGCCGTGCCCTGGCAGGGGACCTTGATATATCTGTTCGTGGCTGCGGCGGCCATCTGGTGGCTGCGGGAGCAGGCCGTCGCCCTGGCCTTCATGGCTCCTGTTGACGCACTTTTCCTCTACACCGGCTGGCAGCGGGCACCGACTGAGACGCGTTGGGTGTTCTTTTATCTGGCAGTGACGCTGATCCTTGATTGGCATCGTTTCTGTTATATGGTCAGCGTGTTTATCAACGGCATGCGCAGGGTGCTTCACGTGTGAAAGAGCTTGTACCCGACAGGGTGATGGAGGTATTGAACATCGAACCCGGAGTACGACAGCGGTTAGAGCTGGTTGAACAGCGATATGAAGAACTGAATCGCCTCCTGGCCGACCCGGAGGTAGTAACCGACTACCTCCGAGTCAGAGAATATGCCCAGGAGCAGGCGGAACTGGAGCCATTAGTGCAGGAATTCCACCTCTACCAGCGGGCCGAGAGGGAATTGGCCGAGGCGCGTTCGCTTTTGGAGGAAGAGCTTGACCCAGAGATGGAGGCCTTCGTCCAAGAGGAGATTGCCAGGCTGGAGGAGGAAGAGCCAAAGCTGGGGGAGGAGATTCATCTTCTGCTCCTACCCAAGGACCCCCGCGACGAGAAGAATGTGATCGTGGAGATCCGGGCTGGGGCCGGTGGCGATGAGGCGGCCCTCTTTGCCGCCGATCTGTACCGCATGTACACCAGGTACGCCGAGAGCCAGGGCTGGCTGACTGATCTCCTCAGCGTCAACGAGATCGGTGTTGGGGGGTTCAAAGAAGTGATCTTCCAGGTCACCGGTAAAGGCGCTTTCTCCCGCCTCAAGTACGAGAGCGGCGTCCACCGTGTGCAACGAGTGCCCATCACCGAATCCAGCGGCCGCATCCATACCTCAACGGCGACGGTGGCCGTGCTCCCCGAGGCGGAGGAGGTGGAAGTCCAAATTGACCCCGACGACCTGCGCATTGACGTGTACGGTGCCTCGGGGCCAGGTGGCCAACACATGCAGAAGAACGCCACTGCAGTGCGCATCACCCATCATCCGAGCGGAATAGTGGTAACCTGTCAGAGCGAGCGCTCCCAGTTTCAGAACCGTCAGCAGGCTATGGCTATCCTGCGCGCACGCCTGTATGCCCTGGAGGAGGAGAGGCGGCAGCGGAAGGAGGCGGCCCAGCGGCGCTCGCAGGTGGGCACCGGCGAGCGGTCGGAGAAAATCCGTACCTACAACTTCCCCCAGAATCGGGTCACTGACCACCGGATTAACCTCTCCACGTACAACCTTCCGGACGTGCTGGAGGGGAAGCTTGCCCCTTTCATCGAGGAGTTGAGCGCTGCGGACCAGAAGAGACGGCTGGAGGAGCTGGCCGCCTGATGGTGGATGTCCAATGTGCCGAGGAGACGATCTCAGCCGCCCTGACCTGGGCCCGGGGTGTGTTGACAGAAGCTGAGGTGGACTCGGCCCATCTTGACGCGGAGCTGCTACTGGCCCATACATTGGGCTGGCAGCGGCCACAGCTTTACACCCATGCTGAGCAGGTGCTTCAGATCGAGGAGCGGGCACGCTATGCGGAGTTGATAGCGCGACGCGCCCGGCGCGAGCCACTGGCCTACGTGGTTGGTCACCAGGAGTTCTATGGCCTCGATTTTTTCGTGGATCAGCGAGTATTGATCCCTCGCCCCGAGACGGAGGTGCTGGTAGAGTGGGCCATCGCCGAGGGCCCCCGCTTCTTGGAGAGCACGGACTGTCTGGCCATCGCCGATGTCGGCACTGGCTGTGGGACCATCGCCATCGCACTGGCCCTTCGCCTGCCGCCGGCGGAGGTGTACGCCATTGACGTATCCGCGCCGGCACTGGAGGTTGCAGCGCGCAATTGTTGCCGCCACGGCGTCGAGGGGCAGGTTCATCTGCTGCAGGGAGACCTCTTGGACCCACTGCCACAACGAGTGGCTCTGATCGTGGCCAACCTGCCCTACGTGGCCCTAGCGGAAGTAGCAGCCCTCTCGCCAGAGATATCCTGCTACGAGCCACGGGGGACCTGGGACGGCGGCGTGGGAGGCCTGGAGGTCATTGAGCGCCTGTTGGCCCAGGCAGGTGAATACCTCGATGATGGAGGGAGCATCCTTCTGGAGATTGGCGCGACCCAGGGTTCCGCGGTCCAGGGTATGGCAGCGCGCTATTTCCCCACCGCAGTGGTGGAGGTTTTGCGGGATGGGGCGGACCTTGATCGCGTGGTAAGTGTAGCTCCTGCCCGAAATAGCACGGGGACGAGGTGAACTGTGAGGATCATGCTCATCGCCGCAGACCTGGATGGGACACTCATGGGGGAGTCCCTGCACTTCTCCCTCCGCGTCCGGACTGCACTTCAGGGGGTGAGGAAACAGGGGGTACAGTTCACCATCGCCACGGGCCGGATCTTCGCGGAGGCACTTCCCTACGCTTGTCAGTTGGAGATCACCGCCCCGCTTATCTGCTCCCAGGGAGGGTACATCCGCTCCCTGGATTCCCCTCGCCCGCTCTACGAGTCCACCATGCCCCTGGAGCTGACGCAGGAGACGATCCGCCTCAGCCGGGGAGCTAGGTGGCACTTGCACATTTATCTGGATGACGTGGCCTACACCGAGCGGCCTCTGGGCAGCGAAGAGCTGTATCGCCAACTCTTTGGCATGCAAGTGCGGCGCGTCCCCGATTTGCTAGCCTTTCTGCATCAGCCGCCTGCCAAGTTCCTGATCATCACAGACGAGCCGGAGGAGGCAACGAGGCTGGATGAGGAGCTGCGTGCCCGGTTTGCCGGTCGGCTGCGCATCGTCCGCTCCTACCGCACCTTCGTGGAGGGGAATCCCCTGAGCGCCTCCAAGGGGCAGGGGCTGGCGCGGCTGGCGGTCCATCTGGGCATCCCCCCGCAGGCGGTGATGGCCATCGGCGATCAGGATAATGACGCTGACATGGTAGCCTGGGCGGGGTTAGGGGTGGCTATGGGCAACGCCAGTCCTGGGGTGAAGGCCGTCGCTGACTATGTGGCTCCCCCGGTAGAAGAGGATGGCGCAGCGGAGGCCATCGAGCGCTTCGTGCTGAGTTGACAGGCAGGGGGATTAGTGTTACACTTATGAAAGCATAATCGTATAACGTGATGCAAGGAGGAAAAATGGCTGGGGCTGGAGTGATGCGGGCCAAGGTATCGGCCAAGGGATGGGTTGTGATTCCAGCCCCACTGCGCAGGAAGTATGGCATCGAGCCAGGGACGATGGTGGAGATCGAAGACGCGGACGGCAAGATCGTCATATTCCCTGGCGTCAAGGATCCCATCGAGGAAGGATACGGCCTGCTGGCAGGAGAACCCTCTCTGTTGGAGGAGCGCCTTGCCGAACGAGCGAGGGATCTTGAGCGTGAAGAGGCCAAAATACGTTCCCGATAGCTATGCTTTGCTAGCCTACTTCCAGCGAGAGGCAGGAGGTGCGGTCGTCAAGGCTCTTCTTGAGCGCGCTGCTCAGGGCGAAGTACAATTGCACGTGAGCCTCATCAACTTCGGGGAACTGGCCTACCTTACAGAGCGACGTCAGGGACTGCCTGCCCTTCGCCAAACGCTTGCTGTTTCGGAGCGGCTGCCCATACATTTGGCTAATGTAGATCGTGAGCATGTGCTGCACGAGTGAAAGCGCGCTATCCCATCTCCTACGCCGACGCCTTTGCTGTAGCCCTGGCCCAGGAGCTCGATGCCCCGCTCATGACAGCCGATCCAGCATTTCACAAGGTTGAAGATATTGTACAGGTGTGCTGGCTCTCATGAATGAGACGAAACGGTTGGGTATTGACCCTGCTGGCATCGCCGAGGCGGTGGATGTTCTGGCGCGAGGTGGCATCATTGCCTTTCCCACCGACACGGTGTACGGCGTGGGGGCCAATGCGCGCCAGCCGGAGGCCATTGCTGCCCTGTACGAGGTCAAAGGACGGCCCTTGAACAAAGCGATCCCGGTCCTGCTGGCCCGGCCAGAGGAACTATGCCGTGTGGCTCGGGAGGTGTCCGAGTCCGCCTGGCGGCTGGCGGAGCGGTTTTGGCCCGGAGCGCTGACTCTGGTGGTACGCCGCGCTCCCTCGCTTCCCCCCATCCTCACCGCCGGGGGGTCTACCGTCGCCGTGCGGGTGCCTGATCACCCGGTCGTATGGGCGCTGATCGAGGGGTTGGGCGCACCTCTAGCGGCCACCAGTGCCAACATCTCTGCCTGGCCGAGCCCCATGACCGCCGACGGCGTTCTGGCCCAGCTGGAGGGAAGGATCGCTCTTCTCCTCGATGGCGGACCCTGTCCGGGGGGCAAGCCCTCGACGTTGGTGGATCTCACCGTTACACCGGTGCGTATCCTACGCCCTGGCCCCATCACCGCCGATCAGATCTGGGGCGTGCTCTCGAGCATCTGAGCATTCGGAAGGGGTGTCCCTACAAGTATGCTATTCGCCGGACTCGGATTCTACATTGTATATCTCCTCGTCGCCCTCTTGGTCTCTATCTCAGTGCATGAGGCCTCCCATGCACTGGTGGCCTACCTGCTGGGAGACCCCACGGCCAAGGAGCAGGGGCGGCTGTCGCTCAAGCCCTGGGCCCATCTGAGCCCCTGGGGCACTCTCTCGCTGCTCCTGGTGGGCCTGGGCTGGGGCAAGCCAGTGCCGGTTGACCCCCGCCGCATGAGGTACGATCCTCAGATGGGGATGGCATTGGTAGGCATCAGCGGGCCATTGTCCAATTTTCTGCTGGCTACTGTATTAGCCCTGCCCATGCGCTTCCACTGGGTTCCCTTCATTCACCGGCGCATTCTGGGTGTGCCCATCTCCTACGGCGAGATGCTCTCCTGGATAGTGTGGATCAACCTGGCTCTGGCCGTGTTCAACCTCATCCCCCTCGTGCCCCTGGATGGCTCGCGCATCTGGGCCTGGCTGTTGCCGCGACAGTGGTTTCTGTTTCTGGCTCGCTACGAGCGAATCGGGCTGCTGCTGGTCCTGTTGCTCATTGTGGCCGAGCGCTTCACCCAACTGGGGCTCCTCACGCGGATCCTGTTTCCCCCCATCCACTTCCTCTGGTGGCGGTTGGTGGGGATGACTCCCCCCTTTCCCTGGCGATAGCATTGGAACCCTCGAGGAGGCAGCATGCGCATCGCCCTGGCATCGGATCACGCTGGATTCCAACTCAAGGAGGCCTTAAAGGGCTCCCTGGCCGAGTGGGGCTACCAGGTGAGCGATTTCGGCACTCACAATCCCGATCCGACGGATGACTACCCCGACTTCGTGGTCCCCGTCTGTCGCGCAGTAACCGCAGGAGAATGTGAGCGGGGGGTTCTTGTCTGTGGGACAGGTATCGGCTCTTCCATCGCAGCCAACAAGGTACGGGGCATTCGGGCGGCACTCTGCCATAACACCTACTCCGCCCAGCAAAGCCGCTGCCACAACGACACCAATGTGCTCTGCCTGGGAGGACGGGTAATCGGCACTGAGTTGGCCAAGAGAATCGTCCGCATCTGGTTGGAGACGGAGTTCCCCGGCGCGGAGCGACACCGCCGACGGCTGGCCAAGATTCAGGCCATCGAGGAGAGATGCTGATTGGCATTGACGCCAGCCGAGCGGTGGGCCCCCTGCGCACCGGCACAGAGAATTACTCCCTTCATCTGATCCGGGCACTGCTGGAGACAGGGGGAGGCCACTATTACCGGCTCTACTTCAATTACCCTGTCGGGCACAGGCAGCCACCAGCTTCCCATCTCTTTCCCCCCGGACCCTGGGAAGCGCGAGTGATCCCCTTCCCCCGGCTGTGGACTCACCTCCGCCTCTCCTGGGAGGTGAGTCGGCATCCACCTGACGTACTCTTCATCCCCGCCCACGTCCTGCCCCTGCTGGACCCCCGGCGAAGCGTGGTCACTGTGCATGATCTGGGCTTTCGATACTTTCCCCAGGCCCATCGCCCCCTCGACCGCTGGTATCTGGAGTGGTCCACCCGCTACCATGCCCGAGCGGCGGCGCATCTCCTGGCCGACTCCGAAGCCACCAAACAGGACCTGATCGAGGCCTACGGGGTCTCGCCGGGGCGCATCACCGTCGTCTACCCCGGTCGGGACGAGTCACTGAAGCGGGTGAAGGACCCGTCAGCCATTGAGGTGATCAAAACGCGCTACGGCATCAAGGGTGATTACATCCTCCACCTCGGAACGCTGCATCCGCGCAAGAACTTGTTACGTTTGGTCGAAGCCTTCGCCCTGCTGCAGAAGGACTTAGGGCCTCGGACTTCGGACTGGAGGCTGGTATTGGCTGGTCGGAAAGGCTGGCTGTACGAGCCCTTGTTCCGCCGGGTAGCTGCCCTGGGGCTGGAGGATGGGGTGGTATTTACAGGCTACATTCCTCAGGGTGATCTCGCACCCCTGTTGAGTGGCGCTCACTGTTTTGCCTTTCCTTCCCTTTATGAGGGTTTCGGTTTTCCGGTGCTGGAGGCCATGACCTGCGGCACACCGGTGATCTGCTCGGACACTTCCTCGCTGCCCGAGGTGGTGGGCGATGCCGCGCTGCTGGTGGATCCGGAGGATAGCCAGGCCTGGGCAGAGGCGCTCCGCCGACTGCTTACCAATGCTGAGCTGAGGCGATCTCTGATCCAGCGGGGGTATCGCCAGGTGCAAAGGTTCTCCTGGCCCCGCGCGGCGCAGCAGGTGCTGGAGGTATTCGCGGAGGTGGGGAGTGGCTGAGCGAGTGGAGATCCTGGGGGTGGGGGTGGACCCGATGACCTACGAGGGGGCCCTGGCCCAGATCCAATCCTTCGTGCAGAAGGGCGTTACCCACCAGGTGGTGACGGTAAATCCGGAGTTCGTGATGCGGGCCCAGTCGGACGAGCCCTTTCGCCGAGTGCTGAATGGCGCTGACCTGGTGCTGGCCGATGGGATCGGCCTGGTGTGGGCAGCGCGCCTGCTGGGCCATCGGCTTCCGGAGCGGGTGGCAGGCTCGGACCTGGTGCCGCGCATTGCACAGCGTGCCGCTGAGGTGGGCTGGCGATTGTATTTCCTGGGCGCACCACCAGGGGTGGCAGAGCGGGCGGCTCACATATTGAGGGAGCGCTGTCCCGGCTTACAAGTGGCGGGTACCTACGCCGGATCGCCCGCGCGGGAGATGAAGGAGGCCATCGTGGAGCGGATTCGCGCTGCTCACCCCGACATCCTCTTTGTGGCCTACGGCGCACCAGCGCAGGACAGGTGGATTGCCCGCAACTTGAGTAACCTCGGCGTGCCAGTGGCCATGGGGGTAGGTGGTGCTTTCGACTTCATCGCCGGGCGGGCCGAGCGTGCCCCCCCCTGGGTGCAGCGGCTGGGGCTGGAATGGCTACACCGCCTGATCCACCAGCCATGGCGTTGGCAGCGCATGCTCGCTCTGCCGAAATTCTCGTGGCTGGTGTTGGCTTCGCTCTTTAGAGGGGGAAGGAAGTGAAGGAAACACAAGGCGATGGGCGGTTGCGCGTTTTAGTCATCACCAGCCGGCCGCTGGCTCAAGTAGTGCCCGTTGAGCACGGCGGTGAGCGATTCGAGGCGGTGAGCCCTGTGCCGCTGGAGTCTGTGGAAGCGGTGCGCAATGGGCTCCATCAGGTCTTCCTCGACGACGAGACGCCGGCTCTGGTCCGCTACCTGCCCTGGGCACGCCTGGGCGACTTGCAGGCATCGCTGGCCGAGCCCTACGATGTGGTCCACTTCGTGGGGCACGGAGCCGAGGATGGCCGCCTGTTCCTGGAGGGCAACGATGGGACCGCCGATTTGGTGAGCCCGCAGCGACTGGCCGAGGCCATGCGGGAGGCCGGCGTGCGGCTGGCGCTCCTCTCCGCCTGCCATTCCGGGGCGGTGGGCCGCGCGCTGCACGAGGCCGGCATTCCCAGCGTGGTGATGGTGGACGAGCGCTACCCTATGGCGGCGGAGGCGGCGGCCCTCTTCAACCGCCAGTTCTACGCCCGGCTGGCCCGGGGCAAGCGTCCCCTTGAGGCCTTCGAGGCCAGCGTGCGCGCTGTGCGGACGGATCAGGACTTTGGCGACGAGAAGCCCCCGCCGCGAAACGAGTGCGGGGAGGTCGAGCCGCGCTACGGCGAGCGCTTCGACAAGATCGTCGCCGATGACCGGCCGCTGGTGGAAGGGATTCCCACGGCCGGCTACGAGGAGTTGCGCCCCTCGAAGGCCATTTGCGACGTGACGCGCGATGAAGTCTTCGTCGGGCGCGAGGCGGAGATGGTCGCGGTCATCCGCCAGATGCGGACGGCGAGGCTGGTCACCCTCACCGCCCCTGGCCGGCATCGGCAAGACGGCCCTAGCGCGCCAGGTGGCCCTCTGGGACGCCCAACGCCGTCTGTTCCGCGATGGGGTGATCGAGGTCAAGTTGGAGAACGTCCGCGACGAGGGCGAACTGGCCTCCCAGTTGGCCTATGCGCTGGATGTGGAGCTGGACCCCAGGCGTCCCTGGGACACCATCCGCGCTGCGCTATCCGGCCGCTGGCTGGTGCTGTTCGATAACGCCGACGATCTGAGCGCGGGGGCGCTGGCACGCCTGGGCGAGCCCCTGCTGAGCCGGCTTGAGGAGCTGCACCTCCTGGTCACCTCTCGGGCGCCGTTGAACCTGGTGAAATACGAGCAGACCGTCGAGGTCGAGCAGTTGCTCGTGGGCCGGGGGGAATGGATTGGCCCGGCCGAGCGGATGTTCATCGCCTACACTCCACAAAGGCGGCAGGTGGATATCATGCGCAAGCAGTTCGACGCGGTGCGGACGATCTGTCGCGAGCTGGGCGGCTATCCCTTGGGCATCCTGCTGGAGGCGGCGCAGTTGAGCGATGAGAGGGAGACACCCGAGCGCCTCCTGGATGCCCTGCGAGCCAACATGGTGGAGGCGCTGCGCTACAGCCGGTCCGCTGGACTTCCCGACCGTCACAGGAGCGTGGGCGCGGTGATGAAGGGCTCCCACGACAAGCTGGGGGCGGCAGCGAGGCAGCTCCTGGCCCACATCGCCGTCTTCCCTGACGGGGCGGGGGAGGAGATGCTGGTGGCGCTGGAGGGACTGGGCGAGGCGGGGTGGAAGGGGGGGAGCGGGAGGTGCGGGACGTAGGGCTGGTTAGGTGGGAGGAGGACCGCTACCGCATGCTGCCGCCTATACGTGCCTGGGCCCAGATCACCCTCCCGGCTGGCGAACTGGACGCCTACCGCCTCCGCGCCGCTCGCTGGCTGGCCGAGCAGCCTAGCATGTGGAACGCCGTGTTGAGGCCCAGCGAGGAGCGCCGCGCCGCTGTGACTGAGGTGGCTGAGGGAATAGCGCAAGAAGTGGGAGATGTGGAGAGGACGCTGACGCTGCAGGTCCTGGCTTTGTTCGAGCTAGAGGAAGAGAATCTGCTGGCGGCTGTGGATTGGGCCTGCGATGCTGGTCGGTGGGAGTTGGTGACAGAGCTGTTTGAGAACCTTTTCAATTTTCTCAACATCCGCTCCCTCTCGAGCGACGCGGAGTGTGTAGGGAAGAAGGCGGTAGATGCAGGAAGGCGCTTGGGAGAAAGCAAGAAGGCCAGATTGGCCCTGAGCGTCTCCCTTGGAAACCTGGGCACCGTCTATCACTATCGGGACCGCTGGGATGAGGCAATTGAGTGCTATGAGCAAGTCCTGGCCATCTTCCGTGAACTTGGTGATAGACACAGTGAAGGCACGGCCTTGATGAACCTGGGCTTGGTCTATCGCCTCCAGGGCCGCTGGAGCGAGGCAATTGAGAAATTCGAGGAGAGCCTAGCCATCTGCAGGGAGCTTGGTGACAGACATGGTGAGGGGCAGACTCTTGGCAATCTGGGCAATGTCTACCGCGTGCAGGGCCGCTGGGATGAGGCCATCGAGTGCTACGAACAGGACCTCGCCATCTGCCGCGAGCTTGGCGACAGGCACGGGGAGGGCCACACGCTGGTGAATGCGGGGGTGTTGTACAAGCAACTGGGGCAGATGGAGAGGGCCATTAACCTTTGGAACGAGGCCCTGGGTAAGCTCAATCCCGAGAGCCCGGAGCATGAGAAAGTGAGAGGGTGGGTGGAGGATCTGTCAACGGATAGGTAACGGATTAACGGATGGGCTGTGTCCGTTCATCTACTAGGCCAGAGGCCATCCGTTGACAGATTGCCATCGCCCTGGCAAGTAAGAGCCGGCTGGGGGAGGTGCCTGAAGAAGAGAGAGCGGAGGTCAGGGAGACGGCGTTCAAGATGGCGAGGGAGGTGGATGAAGAGACAGGAGGGATGTGGGGGCTGGAGGAGTGGGCGCGGGGACTGTCAACGGATGGGGTAACGGATTAACGGATGGAGCGGATGGCAGCGCGGTATCCGTTAATCTGCTGGGTCGAAGGCCATCCGTGGACAGATTCCACAAGCAAAGGGGGGGCTATGGGCTTGGTGAAAGATGCTCCCTACAGTGATATCACCTACAAGATCATCGGCGCGGCGATGGAGGTGCACAACAAGCTTGGGCCAGGTCACAAGGAAATCGTCTACCAGAAAGCCCTGTCGACGAAGATGCTCGGTGTCGGCCTCTCCTTGGAGGAGGAGAAGCCCATCGAGATCTTCATTGACGACGTTTCTGTCGGGCTTCTCTACTTGGACCACCTAGTTGACGGCGTGGTAGTCGTAGAGGAGAAAGCTCTCTCACATCTCCTGACCAACGAGGAGATAGCCCAGGTGATAACCTACCTGGCCGCCACGGGTCTTCCGGTGGGCTTGCTGCTAAACTTCGGGCGCAAACGCCTGGAATTCAAGCGCATCTTCCCGCCCAAGAAGCTCGAGGGCTGGCAAAACCGCATCCAGAGGTATCTGTGGAAGCCCACCATCCCTTAATCCGTTTGCATATCTGTTAACAGTTTGCTGCTCCCAGCACCCGTCCTCGGGTGCCGGGCGATCCCGAGGACGGGATCGCTGAGCTTCCCCATTTGGCCCTGTCCCACGAGTGGGGGAGCGAAACACAAAACGCAGCAGGCACTTTCCCTTGGCAAGCCTCAGGACAGACACCCGCCGCGTTTGAATTCTTGAACTCAATTGGGCCTATTCTACCAGGTTCGACGAGGCCCTATATCCACCACGTCCTCAATCTGACCATCATTCAGATGGTATATCCGGGAGGCGAACTGCTCCACCGTGGGGTCGTGGGAGACCATGATAACCGTGACCCCTTCCTCCTCCACGATGCGGGCGAAAAGCTCCAGGATCTGCCAGCCAGTGCCCGAGTCCAGTTCCCCCGTCGGCTCGTCGGCCAGAACGATCTCCGGCCGGATGGCCAGCGCACGGGCGATGGCTACCCGCTGCTGCTGTCCACCCGATAGCTCCGGCGAGCGGTGTTTGGCCCACCGGCTGAGCCCCACCAGCTCCAGGCACTCTCGGGTGCGCCGCACCCGCTCCCGCTGCCTCATGCCGATGATTCGCAGTGGAAGCTCTACATTCTCGTAGGCGGTGAAAGTGGGCATCAGGGCGTAGGACTGGAACACGAAGCCGATGTTGTGCCGCCGCAGCTTGGTCAACTGGGAATCGGACAGATCGGAGATCTTCTGTCCCTTAATGTATACGTCACCACCGGTGGGATGATCCAGGCCACCGATGCAGTTGAGAAGGGTGGTTTTGCCTGAGCCGGAACGGCCCATGACCGCCACAAGTTGGCCCTGGGGTACCTCCATGTTGACTCCCCGCAGCGCATGGACCTCGGAGGTCCCCATTTTGTACACCCGTGTAAGGTCCACCGTGCGCACGATAGTTGAGTTACCCTCCGGCTCCAACACCTTGTCAGGTACAGGCACCCTATCGGGTACAGGCTGCATGATTCATCCCTCTCTCAGACTACTGCCTCAGCAAAGATGACAACCGCTGCCGTGCCTGCTCCAGAATTGTGAGCCGGCGCCCGCCGGCTGCCCACTCCTCGATGTCGCCCCGGCGTGTGAGACGCCGCGTCTCACTCCCCGCCGCCGCCCGAATGAGGATGCCATCTTCCACCATCTCCACGGTCACCCGGTCAGTGATGTCCAGTTCATCCAGATAGTCGCGGGGGATCTGCAAGCGGCCTGCTGCGTCCAAAACCACATACTCCTCGAAGGAGAACTCCTCCTGCAGCCCCACATCCTCCCCACCGCGGGCCCAAACAGAGGGTGGTGGGGTGACCTGCCGCACTGTCTCGGAACTGGTCTTGCCATCGCGGATGGCCACCACGCGATCCACATGGGCTGCGATGTGCGGATCGTGGGTGACGATGATGGTGGCCAGATCATAGCGTTCATTGAGCTGGTGGAAGGTCTCATAGATGATGTTAGCCGTTTCGGAATCCACCTCCCCGGTGGGCTCATCGCCCAGCAGCAACCTGGGGTGGTTGGCCAGCGCCACGGCGATGGCCACCCGCTGCTGTTCGCCACCGGACAACTGGGACATCCTGTGGTGTCGCCGCTCCCAGAGGCCTATTGTCTCCAGCAGTTCCTCCGCCCACTCCCTTTTCTGTTTCCAAGAGCGGCCAGCCATGGTCATGGGCAGCTCCACATTCTCCTGGGCGGTGAGGTAGGGGATTAAGTTTCGAGCAACCTGCTGCCAGACGAAGCCCACATTCTCCCGCCGGTAGCGGTTGAGGGCCATATTGGACAGCTTCAGCAGGTCCTGTCCCCCTACGACCACCCGCCCCGCTGAGGGCCGGTCCAGCCCGCCCAGGATGTTGAGCAGGGTGGTCTTGCCCGAACCACTGGTGCCCACCATGGCCAGCATCTCCCCAGACTCTATCCGCAGATCCAATCCCTGCAGGGCCACCACCTCCAGATCGGCCACCTTGTATATCTTGACCAGGTTGTCACACACGACGAAGTAGCCGTCGGTGCTGATCCCAGCCTCTTGGATTTCCTCAGCCATTATAGTGTCGCCTCCCCTAGCTTGATGGCCTGGAAGACCCGCATGCGACTCAACAGCCAGATCATGCCCATGATGGCCACCACGAACATCGCTGCGAACACCGCCACAATGATCAGCACATTGTCCCAGGCGATGAGCACCACGAAGGGCGGCGTCTGGACATGTTCCCCTGCCCCCACCTGGAGGAAGGGGATAAACAGGGAGCTGGCCCAAGTGCCCAGGGCCATGCCCACTACAATGCCTATCGTGACCAGGAAGAACTGCTCAAAGGCCAGAAAGACTCCCATCTGGGACACGGATAGGCCGATGGCCCGCAGCACTCCCAGTTCGATGAATCGGCGGCGGAAGGAGATGAAGGAGTACAGCAGGAAGCCCATCACCGTCAGCACGGCTGCGGCCACGAAGCCCACTGAGAGAAGACCAAAGATGCCCCGTCGCTCCGGCTTGGCCTGCTCCTTGGCCACTCTGGTGTGCGCGTCATAGTAATCCAGGACGCGGAACTGAAGTTCGCCCAACTGCTCCGCCACCTGCTCGGTATTGGCCCAGGGTGCCAGCCGTATCCACACATCGTGGGGAAATTCACCCCCCATCTGCTCGAACAGGTAGTCCAAATTGCCCACGAAGAGGGGGCCATCTTCCGGATACAGGGTGGGGAAGTAGTCCACCGTCCCCCGGATGGTGAACTCGATCTCCTGGGACTGACCAAAGGTCATTCCGATGCGCAGGTGCACCTTGTCGCCCATGTACAGGCTATTGGCTCCCAGGAAGGAAGGGCTGGCCAGAAGTGCCGCGCGGTCCAGAGCCAATTCATTCATCAGCGCACCCAGAGATCGGTAAGCGTAGTCACGACGCCACATCGCGACCTTGGGGAAATCGAGGCGGTCTATGCCCACGAACTGGCCCTTCTGTTCCCGCTTCTGCAGACGGGCCACGGCGGTGTACTGGCCTATACGCGTGGCCGCCTCCACCCCCGGCGCCTTCAGGTGATCCGCCACCGGCAGGAAGTACCACCGAGGTCCCTCTTCCTCCTCCTCTTCCTCCTCTGCCGCAAACCCCCCTGGATCACCAACGGAGCCACCGCCCTCACTGGTATCCCATCCCGTCTCAATGAGCAACACATCTCCCCCGGTACGATAGTAGGTCTGATCGTACAGGCTGGTATCGAGGGTCTTGGCCATGGAAGCGCTGAAAGCTGCCAGGCTGAGGGTGAGGATCAACAGCAGAAGCGGACCGGTGTAGTACTGGGCCGAGCGGGCCAGATGGCGCAGAGCCAGCAGGGAGGAGATACCACCGATGAACTGGCCCAGCCAGGACAGGAAACGCATCAGCAGGGGGAAGAAACGCATGAATACCAGGGCCATGGCGAAGATGAAGAGGGTGGGCACCAGGAAGAGTAACGGGTTCTGGAAGGGATTGCCCGTCTCCCCACTTTCCCCTCTCAGAGAGATAGTCCCCTGTTGGCGCAGGAGGTAGTAGCCGTAGAGGGGTGCAGCCAGGATGATGAGGTCCACGAAGTAGCGCTGCCAGAAGGGCCGCTGCAGCGAGCGGGCCAACTCCTGTTTGTAGCTCACGATGGTGAAGCGGGCAGCGCCCAAGGCGGGGATGAGGCTGGTCAGGATAGCGATGACCACGGCCGCCGCCCCCAGCCGCAGGCTATAAATGGAGATCACCACCGGCAGGGGTGGCCGCTGCACGATGGCCAGGAAGGATTTGATATTGCCCATGATCTGAGCAATCAGCCGGCCGACGAAGGGGCCCACCGCCAGAGCGATGGCGCCAATCAGCACCCCCTCCAAAAGATAGATGCCCAGAATCTGCAGGGTGCTGGTCCCCCGGCTCTTGAGCACGGATATCTCGTTCCGCTGCCGCTGGACCACCATGCTGGAGATCAGGGCTATGAAATACAGCACCAATCCCACGATGGGAATGCTGAACACGTACAGGAGGATGGTCAACACCTGAGCTTGCTGACGGTATTTCAGCAGCGCATCCTTGGGTGACACATCCAACGCCGTGTTAGGCAGGAGACTGGCCACCTGCGCCTCAGTGGTCACGATGCGTCCCAGGAGCCCGGGAGCCTGCTGAGTGTGCACCTCATCCCCATTGAATATGAAGTACCACACCGCCAGATAGACCTCATCCTCCAGCTTGGGGACAAGGTTCTGGACAAAGCTCTCCTCGGATACGAACAAAACCTTCTCGAAAGCCGCTGGATCATAGAACCAATAGGGCTCCTGATTGTCAATGGACTCCCACACCCCGGCGATGCGCACCGGTACCTGTATGCGCTTCCGGCGGCCCTCTTCAGTCTGCTTGGACTCGGCGAAGAGGATGTAGTCCTCGCCGGGTTGCAGGCCCAGCTTTTCCACCAGGCGCTGGGAGATGAGCACCTCTATCGCCCCTTCTGCCGTTGGGTTCGCCTGGGGAAGGCGCCCTTCCAGGAGCCGAATGTGATCCTCCAGGCCGTTTATGAAGCCTATGTTGACCCACTCCAGAGGCTTGCGGATATCCGCATACTCCGCTTCCGAAGCGGGGAACAGCCGGAAGTTATCCGTCTTGATGTGCCGGACCTGCAACTCCAGGGGCAGGCCTATGGTGGCCGGCCCCTGCCCGGCGAGGTAGCTGCTTATAGGCATATAATCTTCCCATTCCACAGCTCCGTGCCAGGCCCCCACGTAGCGGTACATAAAGGCAAAGGGAGGTCGAGGACGGCTCTCGGTCTGGATGCGGCTCAGCTCCTCCCGCATCAACTGATAGTTCACCGCATCGGAGTAGAGGGGCACACTCGTAACCAGGGCCACAGCCGCGATAAGCCCCAACATGATTGCCGCTGTGAGAGCACGGCTACTCCACAGCCGCTTCGTGGCCAGCCACAGAACAGAGAAGAAATTGAGGAACAGACTCATCACAACCAACCTTCATCAGCTATCAGCCATCAGCCGTTATGCGAATACCTATTGTCCAATCACCACCTGACCCTCGGTGACACCCCCCTCGATCTCCACGTAGTCGTCACCTTCCAATCCTACCTTCACATCCGCCCGCTGCTGCACGCCTCCCTCACCCTCTACGACGACAAACCGGCGCCCAGCGAAGAGCCGGATCGCCTCTTTGGGCAGGCGGAGCACATCATCCTTCTGCTCAATCACCATGGTGACCTTGGCCAGCATGCCCGCCTCGATGTCCAATCCTTCTGTCTGCTGCGGGTCCAGCGAGATATGCGTGGCCTTGTCCTGCTCCTCCAGCGTTTTGCCACTTCCCCCGTGGCCATAGGGGTAGGGCATCTGCCGAACGATGCCCTTGAGAGTAGCGCCTGGGATATTGGAGAAGACAATGCTGGCTTCCATGCCCTCGCTCATATCCTGCATCACTCGGGAGCTCAACTCAGCGTTGACTTCCAACTCCGCCAGGTCTGCCACGACGATGAGCGATTTGTAGGCCGTCGCTGCCCGGCCGGGATAGGCTGAGACCCCGGTGACGACCCCGTCGAAGGGAGCGTAGATGCGTGCCGTATCCACCTGCGCCTGAAGGCGATCCACCGTCAGTTGTGCCCGTTCGACATCCTTTTGCAGTAGGGGATCAGCTCCCTCCTGGGCTCGCTGCAGGTCGAGTTGAGCGAGTTCTACCTCCTTCTCCAGAAGAGCTATTTGTTCATCCCTCTGCCTTGCCTGTTCCGCCGCGCCTTGCACAACCCTGTCGTAGTTAGCTTTGGCGATCTGATAATTGAGTGTTGCCTGATGCAATGCTGCTGCCTCTGGGCTGGCCTCGAACCCATGCCGCCATGCGGATCTGTCGTAGTCGGCCTGGGCCGAACGGACGGCGATCTCGGCGATTTCTAGATTGGCCTTGGCAACCGCCACGTCGGGGTCATTGTTACCTGTCCCAGCGGTCAGGCCGGAGATGACTCTGGACTTGGGCTGTTCCAGCCGCATTTGAGCCAGTTCCAGGTTCTTCTCTGTCCGGGCGAGGTTGTAGGCCACCTCCTTTTGTGCTTCCTCCAGGCGCACCTGGGCCGTCTCCAGTTGCACCTGGGTCTGCTTGAGCTGGTTCAGGAGATCTTCGATCTCCAGCTCGGTCAGGACATCCCCCTTTGAGACCTGATCCCCCTCCTTAACGAGTACGCCTTTGATCCATCCGTCAGTCTCAAAGTACAGCTCCTCTTCTTTAACAGGAGCCACCCGGCCCAGGAACTCGACGCTGTGCAACACCGTCCCTCGTTCCACCACATAGCGGGGCTTCTCCGGCACGATAGGGGTAGGCACCGGGGTTGGCGTCGACAGCTCCGCCTGCTTGAAGGGCATGGCCGCACCACCACAGCCTGCAGCCAGTGTAAGCAGCAAGCCCAGCAGAGACATCAGCCCCAGATACCATTTGCGGGAACTTATCATCTCCTCCCTCTCCTAACCTATTTTAGATTTGTGATTTCAGACTTTAGATCCGCAATCTGCAATCTACAATCTGAGATATCCAACTCGGATCCCTCTGGGACCGATGGAGGCACAGGGCAAATCATCATTATAGCACCAGGAGCCTCAAGGGTCATCATCTTAGTGGCGTAAACGGGCTGGCATAAATCGTGTATTCACCTACTACTTTCAGGCCCGCTCTTCCCCTTGATGACATCAAGCAGGGCTAGTCTGTTGAATCATATTGTATCATTGGATGAATGAAAGTCAAATGAGTCTGGCTCAGACATTTTGAAAGCGGGTATTTTCATAGATCCACACCTATTTTATTGTCAACTTAACCCCTGAAATCTGTGTCCCCCGGCACGAGAATCAGGCCAAATTAGGCCATAGATGAGGGGCTTTTTGAAATGTCTGGGTCTGGCTAAAATGAGTCTACTGAAAAAACGAGGCTCCCTAAGCTAAAGTCGGTTGAAGAAAGCTCATTGAGTGCTTCATTGAGCGCAAGTGGCTTCGCAATCGAGCCAAAAAAGAAACAAAAAGAGAGTTGACACGAGTTCGTTGACTACGTCCTGCTTCTTTCTTGCTAGAGTTGTGCCATATGGCAGGTACCTGTAAGATGTGGGGCTGAAGTCACCACTCAAACAGGAGGAGTGCCAGATGATACGACAACCAGCACGTGAACAACTGCATCGCTTGACGGTCAAGACCCTCGACCAGGTCTTCATCATGTGGGTCAAGGAAGGGCTGGGTTGCTCCCAGTTCGAGGCCCAGGCCCTCACCGATCTGGTCAAGGAGGTCTACTTCCCCTGGCTCTCCCAGCCTGAGGCGATCCAGGCCGGGCAGTTGGCTATGACCGCTGTCTCGGCCGACGAGCCGGGCCACAAGCCACTGTCCCAATGCAAGATGGTGCCGGTGGTGTTGACCCTCTACGCGGGTGAGGAAGACCACCGGTACCGTCTCTCCCAGGGGCGCAATGGTGTGGCTGCCTTGCGTCAGCGACAGATCGAGCGTATGGCCCACGAAGCGCTGGATCAGGGTGCCCTGTTGACCGCTGAGGACTTCGCCTTTCGCATCTTCAACTGTGGCCTGCGTACCATCAGGCCGGGACCTGAAGGCGCTGGCCCTGTAGCCCTTCCTGGGCACAGGGCTGGCCGCCCGGGACGTCGTCGTGCCGCTGCGTTCTCAGCAGAAGGAGGCGGGTTGGGCACTCAGCCACCGCATACAGGCGGTGGAACTGCACTTGAGGCGCTACACCTTCACCCAGATTCGGCAACGCATCTACCACTCCCTGCCGGCCATCGCCAACTACGTCGCCACCTTCGCTGTGGCGGTGGCCCACACTCGGGATGGCCATGCGGTGGACGAGATCGCCTTCCTGATGCAGATTTCCACAGTGCTGGTACGCCAGTATCAGCATCTGTACGAGCGCTACAACACCCCCGAGTACCAGGAGCGCATCAACGAGATCATCGCCACCGTCAAGGCACGTGGGTTTCGCCCCAGCCGACTGAACGACGAGTCTGAGCCATCGGAAGCGGAAAAAGGGGGGCCGACACGATGATCCGGCCTAAGCAACACCATCGTGAGGTCCAATATCGGCCTCAAGCGGCCAAAACGTTGCGTCAATTCCTCATCCGCTTCATCACACGGGAGTTCCCGCGCCTGGGTGGCCCCTGGGTGATGGAGTTGTTCGTGGACAAGCTGCTGGAGTTGGTAGACACCTACCGCATCGTCCGCGAACGCCTGAAGCCGGGGCACACAGTGTGGCAAGCGGTCGCCGTGGATGAGCGGCCTGGATACCGCAAGCCGATGACCCAGACGCGCCAGGTGCCCGTCGTGACCACGGTGGTCAATCAAGATGAGATCGCGGACCTGCGCACCAACGCAAAGCGGCGCGAAGTGCTCAAGCACGCCCTGGTGCGCGCCGCCAATGAGGCCTACGCCCAAGGGGGCGTGCTGACCTGCACCGACCTAGGCCTCTTGTTCCACCACAGCCACAGCCGCGTCGCCGACCTCATCCGGGAATAGGAAGCGGAGACGGGGGAGGTTGTCCCGCGACGAGGCACCGTCCACGATATGGGGCGCACCGTCTCCCACAGGAGGATCATCTGCCGCAAGGCCTATCTGGAGGCCAAGCCGAGGCACATCATCGCCCGGGAAACCTTCCACTCACCAGAGGCGGTCGACCACTACATCTTGGGTCTTGCCCGTGTCCACTTCGCGACCCTCCAGCGGGGGATGACACCCGAAGAAACGGCCTTCACCATTCAACAGCCGCTCAGCATCGTACAGCAGTACGTCAATTTGATTGAAGAGTTTGCCTTGGATGACCAACGGGTGTATGATCGCGTCGGTGTGCAGTTGTCAATGTGCGATGGCCATATCGAACCATCTATTGCCAGTGACGCCAGGCAAAATGAAAGCGGTGTCCTGAGCTTGTCGAAGGGACGAGAACAGGAACCCATTGCTGGTTGACCCGCTCTCGCCTTCCCTTTGGGGTAAAACCATTCTACACCAAAGCGCGAGTCGGGTCAAACAGCGGACACTCGCTCAGACAGGTACACTACACGCCATATGGCACAATCTACCCAATTAGAGGGAAAACCGATGCACATGCTTGGAAGTTGGGTGCGACATCACAAAAGTGAGATGTTGATGGGCCTGATCTTGCTGGCATCCCTGGCCCTGCGGCTGGCCTCCCTGCACTCCTTCCTGACCATTGACGAGCAACTGTGGGCCCTGCGGGCCCGGCGCTTCGCGGAGGCCCTGCGGATGGGGAACCTGACTGACACCTATCAGGCCCAGCACCCGGGCGTGGTGACCATGTGGCTGGGTGCAGCGTCCATCGCGCTGGGGATGGCCGGTGGAGGGGGCGATCTGGTCGCAATCGTCTTCGGTGCGCGGTGGCTGACCGGATTAGTGAACTGGGCGGGTCTGTGTCTTATGTGCCTGCTGATCGCACGCCTCTTCGACCGACGCGTGGCACTGGTGGCTGCCCTGCTCATCGGCCTGGATCCCTTCTACGTGGCCCACTCCCGCCTGCTGCACCTGGACGCGCTACTCGCCACCTTCACCACGCTGTCTCTGCTGGCCCTGCTGCTCCACCTCCGCAGCGCTCGACCCGAGCTGCTCTGGCTCCTTCTGTCGGCCTTGTGCACCGGCCTGGCCCTGCTGTCCAAGTCACCCGGCCTGCTTCTGCTCCCCTTTGGAGGGCTGCTCATCGTGGCATGGGGCCTCTGGCGGAGGCAACCCCTGCGCGCCGGATGGCGACTTCTCCTGTGGGACTTTGTCACGATCCTGGTTGTCTTCGCCCTGTGGCCCGCGCTGTGGGTGGCTCCCGGCGCGACGCTGGCCCAGGTGTGGCAGGGCATCCTGGGGCAGGGACTAGTTCCCCACGAGAATGCGAACTTCTTCCTGGGCCATCCCACCGCCGATCCAGGGCCCCTCTTCTATCCCATCGCCTGGCTTTTCCGCACCACTCCCTGGACTCTGCTGGGCCTCGCCATCTTCCTTCTCTCCTTCTTTCCTTTCGTTCCTTTGGTTCCCTTCCACCGAAGAGATCAACGATCGCAGTTGTACACACTCTGGGGATTTATCCTCCTCTTCTCCGCCCTCATGACACTGGGAGCCAAGAAGTTCGACCGGTATCTGCTGCCCATCTTCCCCATGGTTGACCTCTTGACCGCCTGGGGGCTGATCCGGCTGGGCCAACGACTTGCGGTCTTCCTGAAGGGAACCTATCGGACCATAGGACTGACTGCTTTGGCGGTGACGCAGTTGGCCCTGGTTCTACCCCACCATCCCTATTACCTGTCCTACTACAACCCTCTGGCCGGCGGGGCCAGGCTGGCGCCCCGGACGCTGCTGGTGGGGTGGGGCGAGGGGATGGAGCAGGCAGCGGCCTACCTCAACGCCAAGGAGGATGCCTCGGAGCTGCGTATCACTGCCTGGTATCAGCCCCCGCTGGCCCCCTTCTTCCGGGGGGAAACCTCGGTGCTGTACGAGGCCGACTACTCCACCGATTACTCCGTCTTTTACATCAATGAGCTCCAGCGGGAGCCGAGCCGGGCCCCAAATTACTGCCTGCCCCAGGGCCCGGAAAGGGTTATCCACGCCAAAGGGATTGATTACGCCTGGATTTGCTCGACTGATCGAGCTCGCCAGCCGCTCATTGAGTACCTGCAGGAGCATGTCGCCTCCCAGGATGTGATCCTCCTCTCCAAGCCCGCTCCACGGCTGGGGGCCGGGCTTCCCGGACGGGTACTGGCGGCAGGGGATGACCCCCTGGCAACGCTGCGCAGCCTTGAGCAGGCCAGTGGGCGGCTGTGGTACGTGCACGAGCCCTACCAAATGCAGCCGCTGAGGACGCTCGATCAGCAGTTGGGCACGCATTGTCGGAAGCTCGAGGAGGCCAAACTTCCACTGGCCCATGTCACCAACTACCAGCTTCCCCCCCTCTTCCCCTTCGCTCCCATCCAGCTCGACCAACCCCAGGACGTGAGCTTTGCCCTGAAGGGTACAGAAGCGCAGGAGCTGCCTGCGGCAACTTTGCTGCACCTGCTCCGCGCTGGGCTGGCCCCTACCGAACTGGACTTTCGGCAGCAGGTGGGGGTGACATTGGAGTGGGTCAGCTCTGCAAATCTGCAGCGGGACCTTAAGATTGCCTGGCGGGTGAGGGATGAGGAGGGGCGGTCATGGGGCGGGCTCGACTGGACGCTCGTGGATGATGAGGGCCATAAGACATCCCGATGGCGGGCCGGGACACATCACCTAACTCGACATCTGATCCCTCTTCTCCCGGGCCTGCCCCCCGGTCCATACCACCTCGGCCTGACCCTCTACCACGAGCCGACCATGGAGCAACTCCCCTATCGAGAGGGCGGGGGAGCGTGGCAGCAGTCACCCTACACCCTAGCCGACATTGAGGTGGTTCCCTGCCCCATACCGCCCACACTGGAGGAACTGGCTATCTGTCAGGCACGGCGTGAGCCCCTGGCCGAGGGGCTGGCCCTGCTGGGGTTGACCTCTTGGCCTGAGAGCGTGCGCCCTGGGGAGAGCTTACCGATTGAGCTCTTCTGGGAGGCAGAGGGGAAAGGCAGGGCGGACTGCGCGGTGAGGTTGCAGCTACGGGATGCCGGAGGACAGATGGCGGCTTCGATCAGGGCCGCTATCGCTGGTCCCGAGTACCCCACCAGCCACTGGCCGAGGGGGGAGCGAATCCGGGCCCGGTACGAGCTTCCCATTCCGGCTACGACCGGGCCGGGCACCTTTTCGCTGCTCCTGACTCTTGTGGACGGGGCTACCGACCACCTCCTGGTGCCCCAACCTATCCACCTGGGAGAGGTGGTAGTTCAGGGGCGGGAGCACCGATTCGCCTTGCCGGAGATTAGGCATCGACAGGAAGCGCTTCTGGGCCAGGGGGTCGCGCTCCTGGGGTACGACCTGACCACGGCTCAACTCTCGCCCGGCGAGGAGCTGGGAGTGACCCTGTACTGGCAGGCCCGGGGGGAGATGTCCACCTCCTACACCGTGTTTGTGCACCTGTTGGACGGGGCCCAGCGGATCTGGGGGCAGAAGGACAGCCTGCCGGGGGAGGGCGCCTGGCCCACCACAGGTTGGGTGCCGGGTGAGGTGCTGGCCGACCGCTACACCCTCCAGCTTCGGCAGGACGCACCGCCGGGGGAGTACCGGCTGGAGGTGGGGATGTACGAGGCCGCCACAGGCGACCGGCTGCCCGTATTCGATGCCCTGGGGAAACGAGTACCGGGAGATCGGGCCCTTTTGGATAAGCCCATCACAGTCCGATAGTTTGATCGAGGTGCCCCATGTCCCTCTTCGTAGCAATTGCCGGCAACATTGGGGTGGGCAAGTCTTCGCTCACCCAAATTCTGAGCCGCAGGCTGGGCTGGCGCCCTTTCTTTGAGGCGGTGGATGACAACCCCTACCTGGCTGACTTCTACGCTGACATGCGTCATTGGAGCTTCCATTCCCAGATATTCTTCCTGGGTCGGAGGCTCCAGGACCACCTGCGCATCCTGGCCTGCCCCGACCCTGTCGTACAGGACCGAGCCATCTACGAGGATGCCGAGATCTTCGCCCGCAACCTCTACCGGCGCGGCGACCTGCCCGAGCGGGACTATCGCAGCTACCGCACCCTCTACGAAGGGCTCATCCGGTGCCTCCAGCCCCCGGACCTGATCGTATACCTCCGGGCCTCCGTCCCCACCCTACAGGCCCGCATCCGTTGCCGGGGGCGGGAGTACGAGCTGGCCACACCGGCCTCCTACCTGGGAAGCCTCAATGAACTGTATGACCAGTGGGCCGCCACCTTTGACCTCTGTCCGGTGCTCACCATCCCCACCGACGGGCTGGACTTCGTGCAACGGTTGGGCGATGCCGAGGCGATCATCACTCAGATTCAGGGCTATCTCAGTTAGCCCTTAGTCCTCAGTCAGTTAGTCCTTATCGGGTCTGCTGCCAGACGAGATATCTTTTCATAGCGTCTCGTACTCCAGCGGCTCAGAGCGCGCCAGGTCCTCCACGAGTGCGGCTGTGCGCTGCAGTTTGGGACTGTGGGCAAGATCGGCCTGGCGTTAGTGTTTGCCGAACCATTGGGCACGCTTTGGTTATCTATGGCTAGCCAGTCTTATGGACACTTTCGTGTACTCTGGGTCCATCCTGTGCAACTCATCCCGCACCCTCTGGCGGAGCTCCACAGCCGGTTTGACGCAGAATCCCTTGAACTGTTCTGCGGTGGGCTTCATGTCCGGAAACAGGAGCTTGAGGAAACCGGTGGCAAGACGAGTGATGGCTTTGCGGTCACGCAGGTCATCACAGTTGACCAGACGCATCTCTTGGGAGACATATTCAGCGTAGTGGGCATCGTTGCGCAAGACGTGTAGGATCTCGGAAAAGAAGTCCCCCTTGAATCCCATGGAGCGAGACGGCGTGTCCTTGGTGACGCGTCCCATCTCCCAGCCCGCGACCAGCCCGTGGATGCGATCAACGAAAGCCGTCTCTTGCAGGAAGTTCGGGATCTCGCGGAACAGCCCCTCTTCTTCATGCAAGGGCCGATGGTGCTCATCGAGGGTGATGTTCCCCAGCATGACAAAGCCAGCCTCGGATGTACCCATGGTGTTGCCCCGGCTGTAGCGACCTGACTCCAGGTAGACCTTTAGGCCAGCTATCAGCGCGCCCGCACTGTCACCACGGATGCTCTGCACCTCGTCCAAGACGATGACATCGTAGCGAGTGATGAGACCAGGCGTGTGCGTGGCCAGGTTGTGGAACAGAACGGCGGGCGTGATCTTGCCGCCAGCAATCACCCGGGCATAGCGAGAGAGGTTGTCGTAGACGAAGGATTTGCCGGTGCCCTTGGGGGCCAATTCCACGATGTTGACACGCGGTTCGGCCAGGGGGATAATGCGGGTGATGAGGATCATCTTCTGGCGCAAGGTTTGAGAACGGGGGTCGAAACCGATGCTGGAGACCATCAGGTCCAGCCACTCTTCGAAAGTGAAATACAGCCGACATTTCTTGAAGTAATCCAGATCCACGCTGCTGACCTGGAAGGGGCGGAACTCGCGCATCCAGACCCGGCCGCGCTCACGAGCGCTCTCCGGCGGCACGTAGAATAGATCACCGATGCCCCACACTCCGCTGGTGACCAGCAGTTCATTATCATCCACGATTTGGCCGCTGACCCGGGCATCGTTGATGTCGAGCAGAGGGATGCGCAACAGCCGCTGGCCGGTCTTCAGATTGATGGCCACGCTGTAGTCATCCAGCAGACGCGCCGTTTCCATCTTGAGAAGGCGGTTCTTGATCTCATCTTTCTGCCCTTTGGTGGGCAAGTACTTGCTCAAGAAAGCGGCAATCCTCTCTCGGCTGGCCTCGGTCAGTTCACCATCTTCGGCGTAGGCAGAGAGAATCCACTCCCCAACGTAGGTCGGGATGGCCCGCGCGCCAAAGCCGGCCTCGTGGATGAGATGCTTGTTGATGATCACCTCACCGTAGTAGTCCAGAGCTTTCTGCTCAAAGCTTTTCATTCTCTTTCGCCCGTTCCCTCTTCAATCCTCCACTCATCAGCGTCTGATCATAGATCAGCCTATAACTCATCCAGGTCAAAGGCCGTTGTCATCAAGCGCTTCATCGTGATGGGGAATGTCTCAACCTGACTCTGCGATTGCCCCAGGAACCAGTAGGAAAAGCGCACCTGCAAACTCTCCACCTCGCCGCCCCTGCGACGGAAGCGGGCCTCGGTCTGGATTTCAGTCTGGCTCAAGGGACCCAAATCCCCGATTTCGGCCAGCAAAGCCTCGACGTTGGCGTTCAGCACCTCGACACGCAGTTCCTGGCAGGCGTACTGGTTGGGGTTGACCACTTCCAGACGTATGAGCGATTTGACGCCATAGCGGAACTCGTCGGCTAACAGGCGGACTGTCAGAGGCTTGGGGGTAACGGCCACCGGAGTAAAGACAATCAATGGCACGATCGTCTCTTCTGGTGACAGACCACCGTGGACGTAGATGCCTTCGCCTGGCTCGACAAAGCGGTAGGTGCTCCGGGCAGCCAGGTAGTTGGTCGGCAGGCCAAACCGCTCCCGTTCGAAGATGTAGCACTCGAAGCGGACATTGTCAGGTAGGGCAGCCAGTTCCTCGTCGCTCATGGTCACGTAGCGATGGTGTTTGTCCGTCACCCGCTTGGCATAGAACCGGCGATCAATGGGATTGGGTGCGTCGGGCGGAATGCGAGTCGAACCGTGGTCCGAGAGCACGATCACGACCAGGTCGCGCTCAGCACCGATCCGTTCGGCAAATGCCCTGATATCCTCTGCCAGCGCTCGGAGCCGCTGACGGACGGCGGCGCTATAGGGTACGCCAGTTTGCTGCTCGTCGTCGTGAAGCGCATCATCCACCGGGAGGTAGTTCAGGAAGTAGACGTCGTGCTCCCGCCGCTTGACCAACCGCAGCGCGCCGACGTGGGGCAGGTAGCGGACTCGACGCCCGACCAGGGCCGGTTCCCAGGCCTCGAGGGTCGGCTTCTCGTAGGCGGTGCCGGGGAAGGGCCCCGGCTGACCGATGAACAGGCATTTCTTGCTGACCTCGGTACAGGAGGGCAGCATCGCCAGGTGAGGGATGGAATTCTCGGCAAAGAAGCCCTGACCTCGGAGATAGCGGACCAGCTCGGGGTAGAACTTGTAGTTCAGATTATCCACCACGACGACCAGAACCGGGGCCTGGTCGGTCAGCCGGTTGCGCAGGGCCAGTAGCCCGTGGTAGACCATGCGGGGGTAAGTCAGCCGCAGCGCGGGATAGTGGGCATAGAGCCATTCGGCATAGGCGTTGACCTGAGCAGTGATCTCCTCGTCATACCGGCCGATCTCCTCCAGCCAGAAGCGGTAAGGCAGGTAATGCTCCACCGCCCAGTCCAGCCACTCGTCGGCGGTCCAGGTGTTGTCGGGGTCGGGCTGAGGTGGTCGCAGGGGCGTGACCAGCAGGTCCAGGTCAGCCAGTTCCTGTTCCAGCCGGTCACGGACGAGTGCGAACGTCTCTCGCACCCGGCGGATCAGGTCGGCGTCCACGGTAACATCACCGGCCTTGAGAAGTCCCTGGAGCGCTTCAAACTCGGCCACCAGGTGGCCACTGGCCTGATCGAGCATCGCCGCCAGCGCCTCTGACGGTGGCGAAGTCTGAGCCAGTGTGTTCAGGTGGATCCGGATCTGGTCCACCGTGTCGGCCAGATCTGCCTCGCGGACCGGCAGTCCACTGAGGTCCAGGTTCAGGGCGGCCAAGTGGTCGTACTCCGGACCGAGGATGCGCCGGCCGACCTGAGGCGGGTAGTCGGTCAGGACCCTCACCTGAGTCAGTTTGCGAGCCAACGCCGCTGGGTCACGCTGCAACCCCTCGACTAGCAGCCGCTCGCCCGTGGACATCGCTACCCCGGCCCAGACCTGAAGCCGCCGGGCCAACACCTCTTTGACCAGTGGGCGCTGGTCAGCCCTGGCCCAGCGTTCCGGGTCATAATTATTGAGCAGATCAGCCAGGTAGGCCGTGGACAGACGGTCGTAGGCCAGGAAGGGGCTGTAGAAGGCTTCCAGGACGACGTCCTCGAAACGCTGGCCGGGTTGGGCCTGCAGGAGCACGTCCAGCAACCCGGAACGGGCAATAGCCTCATTGGTGACCCAGGCAGGAACCTCTACACCCCACAGTTCCGCCAGCCGGCCCCGCCAAGAGATGGTCTCGACCTGAATAGATTCTGGGCCATACTTCTCCTGGGCAGCCTGCAACCAGGCCGCGCAGGTAGGGTTGCGGGCAATGACCGTCAGCGACTGTCCAGCGTGGATGGCCTCGACCGTCCGGGCGTAGGCGGGGACGTAGTCGGTGACGGCTTCGACCAGGATGTAGTCGTGGTCCGACTTGAGGATGCCGGCGTAGTCGAGATAGAGGTGAACGGTACTCATTACGCTCCTATTACTTTCGCCTGTTTCTTCTTTCAGCTAAGTCGCATCAGCAGCTCCGCCGGTGTCAGGACAGACAGCGCTGCACCCTTGAAGCCCTTCTTATCCCGCGTCACAATCGCATCGAGACCCGCAAGGCTGGCACAGGCGATTTGCAGATTGTCTTCAAAGTCGTCTCCCGGCAACGTCTGTGCCTGTTCCAGGGCCTGATGATCCACCGCACACATTTCAAACGATTCCAGACAGATGCGTACTGCCATGCGAGCGGTTTCCAACGCGGTCAACCGACGAGCGATGTAGAAAATGTCAGCGATCGCGCAAGCCATGACGTGCCCAACGATGTGCCCTTCGTCATGAGCCTGCCAGACGGCACTGGATTCTGTAACCCAAGGATCGCGTTTTAGCAAGACATCGAGCAGGACGTTGGTATCAAGCAGAACGCGCATCAGCCATACTTCTCCATACGATGCTCATCCAGCCACTGTTTAATCTCTGCATCGGACGGGGCAGGCTGGCTCGTAGCCAGGAGCCCCAGGGCCTTTTGCAGAGTCTTACGCCTGGGTCGAGGGGAGAGCACTTCTGGTGCCAGGGTGTTGAGGACATCCTGCACCAGGGCGAAACGCCTGTCTGGTGGCCATTGGCAGACGGTATTGAGAACGGTCTCGTAACTGGTTTTTTCAAGGGCATTCATATCTGTGCCTCCATCTTCTCACGGTCAATAAGCACCTGTGATAGCCCATCTTATCGCTCATGGCCAACATCCACGCCAAGCGCGTAGGCGTGATGAGCCAGTTCGGACTGTGATATACCAGCCTGGTGTGCGCCTGCGCCAAAAGAAATTCCACCACGCACATAGCGATCCAGAGCCCGTTCGATTTTCCATTCATGCAGCCCACGTTCCAATATCGCTGCCAGAAACTCTTGGCTAGCCGAGTCCAGTTCCTGGGCCAGCAAATCCGGAACAGTCAAAGTCAATACCCGAGTTGAGATCATTCACCCCCATCAAAAGCATTCTCACGTTCAAGAATCCAGTATACTGCGCAGCGTGACTGGACGCAAGCCTCCTATCTCTCCAACTCCCCCACCAAGCCCTCCAACAACTCCCGTGCCCCATCCTGATTCACCAACCCGTGCTCGATGGCACTCTCCAGCAGGCTGCGGATGGTGACGGCCAGCGCCTCCCGGTCTTCGGGGAAGACGAACTTGAACTCTTGCTCCAGGAGCGTCTGCTGAGTAACCGGCTGTACCTCGTACTTGGTGTCCTGGTTGATGAGGGAGAGGGTGAGCACCTGCCCGTAGGTGCCGTCACCCCTCTGGCTGACCAGTTTGACGTTGGGACTGCGCTTCACGCTGAGTTCGCAGCTGTCTTCGATCCGCTGCCGCTGTGCCTGAACGTCGCGTGGATCGTCGCCGGTCTCAGTCAGGTATACGACCACGCCCGGCTCTGGCGACTGGACGACCAGTTTGACCCCACGCCGGTAGACGATCTGCGCGCCGTCGCGGATGGGTTGCTTCTTCACACCTACGCCGCGCACTTTCCACTCCGGTGCCGGGACCTGGATCCGGTTGGCCTCGATGTACGCCAGCCCGTCCTTGAACATGCGTGCATATTCGGCGCTGCGGTCACGATGCCAGTCGTCCACATGGCCCAGGCCGAAGCCGGCATGAGCCGGTAGTCTCTCAAAGAAGGTGGTCTCGATGTTGGTGATGGTCCGCAGGTGTTGGATGATGGCCTGCGACTGGTTATTGTGCCACTCGGCGAAGGGATCTTGTTGACTGGCATCCAGATGATCTTTGTACCAGGTCTCAATGGCTGCTTGGTAGTCACCGTAGAGGTCGCCCTCCGGTGCGAAGGGCTTCATCAATTGGGTCAGTAGACCATCTTTCACCCGCCCTGGGCCGCCCTCAATGGCTGCTTTGTCGGTGTTGAGAGCTTCCAGGATCTCGGCCTGGATCTGATCGGTAAGAGCGCCCTGGAAGTCGTAACCGTAAACGGTCTGCAGGTCCCCCAGCACGAAGGCATAGGGATTGTGGGTCTCGATCCCTCTCAGCAGTTCCACCAGGGAGCGGGCCGTGGGGTAGGTGTCGGCAGGGTAAATGTCAATCGCCCGGGCCAGGTTGGGCAGTTCAGTCCACCAATCGCGGATGGCAGCGAAGGCTTCGCTGACGGTATGCTGCTGGCCAACGGCGCCCGGCTCTGCCGCGAAGAGGTTGTACAGGCCGTTGATGAGTGCGCGGGCGGGTTCACTGATGGTTTGTCGCTCGAAGACCGCATTGGGGTGTTGTCCCAGGATTAGTTCGTAGATGAGGTCAGCACTCTGGACGGTCACCCAGCCTACGGTGCCGGGCTGGAGCTGCAGGCGCAACTCGTCCCCGAAGGCACGGACGACGCGGGCCAGGTAGAGGGACAGCGCCACCGGCCCCTGTCCATACGGGTCGTAGGCGTAGGTTCTAACCAGTTCGCGCATCTGGATCGTCTTACCCTGGTCCAGCCCTCGCAGGCGATCCATCATGGCTGCCAGCGCCGGGAGTTTGGCACGGAACTTGTCGGGGTTCATCTCGACCTGGTACTCGGCGATGGTCCCGCGATAGGGACCCTGTTGGACTAGCGCCCCGTTGTCGGCCAGGCATTTCTTCAGGAAGCGGATTTCGCCCCGATTGGCACTCGCACCGTGGTCAATCTCTACGGGACGGTGTCCCCGCAGCAGGGCTTCGGTCGCGTCGCTCAGGGCGACGTCTTTGCCCGGACCGAATCGGGTTACGTGGATGGAGTTCAGATATTTGCTTGGGAACGGATTGCGCTGATCGAACAGGTTTCGCATCAACTCATCGGCTGGCTCGTACTCGCTGCTGGGTTGGGACACCAGTATCTGTCCACCGGTCGCATACCAGGATAGCGCCTTGCCCGCCAGGTATTGCCTCCGCGCCTTGAGAAACGTCCCCTTGTAGCCCTTCTGCTCATCGCCGATCAAGTCCTGCTGCAGGCGTGAGCGGTCCTGAAGTGACATGGCGTCCAAGTCTTCGGTCTTCTGGATGTGCAACGCGGCGCGCAGGTTCATCACTGCTTCGCGGATGGGGATGGGCTGACGGGGAATGCCGACGACGATGTAGGGGCTCTGGTTTCCCTCGGCCAGGCGGCGGGCTCGTTGGATCTCCTCGTCGGTCTCGCACAGGACGTATATTGCCACGCCCTCGTAGCGCTCTTTCCAGGCGCTCACCGCCTGCATCTGCCGTTCCTGGTAGGTGAAGAAGTCCACCATCTCACCGCTGTGGGGGAACTGTGCTTCCAGGTCGCCGGGTCGGACGAGGACTCGCAGCAACCGCTTGTCCTCATCGTAAGGCAGGTTGTAGTTCTTGGCGTCCAGCCACTGTCCCCCCTTGCCCAGGGACACTAGCTCTACCACCTCCTGGGCCAGATCGGCTGGCTGGTTGTCCGGATCGGCCTTGTACTCCTCGATCATCGTCTCAAAGTCAGCCGCCTCGCTGCGACGGAACTCGTAGACACCGGTGGTAGCGCGGAAAAGGGTCTTTTCTTTGACCAGGGCAGCCAGCCGGTTGTCCAGACGTGCGCGCTCCTCATCGTCCTCGCAATGGAGGCCGAAGGCCAGGTTGCCAGCGGTGTTGGCGACGCCGGCGATCTCGTACACCAGCATCAGGTCGAGGATGCGCCGCACGAGGGAATCAACCATCCCGTCCAGCCGGGCAGCGGCCTGTTTCTGCACCTCGCGCAGCGAAGCGCGGTAGTTGCGGATGTACTGGCGAACGGCTTCGCGGGCGTCGGTGTTGTCGGGCTTGAGCTCGTTCTGGAAGTAGGTGGTCAGCAGGTCAGGCGTGTAGAGGTTCAGGCGATCATCGGTGACGACGTCTGTCTCAGCGACGTACCAGGGGTAGGAGCCATCGCCAGGGCTGAAGGTACCCGAGAAGAAGGTGAAAACTGAGCGGGCGTTGGAACCGACCTCTTTGGAGAGTTGGATGACGCAGTAGGTGGCCATGGGGTGCATTGGGTAGATGTTCTCGACGATGCGCTCCCTCAGTTCTGGCCCCTTGAGGTGCTGGAAGATACCCACCCGGCTGCTGGTCAGCGCGAAGCGGTTGAACACGCTGACTCGACTGGCAACCTCAGCCTGCCAGGCTGGATGCGTCTTGTCCGGGATGACGACGGCGGCGATGATGTCCTCCAGCCCCTCAGATTGCAGGGGAACCTCAGTCACCCGGTCGCCGACCACGCGGTAATCCAGCGCCGACAGCCCGCCGCCGCTGTAGGCCAGGAAGGGTTTATGGCCTGTGCCGACGAAGATCAGACGCGAGCCGGACACTTCCTGGCTGCACATCTCGGTGAAGCGGTGGAGGGTCTCAATGCGGATGGCTCCCTTGTCCAGCAGGTAGCCAAACTCGTCGGCGATAATAGCCAGCCCCTTGTAGCGAGCCTTGAAGGAAGCATTGCCCAGGAAGTCACTCAAGATGAGGACTAGATTGTCCTTGCTGTACGTGAAATCGTTGCCAACGACGGCCCGGTACAGCTCTTTGAAGATTGTCCGAGCTTCTTGGCTGTAATCGGCCAAATCGGCTTTCAATCCGTCCAACGTCCACTCGGCGTATAGCCGGCTCAACTCGTCCTGGAAGGCCCGAAAGACGGCGCTGGTGGCCGCGCCAGCCTGGGCCTGAGTTTCCCAGCGCTCGATCTGGCGGACGGCCTCGTGGTACTCGGTGTCCAACCAGACCTCCTCGACGCCCTCGCGCTCGCAGGCCCGGCCGATGGCCCGCAGCACCATGCTGTCGAAGTCGTCGCCGACGCCGTACTCGCACAGGGCGACCAGGTAGCGGCCCTCGCCCCGCAGATTGCGCACTTTCTCCGCTCCGGGCGTGTCCCGCCGAGCCCAGTTGTCAAAGAAAGCGAGCATCTCTGGGTCATCTGGCTTAAGAGACAGATAATTGGCCAGCATCAGGCAGAGGTGTGACTTGCCGGTGCCGTAACTGCCGGTCAGCAGGTAGACCCGGTCATCCTTGGGGTAAAGAGCGCGGGTCAATCGCTCGAAGGCCAGCCGATGCGATGTGACCGGCATGTACTGCTCCATCCGCGCCCGGTTATCCGTTTCGTCGTTGAAGGTCTGTACCAGGTTAACGTAGTGGGCGTAGCCGGATTTGATGTCAACGAGTTCTTTGATTTTGGTCATGGCGTTGCTCCTCCCTCAAAACCACGCCGTCAGAGGGCGTAGAAGGCATCTATCGGCAGGATACGAGGTTGTCCCCGCGTGTTGGTTAATTCATGGCGGACGATCACCGGGTCGGTCTGGACGAGAAAGACGAAGGTCTTGTCGGTATCGCCGGGTGAGCGTAACCGCTTGTCTATCATAGCGACAAACCCCCGCCGGTGCTTGGGCGACCAGGTATTGATTAGAAAGTCCATGTTGTCCACGACGACCAGCGACCAGGGTACGTCCAGTGCCAGCAGCAACCGCTCCAGGTCGCGAGGGCGGTAGCGGTCAATGCGAGCGCACAGGTCGGTATGGGCGACGAAATGAGCTTGCAGATCCAGGACGTATGCGCCCAGCACATCCGCCATGCGCCGCGCCAGGTGGGTTTTGCCGCTGATGGCTGGCCCGTGGATGATGAAGGCTCGGTAGCTCTCGGTGGCCTGGACGGCGATGTAATCGGGCAGCTTGAGTCGGGGCACGCTAACGCTCCTCGTAGTAGGATTGCATCGCCTGCAGCCAGGTCTGGCCGGCCCTCCGTTCTGAGCCAGTCGAAGGATGAAAGCGCACCTGATCCAGGTTGGCCTTAGCCTCGATAGTCAGCCGACCAGCCTCGTGCAGTTCGTTCAGCAGCGCGCGCACCCTTGCCTCGCTAAGGTGCAAGAGTCGGCCGGGGCTTTGCTCGGCGGCGCAGATGGTCGGCACCTCCACCCCAGACGCACCAGGTTGGAAGCGGTCTCGATGAAGCAGCAAGATGGCCAGGAACGCACCGGGCGGCACGGGAGCCGGTGAGTCGGTCAGGGCATAGGCTCCATCGTCGGTCTGCCGCAGGTAATGGAGTTGGCGGAAGGCTTGTTCTGTGTAAGCGTTGAAGATGCTCCCAACCTCTTTAAGCACCTTGCGTTGCAGTGTGCGTGCAGAATGGGTTTCGGCCAGGTAGCTGAGCGTTTCACGCACCTCAGGCGGTGAGTAGGTTTGGCCTGTCGGCAACAAGCAGTTGACTACGTGATTCCACAGCAGGCGCTTGGGTTCTGACGAGAGAGCGTAATGACACACCCATAGCGTACCCAGGTCTTCGAAGAAGAGGTCATAATCGCTCACCAGTCGGCCAAAGTCGGTCAAGCGGTAGCTGATAGGCACCAACAAGCCCATGGCGGCGGCGATTTTGGCCTGGACGCCAGCCTGGATTTCCGATAGCCCCGTAGCTTCTGCCAGTTCTGCGCGGTAGAATCGGCCCCGGTCCGGGCTTTGGGTCACCAGGCTCAGGATGCGGCTGATCTGGTCAAAATGGACGTAGAAGCCGCGTGTAAATTCGAGGCCGGCATCTTGCTTGCTGCGAATTTGAGTGTGAATGCAATCCAATTTGTCTGACTCCCTCCTGACGCGCTTATGGAACACTGGGCCGGATGTTGAGTGCCAATCATCTCTCGTCGGCCCACCTGATGATCCTATTTGGTCTCCCACATGATACACCCGCGCCGGCACTTGATTTCGTTCGCCGAGCGATGATATTCAACGAGCCGGCCACACTGATCACAGAAGAACAGGTCATGGAAAGCTCTGACAGCGCTCACAAAGCTGCGAACCTCTGTCAGCGATGCGCTTCCTGCACGGGGGTTGTTGTGGACCAAAAGGTTGCCGAAGATACCGTTGGCCTCCAAGTTCTGGAATACAGCAATGTTGCTCTGATAGACGCCAGATACCAACTTCCTCATTCGCCTCACGAAAGGGTCGTACAAATCTTTGACGGTGTATCTGACATCTCTCCTGAGTGCAACGGGCGTCCCGATGGCAATGCCCATTTCATAGAGGAACCACTCCAACGTCTTTCGTGTTTCGGCGGCGGCACCAGTTTTGTCCGCGTCGCCCAATTTCTCCTCAATCCGTTCCCATCGCGGTTTGTATTTATCTAGTCTAACGCCACCATCCAGTGTCCAATCGAGTATTCGCAGGTTGACAAACAGATGCTCTCTCTTGTGTGCTCTCTGATGAGCACATAGCTCCTCGAACCAGATATCGTCGTGTGTGGTGATCAAGAGCTGATAGTCACCAAACTCCTCGGACAAGAGTCCGCACACGTGCTGCCGATGCCCCGAATCAATGGAGCTAACCACATCATCCAGCACCACCAGCGGAAAGCCTGGATTGAACCGCTTGACAAAAGCTAGGAAAACACAAAGCCCTAATGAATCCAGATGGCCCTCGCTGTTGAAGGCGCGAGGGTCTTCCTGTGTTCTGTCATAGAAACTCATCTTGATCTCGGTGCTGGCGCGCCGGTCCTCGTCAACTTCCAGGCTGATCTTGCGGTATCCTTCGCCTTGGTGCAAGAACTGGAAAAACCGTTTGATGTCACTCTCCAGGTCGCGATAGATCTTCTGAACTTCCGCGCGCTTGGTGCGCACAAAGCACTCATAGATTGCCACCATCTCCCGGTAGGTGGCTGTCTTCGCCCTACGTTGTGGCCGAAGTCGGGATAGTGTTTGTCGGCTATCCGTCACTCTGGTCAGTAAATCAATGGTCTCTACAGCCAGCCTATCTCGCTCGGTTGGCTCCAACCGCTTTTTCTCCGATCGCAATCCCGGGAGGAGATTGCCCACATAGTCTGCAAACGTCTTCACTTCGGGGGTCTGTATATACGTTTCCAGGGACGGGAGACGCATTTCAACCGGATCGGGTTCCAGAGCTGACAGCAGCCGTTTCATGTGAGCAACGTAACGAGCCGATATTCGTGCCTCTGGGGGCAATTCAAGCTCCAAGAGTTGCGAAGTGAGCTTCTTGACCCGTGCTAACTGTACCCTCACCTGTTCTACGAGGGCTGCTCGCAAACCTTTAATCTCCGAAGCTTTCTGTGCGATTTGCTCAGCGTTCTTAATTCGCCCTTCTAGTGATGTTAGTAGGGTCTCCCGATCTATAGTCTGAAGGCAGACTGGGCAGCGGTCCAACTCAAAGTCTGAGATCAAACGGCGGCTAGGCTCTAGAACCTGCTGGAACAAGAATTGTCTAACGCGCTCTACATCTTGATGCAATGCCTCAACTTCGTCCCAGAGCCTTCGATGCCTGTCGAGAAGAGCGATATCGCTTTGCAATCCAACCAAGGTATTCAGAGTGTCCTGCACCTTGACTGCCCTCTGAGTGTCCGCTGGTGACATCGACTGAGAGACAAGTGCAACCTTCCGCGCATCTACTTCGTCGAAAGACTCAAGTGGTGATTGCTTGAGAGTCACCAATTTCTTGCTTAACGCGGCAAGAGTTTGTTCGTCGGTGCTCACCTCCTCTCCCAGCAGTTCGTTCAGACTCTTCTCTACTTCCTGAACTTGCCAGTCTAGAGACTGCTTCTCGTCCCGCAAGTCATCCCGAGCACGCATCAGCGTCCGCTCGGCCTTATCCAAATCATCAACTCCGATAATGGCAGCCAGTTGCTGGTAGCGGGGTGCAGGTTGAGCCATTATGAAGTCCAGCAGGTTCTTTCGCCGAAGGATGAAAGTACTACGCGCACCGAGTTCAACATGCTGCTGCAATTCGGTCGGGAGAGAGGGAAATCCATCGAATGTCCTGAAGACGGCACCCAAAGGCTGGTCAAATTCGACCCCTACAGCAGCATCGTCTCTGCTGAAATGGATATGTGGCGCATGTCTGAGCGTTGAAACCGTTTGTGCTCCCTCGATGTGGCTAACGCGCCCCGTGAAGAAGAACTCTAGCGCATCCACAAACGAGCTTTTGCCAGAGCCGTTTTCGCCCAGCAAGACGACAGACCGTCCCTCGAACGGTAGTGTTGCCTCTCTAATCCCTCGGAGACATCTAGCTGTCAGTGCCTTTATCTTTGGCATGCCCAACCTCCATCTCTTGAACCAAGAGTGCGATCCGTTGCTTGTTTGCAAGCTGGTCGGACTCGTAGAGTCTTCGGAGACTTGCGAGGGTCTCCCGGCTCACGTTTTCTGATTCAGCCAGCTTGGCAAAGAAGGTCTCGTAGATTCTCTCGCTAATTGCTGTTTGAGGCATATCCTACTCCATTCACTCCTATCCAGGGAGCTAACGACGTATCAACTACTGGCCACATGAAAGACTACGCCTGCCCCTCCACGATCGCGATCTCCTCCTCGGTCAACCCATAGAGCTTATAGACGATCTGGTCAATCAAGTCGTCGGTGAGTTGAATCTTGCGGCGCACTTCGGCCAGTTCGCCCTCCAATGCAGCAAGCGGGGCCAGATCCACCGGCACGAACTTGGGCACCTTCGTTGCCTTGAGCTTCTCCAACGTGGTACGAGTGAAGCCGCCGGGGAACTTGCCAGCGCCATCGAAGCCGCCCAGGTGCGCAAAGGCGTAGTGGTAGAAGCGGCCGGTCGCCTTGTCCAGCGGCAGGTGGTAGGCCGGCAGCCATTGGCGGATGAAGTTGCCTTCCTTATCGCGCTGGTGCTCCCGCCAGCCGCTTTCGGGGTCACGCAGTTTGGCCAGCACCTCCAGCAGCCAGTCACCATCCGCCTCCTGGCTGAGGCGCAAGCCCTCGATGTCGTGGCGTACAGTGGATAGATTGCCCACCATCTCCCCAGCGCCCAATGGGCCTCCCAGGGCCTTGTCCAGCCGCAGGCAGGGGGTGTCCCGATCCACGAAGCGGAACAGGTCGGCCTCCCGCTCCAGCCGCTGGCGGTCCTTGTTGAGGTCAATCATCTGCTGGGCCAGGTAGGCCAGCAGGTCGTGAACAAAGTCAGTTTCCGCTGGCTCAGCCACCAACCGTGTCTGCACAAAGGAAGCGACTGAGCCAAGGCTCTTCTCTGCAAGTGCTTGTTCATAGATTGTTTGCCCAGTTTCTCGCAGTGTTCCTCTTTGCCGCAAGGGAGTGGTAAAATCGATTCTGTGGATTGGGAGCTTGCGAATATCCTCTGGATTGACCCCAGTATAACTGCCTTGTAATGTTCCAGTCGCGATGAACTTGGCAAAGTAGAAATTGACCACAGAGGAGTTGACTGAGGCAGCTACATAGGCCAGATCATATTGACCAAAGTCGGGAGCTGTGATATCTCTCTCCGACGGCGCAAGCTGAGGCACAGCGGGATTCCACTTTGTAGCGTGCATCACACTATGATTGGTATAGTATTTGTCCTCATCATAACAACTGATCAGCGTATTATCCGACCCACTTATGCCACGCACCATTATCTTCGGCGACTCGAACAACTCCGGGAATTTGGGACGATGAAAATGGTCTCGATATCTTTCATAGTCAAGGTAAGTGTCTCTCCAAGAAACACTGTATCGACTCATGAGGTCCCCTTCAATATACTGCTTGGCAGATGGCCTGGGTGAGTGTCTGACGATCACATCTGCCTTTCTGAAGGTGATGGGGCTACCTTGCCGACTGTGAGCACTGATTCCTGGATTCACATGACAAAGGCTGCCGAGCTGGACGCTTTGAGAATCTATCTTTCTTTTCAGTTCCAACTCGTCCTTGGACAGAGCTGCTCGGAATGAGCAGTTTGCCATTTCGAGGAATCCGAGTTGATCAACCGCACCTGTATGTACAAAGCGATCATCTTCGAATGTGTACAAGTCTACTTCTGACTGATTAGCCTTCGGGCGGGCAACATAGATCACGTACTGACGTGATACGTCCGTAAATACTTGGTGTTCGCCGAAGTCCACCAGCACGACAAGCCAACGATTCTCTACAATTTTCTTGCGCAATGCATAACCGTACTTCTCCACACCAAACGTGCTCGGCAGGATGAATGACTGCAAGCCGTCTCGTTGTGTCAAGTGCAATGCTCGGGCAACAAATGGGATGTAGAGATCCCAGTGTCCCATTGCCACATCAGTATACATCACCTGGAGTGCTGCCTCAATTTCGGGAGCGGAAGCCCGAAGTCCTTCGTGCGAAACGTACGGAGGATTCCCCATCACTGCTGCGAAACCAAGATCCGTGGCGCCTCCAGCTTCTCCCGGCTCGATGAACACCTCTGGGAACTCCAAGGCCCAATGGAAGAAGTGCCACTCGTTGGCCAATTCTCCAGCTTGGCTTACAAGTCGCTGGTACTTTGGCACTGAGCTGACAGCGCCGTTGACCAGGTACCTGGAAATGGCTCTCAACTGCTGCTCATCCACATCCAGACCGAAGTGACGCGCAGTCCAAAGATCGGCCAGCCGCCGGTAGGGCTCCAACTCAGCGCGCACCTGTTCATAGTCAGCCTCCTGGGCCTTGACGTCCTCCACTCTCTCAACCACCCGGGCTGAGATCTGAGCCAGCAGATCAGTCGCTGCCGTTACGTGTTGGCTGAAGGCCGGGTCGTCCAGCATTGAGAGTTGCCCCGCTTCCCGCGCCTTCCGCTCCCGGCGCGATGGGCCGGTGGGGACTGTCTCTACCAGGACTTCGGCCAGATCCTCCAACCGCGCACCAATCAGGCTGTTGCCCTGGCGCAGGTGGTGATCCAGGAAGGAAAGGGGCTTGCCCTCGGCCACACTCGCCAGCCACAGGCTCAGCTTGGCCAGTTCCACGGCCATCAGGCTGAGGTCCACCCCGTACAGGCAACGCTCCACCACCCGCCGCCGCCAGGCTACTGGGTCGGCGTTGATCGCATCGCTCCCCCAAGGGGTCAGGTGCAGCGTCTCGACGATGAGGTTGGTGGTCTGGTGGGCAGCGTTGACCAGGAAGTGGCCGCTGCCCATGGCCGGATCGCACACGCGGAAGGTCAACACCTGCTCCTCGACGAAACGCAGCAGTTCCTCGTCGGCGGTGCGCTGCATGCGTGTCCGCTCGTCGGGATCGGTCGCTGCAGCGATTTCCTCCAGCCAGCCGCCCAGTTTCTTCTCCAATGGTACCCGCCGCTCCTCCAGCCCCCGCACCACCGTCTGGCTCACGATGTAGTGCACGATGTATTCCGGGGTGTAGTAAGTGCCGGTGGCACGTCGCTCGCCGGGGCTCTGGGAGAAATAGACACTGCCCTGCCTGATCTCCTCATCGGTCTTGCGCGGTGCGCCGTCCTGACCGGTACGCAGGAAGCGAAGATTGCCCTTGCCTTCCCGCCGCGCCCACAGCGTCTCCTCGGCGATGTGAAGCTTGTACTCGATCATCCCCTCGTAGAGGCTGCCCAGGTGGCGTACGGAGAGGTCACGGTAGTCAATGGGCTGATACCCATCGGGATTGCTGGCGTCAGGCCGGTAGGCCAGGGCGAAGAGGGCCTCGGTAAAATAGGCGTCGGCGATGCCGCCTTCACGCAGGTAAGGCTTGTCGGCGTCGTCGAAGAGGCCGCCGTTGTAAGCGGGGATGCCCAGTGTGGGGTCGCTTTCGTAGATGGCGTTGCAGAGCCGCTTCAGCCGGTCCCACAACGTCGTCGCTTGGGAGTCAAGCATCCCGTGTAACTTGTAATCGTGCGCAGTCTGGACCAACTCGGTCAGACTCACGACCCGGTAGGCCGGGTTATCCATCGGCAAGAGGTCGCGTGCCTCAGCGTAAGACATGAAAAGCATGCGGTAGAGCAGATAAGTGGCGTCGCGGTAGATGGCGTCCCGTTCCGCCTCGGTGTAGTGGGTTCGCCCATCGGCACGCACCAGACCCAGGCACAGTTGGGCCATGATGCCCTCGTTGTGGCTGACCAGCGCTTTGAGGTGATCCTCGGTCGTTTTCGTCGCCTGGACGGAAGCCGCCACCAGCCGGTCCAACCCGACCTCCACCCTGCCCTCCCCCTGGCAGGGGGAGGGTTGGGAGGGGGTGAAGGCGTCGCGGCGGAACAAGGCGTAGAAGAGGCGCAGGGGAGTGGGATCGTCACTGCGGGCCAGCTCGTCCAGGTTCACTTCCACGTAGTGCTCGTAACAGCGCAGGGCCTGGGCGTCCACCAGCCGCCAGCGGGAGCCGTCGGTCAGCATCCCCCAACGCAGGCCCCGGGCGCGCAGGGCCAGGACGGCCTGGGCCATTGGGTGCCGACACTTGGTCGTGTCGTCCAGGCCACGTGGTGAGCCTGTCGAACCATCTTGGCCACTCGGAACGATATAGCACAGACCGACGGGCGTTTCATCGCCCCGGCGGGCATAGAGCAGGCGGATGTAGAGAGCGTCGTCGGCTGGCGCGTGGTGGAACTCCAGGAAATCGAGCACCGGGCTGACCCAGGAGTCAATCAGTGTTTGCAGCGAGGAGGTATCGCGGAAGGGCATCCAATCGCGCAACCCCTGGGCGATGGGCGCGGCGGCCTCATCGTGCGCGGGGTCGGCCTGTAGTTGGGCCAGGTAGGTGTGGGAGAATAGTTGATGCTTGGTGAGGATCACTCTGGTGGCCTCCCTCGCCAGCAATCGGCGGCAGATATGGAAACCTGCCCCGCGGAAGCTGGTGCCATCCTTGGCGTGTTAGGCGGCGCTGGAGAAACAGCCGCTTGGGCGGCGATAACGCAGACAGAGCGAACGGCTTGCGTCGCAGACCTTCGACAGGGGATTCAGGAGCCAGTCTCAGTAGTTCACGAAATGCTCCCGCTAGACAACAGTCCAGGGGCTCAGACGCGGACTGTCGTCCGCTCAGAGCCTCGAATCGTGACCTACCGAATCTGTGAGTTCGATCGTAGTATAGCAGGGCATGGAAACTCGCGCAACTTAGCGCTCACATCACTTGCCCGACCCATTCCACCACCGACTGAATGGGCAGCGCTTGGCGGATGTGGCCAGCGTAACCTCGCATTGTCTCGGCGGCGAAGAGGGCATTGAGCACCGCTTCCTCCGTGGCCTCCACCGTGGCCTGAAAGAGAAGGTTTATGATGGGATGGTCCTCGTTGAGACAGACCAGGCAGCGCGTAAGTTCCCTCTCCATCCGTGGCACACGCTGGGCGGTGGAAAAAGCGATAACGAAGTCTCCGCTGGAGTTGCCGGCAAGGGAACCTACACGGGCCAGGCCCAGTCCGGCACGCCGAGCGATACGCTTTAGTTGCCGAGCCGTGGTTGGTGCATCCGTGGCGAGGACCATCATGATAGAGCCCGCCTGGCCCTCATCTTCCTGCCAGTTCACCAATCGCTGCCCGACCGGAACGCCCGCTACCCGCAGATCCTCCCGCCGTCCGAAATTTGCCACCACCAAGAGGCCCACAGTGTAGCAGCCATCCTCCTCCGGCAACCGACGGGATGCCGTGCCCACACCGCCCTTGAAGCCGAAACAGGACATTCCCGTCCCGGCGCCTACGCTCCCCTCCTCGACAGGCCCTACTGATGCATTCTCCAGTGCCAGGAAGACGTGTTCCGGGCGTACGTGCAGGCCGCGGATGTGGTTGAGATAGCTGTCGTTGCACTCACCCACGACGGGGTTTACACTGCGCGCCTCTGGGTTGCGCTCCAGTACCCAGCGCACCAGGGCCCCGGCTGCGAGCCCCACACTGAGGGTGTTGGTGAGCAGGATGGGCGTCTCCAAGAGCCCCAACTCCCGCACCTGCTCGAAGCCTATGGGCTTGCCGAAGCCATTTATGGTGTGGACGGCAGCGATCACCCGCTCGGCGTACACATTCCCCTGGTGAGGACACATGGCTGTCACACCAGTGCGGACATCCGAGCCCTGGATGAGGGTCGTGTGACCGACCCGCACGCCGGCAACGTCCGTGATCGCGTTGCCCGGTCCGGGGGGAAGCCCCCGCAGCCGGATGCCCACCTCCCGCGCTCTTGGCCTCTTCTTGATGGGCTCCTCCCCTTGATCGCCGTCCAGACCTGGAAACGATTATCCCGATAGGCGAAGCCCACCTCCTGGAACAGCCCTTCCATCTCCCGCCCATAGGGGATGAAGCGGTTAGCCACCAGGTACAACCGTCCCCCTGGCCGCAGCATCGCTGCCGCGTCGTGGATGAACTGACGGGACACCTGGTAGCTTACTCCCCGGCCCTGATGAAAGGGTGGGTTGGTGATCACCACATCGAAGGTACGATTGAAGGCGCGATCCCTGTCCGTCGGCCTATCCCGGCCACGGGGAGGGAGGGGAAGCAGCGCTGCGCCGCAGTCGGATAGCAGCACCTCGGCGTGGGCCACTTCGTTCCGCTCCAGCGTCCGCCGCGCGGCCTCCACCGCCACACAGTCGGCATCCACCAGCACCACTTCCCCACCCGGGGCCACGTCTGCAGCGACCAGCCCTGCCAGGCCATAACCACAGCCCAAGTCCAGCACCCGCTCCTCGGGCCCGATCTCCATGCTCTCCACCAGCCGTCGCGTGCCCTCGTCCACCCCATCCCAGGAGAAGAGACCGCGCTTGGTGATGCAAGTGTATCGCTTCCCCCGCACCTGGGCGATCACCTCCCGGAACCGATAATACTCCTTACTTGTTGCCTCGTCAACCCGTACCCCCTCCCCCTTCACCGCCAGTACCACACGGCTGCCCCCCTTGTAGGCCAGCAGGTGGGTTTGGCCAAAGATCTCTTCCAGGTAGCGGATGGCCGATTTCACCCCGCTGCGGGTGGCCCCGGCTAGGTAACAACGTCCCCCGGGCTGCAGCAGAGCCGCTGCATCGCGCACGCACTGCTGGACAACTGCCCTCTCCCTGGGGGCGTGGATAGCCACGAGGTCGAATGCCTGCCCCTGAACGGCGGCTCCGCAGTCGCTCAGGCGAACCTCAGCGTTGAGCACCCCATTCAGGGCCAGGGTCCGCTGCGCCGCTTCCACAGGGACTGCATTCCGATCCAGAAGGCAGACCCAGCCCTGAGGGGCCCCCTGCGCGGCCACCAGGCCCACCAATCCCACGCCACACCCCAGGTCCACAACCCGGTCGGCCGAGCCCACCTCCATCACCTCGATCAACAACCGCGTGGTTGGGTCAGGCTCATCCCAGCTCTCGATGCCCGGCTTGGTAACGACGGTGTACTGTTGACCGCCGAGGTCGAAATTCAGCTCCCGGTAACGGTGGTAGTCGTGCGGGGAAATGGCTAAGCGATGCCTTCGGGCCATTCTCTGTCCTTCACCAGATGTTGAGCCTGGTGCATCTTCTGCCCTACCCCTATAGTAAGGAACCAAGAGGTGTTGCCTCGTGGTTGCTGATTCAAGCAGTTTTGGCTCTACGAGTTGTAGTAACCTGGGCTGCTGGGCAAGGTGCCCCCGACTGGACTCGAACCAGCACGCCCTTAACGGGCACAGGTCCTCAACCTGCTGCGTATACCTATTCCGCCACAGGGGCACACCACATATTATAGAAAAAAGGCGCAATTTGTCAACTCTGCCAAAGGAAGCTAGAATCATGGGATTGCAGAAGGCAAGAAGAAGAGAAGGGAGCACACAATGAGAATTGTTTTGGACGCCATGGGCGGTGACTACGCCCCAGAGGTGGCCGTCGAAGGGGCAGTACGGGCAGGGCGCGACCTGGATGATGTCGAGATCCTCCTGGTAGGCCGGCCAGAGGCCATCCAGCCGGAACTGGATAAGTATGACACGACGGACCTACGTCTGCCAATCATCCCTGCCAGCCAGGTGGTAGAAATGGATGAACACCCCGCGACAGCAGTGAGGGCCAAGCCCGATTCCTCAATGGTGGTAGGAATGAAGCTGGTCAAAGAGAGTGACGTCCAGGCCTTTGTCTCGGCGGGAAACTCAGGGGGGGTGCTGGCAGCGGCCCTCTTTGAATTAGGCCGCATCCAGGGCATCCGACGCCCGGCCCTCTCCTCTGTCTGGCCCACCCGACATGGTCGCTGCTTCTTACTTGATGGCGGGGCCAACACCGACTGCAAGCCGGAATATCTCCTCCAGTTCGCCCTCATGGGGAGCGTCTACGCCCAGAAGGTTCTGGGGATAGAGACCCCCCGGGTGGGCATCGTCTCCAACGGCGAGGAGGAGGGCAAGGGCAGTATCTTGGTCCAGGAGGCCTACCAACTGCTGAAGGGCTCGCCCCTCAACTTCATCGGCAATGTGGAGGGCAAGGACATCTTTCTAGACATGGCTGATGTAGTGGTCACCGACGGCTTCACTGGCAACGTCATCGTCAAGACCTCCGAGGGAGTGGCCATGATGCTCATGGAGATCCTGGAGGAGGAGATCAGGAAGCGCCCCCTGGCCATACTGGGGGCGCTCTTGGCCAAGCCCGCCTTCCGGGCCGTGGCCAAAATCCTGGACTACCGGGAATACGGTGGTGGGATCTTGCTGGGGGTGAATGGAGTGGTGATCATGGCTCATGGCCGCTCCGATGCCAAGGCCATCGCCAGTGCGGTGCGGGTGGCCAAGCAAGCGGTTGAAGGAGAGGTAGTATCCGCCATCCAGGCCGGACTGGCTGAGCTCGCGGCCGATTGACCATCGTACACTAAGGAGCCAAAGAGTCAGGTTGGCGTAGTGTATATTGGGAGGGAGATTCGCTGATGGAAGAAGAGATTGACCTGCGTCAGTACATTGAGGTATCTTTAAGCATTGGAAGTGGATCGCAGGCATCACCCTGGTGGCAGTGGTCACGGCGGCCATCGCCAGCTTTCTCCTGATGGCCCCTGTCTACGAGGCCAAGGCTGGGGTGGTGATTGTGAAGTCCAAATCGGAGATCACCTTCGCGCCCAAGTACCGGACGTTAAGCGAGGAGGAGTTAGCCCGAGCAGGAGTGGATATCGCCTCGCGGCGCAAGGCCCTTGAAGCGCTGGTGGAGATCAACTCAGTGGCCGCGGAGGTGATTGCCAAACTGGGCTCAATTCTGGAGCCCGAGGAGCAGGATGTGAGCGCCCTCCTGAACATGGTGGAGACGGAAACCAACGGCGATCTCATCGGCATCAAAGCAAGGGGGAAAGACCCTGGGGAAGTGGCAGCCATCGCTAACGCTTGGAGCGAAGCCTATGAGAAATATGTCAATGAGCTCTACGGCGGGAGAGCCCAGTCGCCGGGGAACATACGGGCCCAGGTGGCGGAAGTCAGGGGGAAGTACCAGGGAGCTGAGGAGGCCTTAACCAAGTTCCTGGGGGATAACCAGATTGGACTCGGTTCTATCTTGTGTTGGCGTAGTTGAAGGGTATGTTGGCGACCGTTCAACGGGGGCTAGGTGCGGAGGCATCCCAGCCTCCCGTTCTCTGCTGCTTGTCGCCCGTCTGTGGGCAATAAGCAGCAGGCCTGTGGGCGTTCACGCGCTCAAAGCATCCAGATAACTGATCTCTCCTGGTGGCACTCCGGCCACTTCAAGGGGGGTTTGGCCGGGATGCCGATAATGCCGTTTGCGCTCAGACCTCCATTGAGCGGGGGTGAAGTTATGGTAGATAGCCCAGACCAGCGCCGCCCGCTCCAGCCGCTGGTGCGAGCCGCGGTTGCGGCCCCGACTGAGGCGCAGGCGGAAGTCCCGCCAACACCACTCGGGGGCCACCCGCTGCAGCCCGTGGTAGTAAGCCACCAGGTGGACCAGGATACGATCCAACTGCACGTTGAGGATGTGCCCCATCCTGGCACCCTGTGGATGCCCCCTCAGCGTCGGCAACGCTTGCTCTGCGGCCTCGTAGCTGTTGGCATGGATCACGGCCCCGCACCAGGGCCACCAGCTCGCGGCGCACACGTTCCCCAACTTGCTTGGCGGCTTCTTCGGCTAGCCCCTCCGCTGCCTGGGCCGCTGCACTGGCCAGCTCACGGCCCAGGTTGCGCCATAAGTGCCAGACACAGCATTGGTGCTGAACCCAACTCAGCGCCCGCCGCAAGTAAGCGTGCAGCCCCTTGGCTCTGTCGCTGGTCACCCCGCGCAACTGATCCAAGTTCAAGCCAGCTTGTCTTGCCCGCTCGAACAACTGCTGCCACGGCTCTTCACCCCCTTCCCCTTCGACCACCACCGGCGGCCAGATCAGCCCGCTGACGCTGTCGACCACCAGCAGCACTACCCGCTTGGCCCCACCGCGTAAGCGTGCCCACAACCCATCGGTCCCCACGGTGCCCGTGCTGGCTATCCCTTCCAACTGTCCCGCCACGCTCCCTTGCGCCACCCGCCCCGCCTGATCCAGCCAGCGGTGCACGGTGCAGGGGGCCAGATGGCACTGCTCGGCCTCCACGGGACTGGATCTAACGGCCGCCACAGTAAGTAGCGCTCTTGCTTGCCCACCCAGGAACGCAACACTTCCGCCGTCCGCTGCAACGAAGTGCCCAGGTGTTGCCAGTGGTCGATCGGACACCGGTGTACTTCCCGCGCATACCAACTGCCGCGGATCAACAAGGCTGAACCCTCCGAATACGTGTGGTGGCAGCTATGGCACATGTGTCTCTGCACCGCTACCGTGCTGCGCCCCTCAAAGAACCAGGGATGACGGTCATAGGTGCCCCACTTACACGTGAGTGTGCTCCCGCAACGAGGGCAGCATTTCCAATCCCAGACTGAGCGGCTCGCCAGCTCACGTAATGATCGCAGAAATGCTCTTCCGCGCTCTATGATATTCATGGGCTTTGCGACCTCCTGCTGTTGTCAATTTGTCAACTATAGGATGGCCGCATAGCCCCTTTCTTGTCAAGTACGACCCCTCACTACTACTCACCAACACACTTTAGAACCGACAGCCGCTACCAGGGCCCAAAATCATCGCGCTATGCCTTTGCCAAACGCGATTTGACATGGGAAAAGCCTTCGGCTATAATACAAACCAGTTGAATGAGCGGGTGTGGCGCAGCGGTAGCGCAGTAGCTTCCCAAGCTATTGGTTGAGGGTTCGAATCCCTTCACCCGCTCCAAACCGGGCCCTCCGATTCGCAGGTCGGAGGGCTTTTGATTGTACGCCCGGCATGGGCGGTAGCTAGGGGGTGAAAGTCCCCTGCGGGCGTTGATCCGACGAACCGCTAGCCGAAGGCAACTGCGCGAGCGTGAGCGAGCGTGGGGAGGAAGCCGAAGAGCAAAGCCTGGACTGGATGTACAAGAACTGCGTAAGGAGGCGTGGGGCGTCGGGTGAGCTGGCAAGCGACAGTAAAGCCCAAAAAGGATCAAAGCGGCCCTACGTAAACGCAGCGAGGATCAGGGGAAAGCTATCGCACCTTA